>Ga0265328_10001592_pt1 | contig 10434 bp, 8 predicted proteins | sample 41624metaG_FD_202086 | JGI IMG/M metagenome (GOLD analysis project Ga0265328, IMG submission 202086) | Rhizosphere microbial communities from Carex aquatilis grown in University of Washington, Seatle, WA, United States - 4-16-24 metaG | ecosystem: Host-associated > Plants > Roots > Rhizosphere >...
CGAAGCCGCCCCAGGAATAGCCGAGGCCGAACAGCTCCAGCCCGTCGAGCATGGCTGCGACGGCCGCCGGCGGGACGGGCTTCAAGATGAAGGAGAACAATCCCGTCGAGCCGAGAAAATCCCGCTTCCACAGAGCGTGGTCGGGATGGCTCTCGAAGGCGGGATGGATCACATCTGCGACCTCTTCGCGGGCGGCGAGCCAGCGCGCAATGTCGAGCCCGGCGCGCTCGGCCTCGCGCAGGCGCAATTCCATCGTGCGCATGCCGCGCAGAGCGAGGAAGACGTCCTCGGGGCCCGGACACATGGCGAAAGCGTTATAGGTGGCGCGCAGGCGCTTGGCCCATTTCTCATTCGCCGAGACGAGGCCGAGCAGCAGATCGGAATGGCCGGCGAGATATTTGGTGCCGGCCTCGATCGCGAGGTCCACGCCGCGCTCGTGCGGCGGGAAGAAGAGCGGCGTCGCCCAGGTGTTGTCGAGGATCGCGCAGGCGCCCTTCGCATGGGCGACTTCGGCGATGGCGGGGATATCCTGCACTTCGAGCGTCTGTGAACCGGGCGACTCGGTCAAAATCGCTGTCGTATTGGGCCGCATCAGCGCGGCGACGCCGGCGCCGATGCGCGGATCATAATAACTGGTCTCGACGCCGAGGCGCTTCAGCACCGTGTCGCAGAACATGCGCGCCGGCAGATAGCAGGAATCAGTGACGAGCAGATGGTCGCCCGCCTTCAGCGCCGTCAGCAGCGCGAGGGTGATCGCCGCGAGGCCCGAGGGGACGGCGACCGCGTCCGCCGCGCCGGCGACGTCGATCCAGGCCTCTTCCAGCGCATGCGTCGTTGGCGTGCCCTTGGTCGCATAGGTATAGGCGCCGCGATTGGCGAGCAGGGAGGCGGTGTCCGGAAAGAGCACGGTGGAGCCGCGATAGATCGGCGTGTTCACGAAGCCGAATTGCTGCGACGGCTCGCGTCCGGCATGGGCGAGGCGGGTGCGGCTTCGCTTTTTTCGCCCAGATTGTCCTCTAGTGTCGCTCATGTCTCGCCTATTGCGCCTTTCGTCGATCGGATTTGCAGCGGCCTGTTCTGCGCCGCAGCATAGACTGTTTCGTCGTGGACTTCGGCGCCGATGGGTGGGACATGGGCGATCATGGCGAATTTGTCCATTGATCGCTCGAGGCGTCGCAAGCTCAAACCCGAGTAGGAAATGATCTCTCGCCTGTACCGCCGCATCGTCGTCATTGCGAGCTTTCTCCTTCTCTGCGTCGCCGCGCAGGCCGCGACGCTCGATCAGGCACAAAAGCGCGGATTTCTGATCTGCGGCGCGAGCAATGGCCTGCCGGGCTTCTCGCGCCAGGACGAGACGGGCCGCTGGAGCGGCTTCGACGTCGATTTCTGCCGCGCGCTCGCCGCCGCGATCTTCGATGATCCGGAAAAAATGCGCTTCGTGACGCTTTCGACCAAGGACCGCGTGAAGGCGCTGCAATCGGGCATGGTCGATCTGCTGGCGCGCGGCTCCGCCTGGACGCTGTCGCGCGACGCCGGGCAGGGGCTTTCCTATGCGGCGATCACTTTCTTCGACGGGCAGGGATTTCTCGCCAGGAAAAAATCCGTCTCCTCGTTGCGCGATCTCGGCGGGCTGTCGGTCTGCGTGCAGCAGGGCACGCCCTTCGAGCTCGATCTCGTCGATTCTCGCCGCGACGGCGTCAAGCCGATCGAGCCGCGGCTGTTCCCTACCTTCGAGGAGGCGGCCAAGGCCTATTCCGACGGCGGATGCGAGGCGCTCACGGCGGATCTCTCGACGCTCGCCGCCAAAAGGCAGGAGCTCGCCGCGCCCGCCGATCATGCGATCCTTCCAGAGCTCATCGACAAGGAGCCGCTCGGCCCCATCATTCGGCAGGGCGACGACCAATGGTTCGACATTGTCCGCTGGACGCATTTCGCCATGGTGGACGCCGAGGAGCTCGGCGTGAGCTCCGCCAATGCGGATGAGCAGCTGAAATCGGCCGACCCGCGTGTGCGGCGCCTGCTCGGCGTCGACGGCGGGCGCGTCGAAGGGCTCGGGCTCGAGGCGGATTGGGTCTATCGCATCGTCAAACATGTCGGCAATTACGGAGAAGTCTTCCAGCGCAATCTCGGCCAGGGCTCGCCGATCGGCCTCGATCGGCGTCTCAACGCGCTCTGGACCAAGGGCGGGCTGATGTATGCGCCGCCGGTGCGGTGATCGAGGTGACGGATCGCGACAGTCTCGATCTTCGCATGAGCGCGGCGGCGCAATGGGCTCCGCTCGCGCGTTTCGCCGTCGCCGAGGCGCGGCTCGCGCGCTGGGCGGCGCAGCGGCCGCTGCGTCGATTCGGTTACGAGTTTCTACGCTTCGGCGTGAAGCAGGCCTGGTCCTGCCTCTTCGGCTTTCTGATGGTCGCGCTGCTCATCGGGACGCATTTCGCCTATCCGCGCGACGTTTTCCTCGCGCGCTACGACTTCCTGTTTCTGGCGGCGCTCGCCATTCAGGCTCTGCTGATCGCGACGCGCTTCGAGAGCCTGCAGGAGGCGAAAGTCATTCTGCTGTTTCATCTCGTCGGGACGATCATGGAGGTCTTCAAGACCGCGGTCGGCTCCTGGGTCTATCCCGACCCCGCCTTTTTCCGCATTGGCGGCGTGCCGCTCTTCACCGGCTTCATGTATGCGGCGATCGGCAGCTATATGATGCGCGCCTGGATGGTCTTCGATTTCCGCTTCATCGGCCATCCGCCGGTATGGACGGTCGCAGCGCTCGCCGGCGCGATCTACGTCAATTTCTTCCTTCACCACTATCTTTGGGATTTGCGCATTCTGCTGTTCGCGGCGACGGCGGCGCTTTTTGCGCGCACATGGATCTATTACCGCGTGCATCACTCCTGGCGGTCGATGCCGCTGCTGCTCGCGGCTCTGCTGGCGGCGATCTTCATCTGGTTTGCGGAGAATATCGGAACTTTCACGCGCACCTGGCTTTATCCGAACCAGCTCGCCGTCTGGTCGCCGGTCGGCGCGGCCAAGCTCGGCTCCTGGTTTCTGCTACAGATCGTGAGCTATGCGCTCGTCGTGAGCGTCAAGCCGCCACATGCGCCGGACGCCGGACCGCTCGAGCTTTCGCGCGAGCGCCACCGCCGCCGTTTGGAGAATCACTCTGCGCGCGTGAGCTGAGCCCTTTGCGCGCGCTCCCACCAGATGGAGAGCGCGTCGAGGTCGTGCTCGAGGAATTCCGCCAGCGGCCCGGCGAATTCGCGCCATTCCGCCACGTAATGCGGAGAGACGGCCGTCACCACCGGAACCTTGGCGAGCATTGCGGAGCGGAAGGCGTCGCTCAATCCGCCGCGCGAAGCTTCCTGCTTGCTGAATTTGCTGATGACCACGAGATCGACGCCCTCGGCGACGCGGCGCTCGATCGCGGCGCAGGCGAGCGCCAATTCGCTCGAATCGAGATTGCAGGCGACCGAGCCCGCGCCGAGATCCTGCGAGATCGCATAGAGCGCGCCATCCGTGACATCGCGGAGCACGATGCGGCTGCGGCCTGTCGCCTCGTCGAGCACGCGCGCCTGGGTGACGCCGGCGACGCGCGCTCCGCTCTCGGCAAGACGCCGCGCGAAATCGGCGATGAGCGCCTGCGCCTGTGCGCTCGGTTCCCCGGGCAAAGCGGCGATCGGCGCCGTATGGGGCAAGGAAGCATAAAGGGTCATTTCGCTTTTCTCATGGGCGCCGCAGGTCTCTCATGGCGCGGCAGGTCGCGATTTCTGTCGCCGCGCGCGGCGGACTCGCCTATCCTCGAGACTGGCGACGGGCCGGCGCGCTCGTTCGGCGAGGCTCGCGCCTCTTGTCATTCCGGGGCGGCGCCCGATCTGATATAAACGGTCAGGGACGCGACGTGAACAGCCGTGAGCGATGAACAAGGCAATGCGCCGCTTTCCCGCTCCGCTCGCGCGGAGGCGGTGGAGGCGTTCATTCGGGAGGCGCGGCGCGTTGGCGCGGCGGCGGAGCCGGGCCGGCTGATCTTCGCGCTCGACGCCACGATGAGTCGCCAGCCGACATGGGATCTCGCGCAATCGCTGCAGGGAGGCATGTTCGACGCAGCGGCTGCGCTCGGCGGCCTCGACGTCCAGCTCGTGTTCTTTCGCGGCTTCGGCGAATGCCGCGCTTCGGATTTCGTCGGCGCCGGGCAGGGGCTCGCGGCGTTGATGTCGAAAATCTCCTGCCGCGGCGGCCGCACGCAGATCGCCAAGGTGTTTCGCCATGTGCTCGAGGAGACGGGCGCGGCGCTCGAGGAGACAGGCGCGCGCCGCGTCGGCGCTGTGGTCTTCGTCGGCGACGCGATGGAAGAGAAGGCGGATGAATTATGCGAGCTCGCCGGCCGCCTCGGCCTTCTCGGCGTCAAGGCCTTCATGTTCCATGAGGGCGGCGACGCCGAAGCCGGCGCGGCCTTTCGCGAGATCGCGCGGCTGACCGGCGGAGCCTATGCCGCATTCGACGCTTCGGCGCCGCGCCGTCTCGCCGAGCTTCTGTCCGCCGCCGCCGCTTATGCCGCCGGCGGGCTGGCCGAGCTCGAGCGGCGCGCTGATAAAGGCGAAGACGCCGCCCGTCTTCTTTTGTCACAGATGGGGTGAGGAGCCCGCTTCATGCCCGTTCTGATCGGATTTCTCGCACTGGTCTTTGCGCTCTACGGATTGCGCATGTTCACGCGCGCTTCGCCCACGGCGATGGCGCGCATCATTCGCAAGGGCGGCGGCGCGGCGACGATCGCGCTCGGCCTGTTCTTCATTCTGCGCGGACGCATCGACGTCGGCCTGCTGCTGGCCTCGGTCGGCATGTGGCTCTACGGCGCCTTCTCGCGCGGGGTGAAGCGCTTCGGTCATGCGAGCGCCGCCGGCGGCGTGTCGCGCGTGCGCTCCGCCATGATCGAGATGGAGCTCGATCATTCGAGCGGCGCGATCCGCGGCACGATCCTCGCCGGAAAGGACGAGGGCAAGCGTCTGGACGCGCTCACGCGAACGGCGGTGATGGAGCTCTACCGCCATTGCCGCAACGTCGATCCGGAAGGGGCGCGTCTCTTAGAGGTGTATCTGGACCGCCGGTTTGCCGGCTGGCGTCAGACAGGAGACGGTCGACGCGACGCGGGGGGCTCCGATGCGGGCGGCGTCGGACCAGGCCGCCGCGGCGGCACGATTTCGGAAGATGAGGCCTATGAAATTCTGGGCCTCAAAAAGGGAGCGGCGCGCCAGGACATTGCGCGGGCGCACCGCGATCTGATGAAGAAGCTTCATCCGGACCATGGCGGGACGACTGATCTCGCGGCCCGGGTGAACGAAGCCAAAGATGTCCTCATGCGTCGTCATCATCATTGAAGCTCGGCCTTGTTTCGCTCGACGCTCGTCGTTTTTGAAAAAGGGTTTTGGGATCAATTCTTCGTCGCGAAACAGGAGAAGCCGGAGCGCTTCAGGGCGCGACAGGCCGTCTCCGCGCTTTTCTCCTCGAGCCCGGCGAAACGGGCGCGGTAGAGCGTTTCTCGTCCTTTCTGCACCTTCTCGGTGAAAGCCTTGGCGGTCGCCGGCACGCCCTTGGCGCGGGCGCGGGAGAGCAGCTGCTGCGCCTTCTCGGCGTCGTCGGTAGCGCCGATCTGAATCATCCAGCCCGAGTGGATCGGCCGAGCCTGCTCGGATTTGGACGGCTCCGCGCGATCGTTGCGGGCGACCAGCGTGCGGTCCGTCTCCGGCGCGCGCGGCGGCAAGGCGGTGGGCGTCACGGCGGCAATCTTCGTCCCATGTCCGGCCTTGGCGGCGGTGGAGCCGTCCGTTGTCGCGCGGATGCTGTCATGACGCGTGGTCTCGGCTTGGCGACGGGAGCCGTGCTCGGGCGCCGGCTCGGCGGCCTTGTGGCCGCCGGCGACGAAGGCCGGGCGAATCTTGTCGGCGCGCTCGGGAGTCGGAACCGAGATGAGGGGCGCCGCGGAGGCGAGCGCCAGCGGCGCGGGGGCGCGGGGCGCCGGAGCGGGGGGAGCCGAGACCGCGGCGGCGACGACCGGCGTCTCCTCTTTCTCCTCCTCCTCCGCCTCGGCCCGGGCGACCGGCGCGGGCCCGCCCTCGGTGATGGCGTGCGCGGTGCGGACCGCTGCGCCGTCGTCTATGTGCTCGGCGATGAGCCCGGCCATCACGCGGTCGCGGGCGGCGGCGGTGCGTCCGCCCATCACGACCGCGACGATATGATGGCCGTCGCGGCGCACGGAGGTCAGCAGATTGAATCCCGACGCATGGGTGTAGCCGGTCTTGATGCCGTCGACGCCGCGGATCTGGCCGAGCAGATGATTGTGATTGCGGTGCGACTGGCCGCGCCAGACGAAGGCGTGGGTCGAGAAATAACGATAGTAGCGCGGGAAGCGGTCCTGGATCGCGCGGCCGAGCACGGAAAGATCATGCGCCGTGGTGATCTGCTCGTCATTGGGCAGGCCGGAGGCGTTGGCGTAATGCGTGCGCGTCATGCCGAGCTGATGGGCCTTGCGGGTCATCGTCTCGGCGAAGGTCTCCTCGTCGCCGGCGATGTTCTCGGCGATCGCCGCGGCGATGTCATTGGCCGATTTGGTGACGACCGCCTTGATGGCGCTGTCGACGTCGATGGTCTGGCCGGGCGCGAGGCCGAGCTTGGTCGGCGCCTGCGCCGCCGCATGGGCGGAGATGACGAGCGGCGAGTCGAGCCGCAGCCGGCCCTTCTCGAGCTGCTCGAACAGCAGATAGAGCGTCATCACCTTGGTGACGGAGGCGGGATGGCGCAGCTCGTGCTCATTGCGCGCATAGAGCGTGCGCCCGCTATTGGCGTCGACGACGATCGCCGCGAAAGCCGGACCGCCGCCGCCCTCGGAATGTCCGCGCCGCGCGGCGTGGACGAGATGAGCGCCGCCGCGGCGATGATGCGCCGCATGATGGATGAAGGCGTGACGCGCGTGATAACCCCGCCCGGAATGATGATGGCGCCGGGCCTCCGCCGGCGATGCGAAGAGCGCTAATAGCGCAGACAGGATCGCGGCTTGCGCTACTATCCACTTCCACCGCTCGAGCCCTCCGGCGACGCCACGCTTCGTCATCTATCCCAATCCCGTTTCACTGCCCGCCTCATGCGGTCGGCGGCGCTCGCCAGCGCGAGCGTTGCCGAAAAGCCACATGATTACAATCTTACCCAACCGAGGTTACCCCCTGGTTAAGGCAAAAGCCGTTCGGGATTGTGGTTTCGCACCGCAACATTCTCATTGACTTCGATTGTGCAATGCATATAAGTTTCTGTTGTCAACTGAGCGCATGGAGTCCGCCACGGGGCGAAGGCCGAAACGCGCTCTATACGAGGACGAGACCGATGGTTGCCACTTTCGAAAGCGTTCAGCAGGCGGGCAAGGAGCAATTCGAAGCGGTGTCCGCGGCGGCGGCCGCCCTCACCAAGGGCTGGCAGACCATTGCGGCGGAGACGACCGACTATTCGAAGAAGTCCTTCGAAAAGAGCCGCCTCCTCGCCGAAAAGCTGATTGGCGTCAAAAAGATCGACGAAGCCATCCAATTGCAGTCGGATTACGCCAAGGGCGCGTATGAAGATTTCATCGCCGAGGCGACCAAGCTCGGAGAGCTGTATTCCAGCCTCGCGAAGGAAGCGTTCAAGCCGGTCGAAACCGTGGCGACGAAAGTCTATTCCGCGGGCGAGTGAGCCCCCGGCTCGACGCGTCCTCGATACTCGTCTCGGAAAAGCCGGTCGGATCGTTCCGCCCGGCTTTTCGTTTATTCGGCCCTGTGGCGCCGCGGTAGAATCGCGAAGCCTGTGCGTAAAATCCGCAGGCGGAGACGAGCGCGTTGCGAATCCCGAGGTTGCGGCGCGATATGGCCGCCAGGGATTGGAGGCGCGTCCGAGGAGGCTGCCAAATGAGCGCGATCGACGAGGTCGGCTTCGTTCATCTGCATGTCCATACCGCCTTCTCGCTGCGCGAAGGCGCGCTGACGCTCACGCGGCTCATCGATCTGGCCCAGAAGGACCAGATGCCGGCCCTAGCCGTCACCGATACGGATAATCTGTTCGGCGCGCTGGAGTTTTCCGAGAAGGCCGCCAAGGCCGGCATCCAGCCGATCCCGGGCGTTCAGCTCACGATCGATTTTGGCGACGGGACGCAAAGCGCCGTAGGCGCCACGGATGGCCGCGGTCATATCGTGCTCATCGCGCAGTCGGAACGCGGCTACGCCAATCTGATGCGGCTCGCCTCGCGCGCCTATCTCGAGCCAGAGCTCGGCGAGGCTTCCCATGTGTCGCTCGACAGTCTCGCGGCGAATTGCGAGGGGCTGATCGCGCTCACCGGCGGTTCGGAGGGCGGGCTCGACGCTGTGTTCGCGATAGGCCGGCCGGAGCAGGCGCGCGCGCGGCTCGACGCGCTGCAGCCGCTGTTCGACGGCCGCCTCTATGTCGAGATCCAGCGCCATGGCCTCGATCAGGAGCGGCGCGTCGAGCCGCAATTGCTCGATCTCGCCTATCGGCGCGGCCTGCCGCTGGTCGCGACCAACGAGCCCTTCTTCGCGACGGCGGAGGATTTCGAGGCGCATGACGCGCTGCTCTGCATCGCCGAGGGCACGGTGACGAGCGTCGCCGAGCGCCGGCGGCTCTCTCCGCAGCATTATTTCAAGACGCGCCGCGAGATGCGCGAGCTATTCGCCGATCTGCGCGAGGCGACCCAATCCACGGTGGAGATCGCGCGGCGCGTGTCCTTTCGGCCGCTCACGCGCAAGCCGATCATGCCGCGCTTCATGCTGGACGGAGAGGGGGGAGGGGAATCCCTCGAGGACATAGAGGCGCGGGAATTGCGCCGTCAGGCCAAGGAGGGACTGGAGGCGCGCCTCGTCGTCCAGCCGCCGGCGCCGGGCCTGACACGCGACGCTTATGACGCGCGACTCGAATTCGAGCTCGACGTTATCGAGAAAATGCGCTTTCCGGGCTACTTCCTGATCGTCTCGGACTTCATCAAATATGCGAAATCGCAAGGGATTCCGGTGGGACCGGGGCGCGGCTCGGGGGCGGGCTCGCTCGTCGCCTATGCGCTGACCATCACCGATCTCGATCCTCTGCGCTTCGGTCTCTTCTTCGAGCGCTTCCTGAACCCAGAACGCATGTCCATGCCGGATTTCGACGTGGACTTCTGCCAGACCCGCCGCGGCGAGGTCATCGACTATGTCCGCGCGCGCTATGGCGCGGAAAAGGTCGCGCAGATCATCACCTTCGGCTCGTTTTTGGCTCGCGGCGTGCTGCGCAGCGTCGGCCGCGTGCTGGAAATGCCGCTGGGGCAGGTCGATAAGCTGGCCAAACTGGTTCCGCAAAATCCGGCCAAGCCGGTGACGCTGGCGGAGGCCGTCTCCGGGGAGCAAAAGCTGCGCGAGGCGATTGCAGAGGATGGCAAGGTCGCGCGCCTTTTCAAGATCGCCGGCGCGCTCGAGGGGCTCTATTCCAACGCCTCGACCCACGCCGCCGGCGTCGTCATCGGCGACCGTCCGCTCGACTCGCTCGTGCCGCTCTATCGCGACCCGAAGTCCGACATGCCGGCGACCCAGTTCAATATGAAATGGGTGGAGCCGGCCGGCCTCATCAAATTCGACTTTCTCGGCCTCAAGACGCTGACCGTGCTGGCGACCGCCGTCGATCTCGTGCGCCGGCGCGCGCCCGATTTCGATCTCGCCGCCATTCCGCTCGATGATTCCGAAACCTACGAAATGCTTGGGCGCGGCGAGACGGTGGGTGTGTTCCAGCTGGAAAGCGCCGGCATGCGCAAGGCGCTGGTCGAGATGCACGCCGACCATTTCGAGGACATCATCGCCCTTGTCGCGCTCTACCGGCCGGGCCCCATGGCCAATATCCCGACCTATTGCGCCGTGAAACTCGGCGACGAGGAGCCGGACTATATCCACCCCAAGATCGAGCACATCTTAAAGGAGACATTCGGCGTCATCATCTATCAGGAGCAGGTGATGCAGATCGCGCAGGTTCTGTCCGGCTATTCGCTGGGCGAGGCCGATCTGCTGCGCCGCGCCATGGGCAAGAAGATCAAATCGGAGATGGACGCGCAGCGCGAGCGCTTCGTCACCGGCGCGCTGGAAAGGGGCCTCGAGCCGGCCAAGGCGAGCGAAATCTTCGACCTTTTGGCGAAATTCGCCGATTACGGCTTCAATAAGAGCCATGCGGCGGCCTATGCGCTCATCGCCTATCAGACGGCCTGGTTCAAGGCGCATTATCCGGTCGAATTCCTCGCCGCCTCCATGACGCTCGACAAGGGCAACACCGATAAGCTGGCCGAATTTCGCAACGAGGCGCGCCGGCTCGGCATCGTCGTCGAGCCGCCCTCCATCCGTCGCTCGGGCGTCGATTTCGACGTCGCTCCCGGCGTCGATGGCGCGCTCGCGATCC
>Ga0265328_10001597_pt1 | contig 10414 bp, 8 predicted proteins | sample 41624metaG_FD_202086 | JGI IMG/M metagenome (GOLD analysis project Ga0265328, IMG submission 202086) | Rhizosphere microbial communities from Carex aquatilis grown in University of Washington, Seatle, WA, United States - 4-16-24 metaG | ecosystem: Host-associated > Plants > Roots > Rhizosphere >...
TTCGCCGCCGGTCGCGGAGACGGCGGCTTCGGTCTGGGAGAGCTCTGTCGTCATTTCGCGCCTCGATTATTTGTCGCCGGAATGCGTCGCGGCGAGAAATTCCTTCAACGCCTCCATCTTTTGCGGATCCTTCAGCAGAGCCCGCAACTGTTGGGTGGCGGCGTCCTTGCCGTCCATATAGATGCGCAGATTGGCGAGCTTCTGCCGCGCTTCGAGCAGCTCGGCGAGAATCGGCACCTGCTTGGCGACGGCCGCCGGACTGAAATCGGCCATGCTCTTGAAATCGAGCTTCACACTCAATTTCTCGCCGGACTCTTCGGTCAGTCTGTTCTCGACATGGAAGCTGACGCCCGGACGAACGCCGCTCTCCGAGCTCATGCGCTCGTCGAAATTGTCCATGTCGAATTCGACGAACTTGCGGCTCGCCGCCGTTCCCTTGTCGAAGTCTTCCTTGCCGTGCCCGGGCGAATTGCCGGAGAGATCCGCCAGCACGCCCATCACGAAAGGAAGCTCGACCTTCTCGTCGGCGGTCGGATCGACATATTCGATTTGGACTCGCGGGGGCCGGTTGCGCGCGATGAACTTTTGCCCACTCATCTTCGCCATGTACAATAATCCCAGTTAAGCGACTTCATCAATTCGCGATAGAGAAACCGAGCGTCGGTGATCTGTCAAGCCGATGGGCTCGACGCGTTCGCCGGCGCGCGCGGCGCGCGCCGCTCGGAGTTTATCGAACCGCATTGAATCGACGCACGGTCGAGGCGCCGCATGGCGAATTTGCGACGATCAATAGGCATTCTCGCGTTCGAACACGGCGCCGAGCACGGCGATGAAGTCCTTGTCGGCGAGCGCCCGCGCGCGGTCGATCAGACAGGGGATGGGGCTCGACGGTTCGGCGAGACGAAAATAGCGCGCGATCTCGTCGAGCAGCAGCAACGCCTGCGTGCGCGTGCTCGCCGCAAAGCTCGGCGCATCGGATTCGCATTCCTCAATCTCGTCGAACTCGGGCTCCGCGATGACGACCGGCGCGGGAGCCTCGACCGGCGGCGAATCGGCTTCGATCGTCTCCATGGGATTCTCGTCCGGCGCGACGCTCGTCGACGCCGTCGTTTCGGCGACGGCCGCGTCCGCCGGGGCGACCGCTTCCTCCGCGATCGGCGTTTCGTCTTCGACCGGCGCCTCGACGATCGGCCGCGGCGCTTCGATCGGCGCGGGCGGCTCCAGGCGGCGGCGCGTCTTCCGCGGCGCCTGGCGCTCGTCGAAATATTCCGCGCGGGTCGGCGTCATCTCGCCGAGCGGGGCGATGGAGAGCTTGAAGGGATGCTCGCCGCCGATCGCGAATTGCGCATAGGCGTGCCGATCGGGCAGCAGCGCGGCGAGCACCTCGATGAATGTCTTGCCCTGCAGGCCGATCGCCTGCGCGACGAGCGGAAGCGCGGGATTGGAGGGCTCGTAGAGGCAGAAATAGTCTTTCGCCGCCTCGAGCGCGCGACGCGCGTGTGCGGCGCAGCCGATGGCGCCGCGCGGAGCCTCCGAGCCGGCCTCGCCCTCCTCCCCGTCCTGCGGCTCGGGAGCGGTGGGGTCCGGAAAGGCGAGGGAGAAGAAGGTCAGCACACCGCCGACGACCTTCAGCAACTGGCCGAATTCCGGCGTTTCCGCGCTTCCCGCCTGCGCGATGAAGCGCGCGCGAATGTCCTTCAGCGTGGCCTCGAGACGCTGAAAGCTCGCCCGCGTCGCGCCGACGGCTACTTCGCCGGCGTCGACGAGGGCGCGCACGATCTGCTCTTGCGTCATCGCCGCGATGCGGCCGCCGGCGGGCTTCTCGCCGCCCTCGCCGCCTTCGGCCGCTCGCTCCTGCTCGGCGAGCACGGTCGAGCGAAACGCGATATTGCCCTTCCGCCGGTCGGAATGGAGCGTGACGAATTGCAGCGAGATCGTCACGACGGAGGCGTCGAGCTCGTCGAGAATATCGGCGCGCGCCTTCACCGAGCCGTCGCGCGCGCGCGGATGCACCGCCTCCCAATAGCGCTCCAACAGCGTTGCGATGGCGGCGACGGTGTCGACGAACTCGTCGAGGTTGCGCTTGAGTATGGCGAGGCGCGCCAGAAAGACGAGCAGGCGCAGATCGCGTGTGCGCTTCATCACATCGGCGAGCATCGCCGGTATGTATTCTATGGCCTCTCGGAATTCGTTGTCGGTCGGATCGAAGGGCCGCCCGTCGGTGAAGAAGGTGTCGGGGAGCTGAAATGGCGCGAAGGCAAAGAAATTCATGAAAGCGGCGTCGCCGCTCTCGTCGAGATCGGGGCCGCAGGGGTCGGCTTCCGTGACCGGCGACGACAAGAGCGCGGGATCGACGATCGCCATGGCGCTCAATCCGCCATGCGCGTTTCGACGCGGCGATTGGCCGGGTCGAGCGGATCATTGGTCTTCGGCCGCGATCGTCCGTAGCCCTGCGCTTCGAGGCGGGCCGGATCGACGCCGGCCGAGACGAGATAGCCCCGCACCGCCTCGGCGCGCCGTTGCGACAGGCGCAGGTTCGTCTCGTCGCGTCCGCGACCGTCGGTGTGCCCGTCGACGCGGAAACGCCGCGCCGCGAGCGCGGGATCGCTCAGCGCCTTGGCGAATTCGTCCAAATTCTTGCGCGCGCCGGCGGTCAGCCGATCGGAGCCGAGTTCGAATGTCACTTCGAGATCGAAAGCCTCGTCTTTCGCGGCCGTTGTCGACGTGGCGTCGCCGCCGCAATCTGTCGCGGCGCCGATGCAGATCGATCGCGATGCGCCGAAGGACGGCTCGGCGCCCAAACGCCGAACGATATCCGACGCGGTATAGGCCGGCGCGTCATCCGCTCGGCACTTTGTCCACGAAACGGACGCCGCGGCGAGAGACAAAACCAAAGCGAGATGAACCTTGCGTTGCAATATGTCGCCCCCGTCGCCAAAATACCTCTCGACACTATTTTTGTCGTTACGTATCGTCAAGGGCTTGCCCGTTTGGCTTTCTAGGGTCGTTTAGAGCTTCGGACACACGATATGGCTGATATATTGATTCAGGAAGGCCGCATCGCAGTTCTGTCCACTCCCCTGGGGAAGGACAAACTGGCGATCACGGCGTTGGACGCCACGGAAGGGTTGAGCGAGCTCTTCGAGTTTCGCATCGAGGCCGTGAGCGCCGACGGAAACATCGACTTCGATCAATTGCTCGGACGCGAATGCACTGTCGCCTTGACTCTGCTCGACCGGCCCAAGCGTTTTTTCAGCGGAGTCGTGGCGGAGGCGCAGGCGATCGGCTCCGTCGAGGATCTCTTCGTCTACCGCTTCGTTCTGCGGCCGACCTTCTGGCTGCTCACGCGCACGACCAATTGCCGGATCTTCCATCGCAAGACGGCGCTGACGATCGTCACCGATGTGCTCGGCGAACGCAATGTCTCGATAGAGGACGCGACCAAGCGCAGTTATCCCGAGCTCGACTATTGCGTGCAGTATCGCGAGACGGATTTCGATTTCGTCTCCCGTCTCATGGAGCAGCACGGAATTTACTATTACTTCAAGCATTCGGACAGCGCGCACAAGCTCGTTCTGGCGGATTCGCGTTCCTCGCACCAGCCGATCGAGGGCGGCGCCGCGATCGCTTTCGCCAATGCGCTCGCCGGGCTCAACTATCAGGAGCAGGCGCTGTTCTCCTGGTCTTCCGAACGCCGTTTCCGCACCGGCAAGATCGAGTTGCGGGACTATGCGTTTCGCGAGCCCGGCGCCAATCTCAAGACCAACGCCCAGGGCTCCGAGCGCTACGCCAAAGCGACGACCTACGAATATTACGACTATCCCGGCAAATATGAGAAAACGAGCGACGGCCGCATCTATGCGGACGCCCGGCTCGAGGCCGAGCAGGCGATCGATTATCGCCGCTATGCGTCGGGCGCGGCCGCCAATCTCTTTCCCGGCGGGCTCGCCAAGCTCGACCGCCATCCGACGCAGGCGGAGAACAAGCAATATCTCGTCATTCGCTGCTCGCATCATTTCGCCGACGAGGCCTTTCGCTCCTCCGGCGTCCTCGACGGGCGGCAGCCCTATCATGGCAATTACGAGTTGCAACCCGCCGACCGCGTCTTCCGCGCGCCCATTGTGACGCCGCGGCCGCTCGTCCACGGGCCGCAGACCGCCAAGGTCGTCGCGCGCGGCAAGGACGCCGACAGCGAGGAGATCGACACCGATCCCGACGGCTATGGGATGATCAAAGTCCGCTTTCATTGGGATCGCGAGGACAAGCGCTCCTGCTGGATGCGCGTGGCGCAGCTCTGGTCCGGTCCCGGCTGGGGCGCGCAATTCATTCCGCGCATCGGCATGGAGGTGGTCGTCGAATTTCTGGAGGGTGATCCAGACAAGCCGCTCGTCGTCGGCGCCGTCTATAATGGCGGCAACAAATTCCCCTACAAGCTGCCGGAGAACAACACGCAGTCCGGGATCAAATCCGACTCCTCGAAGGGCCATGGCGGCTACAATGAGTTCATGTTCGAGGACAAGGCGAACTCCGAGAAAATCCGCATGCACGCCGAGAAGGATCATCAAGTGGTGATCCGCAATTCGGAGACGACCGAGATCGGCGAGAATTTCTCCGGCGGCGGCGCCTCGCGCAAGACGACGCTGAAACAGGGCGGCGACACGCTCGAGCTGCAATCGGGCTCGCGTTCGACGACGATCCACGGCGGCAAGGACACGACGACCGTCGATCAGAGCATAAAGATCGAATCGCTGGGCGACACGATCACGCTGACGACGGGCGCGAGCTCGATCAAGCTCACGCCGAGCAAGATCGAGATCAGCTCGACGATGATCGCTCTGTCGGCGACCAAGATCGACTTGAACTGAAGGGGAAGGCCTTGACCGCGTCGAGCAAGATCCGCTTCGCCACGGTGCGCGACCTCTACGCCGCCTTTCCCACCGCGGAAGTCGACGTCGGGGTCGAGAGCCGCGACGAGCCCTCCGCCGATTTCGTCTCCCGCCTGACGAAGGAGGGAGAGCGGCGCGCGGCTCTGTCCTATTGCGCTTATCTCCTCGCCCGGCGCGAGGCGGTGTGGTGGGCGTCGCGCTGCGTGCGTCAGACCGCGCCGCAGGACGCCGTTTCTCTGCGCTGCCTGCAGGCGGCGGACGAATGGGTGAGCGAGCCGAGCGAAGCGCGGCGGCGGCGCGCGCTCGACGAGGCCGCGCAGGCGCAAAAATCGCTCGCCGCGGCCTGGGTCGCCCAGGCGGCGGGATGGTCGGGAGGCAATGTCTCGCCCAATCCGGCCTACTTTATGGAGCCGCCGCCGCAGGCCACGGCGCAGGCGGCGCGCGGCGCCGTGCTGATCGCGCTCGGAACTCTTTCGCCCGATCGCCGCGACGCCGCGCAGGTCGAATGGATCGAGGCGGGGCTGCGTTGCGCCGTCGGCGATCTCGGCCGGTCGTGAGGCTGCGAGGCGCGGGCGAGCCGCCCGCGGGGGGAGCCATCGGGGAATGCGCCTGACATTGACGATCGAGAATTTCAGCCGGCGGCCGGACGGCGGCCCGCTGACCTATGTCGCGGAGGGCCGCCGCAGCATCGACATCGGCCGCAATCAGCATCTCGACTGGTGCCTGCCGGACGAAAACCATTTCATCTCGGGGCGCCATTGCGAAATCGCGCCGCGCGACGGCTGCTATTATCTGACCGACGTCTCGATGAACGGGACTTTCGTCAATCATCCGGACACGCGCGTCCAGTCGCCCTATCGGCTGCGTGACGGCGATCGCCTCTATATCGGCGAATATATCGTCCTGGCGCATGTGGAGGGCGACGCGCCGGCGCTCGAGACCGCCGCCGTCTCGGCGACGCAGTCGACGCCGTCCTATGATGATTTCTGGAGCTCCTCCGATCCGGCCCCGCCGCCGATCGATCCTCGGACGCTCGATCCGCGCCGGCTGGATCCGACGCCGCATGTCGATTGGATCGACCATGTCGCCGACGCGCCGACGCCGCGGCGCCCTTCCGCGGAGCCCGCGAGCGAACCCGCTTCGATCTGGGGCCTGTCGCCGCCGCCCGAGGCCGTCGCCGCTCCGGTCGTCGCGTCTGCGCCGACCGCCCCTGACGATATTTGGGGCGCGCCGCCGCCTCCGCCCCCGGTGCGCGAATCGGTCTCCACCCCGGTCGCCGACTGGGCCTCGCCGCCACCGCCTCCCGCTCCGCCGCCGATCGCCGTCGCGCCCGCTCCGTCGCCGCGTGTCGCTGTCGCGCCGCCGGCTCCTGCTCCCACGGCGCCGGGATCGGACGACGCCTATTGCGAATTTCTGGCGAGCTTCGCGCGCGCGCTCGGTCTGCCGGAGCAGACATTCGCGGGCGCGACGCCGGCGCAATTGGGCGAGCAGCTCGGCGCGCTGACCCGCCTCATGGCCGAGGAGACGCGGCAATTGCTGCGCGCGCGCGCCGAGGCCAAGCGGCTCACGCGCAGCGCGAGCCATACGATCATCGAAGCGCAGGGCAACAACCCGCTGAAATTCGCTCCGACGACGGAAGAGGCGCTGCGCATCGTCTTCGGGGCGCCGCGGCCGGGCTATCTCTCCGCCGGTCCCGCCTTCGCACAGGCCTTCGTCGATGTGAAGGCGCATGAGGTGCGCACCTACGCCGCCATGCAGGAGGCGGTGCGCATGTTGAGCGACAGCCTCGATCCGGCGGCGATCGAGAAGGGGCAGGGCAAGGACACGGGGATCGCCTCGCTCGTCGGCTCGCGCAAGGCGCGCCTCTGGGACCGCTATGTCGAGCGCTGGGCGGCGATGAGCCCGCGCTCCGGCGACAAGCTCGCCGACGCCTTCATGCGCAATTTCGCCGACTGCTACGACCGGGCCGACGCCCGCAAATAAAATAACAGGGGGAGCAAATGTCTTGGCGCAGCAAGGTCGTGTGGAGCGAAGGCCTGTTCCTCCGCCCGCACCACTTCCAGCAGGGCGACCGCTATCTCGAATGGGTGACGACCGCCCGCACACGCAATATCGCGCCTTTCTCCTGGGGCTTCTCCCGCCTCGACATCGATCATGGCCTCGCGCAGCGCGGAAAGTTCGGGCTCGAGGCCGCCTGGGGCGTGATGCAGGACGGGACGCCCTTCCAGCTCGAGGGCAAGGAGGAATTGCCCGAGCCTCTGCAGATCGACGATAAGATCGCCAACCGCATCGTCTGGCTCGCCTTCCCCGAAGCCTCGCCCAATACGCGCGAGGTGGCGCGGCGCGACAATGTTTCGGCGAGCCGCTATTTCCATGCGTCCGAGACCTTCATCGATTCCACCTCCGAGCTGCGCAGCGAGGAGGAGATAGAGGTCGCACATCCGCGCATGGAGCTGCATCTCGAGAGCGAGCGCAAGCGCGGTTACAATAATCTCCCCGTCGCGCGCATCGTGAAGCTCGAGAATGGCGCGATCCTGCTCGATCCGGAATTCGCGCCCACAGTGCTCGTCTGCCGCGCGCATGACGTCGTCGTCGGCTGGCTCAACCGCGTCATCGGCTGGATCGAGAACAAGCTGAATGCGCTCGCGCGCTTCGCCGCCGATCCGACCGCCGGCGGCGGTCTGCAGAATCGTGATTATCTGCTGCTCCAGGCGCTCAATCGCGCGATTCCCGCGCTCCAGCATTTCGAGCATACGTCCAACCATCTCCATCCGGAGCGGCTCTATGTCTTCCTGGTCGGGCTCACCGGCGAGCTCGCCACTTTCTGCGCCAGCGACCGCCGCGCGCCGAGCTATCGCGCCTATGATCACGACAATCTGAAGAACACATTCGAGCCGGTGCTGCGCGATCTGCAGGATTTCCTCAGCAAGGACGCCGATCATCGCGCGATTCGTCTCGAGCTTCAGCAGCTCGCGCCCAATGCGTTCAAATCGCCGATCAAGGATCGCTCGCTGTTCCAGAACGCGTCCTTCTATCTCGAAGTCGCGTCGCGCCGTCCACTCAGCGAGATCCAGATGCAGTTCCCCAATCTGCTGAAGATCGGTCCCGACACGCGCATGAACGAGATCGTTCACTATAATCTTCCCGGCGTGCCGATCGTGCATCGGCCGGCGCCGCCGCCGCAGATTCGCGCGCTCGGCGACCATGTCTATTTCTACATCGACAAGAAGAGTCCGCTCTGGGCCGATTTCAGCGTCGCCGCCGCGATCGGCCTGCACTTCTCTGGCGATTGGCCGGACCTCGAGCTCGAGCTCTGGGCCATTCGGGAGGACAAGCGATGAGCGACAAGGGCAATCCCTTCGGTCCTCCGGGCGGCGATCGCACCGTGTTCCAACCCAATCCCGGCGGGCGCCGTCCGCCGCCGCGACCCGCCGCGTCGCCCCCTCCGGGACAGGCGCCCGGCTATACGCCGCAAACGGCGCCGGCCTATGTTCCGAACCCGCCCGATTTCGGCGCTCCCGGCGGCGCGCCGCGCCCGGCCGAACATCCATACGGCCAGTTCGCGCCCTCGCCTTTCGAGACTGCGAGCGCGCCGCGCGTTCCTGCGCCGGACGCCTGGGTCACTGGCCGCGCGCAGCAGAGCGCGCAGGCGCCTCTGCAGCGCGCCGAGGATTTGGATTTCGACGAACTCGTCGCCCAGCACCCGAACCCGATATTGCGCGCCGCCGGCCCGCTGCTGCATCTGCTCGGGCGCCTGCGCGTCGCCGCGCTCAGCGCCGATCTCGAGAGCCTGCTCGAGCAGGTCGCCGCCGCCGTCGCCTTTTTCGACAAGGACATTCGCAGCGCCGGCGTGACGCCGGAGCAGGCCAATGTCGCCAAATATCTCGTCTGCGCGACGGCCGACGACATCGTGCAGAACATACCGACCGACGACCGCCATTTGTGGACGCGCTACAGCATGACCTCGCGCTTCTTCGGCGAGCGTCTCGGCGGCGTGAATTTCTTCAAGCAGCTCGAATGGATGCAACGCGATCCGGGCGCCAATTTCGACGTGTTGGAATTGCAGCATGTCTGCCTCGCGCTCGGCTTCCAGGGCCAATATCGCGCGGCCGAGGGCGGTCCCAATCAGCTGCAATATATCCAGCGCAATCTCTATGAGCTGCTGCGCCGCGTGCGGCCCAAGCCCGTGCTCGATCTCTCGCCGCGCTGGAAGGGCCAGGCGCTGGCGCTCGGACGCCGCGGCTTCGCGCTGCCGGTCTGGATCGTCGCCTCGGCGGCGGCGCTGCTGCTCTTCGCAGCGTTCATCGGCCTGCGCGCCAAGATCGGCGGCGTCGGCGAATCCGTCGCCGCGGAGATCGAGACGCTTCACCCTTCCACCAAGATCGCGCTGCAGGAGCGGCTGAACCTGCCGCGCGCGGAGCCGCCGCCCAAACCCTCCGTGCAATGCAAGCGCATCGGCGAGCAGGTCGGCGAGGGCGTCAGCGTCACCTGCAATGGCAAATGGGTGCAGATCAAGGTCGGCGACGCCGTGCTGTTCCAATCCGGCAAGGCGGCGGTGCTGCCGCAATTCGCGCCTATCGCCGAGCGCATCGCGCGCGCCATAGACGGCGAGACCGGGCCGATCAAAGTGATCGGCCATACCGACAATCAGCCCTTGAGTCCGCTCAATCCATTTCGCGACAATCAGCGGCTGTCGGAGGAGCGCGCGCGCGCCGTCGCGGGGCTGCTGCGGCCGCTGCTCAAGGATGCGTCGCGCGTCACCGAGGCGGGCCGCGGCCCCTCCGAGCCGATCGCCGACAACGCCAATGAAGCCGGGCGACGCCTGAATCGGCGCGTCGAAGTGCTGATCAGCCGCATAGACTGAGGATTTTTCCAAATGTCCGACAAGTCCGGCGTCAAGGGCGACATCGTCCGCATCATTCTGCTCGGGCTCGGCCTCGCGTCGATCTCGAGCATCGTCTATCTCGCCGGGCCTTTCGTCGCCTTCGGCGGCTGGCGCCCGCTCGAGAATGAGATCGTCCGCGAGATCGTCATCGTCCTGCTCGTCGCCATTGCGGCGGCGGTCGCCGGCTTCGCCTTCTGGCGGCGGCGCAAAAACGCCAAATCCCTCGCCGACGGCGTCGCCGACGCGCAGGCGGAAGAGGATGATTCCATCGTGCTCGCCGAGCGCATGAAGGACGCGCTCGCCACTTTGAAGAAATCCGCCAATGGCGGCGCCACCTATCTCTATGATCTGCCCTGGTATGTGATCATCGGCCCGCCCGGCTCCGGCAAGACGACGGCGCTGGTCAATTCCGGCCTGCGTTTTCCGCTGTCCGGCGGCGCGACGCCGGAGGCGGTCGCCGGCGCCGGCGGCACGCGCTATTGCGACTGGTGGTTCGCCGAGGACGCCGTCTTCATCGACACGGCGGGCCGCTACACGACGCAGGATTCCGATGCGACGCTCGACAAGCGCAGCTGGTTCTCCTTTCTCGATCTGATGAAGAAGCACCGCCCGCGCCAGCCCATCAATGGCGTGCTGGTGGCGA
>Ga0265328_10001601_pt1 | contig 10403 bp, 12 predicted proteins | sample 41624metaG_FD_202086 | JGI IMG/M metagenome (GOLD analysis project Ga0265328, IMG submission 202086) | Rhizosphere microbial communities from Carex aquatilis grown in University of Washington, Seatle, WA, United States - 4-16-24 metaG | ecosystem: Host-associated > Plants > Roots > Rhizosphere...
ATGAGGTTCGCGAGGGCGCTTGGGGGGCGGGTGGCGTCACAGTGGGAGTACGTGCCGCCAACGAAGCGCTAGGTGGCTCGCCAGATCGTTCAGAATATTTCGAACGGTTTCTTGCTGCAAACCAGTCGGTAATCGAGACACACGGATACCCGACACAAAGATCATAAGCGCTAAAAAGTGACCTAACAAAAGGAAAAGACTTGAATGCCCGAATCAAGACAGGCCTTTTTGAACAAACAACGGTATTCGACCAATACTTCATCACATTCAATCAATAGAAGTTAGTAGGGGATATGTTGGTCTGCGAATGTGTCGCAGACCAATGTCTGGACAACTCTTGAAAGATAAATTTTATGGAAAAAATCATGAACACATTCAAACTGCACACCCTTGACAGTGCACCACCAAAATCCGCTCCGACACTCGAAACTGTCGCAAAAAACTTCGGGATGATCCCTAACATTTTTGCTGTTCTCGCCGAATCACCATCAGCAGTGAAAGCATATCTGCAATTGGGCGAGCTACTGGAGCAAAGTGGATTTACACCGGAAGAGCAACAGGTCATTTCGCTCGCCATCAGCGTGGAAAATAAGTGCTCGTACTGTGTGGCGGCGCACTCGTTCCTGGCTCGCAACATAGTCCATGTTGCCCCTGGCAATATTGAAGCATTGCGTAGGGGGGGTGTATTGCCGGATGCAAAGCTCAACGCGCTGGCCACATTCACTCATCTCGTCGTCCGCGAGCGCGGTTGGGTGGCAGAAAGTCAGGAACTAAGGGAGTTTCTTGCAGCGGGATACACCAATCAACACCTGCTAGAAGTTGTTATGGCCGTAAGTATGAAGACCCTGAGCAACTATGTTAATCATCTAACCGAAACGCCGCTTGATGGACCGTTTGCCAGCGAGACATGGGATTGCCCTAGCCGCTGCAAGTGCCAGGGCCATGCTCAATGTAATAACTAGTCAATCTTGTTGAGCATGTTTGCATGGCCACGTTTGCCAAACAAAAGCGGTAACGGTGTTGAGGTCGAATCGGGCCTCAACAGATACCAAGAATAAGGTCTACCTTCCAATGGGAGATATCAATGGAAACCAACACAGCACATAAATTCTCTGGGATCAGGCTGCTACATACCATGCTGAGAGTTAACGATCTTGAAAAATCACTGAACTTCTACACCGGGATATTAGGGATGTACCTTCTGCGCCGCGAAGATTATCCGCAAGGGCGGTTTACGCTTGCATTCGTAGGTTATCAAAGTGAGGACACATCCAGTGTCATTGAACTTACGTACAACTGGGGTGCCAACAGCTACGAAATCGGTACTGCATATGGGCATCTCGCTTTGTCCGTTCATGATATCCATGGCGCATGCGCGGCACTCGAAGAGGCTGGCGTTAATGTCCTCAGAAAGCCTGGGCCAATGGCGCATTCACCTGTGAGCGGAGGTGCTCGGGATGTAATTGCTTTTATCGAGGACCCTGATGGATACCGAATTGAATTGATTGAGGCTAAGCCACATTAGCTGCGGCCATTCAAGTGTCTCGTGTACCGAAGAAGTTGCATATGTATGTTAAAAGCCGGACAAGATCACAACAAAAAGAACGACATCCCTCAAAGGTGTAGAAATGCATCGAATTCTGAGCCGGGATGTGCACTGAATTTTGACCCACCCTCAGTTAGCCATAGTATGGCTCAAGTCGTAGTTTGAATTCCAGTGATAGCCTCCTTTCCCTGATGAGTTGAGCTGTGTCTGAAGCGGTAACTGTCGTTGCCGGTTTCGGCGATATGACAGCGATGCGTCAGTCTATCCAGTAATGCCGTCGTCATCTTCTGATCTCCAAAGACATTGCCCCATTCTGAGAAGCTCAGGTTGGTGGTGATCGCCACACTGGTTCGTTCGTAGAGTTTCGAGATGAGATGGAACAGCAAAGCTCCCCCCGCCTGACTGAATGGCAAATACCCCAGTTCATCCAGCACCACCATATCCGCATACATCAGACGGTTGGCGATCTGGCCATGCTTGCCTGCTGCTTTCTCTATCTCCAGCGCATTGACCAGTTCGATGGTTGAGAAGAACCTGACACGTTTCAGATGATGCTCAATCGCCTGCACCGCCAGGGCGGTGGCCAGATGGGTCTTGCCGGTCCCCGGCCCGCCAATCAGCACCAGGTTATGTGCCTCGTTGAGAAACTCGCAGCGGTGCAACTGGCGGATCATGGCCTCGTTTACCGGACTCTGGCTGAAGTCGAACCCGGACAGGTCACGATAGGCTGGGAAGCGTGCCAGCTTGATCTGGTAATTGATGGAACGCACTTCCCGTTCGGCGACCTCTGCCTTGAGCAGATTCCCCAGCATATCCTGCGTAGCAGTGTAGGCAGGTGATCCCTGACTCGCCAGTTCGTCTACCGCCTGCGCCATACCAAACAACTTGAGCGACTTCAGGGTCGCCACCATCGCTTCATGCTGCATGGCGCACCACCCTTAGCCGGTCATAGCGGCTGACATTGGCCTGGGGTTCCTCAGTCAGTGCCAGCGCCTGCGGCGCTGTCACCAACGGTGGCGGAGAACCCTCAACCAGTCTGCCCAGCAGGTTGAGTATGTACTGCTTCGACGGTACTCCGGATTCCAGTGCCAGTTCTACTGCCGCCAGTACCGTCTGCTCATCGTGATGCAGCACCAGAGCCAGAACCTCCACCATCTCCCGATCACCACCGGTTCGCTTGAGCAGGATGAGCTGCAATCGTCTGAAGGCTTCCGGCAACTCCACGAATGGCGCTCCGTTCCTGAGCGCTCCGGGTTTACGCTGGATCACACTCAAGTAATGTCGCCAGTCATAGCAGGTCACATGCCTGCGATGATCACGCTGGATGACACGTGGATGCTCGGTGATCACTTCACCTTCGGTCGCCACCACCAGACGGTCTGCGTAGACACGCAAGCTGACGGGGCGATTGGCAAATGAAGCAGGTACGCTATAGCGGTTGCGTTCGAAGTGGACGAGGCAAGTGGGTGAGACACGCTTGGTATGTTCGACGAAGCCATCAAACACTCGGGTGACGGGCATCAGCTCGGGTTGCTCACGCACCCATACTTCAGCAACCGTCTGGCCGGATGACTCCGGATGCCGGATGTCGTGCCACAGTTCAATGCAGCGCTTTTGCAGCCATGCGTTCAACTCAATCAGGCTGTTGAAGGCTGGCGCCCGATGCCATATCCGGTGCCTGGAGTCTTGCACGTTCTTCTCGATCTGCCCCTTCTCCCAGCCTGATGCCGGATTGCAGAACTCGGCTTCAAACAGGTAATGGCTGACCATGGCGGCGAACCTTGCGTTAACCTCACGCTGCTTGCCGGAACGTACCCGATCGACCGCCGTCTTCATGTTGTCGTAGATCCCGCGCCTTGGTACACCACCGAACACCTCGAATGCGTGGTTGTGCGCATCGAACAGCATCTCGTGGGTTTGTAGAGGATAAGCCCGGAGCAGAAATGCGCGGCTGTGCGAGAGCTTGAAATGGGCGATCTGCAACTTGACCCGATCACCGGCAATGACTGCCCAGTCTTCGCTCCAGTCAAACTGGAAGGCATCACCGGGAGCAAAGACCAATGGTACGAAAGTGCCACGTCCGGATGTCCGGGCAGCTTCTTGCTGAGCCTGCCGCCAGTTTCTGGCGAAAGCGGTTACACGATCATAGGAACCAGAATAGCCCAGCTCAACCAGATCTGCATGCAGTTGCTTCAGGCTGCGTCGTTGCTTGCGGCCTCGACTGGCCTCGATCTTCAGCCAGTAGCTGAGCTTGTCGGCAAAGGCATCCAGCTTGCTGGGACTTCGTCGCTTGGGGTACGCCGGCTCGACGATATCTCCGGCCAGGTATTTCTTGATGGTGTTGCGGGATAGTCCGGTTCGCCGGGAAATCTCCCTGATCGGCATCCCTTCTCGAAGATGCCACCGTCTGATTACGCTTAATAACGCCACGTCGATCACTCCTTATCTCCCGCTCAGACTCTGAGCAGGACAGTATCGCGACGTGGGTCAAATTTAGATGCACATTACTGCATTTGGTGGCTCAGTTTTAAACGCATATCAACATGGTGCTTCTTGCTGGGAATTTCCCCGTCCAATCTACGCACCTCAATGCGGCTGCGTTGTTTATGCTTGATTGCTTTGGTGACTTTGATGTTGGACGGGACGATGATCCTGCCTCCGCTCTGGAAACGGTTTCCATAGTACGACGCCGTCTCGTCGACGATATGGCCTAGCACCTGGGACACCAGGTCAGGATCGGCTCCTTCGGCGATAGCCGCCTTACAGGCTGCGGCCATTCCATGCCTGGCGGTATAGACCGTGATAGTTTCCGTGCGCCTCGGCCAGAGTTTATGGCCGATCGCTCGCAAGTGCGTTGTGACCGAATTTCCATGCTCGACTTTGACGATCATGCGGGCGGGGGTTTTACTCTGCTGCATGATGGCAATCAGCTCATCGGTCAGCGGATGGTCTGCCAACCTGAAACGACGAAATTTCTGTCCGGACTTTTCCGTGACCTTGGCGCCTCTGATCCGGACGTACAAGCCGGTTTCCGTCCTAATCAGAAAAACCCCTTTCTCCAATTCCTGCGGTCTGCAGCCGGTCATCAGGGCCATCAATGTCGGCACCCGGAACTGCCCACGAGACCTGGCTGCGAGCTGTTCGCGCCAGTCCGCAGGCAATCTAAGCAAAGAGCTTTTCTTGCCTTTCCTGGGCCGGACAGGCTTCCACCCGTTGGCATAATCCGCTGGCATCATGCGAGCCAGAACAATGTATGCCTGGAATACCGGATGCATAACGATCCGCTCGACTTCATTCCAGTCTCCTGCACGCTGGGCCTGATCGGCAAATTTAAGCAATTGGCTCAAATGCTTCAGAGCCACATGCCTTACGGAGCGTGCACGTTTACGGAGTGTTGCCTTTGTTCTGGCAGTGCGAACTTTGGCGATGATTGGATCCGGATTCCTGGGAGGAATGATCTTTTTTGTATCCGGATCGCTCCCAATCATGCGCCCGGCCTCAGCATCGTATTGCTCTGCCGTCCCTGGCGTCACCTCGGTATCCACGGTTGCCGCATAATCATCCGACGGTTTGAGTGCCTTCTCCGCCGCCCTGATCTGATCATGGATTGCCTGTTTGGACATGGTGTTCCCTTCCGCCTGCGCGCGCAGGCTCCAGCGCCCTGTGCCAGTTTGAAACAGAAGACCGCACAGGGCTCGGCGGTGGTTCGTTCCGTGACGTTAAAGCGGCCGGATCGCTCGACCTACGTCTCGCACTCCATCCCGCTTAAACGTCCCTCCACCCGGCAAATCTGTACCGTTATATTTCTCGCTCCCGCTCGAAAAATAACAGTCCAAATTCACCGGCCACCCCGTTATCTGCATGCACAGCTGCAGATAACGGATACTATTTTTTGGCCTTCCATTGCTCTCAGGAAATCCTGTATTGATCATGGGGTTCCCATGTTCGATTGGATGGCCGCCATGGCCTCCTCGGGGGTCCGCCAGTTTCTCTGGATGTATGTGAGCACATCGCTCCAATCAATTTCCGGAACGGTGCCCAAGAGCTCTCGCAGCGCACTGACCGATATAGGCTGCCCCTTCTGGAGCGCCAGAAAGTTTTCCTTGGGGATGTGCACCATGGTATCCACACCAGTGCGTCCGCCCAGCCAGCTGAACCCCGGCAATGTTTCCGGCCCCACCTTGGGCGCAACTAGGCTGTGCGTCCCCAAGCCGGATCGCCTCAGAACAATCAGGTTTCTGTCATCGAAGATAGCAAACATCTGCTTGTCGAAGCTGCGACTGAAGTCGATACCCTTGCCGCCTTCACGCCAGAGGCCTGCGATCGTGCCACCATTGGGCATAAATGTTTGCAGCGCGCGCTGGAGTGGGGATGGATCGAGTCCCACTTTCCACATATGCAGTTGGCCAGGACGAAGTTGTTCGCCCTCAATGCCAAGAACATCCAGCAGAGCCGCGAGTTTGTCAGCAGGGATGCTACGTTTCTCTGCCAAGCCGGTAACAAGATTGGGCTGGCTCAATCCGCAGAGATCGGCCAGCGTCCTTGTACTATCCAGTGAATGGCTGGCCAGATCACGGATGATGCTAATGCTTAATATATTCACAGACGCCCCTCCAAATCCTATATTTGATTTCATCAGATCTCGCGAACGTCATGATATCTGATGAAATCATTTAATGCAAGATATGGAGTGGGGTATGGCGGTGAAGGACGAAATCGTGGCAATGCTGAATGCGCGTAAAAAACAGGGTGCATTCCCTAGTGTGCTACAAGATCAGCAGGCACTCTTGCTCGGAAGTAGTAAACAGCACCGCGCCGGACTAGGTTGGTTTGTGTTCTCAAAGTCTCACTCGCGTTCTAGTTCAAGCTGGTAAACAGCACCTCTAGGGGTCGCTGTGTAGCAGCATTGTGTAGCACTTAGCGTGAATAAGTATCTGAAAGAGAAAGAAGAACTTTAAGAACAAGCTCTTATGTGTGATTGGCGCGCCCGACTGGATTCGAACCAGTGACCCTTGGCTTCGGAAACCAATACTCTATCCAACTGAGCTACGGGCGCACGCGGCGGATTATAGCAAAACCGCCCCCCTCTGTCCTTGTTCGTGGGCGGTTAATCGGTATAATAAAAACCTTGTCTATCATACCCAGAGGCGCATCAGCATGAGTGCACATGAAGAGGATTTTCCGAAGACGACTGTTTCGCAATTTGCGCTTGCGCTGATGGGCGGGCTGTTTGCACCGGGTCTGGTTATTTTTATGATCATCAAGCTGGTGCTGGCTATTCAAGCCACCCATATTTAATTCAGGAATTTAGTCTATGAGCGCGCACGATCACGATTTCCCAAAAACTACCGTCACCCAGTTTGTTCTTGCCCTGCTGGGTGGCCTGTTCGCCCCCGGTCTTGTGATCTTTATGATTATCAAGATGGTGCTGGGCGTGCAGGCTTCGTATCTTGTGGATGCGGATCCGGCAGTGGCTGCGGCCAAGGTGGTCGAGCGCATTCAACCGGTAGGCCAGGTTGCAGTTGCCGATGCCAACGCAGGTCCACACGTGGACAAGGCGGGTGATCTGGTGGTCAAGGAGGTCTGTTCCGCTTGCCATGCCATCGGTGCGCTGGGGTCTCCCAAGATCGGTGACAAGGGCGCCTGGGGCCCGCGTCTGACACAAGGTTACGACACGCTGGTCAAGCACGCGATCTCGGGTATTCGTCAGATGCCGGCACGTGGTGGCAATGCGGAGTTGACCGATACGGAAGTGGCGGGCGCAGTGGCATACATGGCCAATCAGGCCGGTGCAAACTTCAAGGCGCCGACGCCAAAAGCAGAGGCTGCACCTGCGGCCGAACCTGCCAAGAAATAAATTTCCAGAATCCCGCCACCCGGCGGGATTTTTCTTTCGGGGCGCTTGATCATGGCCACCTATGCTGTAGGCGACATCCAGGGTTGCTATACCTCGTTTACCCATCTGCTTGCGCAGATTGGGTTCAGTCCGGCACGTGACCGCTTGTGGCTGGTGGGCGATCTGATTAATCGTGGCCCTGACTCCTTGGCCGTGCTGCGCTGGGCCAAGCAACACGAACATGCCCTGAAGGTGGTGCTGGGCAATCACGACCTGCACACGCTTGCGGTGGCCGAGGGTTTTGTGGATGCCCATCGACACGACACCCTGCAACCTTTGCTGGCGGCGCCTGACCGTGACGAGCTCCTGACCTGGCTACGCAACCAGCCTATGGCCTATGCCGAAGACGAGTACCTGATGGTGCATGCCGGTGTGCTGCCGCAATGGGATGTGCCCCAGACGCTATTGTTGGCAAGCGAGGTGGAGTCGGCTTTACGTGCTCAGAATTATCGGGATTTCTTCGCCCATATGTATGGCAATCACCCCAACCACTGGCAGGATGATCTGCATGGCATGAGCCGTTTGCGGGTCATTACCAATGCGTTGACCCGCTTGCGGGTGTGCGGTCTGGAAGGCATCATGGACTTTCGCTTCAAGGGTGAATTGGCCGATATTCCTGAGGGGATGACGCCCTGGTACGATTTGCCCGGACGTCGCAGCGCCGATCATACGGTGCTATTCGGGCACTGGTCCGCGCTGGGCTTGCTGATGCGTGACAATCTGGTGGCGCTGGATACTGGGTGTCTGTGGGGTGGCCATCTTACTGCGATGCGTCTGGAGGATCGTCGTGTGTTTCAAGTGCCGTGTGCTTCGGAAGATGCAATAAAGAAGATATGGCATGCCTAGCCTGATGTGACAAGTGGCGGCGCTCTTGGTCATGTGTGGGGAGCGATGGCGCAAAATACAGTTCCACAACAATCTCCTTCTGTTTTAATACGTTACGCATGGACTGCGGCATGGTGATGTCACCGTCGTATGCGACGGCGAGGTTGGGAGTGCCGTCCTGGTTGGGGTAGCGAATGGCGACCGGCTGCAGCATGGCTGCGGCGTTGATGGCGGCTTGCAACAGGCCGGTCTTGAATGGCTTAAGCTCTGTCCCATTGGTCGTGGTGCCTTCCGGAAACAGACACAGGCACTTGCCCTCCAGTAGCCATTTCTCCATGCCGTTGGCTGTGCGCCCAGTGTCGTGACGGCGTGCGCGCTCAATGAACAACGTTCCGGTTTTTTCTGCCAGCCAGCCGATGATGGGCCAGTCGTGCACCTCGGATTTGGCGACGAAATTGACGGGATGCACCTGTTTGATGGCCCAGATGTCGATCCACGAAATGTGATTGGCCACAAATAAGGTTTTATGGGTTGATGCGTCCGGGATCTGTCCGTGCGGCATTACCCGGATGTTGAGGATGGCAAGGGCCTTGCCCGACCAGCGTTTGATGCGATCTTCACGACGCTGATCAGACAGGCGCGGCAAGATCAACGCGGTTGTTAATACGCCCTCGGCTAGATGCAGGGCGAGCCGCAGCAGGCGCAGGCCGCTGACGAATGGGTGGACGGTTTGCTGAATGGGAGTAACTTTCGAAATGCATGCCTGGCGTGTGGTTGCTACACGCCAGGCAGTTGATGGAGTTAGTGAGTCACGCGGGATGTGCCGCCGCCTTCCAGAATGCGTACGCGATCCCCAGCCTGGAATGATTCCGTCGCCTCCTGAACAATGGCGATCATGCTGCCGTTGTCCAGTTTGACGGTGAGTTCCAGGCCATTGGTACGCATCAGGCCTTCTTCTGCAGCCGAACCTGCCAGGCCGCCTGCAACTGCGCCTATGACCGAGGTCAGGATCTTGCCTTTTCCGCCGCCCATGGTGCTGCCGGCAACGCCACCGACAACCGCCCCGGTCGCCGTGCCGACGCCGCTCTTGGTGCCTTCGATCTTGACGGTGCGCACGCTTTCAACAACGCCCATTTTCACGGTTTGCACTTGCCTCGTCTGGTCGCGGGTATACACGTCCCCGGATTTGCTGCTGGCACAGGCCGATAGCAAGCCCACCATGCAGAGTGCAATCACTGTTTGCGTCTTTTTCATCACAACTTCTCCTTACGACAATGATATTTCGGTTCCAAACGCCTGCTTGTAACGCGCCATGATTTCGGCCTGTGTGGGCTTGTGGTTCTGGCCGCCACGGCTGGCAATCTTGATGGCGCCCATGACTGCGGCTAGGCGGCCGCTGGTCTCCCAATTCCAGCCATGCGACATGCCATACAGCAGGCCTGCGCGATAGGCATCGCCGCATCCGGTCGGATCCAGCAAAGCATCTGCTTCAACGCATGGTATTTCGATGCGTTGACCTGCCGTATGGATTACCGAGCCCTGCGCGCCGCGTGTGACGATCAGCGCTTCGACGCGCGTGGCCAGCGCTTCGATGGTCAGGCCAGTTTTTTCCTGCGTGAGTTGCGCTTCGTAATCATTGAACGCGACATAGTTGGCCAAGTCTATAAACTGTAGCAGTTCCTCGCCATTGAACATCGGCAGACCCTGGCCGGGATCGAACAGGAAGGGGATGCCTGCTTCATGGAATTCGCGGGCGTGCTGGAACATGCCATCGCGGCCATCCGGGGCGATGATCCCAAGGCTGACCTGTTGCGTGTCCTTGACGGAGTTTTCGTGTGATTGATTCATTGCGCCGGGATGGAACGCAGTGATCTGGTTGTCGTCTAGGTCAGTGGTAATGAAGGCCTGCGCTGTGTAACTCCCAGCGATACGACGCACGTGCGCCATGGGCAGCTTGTTTTCATCCAGCCAGTTGGCATAGGGCACAAAGTCATCCCCTACTGTCGCCATGATCAAGGGTTTTCCGCCCAGCAGGTTGAGGTTGTAAGCGATGTTGCCTGCCGTGCCGCCGAATTCGCGGCGCATTTCAGGTACCAGGAACGCTACGTTCAGGATATGAATCTTCTCGGGCAGGAT
>Ga0265328_10001606_pt1 | contig 10388 bp, 7 predicted proteins | sample 41624metaG_FD_202086 | JGI IMG/M metagenome (GOLD analysis project Ga0265328, IMG submission 202086) | Rhizosphere microbial communities from Carex aquatilis grown in University of Washington, Seatle, WA, United States - 4-16-24 metaG | ecosystem: Host-associated > Plants > Roots > Rhizosphere >...
CGAGCCGCGCTGAAGCCGCATCGAAAAGCAAAATAATCGATACGATCGAATTTCGAAAGAACCAACAGGGCGCATTCGAAATGCACCTGACCTGAGCGGCGGAGCTGAGGGCTCGTTTACGGCGACTTGTCGCCCGGCGACGGAAAGGAAGCAAAATGCAGTTTTATAACTCGCCGAAACGATATGGCGTGGGGCCGATGTTTCTTCATTGGCTCACGGCGCTCCTCGTAATCGTAGCCTGGACTCTCGGCATTTTCGGCGACGATATTCCGCGCGGGCAGATGCGGGATTTGTCGCGATTCGTTCACGTCTCCGCCGGCCTGATCGTCATCATGGTGCTTGTCGCTCGACTCGTTTGGCGGATCGTCAATCCTCCGCCGCCATCAGAGGCGACGCCGCTCGGCCCATGGGCTGATCGCGCGGGTCGACTCGCACATTATGCGCTCTACGCCTTATTGGCCGTGGTCCCGATCGTCGGCATGGTCGCTTTGTTCGGCGAAGGAAAGCCATTGCCGTTTTTCGGCCTGTTCGAGGTTCCCTCTCCGTGGCCTGAGGACAAAGCCTTCACCGAGCGGACGGAAGAAATTCACGAAACATTGGCGAATGCGCTGCTGGCGCTAGCGGCCCTGCACACAATCGCCGCATTGATCCATCATTGGGCGTTTGGCGACCGCACGCTGACGCGAATGCTGCCATGGGTCGCCGCGAACACGCGCGCGGAGTCAAACCTCCCGCCTCTCTCGCCTCCGCCGCTGTCGAGGCCTCGATAAGCGAAGCTGTCGCAACCCGCCCTTGAATGGAGAGAAACAATGTCGAACAGAACGAAAATCCTGGCGCCGATCGCGGCCTTCGCCTTCCTGCTTGCGGTTCAAACGCCCTCGCTCGCCGAAATTATCAAACTCACGGGCGATCTGACGGGAGCCGAAGAGGTCCCGCCAACCACAGCCGCGGGGTCCGGCTCCTTCAACGGATCCTATGACACCACAACAAAAAAGTTGAGTTGGACGATCTCCTATTTGAACCTGACTGGTCCAGTGACACGGGCGGACTTTCATGGTCCCGCAGACATCGGTGAGCAGGGCTCCATCAAGATCGGCGTCGACGGAAGCCACAGTCCGATCGAAGGCTTCGCGACTTTAACCGAGCGCTCTGAGAAGCCTCTCGACAAAGCTCTCTTGAGCGGAAAATTCTACGTCAATCTCCATACCCTTGCGCATCCGAACGGCGAGATTCGCGGGCAGATACATACAGAAAATTGATATCCGCCACAGCGAAGCGCACGACAACAGGAATTGCTCCGGAAACACCTCCTGTTTTTCGTCATCGAGGACAGGCGCACTCTTTCCTGGTTGCGTCAGTTTACGGCGTCGGGGGCGCGTCTCCGCCGAGCCACTCGCGCCAGATCGCGAGCAGCACCGTCAGGATCAGAGGCCCGATGAACAAACCGACCAATCCAAAGGCCAGCAGACCGCCCGCCACGCCGAAGAAGACGATCAGCAAAGGAATATCGGTTCCCTTGCTAATCAAATACGGCCGCAAAATATTGTCGGCGGGGTGAACGACAATCGCGCCCCACGCCAGCAGACCGACGCCGGCGCCGATCTTGCCGGACAGCAACATCCAGACGCCGATGGGCGCCCAGACGATCACCGTGCCGACGAGAGGAATCAGCGATGTCACGGTCGTTAATGCCCCGAGAAGCACGGGCGTTCCGACGCCGGTAATTTTGAATCCAATCCCCGCGATAAGCCCTTGCACGAGTGCAGTGACGATCAGTCCCGATACGACGGCGTTCGTCGTCTCGCCGATGGCTTTGAAATAGGCGTCGGCCGGATCGCCAATTAATTTGCGCAGGCCTTCTCGCGCCTGCGTCACGATCGTTTCGCCATCGCGAAAGAAGAAGAACAGGGTGAGCCCCGCAAAGACGAGATCCAGCAGACTGCGTCCGATCTTGCCGATGACTCCCGCGAATTCGCCGATCCAGGGTTCAAGCCAGTCTTTCAATTGCTGCTTCCATAGCGCGGGATCGTTCCAATAGGCGGTCAGCAATTCGGTTGCGGCCGGTCCGATCAACGGAATTCGCGCGATCGCGTCCGGCAAGTGAAGTGGGCCCTCTGAAACTTTAAACGACAAGGCTTTGTATGCGTCAGCCAGTTCCCCTTGCAGGCGGATAAGCAGCCACAACACCGGCATGATCAGGAGTGTGATTAGCAGCGTCGTCATGATCAGGGACCCCGCTGTTCGTCGTCCTTTCAACAATTGCAGCAAACGCCGATAGACCGGCCAGGTGACGAAGGAGAGGATGCCCGCCCAAACCATCGGCGTCAGGAACGGCTTGACCACCCAAAGGCCCAATCCCGCGATGACAGCGAGCAGGATCAGCAAGAAAATCTGACGATTCTGCATGATGTGTCGTCTCCCTGATTTGATCGTCGGACGCGACGCTGCGATATCCCGGTCGGATTTATGTCGGGAGCGATTCCGTCACTCCGCGCGCGGGACTGGCAAAGCGTGGCGCTCTGTTAATTTCGTCGAAGCGTCGTCGCCTTCGCCAATGATCAACGCATCGCCCGCATGAAGCTCGCCGCGGACAACTTCCGAATATTCGCCGTCATCGAGACCAGGATCGACGAGAACGGGAATTGGCCGCGCATCGCGCAAAATCCAGATCCGAGTGCGCTTGTCCGTCGGTGGTTCGAGATCCAACGCGCTCGCGTCCCTGGCTTTAGCGTATCGCAATGCCTCGTCGGACACGCGAAGCAAATTATCGCGTCGCTCCACCGCGAGGCGCAGAGCAACTTTTGTCACAGGCGCGAGCAGAAGATCGTGGTTCGGCGCGCGGACAACGACGGTCACGGGATCGTCGTTCGACGACGATCGGCGGACATCGCTGACAACGCCGGCAATAGTACGGTCTTGCAAAGCTTCAGCCGCAATCCAGACGGGATCGCCGACCTTGACGCCGTCGGCATCGGCATGACCGATCCGGGCTGTGGCTCGCACGATGGCGAGCGGCTCGGCGATGATGAACAGCGGCGGCGTGTTCTGTCGAGCCGCGATCCTTTGGCCGATCTCGGCGCTACGCGCGATCACCGTTCCGGCGATCGGCGCAAGAATTTTGGTCTGTTCAAGATCGACCTCGGCGGCGCGCAGTTCCTCGTCACGCCTTGCAAGCAGCGCCTCGCCGCGCTTTACGCGCGCGTGCGAAACGCCGGCCGTGTCCTTTTCCAATTGCGCCGTCGCCAGCGCGAGACGGGCCTTCGCCCGCTCCACGGCCGCTTGATAAGGACGTGGATCAAGCAAAGCGCAGCGCGCGCCCGCGCTCACCTTTTCGCCGACGGCGCAGTCCATCGCCTGAATCACGCCAGGAACCCGCGCAGCGACGCTATTTGTCGCCCCGGCTTCAATCACGCCAGAGACCGTGACGCTGCGACGCACGACGCCGGTGTCGACCTTCTGCGTCACATAGCGCGGGACATTTGCGGAGTTCCGCGGCCGATAAAGCAGGGCTCCGCCGAGCGCCGTCACCGCGAGCATGGACGCCGTAATGGCTGCTCCTGCCCATCGCCTTCGCGCGCGCGCGTCGGGCGTTTGTTTCCCGCGTTCGTCAGAAAGGGCGCTTTCGTAGATTTCTTCCTCCTGGGCGTTGTGAATACGCACAAGGGAGTCAATCGATTCGATGATGCGTTGCGCATCCCGGATCAGGTAGCGATCCGCGGCTGGCGGCTGGAGTCCAACCGACAGGCGCGCGAGAAGCTTTCCAAGATGAAGGATCTCCCGGTGGGCGCGGCTCATGGCGAAGAGGCCATAACCGTCGGCGATCGCGCTCGACAGCCGAGGATAGATTGACGTTTCATCCGCTTGTTCATGCGTGATAATCGTCGTCGTCACGATGCGATTGGCCTCGGCGATAAGAGCGACGGCCGCTTCGGGCGTAACGTCGTCAAGCGAATCTGCGATATGGCGCAGCCGATCAAGGCTCGCCTCGAGTCTTTGATGATCCGCATGAAGTTCCCCCGTCGTCGTCGCCGACAGTGCGGGCTGAGAGACGCCGCCGCCGGGTTGCAACGCCCTGAGCGCGTTTAGAATGACCGCGACGTCTATGACTTCCTGAGTCAGGGCTCCGGCCACGGGCGACAACCAGCCGAAGGCGGCGGCGGCCATGGCGACGCCTGAGAGCGACATGCCGACAAAAATGCTTTGCAGCGCGATGATCCGCGTGCGCCGCGCGATGCTGACCGCATCCGAGACGCGATCCAGATGATCGACGAGAATGACGACGTCGGCCGCCTCCGACGACGCGCTGGCGCCGCGCGCGCCCATTGCGATTCCGACATCGGCGGCGGCAAGCGCAGGCGCGTCATTGATTCCGTCGCCGACCATCACGGTTGCATTGAGATGCTGCTCGATCGCAACCGCGTCGACTTTCTCGGATGGAACGCGGTCGGCGAGAACGGCGTCGAGATCAAGGGCGGCGCCGATTGTTTCGGCGGCGTCGGCCCGGTCGCCCGTCACCATTAAAATTCTCGAAACGCCGGCAATGCGAAGGGCGCGCACCGCCCTCGGCGCTTCTCGGCGAAGTTGATCCGCAAGAAGTAGCGCGCCGACCGGGCGACCGTCGACGGACACGTAAATGCTGAGAGCGGAACGCCAGGAGGCGCGCCGCGCTGCGCGCGCCACCCACTCTTCCTGCCTCCCGTCGCCATATACGTATTGCTGCGATCCGACGCGCACATGGCGCCCGTCGACGACGCCTTCCAGACCGGTTCCCATCACCTCCCGCACGTCCTCGGGAACGCTCGGCGCGAGGCCTTTTTCCCGCGCTGCGGCGACGATGGCGGCGGCCACGACATGTTGAGACGCTTGCTCCAGCGAAGCCGCGAGACGAAGCGCCTCATTGGCGCTCTCGCCCGGCGCAGTCTCGATCGCGACCAATCGCGCGCCGCCAATCGTCAAGGTCCCTGTCTTGTCGAACATCACCGTGTGGGCGCGCGCGAGCGCTTCAAGCGGCCCGCCGCCTTTGATCAGAATGCCGCGCCGCGCCGCCTGGGCGGCTCCGGCGATGAAGGCCACCGGCGCGGCGAGGATCAAGGGACAGGGCGTCGCGGCGACGAGCACGGCCAGAGCGCGGATATGATCCTGCGAAATCGCCCAGGCGGCGCCCGCCGTCAGCAGCGTGACGGGCAGCAGCAGAAGCGCGTATCGATCCGCCATGCGGATGAACGGCGATTTGGCGGTTTGGGCGGCGGACACCATGCCGACAATTGCGGCATAGGTGCTGTCGCCCGCGACCGCCGACGCCCGCATCTCGAATGTTTCTCCGGCGTTTATCGTGCCGCTCGAAGCGGCCTCTCCAGCGCGTCGCGCAACCGGAATCGGCTCTCCCGTTACGGCGGATTCATCGAGCGACGCGCTCGGACTGACGATGTGTCCGTCAACGGGCACAACCTCGCCCGCGCGCACGAGAAGCAGGTCCCCGATTTCAACGACGTCAACGGGAACATCCTCGACCGATTGATTAATCCGGCGATGCGCCGATCGAGGAGCGCGATCGACGAGCGCCTTCAGGTCTCGTTCGGCGCGCCCGATCGCAAAGTCCTCAAGCACGTTCCCGCCGGCATACATAATCGCGACGACGATTGCGGCGAGATTTTCGCCGAGCGCCAGCGCCGCGATCATCGACAATAGCGCAATGGCGTCGACGCCCATTCTGCCCGCCAGCAGATCGCGAACCATAGACACGGCGAGGCCGACGACCACAGGCGCCGAGCCCGCCGCCCAAAGCCATCCCGCAAGATTGGAACGGCCGGCAAAACCGGCGACCAGACCTGCGACAAGCGCGGCCAGAGCCGTGACGACGAGAACACGCCTTAAGACGTCAGGAGCCAACATTAGCGATTAAGCCTCTTCTAATTCAGCTTCGCCGCTCCGCAACCCGCAACGGAGACGCAGGGTGAGGTGGAGGAAACTCTTCCTCAATTTTGGCGCACGTTGGGTCGCCGGCAGAGTTATTATGCGAAACCCCTGTCGGCGTTTGCATTGGTGGAAAGCGGCGGCGCCTCACGAACAAATCGACATTGTTGCTTCTGATCCATGGCGCACGAGCCCCGGAAACTACTCAGTTGGAAATATCGCACGCGGGAACGGATGCCGGGGAATGGCGTCTCGAAGGAACTCGGCGTCCCGCTGCCGGCGGCGATCATCATGGCGGGCGTCAGCGCCGGCGATTTCCGCTTTTTCGAGCGCTTTGCTTTGATCCTTCGCGCCGGCCGCCTGCTGTTGATCCCTGTGTTTCTCGCGATCCACCCGTCCACGGCGGAAATTGCGCGCAACATGTTCACTTTTTCGCTTCCCGTAGAGGGCAAGCTTATCGATGTGACGCTGCTCCTCATCGCCGTCGTCGGCACGACGATTTCGCCTTGGCAATTGTTCTTTCAACAAAGCTATGTGATCGACGAGCGCATCACACCGCGTTTCGTCGAATATGAGCACATCGACCTCTGGCTTGGCATCACGCTTGTGGCGCCGGGGTCGGCGGCGATGATAGCGTTCACGTCGGCGACGTTGGAGGGACGCGAGGAATATGGGAGCTTCGTCGACGCCGGCGCCGTGGCGCAGGGAATCGGGAAATATGCGGGGCGCCTGCCGGAAGGCCTTTTCGCGCTCGCTTTAATCGACGCGAGCATCACCGCCGCCTCCGCGGTGTCATTGTCGACCGCCTGCGCCATCGGCCACATCCTGTCGTTGAAGCATTCTCTGCATCGCAAGCCGAGGAACGCCAGAGCTTTCTACGGGGCGTATTTTGCGCCGATCGCGATCTCCCGCCGGCGTCGTGCTGAGGCCCGGTGCGCCGCTCGGCCTGCCGACGAATGCGGTCCAGACGCAGGCCGGCGTTCCGCTCCCCGGCGCAACCGTCTTCCTGCTGCTGCGCAACGAGCGGGCGGTGCTCGGCCCGTGGGTCAATTCACGCGCAAGTCGCCTCTGGGCCGGCGTATTGCGCGCTTGTCTTGTCGTCGCTGGCGGGATCATGCCGGCGCGGATCATCGCGCTCGCGCTTGCCCGTTGAGCCTGGCGGCGCAGGATAAGCGGCAAAAACATGCCGGCAGCACAACCGTCGACGCCGCCCGTTCGGGGTGTCGACGGATGCGGCCAACTCATCATTTCACCGGGTCTGGCGCATGATCGGAGGCGATGGCGAAGGTTTGGGCGTTGTGGGAAAAAGCGGAAGCGCTCCTCCGCTACCATCAGCCGGGATCGCCGAGCGCGAGCCGTCCTTCGTCGACGATTGGCGGCGTCGACGATCCGTCGAGGCGGAATTCGATGCGATGGAAGAGATAGGACAGGACGGCGGACGCGGCCCCAACGCCGAACATCCCCTTCGTTTCGAAGGCCTTGCCGAGACAATTCGACGAAAATGCCTCCTTCCGGCCATCACGCGAACGGCAGGGCTTCCACCCCCGCGATAACGATTAACAAGCCGATTTAAGTGTAATGATTTACTCGCACATCGTCTCCCCTCACGCCCCCGCGCCGCCCCGCATTCTCTCCTCCTGCCCGGCGGCGATGACGATCTGCGCGCAGGCCGTCGCATCCGACAGCGCCTCATGATGGTTTAGCGGGATGCTCAGGTAGCGGCACACGTCGGGCAGCTTCGTCGGATAGACGCTCCACGTTCGCCGCGCGATCTGCACCGTGCAACGGAACAAATGAGAGGGTTTCGATAGGCCGTAATGCGCGCAGCACGCGTGGAGAACGCCCCGGTCGAAGGAGGCGTTATGCGCGGCGAGGAATTCGGCGCCCGCGATGAATGATTCAATTTTAGGCCACAGCTTGCCGAAATCATCTGCGCTGGCGACATCCCGCCAGGTCAGTCCGTGGATGTATGTGAACGCGAACTCGCGTGTCGGGGGCCGAATCAAATGGACGACGGCATCCGTAATCTTCCCGTTTTCGACACGGACGAGACCGACCGAACAGGCGCTGTTCGCTGCATAATTTGCGGTTTCGAAGTCGATGGCGACGAATTTCATGATCTCCTCCCGCCGGCGTGTTGCGGAGCAATCGGACAGTGCCGAATCGATCCGAAGCAGGGCGCAAGGGTAAACAGAAGCGTCGGCGACCGATGAATGCATGAACCTCGCATCGCTATCGCGCATGTTCGTCGAGAAAGCGGCGGCACGCATTGAAATCCCGCTCATATCCTTCGGGCAATTTCACCTTCTTCGACGTTGCGAGATTTCGCGCATAGGCGATCATTTTGTCGGTCGGCGCCTTCGAGCGGAAAGTTTCGTCGTCACAGGCGCGCCCGGCTTCGGCCGCGGGCTCCGACGTCGACGCTTGATCTGCTTTCCGTCCTCGACGTGAGCGAGCCGGCTTTTCCCCCTTCGGTTTCGCGCGCGCTGCCGCCTTTCTTCCCGGCGTCCGGCGCGCCGGAGCCCGTCGACCCGGAGAGGCGGCGGGCGTCAAATCGACCGTGCCGGCCGCGCGGTGACGCAAAGCGTCGATCAACTCCTGCGCGGCGGTCGCCACGCCATCGATCACCGCGCGAAAATCGGCTTTGCCGACGACAACCTCATCGAGGCGCATCTCCCACAACGCCGTCGTTCCGGGATCGACAAGCGCAGGCGCGGCGCCGCGAAGCAGTTCGAATAATTGCAGCCCCGCGGTCGAGGGCGCGACGAGCTTGCCGTCGGCGACCAACAAATTTTGCCGCTTCAATCCCTTGATGATTTCAGCGCGTGTCGCCGGCGTGCCGATGCCTTTCGCTTCCTTGAGGCGGTCGCGCAACACGGGTTCCTCGACGAAGCGCCATGCGTTCTGCATGGCGTCCACCAGCGTGCCTTCATTGTAGCGCGGCGGCGGCTGTGTTCTTTTCGCCTCGACCTTTGGATTGGACAGAGTCGAAATCTCGCCGTCGCGCAGCGGCGGCAGCGTTTGCTCGGCCTCCGTCTCCGCATCGGGATCGACCGCCTGATAGACGGCCTTCCATCCGAGCCGCAGGGGAATCCGTCCGACCGCCCGGAATTCCGCCGCGGCCTTGCCGGGAACCGGAACCAACAGGGTGACGACGGTCTGACGAAATTCATAGTCCGGCATGACGGCGGCGAGATAAGAGCGACAGATCAGGGCGAACAGCCGCTTTTCGTCTTCGCCGAGGCGCGTCAAGCGCGCTTCGAGATCGTCGAGCACATTGACGTTGGGGATGACAGCGTGATGCGATACCCCCTCCAGCGCCTTGTCGCAGAAATGGCCGGACTTTCCGCGACGGATCACCGGCGCGGCGATGTCGAGGTGAGCAAAGCCGCGCAGGCGCGTCAGCCCGGCGACGATCGCCGGCGCGTCGGCGATCTGGTTTTCGGCGAGGTGACGCGCCTCCGCGCGCGGATAGGTGATCAGCTTCTTGCCGTCGCCGTCGTAGAGTTCTTGCGCGACCGAAAGCGTCTTGTCGGCGGTCCACCCCCAGCGCTGGCCGCAGGTCTTCTGTAACGACGGAAGATCGAAGAGGCGCGGCGGCGCCTGACGCTTTTCGTCGATCGAGACGCCGATGGGGCCGCGATAGTCCGCCGCGGCGGCGGCGATCGCCTCGGCATGGGCGCGATCTTTGATCCGCGACCTGGCGGCAGGAGCATGGCGCATCAGGAAGCTGCCGGTCGCCACGGTCGCGGTCGCGACGACCTCGAAATAGTCCTCGGGGCGGAAGTCGCGGATTTCGAGTTCCCGAAGGCAGACAATGGCCAGCGTCGGCGTTTTGACGCGCCCGACGCCAATCACCCCGCGAACTCCGGGCGAAAGCAGGGTCTTCGTCGCCGTTCGCGTGAGCGACAGATTGAAGATCTGGTCGGCTTGCTGGCGCGCGACCGCCGCCTCGTAAAGCGGTTGCATTTCGGCGTTCGGTTTCAGGCGGGCGAAAGCCTGGCTGAGCGTTTTGGGGTCCTGCGCCGTGAACAGGGCGCGCCGCACGCGTCCGCGATAACCGAGATGATCGAGAATTTCCTGGCCGATCAACTGCCCCTCCCGGTCGCAGTCGGTCGCCAGGATGACGTCGTCGCAGGTTTTCAGGGCAGCGGCGATCGCCTTCAGTTTCGCCGGCTTATTGCCGTCGGTCGCCGCGCGCGTGGGATACAGCCCCTCCGGCTTGAGCACGGTGCAGGACCAGCTCTTCCAGGCGGCGTTGACCTCGTCGGGCTCCGCCAGCCGCAGGAGATGGCCCTCGGCGGGCAGGATTTGTCCGTAACGCGCGCCGAGGGCGGCGCGAAGATCCTTCGCCTGACTGCCTTTTTCCGTAATGATCAATGTCGTCATGCGTCACGCCGAATCGAGGGACGACGTCAGCATAGCGCAGAATAAAGAACAAAAATAGAACAAACAGCCGTAGCTGAGTTTCGGCG
>Ga0265328_10001610_pt1 | contig 10383 bp, 11 predicted proteins | sample 41624metaG_FD_202086 | JGI IMG/M metagenome (GOLD analysis project Ga0265328, IMG submission 202086) | Rhizosphere microbial communities from Carex aquatilis grown in University of Washington, Seatle, WA, United States - 4-16-24 metaG | ecosystem: Host-associated > Plants > Roots > Rhizosphere...
CGCGCGAGTTCGGTGGCGTCGTGCGCCGGCGGAGTCGCCGCGACCGGCGCGACCGCGCCCGCTACCGGTGCCGTGCTTGCGGTCGCGCCAAGGATCGCCCCGAGCGCCGTGCACAAGCGCGCGTAGTGCGGCTCGCGCGGCGGCGGGAACGCGTCCAGCCAGTGCTGCGAGCTCAGGAAGTACTCGAGGCTCTTCGACGGCAGCACGTCGTCGATGCGAAACGGCAGGATGCGCACCTGCCGGTTGACCGCGCGCTCGACCTCGCGGCGCACCTGCGGTGAGTCGTTGCTGTGCACGGACAGCACGAGCACCATGACGCGCGCTGCGGCGATCGCGTCGATGATCTCGGCCGCCCAGTCCGCCGACGGCGACACGTCCCGCGGCGCGATCCAGACCGGGATGCCGTGCGCCTCGATCCGTGCGACCAGCTCGAAGGCCGTGTCGCGGTCCGGTTGCGAGTAGCTGACGAAGACGCAACGGTTCACGGCATCAGGACCCGAGCAGCTTGAGCGACTTGTCGAGGCTCGTGCGCATGCGATTGAATGCGGTCGCGAGGGTCGTGACCTCGGCGCCGCCGCCGGCCGGGAATTCGCCGGCGGGCTCGCCGCGGCTCAGCCGGTCCGCAAGCGCTGCCGTGCGCCGCAGCGGCCGCACGAGCAGCGCATACAGCGCCGCGTTGACGGCGAGCAGGAGTCCGAGGAAGGTCAGCACCGCGCTCGCCATGAACGCCGCAAACCGCTGGTCGGCGCGCTCGGTCGCGGTCGTGAACGGCACGGAGACGAGCTGCGCGCCGATCACCTCGCCGGCGTGCCAGCCGAAGCCGTTGCTCGGACCGTAGCGCTCGATGAGCGTCCGTGGTGCGGTGGCCGGCAGGCCGTGGCACGGCAGGCACTGCTCCTCGGCGACGATCGGCCGCGCGAGGTAGAGCGATCGGCCCATCGGCGTGTCGCGCTCGCCGGACACCTCGGTCATCTTGGGTTCGTTACGGAACCGATAGATGATGTCCGCCTCCCAGTCGGCCGCGCGATCGCGGAGGTTCGTCGGGTTGAGCGTCGCCTCCTTGTACGCGTACTCGGGATGCGCGTCGCGCAGCTTCAGGAAGTTCTGGGTCGCGGCATAGGACGGTACGCTCTGCGGCAGGAACGAGCGCTGCATCGGCTCGGCGAGGAGCGGTACGATCTCGCTTGCGGTATAGGCGCGGATCCCGAGGGCACTGCCCATCATCAGCCCCGCCTCGCGCAGCGCCTGTTGCCGGGCGTTGGCGCGCAGCATCGAGGACGCCTCGACGCCGATCGCCGCCATCGCCAGGGCGAACAGCGCAACGAGCGCCAGGTTGATGCGCACCAGAACGTTCATGGCTCACTCGCGCAGCGCCGCCGCCGCCCCCTGCCGGGCACGTTGCCAGATCGCGACGACGCGGGCCAGTGGCGGCTCGCCGGCAGGGTCGTACCCGCGTCGGCCGGTTGCCCGGGTCAGTGCGGCCAGAGGCTCGCGAACGCCGCGCCGGTCGCCGCCGCGTACAGGAGCCCGTCGAGCAGTTCCTTCGCCACGCTGCGCCATGGTTTGGCCATCCAGATCCCGTTCGGCACCGCGCCGCCGGCGTACGCGAGGAACGAGACCGTTGCGACCAGCCGGAAGACCGTCGTCGCCGGGGCACCGGCCGGCAGCGTCCGCGAGCCGAGGTACGCCGCGAACACCGCGACGCCGAGCAGGAATCCGAACCAAAGGCCGAGCATCGGTCCCATGCCCGGCGTGCCGCGGGCGCGGAGCATCACGAAGCCGACCGGGCCGTCGACCAGCTTCTTCTGGAAGTCAGCCGCCTGCATGGCCTTCGAGCTCGGGCAGTACGGCAGCACGTACTGCCCGGGTGCGGGCTCCGTCCGCTGAATCGCCGCCCGCAGCTCGTCCTCATTGCCGAACGCGCGGTAGTCCGAGTTGTGCCACTTGAAGACCATGTGAACGAGACTGCTCAGCACGAAGACCGCGACCGCCGATCCGAGGATCGGCATCCAGAGCTCCGGGAGTGTGACCATCGGCTCCCCTTCGAACGTTCAGATCGTTGTTCGAGCCACGCCGCCGGCGGACCGCGCGACCGCGACGGCACGAAGCGCGGATCGGCCGCGGCGCGCTGCCGGAGGCGGATAGTATATTTTGCAGGGTCTTGATTGGCGCCTCTGCGGTATCACCCCACCGCGGTGCGTCGATCCACGCGCATCGGCGCCGCGGGGTGCCTATGATCCGGGCCGCGCTCGCCATACCTCGGGAACCCGAAGGAGCCTCCATGCCGAAACGCCGTTCGCTACCTGCCGTCACGCTCGCCGCGGCGCTTGCCATCGCGCCCCTCGTCGCCGCGCCGGCTGCGTCGTCGGATGCCGGCGCTGCGCCCGCCGCACCACCCTGCCGCTCGACGGTCTCCGGGGATCTGCGGCTGCATCGCCTCAAGAGCCGGATCTTCGGCAACCTGCGCACCGTGCGCGTCCTCGTGCCGCCCGGCTATGACGCGCCGCAGAACCGCGACCGCCGGTATCCGGTGCTCTACATGCTCGACGGGCAGAACCTCTTCGATGCCTGCCTGTCGGACGTCAGCCATCGGGAATGGGGCGTCGATGAGACCGTCGACCGCCTGGTCGGCGAGCAGGCGATCCCGCCGCTGATCGTCGTCGGCATCGACCACGCCGGCAAGGACCGGGCGCGCGAGTACCTGCCGTACAAGGACTACTTCGGCAACGCCGGCATGGCGGAGCCTGCGGGCAAGCGCTTCCCGGACTTCCTGACCGACGAGGTCATGCCGCTCGTCGACGCGCGCTACCGCACGCTCGGCGGCCACGACAACACCGGCATCGGCGGGTCCTCCTACGGTGGCGTCGCGGCGCTCTACGCGCTGCTCGCGAAGCCTACCGTGTTCGGCTACGGCCTGATCGAGAGTCCGACCGTGTGGATCGGCATGGGCCAGCTCGTGCGCGACACGGGGCCGCTGATCGCGCAGCCGGTGCGCGTCTTCATCGGCTTCGGCGGTCGCGAGGGAGGCGATCCGAAGCTCGTCGAGCGCATGATCGGGCTCATCCGGCTCGTCGAGGCGAACTTCCGGGCGGCAGGCTACGACGACACGAATTTCCGCTTCGTCGTCGACCCCGACGCGGCGCACAACGAGGACGCGTGGGCCAAGCGGCTGCCCGACGCGCTCACGTTCCTGTTCGGCGCATGGCGCGCGCCGGCCGCCGCCACGCCCGAGCGCTGAGCCCGCAACCGGCAGGCCGCGCGCCCCGCCGGCGCGCGGCTCAGCCGCCGTCCGATGCCGCCGCTCCGCGCGCGCCCGGCGGCGGCACGTCGGAGCTGCCGCGCTCGAAGAACCCGGCGAGCCCGGGCTGGGCGGCGTAGCCGAGGTGGCCGTCGGTCCCGAGCAGGTCCTCGAGCGACTTCAGCAGCGAATAGTGGTTGAACGGCGTCTTGGAGACGGTGCCCGCCGCGAGGAACGGCGACACCAGCACCGCGCCGACGCGATCGCCGCCGATGTCGAGGAACGTGGTCGTCAGGTCGCCATCCCGGACCGTCTGCGGGAACGGTGCGAGGTTGGGCCCCGGCTGCTGGTGGCAGCACTTCTCGCCGGCGTAGGTCTCGAGCCGGCCACCGGCCGGGTTCGGCACGACCTTGCTGTCGCCCTCGTCGAAGGTGATCACGAGCAGTCCGCCCTCGCGGTACGCCGGCGAGGCCATGATCCGCGGCACCCACTTGCGCAGGAACGAGTCGGCGGATGCCAGCCCGCCGGGCTCGCCGTTCACGCACGGTGCATCGTGGCCGTCGTGGCACAGGTTCGGCGTGATGAACGCGAACGCCGGGGTCGTCCGGCGCGAGGCGAGGTCCTCGGCGAGGCGATCGAGGTTGACGACGTTGGCGGCACACGCGGGCGAGTCGATGATCGAATGGAAGTAGACGAACGGATCGTGGCGCGTGGCGTACTGGTCGCCGGCCGGCACGCGCGGCGACGGCGCCTCGGCCTTCTGCGTGGGATCCTCGGCGCCGAGCGCCGGGTGGCCGCAGGTGCGCGCCTCGCGCGCCGGGTCGTTGCCCATGTCCTCCATGTAGCCGCGCCAGCTGCGGTGCACGGCGGCGAGCTGGTCCGGCAGCGTGCGCACCGACGCCGGGTACACGCAGCCGCGGCCGACGGCCTGGCCGTCCGGCGTCGTGCCGCTCGCGACGAAGTCGGCGAACGTCTCGCAGTCGTCGCGCGTCTCCGGGGTCGCCGCCTGGCCGCTGATCATCGCGAGGTAGTTGTCGAGGCTGTAGTGCCCCGTGCCGTAGTACTGCGTGAGCAGCACGCCGCTGCGGACCAGCGTCGTCGCGAGATACGGGGCCTTCGAGTGCGGACCGAAGGTCGCGTCGTAGCCCTCGTTCTCGAGCACGATGACGAACACGTGCTGGATCGGTGGCGCCGGCGGTGCGGACCATGCTGCGGTCGCCACGAGTCCGAGGAACGCGCACAAGGCCGCTGGCCGCATGAGATCCCTTCCGTTGCGAGTGATCCGGTCGCTACTCTAGCCGATCTCGCGCGGCCGCCTTCGATCGCAAGAGCCGGAGTGCCGGCGCCGCGCCGACCCCCTAGGCTCTCCCTGCGGCCGGATCCGCCGCCGGCAGGAGCCCCACATGGACGAACCCGCGCCCGACTGCCACGCGTCTTCCGTCGGCGCGCGCATCGACGCACTCGACTGGTGCGCCATCGGCGCCGCGCTCGATGCCCTCGGCTGCGCGACCGCCGGGCCTGTGCTCGCGGCCGGCGAGTGCGCCGCCCTCGCCGCGGCCTATGGCGACGCGGCGCGCTTTCGCAGCCGCATCGTCATGAGTCGCCACGGTTTCGGGCGCGGCGAGTACCAGTACTTCGCGTACCCGCTGCCCGAGACCGTCGCCGCGCTGCGCACGGCGTTCTACCGGGGCCTCGCGCCGATCGCGAACCGCTGGCAGGCACTCGCCGGGCGCGGGGCCGGCTACCCCGCGGAGCACGCGCCGTACCTCGCCCGCTGCCACGCTGCCGGGCAGACGCGGCCGACGCCGCTGCTACTGCATTACGGGCCGGACGACTACAACTGCCTGCACCAGGACCGCTATGGTGGCGAGCTCTTCCCGCTGCAGGTCGCGATTCTGTTGTCGGAGCCGGGCACCGACTTCGACGGCGGCGAGTTCGTGCTCACCGAGCAGCGCCCGCGCGCCCAGTCGCGGGCCGAGGTCGTGCCGCTGCGGCGCGGCGAGGCCGTCATTTTCGCGGTGGACGAGCGACCGGTCCCTGGCGTGCGCGGCGTGCGCCACGTACGCATGCGCCACGGCGTCAGCCGTCTCCGTCGCGGTGAGCGCTACACCCTCGGACTGATCCTGCACGACGCGACGTGACCGCGCGCCGGGCCGGTCCGGAGTTGCCGCTGCGGACCGCGGACCCTACGATGGACGAGCCGTGGCCGCCGCCGCGCCGCCCGCAGGAGGACCGGATGCCGTTCGCCCGCAGACTCGCCCCGCTCGTGCTCGCCGCGCTGGCCATCCTCGCGGCGTGCGGCGGCGGCGCCGCGCCGGCGGTCCAGGGGCCGCCCGCCCAGGCGACCCGCACGTGGCTGATGGGCTTCTCGCCGACCCCGCCGCGCCCGACCGCCGCGGTGGTGCTGCAGGGAATCGACCTCTGGAGCCGGCGGGCCGAACTCGCGGCGATCCACGAGGAACTGCCGTGGACGGACCTGCTGGCAGGCATGTCGCCCGACGCGATCCTCGACCGCGACAAGGTGCAGCTCGTCGGCTACCTGCGCGGCAAGGGTCTCAAGCTCTACTTCATGGCCGACCTGACCGACGGGTTGTCGCGCGGCGAGGAGGCGCCGCAGCTGCGCGCACTCGGCCGCAGCCTCACCGATCCGGCCGTCCAGCAGGCCTATCGCAGCTACGTGCTCGCGGTCGTGCGCAAGCTCAATCCGGAGTACCTCGGGCTGGTCGCCGAGACCAACCTGATCCGCGCCGCTGCGCCACCCGCGCTCTACGCCGCCGTCGTCCAGGCCGCGAACGACGCCGCCGCGGATCTGCGCTCGGCCGGCGCGACGGCGCCGCTGATCGCGAGCGTCCAGGTCGAGACCGCGTGGGGCCTGCTCGGCAACGGCGGCGGCTACCAGGGCGTCGAGCGGGACTTCGCGGACTTCCCGTTCATGCAGACGCTCGGACTCTCGTCGTACCCGTACTTCGCGTTTGCACAGCCCGAGGACCTGCCCGCCGACTACTACAGCCGGCTGCTCAACGGCCGGGCGCTGCCGGTGATGGTGGTCGAGGGCGGTTGGACGAGCGCCGCGGTCGGCAGTGTCCAGTCCTCGCCCGACCTGCAGGCGCGCTACGTCACGCGCCATGCGTCGCTGCTCGACGGCATCGGAGCGCGCGGCGTCGTGCAGCTCGAGTTCGCCGACATCGACCTCAGCTCGGTGCCGGCGCCAGTGCCGCCGAACCTGCCGCTGTTCGCGCAGATCGGCCTCGCCGACAGCGCGTTCACGCCGAAGCCCGCGCTCGCCGCCTGGGACGCGCTCTACGCACGGCGCCTGCTGGTGCCGTGACGGGGGTCTGCGCAGGTCCTCGGACCTTCCGGCCGACACCCTCTGCGCCTGCATTTCCATCGTTCGTGTCTGACGCAGGACGCGCTCGACGGCGTTCAGCCCGCGCCGTACCCTTGGCGTTCACCGCATGCCGCGGCGCGCCAGGAGCCACCGTGTCCGACGAGATCAACAGCGCGCTCGCCGTCCTGATCGACGCCGACAACGCCAATCCGGCGATCGTCGAGGGCCTGCTCGCGGAGGTCGCGAAGTTCGGCGTCGCGACGGTCAAACGCATCTATGGCAACTGGACGACACCGAGCCTCGGCGGCTGGAAGGCCGTCCTCCTCGATCACTCGATCCAGCCGATCCAGCAGTTCGCGTACACGAGCGGCAAGAACGCGACCGACAGCGCGATGATCATCGACGCGATGGACCTGCTCTACGCGGGGCACCTTGACGGCTTCTGCCTGGTGTCGAGCGACAGCGACTTCACGCGTCTCGCCGCGCGGCTGCGCGAGTCCGGCAAGCGCGTCTACGGCTTCGGCGAGGAAAAGACGCCACGTCCGTTCGTCGCGGCCTGCGACCGGTTCATCTACACGGAGGTGTTCGCGGCGACTCCGTCTGCGGGTCAGGCGCGCAAGCCGCGGTCGCTGCGCGAGCTGCAGCAGGACGCGAAGCTGCTCGCGCTCGTGCGTTCGGCGATCGACGCCGCCTCCGACGATGCCGGCTGGGCGCACCTCGGCAGCGTCGGCACGATCATCAACAAGCAGGCGCCGGACTTCGACCCGCGCAGCTACGGATACCAGAAGCTGAGCGACCTCGTCCGCGCCACCGAGCTGTTCGAGATCGAGAAGCGCGACAAGGCGGTGCTGGTGCGCGACGGGCGACGCTGACCGCGCGAACGCGCGGCCGCGTCGACTGGCGCCCGTCAGGCCGGGGGCGGCGACGCCGGCTGTCCGCGCCTGCAGTGCCGGCCGAGTCCGGCGCGCGCCTGCTCCTGTTCCTCGGGCGTCATCCGTTCCCAGCGCTCGCGCAGGCGGGCACGCCAGTGCTCGCGGCCCGCCCCCCGGAAGCCGCCGAACAGGATCCGGCACAGCACCAGAAGCGCGAGCGCCTGGCCGAAGCCGAGCGCCTGCCAGCCGGCGAGCGGCGGCAGCAGCCAGTTCCACAACGACATCACGACGTAGCCCAGAACCGCGATCGCGGCGGCGGCGAACAGCGCGAACTTGAGTACCCGCAGGACCCAGAACCTCTTCATCGGACGACTCCTCATATTTCCAGTTCTTCGTAGATGGCGGCGAGGCGGCGGCGCAGCTGCGCGACCGCGGCGTGCTTGCGCGACAGCAGCGCATTGACGCCGACCCCGGTTGCGGCCGCGAGCTCGCGGAAGCTGCGGCCATCGAGCTCGTGCGCGACGAACACCTCGCGTTGCGCCGCCGGCAGTTCCTCGACCGCCGCGGCGAGCTCGTCGGCGAGTACGGCGCGGGCATAGGCGCCCTCCGGACCATCGGGCGTCGGCGCAAGCCACTCGTCCAGTACGCGTTCCGCCGCGGCCTCGGCATCGACGCCGTCGTCGACCACCGTCGCGCGCCGCGCACGCGCCCGGAACCGGTCGACGACCCGGTTGCGCGCGACGCGGCCGAGCCACGCGGCGACGTGCTCGATCGGCTGCATGAGCCGGTAGGCAGCGACGAGTTCGGCGAACGTGTCCTGCAGGATGTCGTCGACCTCGGCAAGGTCGGCCACCTGGCGGCGCAGGAAGGCGCGTAGCCGCGGCGTCTCGGACGCCACGGCGGCTGCGATCCGCTCGTTGTCGCTCTCGGTCATGGGGGCGAGGGCCGCCGTGTGGCTCATAGTGGGATAGACGCCCGACGGAGGCGGATATTGGGTCCCGCGAGCCGATTTCAGGGCCTCGCCTGCCGGGACGAGAGGGGACGTGCCGGGCGGGGCGCGACCACGTATCGTCGACCCCGCGGGCGCGTCGCGCGCCGGAACGGGTTAAACGGCCACATGTTGAACTGGGCGCCGATCCTCGAGGCTGCGCAAACGGTCGTCGCGGGCTGCAACGCGCCGGAGGCCGCCCGATTCCTGGCGGGCTGGCCGGCGCCGGCCGCGCCACGCGCAGTCGTGCCCGCGAGCGCGCCGGTCGTCGCGTGGCTCGATGCCGCCGCGCGCGCCGCCCCCGCCGGTCCGCTCGGCACGCTCGCGCGACGGATCGCGGCGGCTGCGACGGCGCTCGCCTGGCGCCAGACCTACCGGCCCGGCGACGCCACAGCGTCGTTCCTCGGGCGCTACGGCTACTGCGAACTGCTCGGCGCTGTCGGACCCGTGCCCTGCACAGCGCTCGCTGGCGGCATTCTGCTGCTCGGGCCCGATACGCACTACCCGGCGCATCGCCACGTCGCCGAGGAACTCTACGTCCCGCTCTCGGGCAGCGCGGGATGGCAACGCGGTGACGCGCCATTCGCACTGCGACAGCCCGGTGAGGCCGTCTTCCACGCGAGCGATGAACCGCACGCGATGCGGACGAGCGACGCGCCGCTGCTCGCGCTCTACGTGTGGCGTGGCGACGGCCTCGCCGAGCCCGCGCGGCTCGACCCCGCGACCCCCGGCGAACGGCCATGACCGATCGCGACGCGCGACCCTATCTTGGCAACCGTTGCGGCGCGGGCGGCGAGGCCGGTCCGCGTCCACTCGCTACCGGAGGTTCGTGATGAAACATTGGCTCGCCTTTGCTCTGGTCGCCGCGGCGCTGCTCGGCTCCGCGACGATGGCCGCCGACCCACCCGCTGACGTCATGCGCATCGTTCGCGCCGAGGACATTCGCTGGCAGACGGACCCGGCCACCCCGGGTCTCGAGAGCGCGGTGATCGAAGGAGACCCGCGGATCGCCGGGCAGCCCTACGTGCTGCGCGTCCGGTTCGCGCCTGGCACGTTCAGCGCGCCGCACTTCCATCCCGAGGCGCGCTACGTCGTCGTGCTGAAGGGCACGTGGTGGGTCGGCGCCGGGCCGAAGTGGGACCGCGATGCGACGACGCCGCTGCCGCCGGGCAGCTTCGTCGTGCACCACGCCGGCCACGTCCATTACGACGGTGCGAAGAGCGAGGAAGTGATCGTGCAGATCACGGGGATCGGTCCGACCGACCTCGTTCCGGTCGACGAGACCGGGCGCCCGAAGCGCTGACCGGGTTCGCGACGGGTCGGACGCCTAGCCGCGCGAGCGGCCCTGGCCGGGCTTGGTTGTTGGCTCGGCCTGGACGCGGGCGGACAGGTCGGCGAGCGAGATGGACGGTGCGCGCGGCGCGCTCGCGAGCTCGATCGCCGTGTGCACGCCGGTGTCGGTGCCCTCCTTGCGTGCCGAGATGCGCCGCGTGGCGAAGCGCTCGCGCTCCTCGAGGCTGATGCGGGTCACGACCGGCGCATCGAAGTACGAGCGCAGGTAGCCGGCGACCATCTCGGCCGGGCCCTCGTCGCTGAAGAAGCCGAGCCGCAACGCGTGCATGACCTTGCCCTGATGCTCGCCGACCGCGGAGTACAGCCGGTACTCCTTGAAGATCGCGAGATCGGGGACGGATTCGGGGGCGATCTCCTGCTCCGACAGGACGAGCTGAATGACGATCAGCTTCTCGGTCGGTGCGGCGGGGTCCTTCGGCACGACGAGCGCGCGCAACGTGCGCGTGCTGTCGATCTCGGGCGCCGCGGGCCGCTCCGCGGGCCTCGGCGCCACGGACGCTGGCGCCTTGCGTGTCGCTGCGGCCACGGGCGGGGCAGTGCCGGCCGGCTTCGGCGGCATGGCGGCGGCCGGTGCAGGGGCCGCTACCGGCTTCTTCGGTGCCGG
>Ga0265328_10001611_pt1 | contig 10382 bp, 11 predicted proteins | sample 41624metaG_FD_202086 | JGI IMG/M metagenome (GOLD analysis project Ga0265328, IMG submission 202086) | Rhizosphere microbial communities from Carex aquatilis grown in University of Washington, Seatle, WA, United States - 4-16-24 metaG | ecosystem: Host-associated > Plants > Roots > Rhizosphere...
AAGATCCATCGACAGCGTCATGATCCCCTCCCAGGCGCTCGCGCCGCTCAATGCCGATCAGCGCTCCGCTTGAGATATGGGAATCCTTCCCGCTTTATTGAATCGCCCTGCTCGGACGACGCTCTAGAGGAGTTAAGCACTATTATAGCTGACATGGTCCTTTCATCGGAGTTCCGTAGGAATAGAATCGAAATCTCCGCCGCTCGCTCATGATGAGCCGGGCGGGGAGGAAATGTCTGACGATCTATAGCTGCCCCGGCGACGCTCGATAATGGGCGACCTCGTCGCGCGCCGCAGATGGCCATCGTGCGCGAACGTCGGATATTATTGCGCCGCGGGCGTAGAACACCCCGTGATGACGGATCGCCGATGCGGCATGCTCGCATGCTACGCCGAAGAGAAGGGCCTCTCGCTGGAAGCCGCGATCCGCGGCGAGATCAAGTCGGTGTGAGGCCGCCGATGTGCGCGCTCTCGCGTAGCTCGCGCAATTGCGCCTCGAGCTCGGCGATGCGCGCGTCGCGCTCCGAGAGCGCGGCCGCCACGTCAGAGGCCTCGAAGCGTTGCGGAATATGGCGCGGGCAGTTCACGTCCCAGGAGAGGACGGAAAAGAGGATCGCGCGCTCGGCGTGCGCCTCGTAATTCGCGGGCGCGAGCCGCGCGACCAGCTCCGCGTCGCCCTCCACGACGCGCGCCGTTCCCCAGATCTTCACGCGCCGCCGCCGCGAATAATCCATCAGGAACAAATAGGCCTTCGGATTGTCCGCGAGATTGCCGATCGTCACATATTGCCGATTGCCGGCGAAATCGGCGAAGCCGATCGTCTCCTCATCGAGCGCTTTCAGAAATCCGGCGGGACCACCGCGGTGCTGGATATAGGGCTGCATCTCCTGGTTCGCCGTGGCGAGAAAGATGCTCGTCTGCGATTCGACGAAAGACACGAGATCGGGCGTCATGCTCGTTCGCCACGCGCCCTCCGCCTCGATGCGCGCATAGTGGCGGCGCGAGCCTTCGCGCGCCTGGATCGACTTGACGGTCGGCGTGAAGGCGATGTCGCTGGAATGGGTCATGTCGATTTCGTCCCGCGCCGAGAGAAGGAGGGGTTCGATGTGTGAGCGCCGATGGGCCGCATCGGCGCCCGCGGCAGAGGGGTCAGAGCCCGAGATCGCTCAAGCCGGGATGATCGTCCGGCCGTCTGCCGAGCGGCCAGTGAAACTTGCGGTCGGCGACGGCGATCGGATGATCGTTGATGCTGGCGATGCGCAAGCGCATGAGGCCATGCTCGTCGAATTCCCAATTCTCGTTGCCGTAGGAGCGAAACCAGCTCCCGCTGTCGTCGCGCCATTCATAGGCGAAGCGCACGGCGATGCGGTTGTCACGAAACGTCCACAGCTCCTTGACGAGCCGATAGTCCAATTCACGTGACCATTTGCGTCCGAGAAAGACTTCGATCTGGTCGCGACCGACGATGAATTCGGCGCGATTGCGCCATCTGCTGTCGAGCGTATAGGCCTGTGCGACCCTCTGCGGATCGCGGCTGTTCCAGCCGTCCTCTGCGAGACGCACCTTCTGTGTGGCGGTTTCGGCGGTGAAGGGGGGAAGCGGCGGTCTCGACATCGTTCATTCCTCCGATGGTGGCGCGCGCCCGGAGCGGGCTCGGGCGCGCATTCGGTTTACGCCACGAGGCGCGTCTCGAGCACGGGAAAGTCGATCAGCGTATCGGCGACTTCGTTGACGTAATTCGTCAGAGTGTCGAGTCCGACATGGAAGATGATCTCGATGATCTCGCCCTCGCCGAAGCCCGCCGCTCGAATTGCCTCGAGATCGGCGTCGGAGGCATGGCCGCGCTTGCGGGCGACCTCGAGCGCGAAGCGCAGCGCGGCCTCCGCCTTCGGGTCCGACGAGCGGCCGTCTCGATTGGCGTCGATCTCCGCATCGTCGAGCTTCGCGAGCGTCTTGCCGATATAAGCATGGGCCGAGAGGCAATAGCCGCAGCCGTTGAACTCGGCGACCGCCACCGCGATGCGTTCGCGCGTGCGGGCGTCGAGTGCGCCCTTCGCCAGCGCGCCGCTCAGGCCGATGAGGCCTTCGAGGCTCGCGGGACTGTTGGCGACGAGACGATAGAAATTCGGAACGACGCCGAGCTTCGCCTTCACCGCCTCCAACAGCGGGCGAGCGGCGGCGGGCGCGGATTCGACGGCCGGGGGAGTAGAGATACGGGACATGACGCGCTCCTCTTTCGGGATGATCACAGGCCTTTCGCCTGACCCTCGGAAGATGATAGATGACGAACTGGACGATAATCCCCTTCTTCAGCATGACATCGTTGCAACTGGCGCAGCAATCCGATGGACCGTTTCGACACGATCTCCGCCTTCATCGCGGTCGTCGACCACAAGGGCTTCGCGCCGGCGGCGCGCGCGCTCGGCATTTCGGCGCCCATGGCGACGCGGCTCGTCGCTGCGCTAGAGGACCGGCTCGGGGTGAGGCTTCTGCAACGCACGACTCGCTCGGTCGGTCTGACCGATGCCGGCGCGCGTTTCCTCGAGCGCGCGCGCCGGATCGTCGCCGATCTCGAGGAGGCCGAGCGTCTGACGGAGAATGAGCACAGCGCGCCGATAGGGCGATTGAGCATGTCCGCGCCGTTGATGTTCGGACGCATGCGTGTCGGGCCGCTGATCTCTCGCTACATGAACGAGCATCCGCAGCTCTGTGTGGAGCTGTCGCTCTCCGATCGCTTCGTCGATCTCGTCGAGGAGGGCGTCGATCTCGCCCTGCGCATCGGACATTTATCGGATTCCGCGCTGGTCGCGCGCAAGCTCGGGGCGGCGCGGCGGGTCGTCGTCGGTTCTCCCGCCTATCTCGAGGCGAAGGGAGGAGCGCCCGCCGCTCCCACTGACCTCGGCCGCTATCGTCTCATTTCCTGCTCGTCGCTGACGCCGGTCGCGCGCTGGCGCTTCTGGTCCAGATCGCAGGCGTTCGACGTCGAAGCGCAACCCGCCTATGTGACAAACAGCGCCGAGGCGGCGATCTGCCACGCGGAGAGAAACGGCGGATTGACGATTGCGATCGGCTATCAGGTCGTCGATCTCGTCCGCGCCGGCATGTTGCGGGTCGTGTTGGCCGATTACGAGCCCGAGCCCTTGCCGATCCAATTCGTCTATCCGAGCGCGCGGCTGCTGTCGGCGAAAGTGAGATCGCTGATCGATTTGGCCGCGCAGGAATGCGACTGGAACTTCGTCGACTTTTAAAAATATGTCGACTGTTATTCGCTGGTCGAATGATCCATCACAGCGTCACGAGGGCGACGCCGCGAGCTCTGCGTCTCCGCGGGAAGGAAGACGGCGAGCAATCCGATCAGCGGCAGGACGGAGCAGGCCCGAAAGACGAATTCTATGCTCGTCCAATCGGCCAGTTCGCCGAGCGCCGCCGCGCCGATGCCGCTCATGCCGAATGCGAAGCCGAAGAACAGGCCGGAAACCGCGCCGATCCGGTTGGGCGTCAATTCCTGCGCATAGACGAGGATCGCCGGAAAAGCCGACGACAGCATGAAGCCGATCACAGCGCTGAGACCGACTGTCGCCGGAAGGCCGACATAGGGCAATGCCAGAGTGAAAGGAAGAACGCCGAGAATCGAGCCCCAGATCACGCGCTTGCGGCCGAGCCGATCGCCCACGGCTCCGCCGATGACCGTGCCGCCGGCCGAGGTAGCGAGGAAGACGAACAGATAGATCTGCGCCTCCTGCGGCGTCGTGTCGAACCGGCTCATGAGATAGAAGACATAGTAATTGCCGAGGCCCGCCAAATAGACGAATTTCGAGAACATCAGCGCGACCAGAACGGCGAGCGCGCGGCGCCGCTGCTTGGCGGAAAAGCCTGCATTGCCGTGCGGTGAGGCGCCCGACGGCGTCCGGGCGTGGCCATTGCTCCGGAACCAATGTCCGAGCGCCGTCACCACGCCGATGCCGCCGAGCGCCACGAGCGCGAACCAGGCGAGGCTGCTCTGCCCGCGCGGCAAGATGAAGAAGGCGGCCAGCAGCGGCCCGAGCGACGCGCCGAAATTGCCGCCGACCTGAAAGAGCGATTGCGCGAGTCCATGTGCGCCTCCCGAGGCGATGCGGGCGATGCGCGAGGATTCGGGATGAAAGATGGAGGAGCCGATTCCCATCAGCATCGCCGCGGCGAGCAGAGCCGGATAGCTCGGCGCAAAGGCCAGCGCCAGCATGCCGCACAAGGTCGAGCCCATGCCCACGACCAGTGAATAGGGTTGCGGCCGGCGGTCGGTATAGAGGCCGACGAGCGGCTGCAGCAAAGAGGCGGTGATCTGATAGGTCAGGGTGAGCAGGCCGATCTGCCCGAAATCGAGATCGAATCCGCCTTTCAACAGCGGATAGACCGCCGGCAGGAGCGATTGCATCATGTCGTTCAAGAAATGGCAGAAGCTGATCGCACCCAGCACCGGAAATGCGGGAGCGCCGGCTTCCAGCCGGTCGGCGACAGATCGATTCAAGGATTTCAACCTTTCTCCCTCGACGCGAAGGCGCAGCGGCCCGGCGGAACGAGGGGATCGACTCGGCGAAACTCGTCACCCGAGGGGGCAATTCATACGAGGCAATGCCTTCGCAGTCCACCCATACCGAATGAGCTCAGAGCGGTTGCGACCAATGTAGGTCTCGCCATCCGACGCCAAAATCCGACAGTGGTCTCGGCCGTGATCGATCGCCGCCGCGTCGCGATAGAAGCTCGCTCGAGCACGGAGTTGATACAGTATATAAGCGCATCACATAACGGGAGTTGGAGGGCCGATTGATCCATGAGGAGAGCGGGCCGGCGATCCCGGTCCCCGCGGCGCCCAGAGTTCGGCGACGTCTTCGACAGAAAATGGTCGGTCGCATGAGCGTTTCCGAATTGGTCTTTCCGGCTGCGGCGGCGGGCTGGAGTCCGGATCGACCGCGCAATTGCTCGATCTCGCCGAGAAGGCCGAAGCGCTCCGTTTCGGTGCGGTCTGGATCAACGACGAGCGTTTCCAGCGCAGCGTCCGACGTCGAAGGACAAGCATCGCCAATCAGCGGCGTTTGATGAAATTTCGAGGCGGGAGGCGATCCTGCCGGCGCTCCGTTCGATCGCTTCGTCTATTTGAACGAGACCGACGAGAGCGCGCGCGAGAGTTGTGATTTGGGTGTCCTGCGCGAGCGCGCGCGATCAGCGCGAGTTTCCGCTCGCTGCCGGAAGTCGGCGTGAAGGGCTTCGTTCGCAGATCGTCGACGATCATGTCGATCATGGCGCGTCGCGTGACTTCACGGTCCTGCGCCGACGGCGACCCAACGCCGTCGATATGCGCCGTGCCGCCCATCAGCACAATCTGCTGGACGACGAAGGCGAAGGCGCCTGTCCTGCCTGTGGTCATAGGCGATGCGTTTGGCGATCTCGCGCCGGGAAGGTCCATGCATTTCGTCTCCCCACGCGCGGAGATGACCCTGTTCGGGCGTTGCGAGACCCGGCAGGCTATCAACGAGCGTGCTCTTGCCGGCGCGGTTGGGGCCGAGCAGAACGAGGACGCCTTGCCCTGCTGCAGAAAGCTGGTCTCGTCGACGACGAGGACCGCAGCGTCGTCGACCAGAGTCTCGAGCGCGAAGTCGCGCACGATCTCGCGTTGCGCATCCGCATCCCAACGTCCGCGGCCCAGAATGGTTTGTCGTGAACAGCGGACGCGTCCGACGTTTCACGATGATCTCCGAACCAAGTCATGCCGGCCCCGTGAGTCAGAAATCATCATCAGAGCACGCATCTGTAATGTCAGGCCGGGGCCATTGCCGAACCTAGGTAATGTTCCTAGCGAGCGAGGCGGCCGAATGTATCGTATCAATGGCGGCAGAGTAGAATTCACTTTGCGCGTTTGGTTCGCGAGATTTGCCCGGTCGGCGCATTTTAGACGAAATGAACTTTTCGTGATCTGAGGCTGATTTGATGCGTCAATCACATCTGCTGTTCATCGATCTCGTTCGCACCGCGCGCGGTGGCGCGTCGGCGCTCGATCGGAGGGACAACTTCGAATTTGTGAGGCCGAGACGGATCGACGCCGAGCCTCATCTCGGATGCATTCTGGTCGCGGCGCTTCCGACGCTCGGGACAGGCCGCTCTGTCCGGCAGGTCATGACAATGACCGACCATTTGCGGACATTCGCTCCGACAATCGCGACGGTAATCAGCGCGTTCGCGCTCGGCTTCGTATCTAGCCACGTGGAGCGGATTGCGCGCGCATTGCCGGCCCTGCCGGGATTGCTGGTTCTGTTATTCAGTCCCAAAGGCGCTCATGGCGTGATGGGGCTGTGCCGAGCGGCGCTGGAACAGCCGACGCGGCCTGGAGCGTCGAAGAGCATGTCGGCTTACAATACGGCGCTCATCGTCGGGCTAGGCGTGCGCGTTCATCTCCATTCGCAATCGCTCGCTCACTTTGCGTCGCATCGCATTCGGATAGCCGGCGTTCTTGGTCAAGGCGGGCGTCGCGCCCGGCGTTCCATCCATGGACATCCAATTCTCGCAACGCCGGCGCAGGTAGCGGATGCGCTCGGCGTGCTCGCAATCCACGGCGTCATTGTCGACAGCATCGTTGTGATGACGACATTCGAACGAATGTCGCCGCAAGCACAAAGCGCATTATTGGAGATCGAGAAGGCTTCGAATGTGAGCTTCGAGCTTCTGGCGGATCCGATGGGGGCGCAGGTCACGGGAAGCCGCGAGATTTCGACGGCCGACAAGTCGGTAATCGAAATCCGGTGCGTGACAAACGCTTCTCTGGCGCTCGTTTTCGAAATCGTTCTGCGAATAATCTCGATCGTCGCTTTCGGCGAGCGAATGGGTGTTGTCGCCATCGAGAGAGCGTGGCGCACGCTGCAACAGGCGGCCATCTATCGAAAGACAAAGCCGGCCACGGAGCGGCTCGATCTGGTGTCGTTCATCGGCGCGAAACGAGAGGGACTGGCGACCTAAAGTCAGACTCCCAAATCGACCCCCGGAAAGGGTCGCGCGGCATAGCGCCTCGGCGTAGCGATGGCGTAGACCGCCGACGCTCGCGACGGGACCACAGAGACGGAGAGCTGGGTGGAGCGATTCACCCAAAGTGCGGTAGCGTGGGGCATTGGTACATGAATATGCCCTGAATTGCAGCTGGGGGCTCGCAATCTCGCCGTGAGCAAGGCGAGAGCGGTCATGGGTTCATGCTCGATGTCTATCTTTCGCGTGTTCATTGGATCCGTGCGAGCGACACCCGACAAGTTCAATGACGATCGCAGCCACACGATTCAGAAGGCGAAAGTGCGAGTGACGAACTGGCCTGACTATGATGCCGCCCTGGTCCGCCGGGAAAGCCTGGTATTGCGGATGACGCAGACCGCGATCTCGGCATGGCATACGCCGTCGACCAGACGCCGTGGCGATAAAACGGCTTATGCGAAGCTCGGGAAATTCGCGACAGAGTCGCGTCGAGACGTCGACACAGCGATGGGCAGATACAGGACGAACATCGACAGACGGCTCCACGCCCGGAATCTGTCCACTCAGAAGACCGAGGTGAAGTCGGCTGTAACGTCCTCGATCAAATGACTATCCTCGGCAGCCCGTCTCCGTCCGCATCAAATAGAGCCGCGACGTGAGCGAAAAAGCCAATCAAAAGGCTATTCATGAACCAATGCTTCGATGGTGGGCCAATCCTGATATTGGGCGCAAACAGTAGATTGGCTCGCGCTTTTATGCGTCAGAATTGCGATATCTTCTCCTTTCGCGCGATTGCACGAGCCCCTTGTCGCGTGAGGCAGGAAGCAAACAATTTCATAGTACGCGACAGCTATGTCGACTTGAATCCTGAGCTATTTTGTGGCTGCCGCGCGGTGATAAATTTCACTGGCGTTTCACGCGGTGATCTCCGGATCAATGTGGAAATTCCGGTCGAAGCGGCCAGAACTTCCCGACGTATGGGCGTGCCTCATTTCGTGCAGATCAGCTCCTTGTCCGTCTATGGCGGAATAGAGAATGTCGATCTCGACACTGCGGAAAATCCGCAAAGCGCATACGGGATGAGCAAATATCAGGCTGACCGGCAGCTTCAGGCTCTGGCGACAGACAGCTTTGGCGTAACGTTATTGCGGGTGCCCATTCTGTATGGAGACGGAGGGGAGAACAAAATTCATGCGGTGGCGCGGCTGATGGCGCGTCTTGGTAATTTTCCCGTTACGTCGCCGCAGGCGCAGCGGTCGGTCTTACATCTCTCCAATGCGGCGGCGGTATTACGTCAAATCATTCAGGCGCCGCTTTTCGGGATCCAACTGGCGGCCGATCGCGAGCCTTTCAATTTTAACGAATTGTCGGCGGCGATCTGCGCCGTGCGTGGCGCGCCGATTCGATTGCGCCGTGTTCCCCAGTGGATGCTCCTTCCAGTGGCTTTGGTTCTACCGAATGTGTATCGAAGCGTATGGCTGTCGAGCCTGATCAAGCCGGAGGATTCTGTCGCCGCCCAGATTCCGTTGCCAGTCTCCTTGCAAGACGGGCTGAGAGATCTGATTGAAAGAATCGAGGATTGAGACTGTTGCGCCCGGCCGCCAGAGCGCGTGGATCGATGTGACTATGAGGATCGAGCCACGCGAATCTCCATCTAGGGCGGCGTCCGCCCGAGACCGGATAGGTCGAGCAGACTGAGCGGAGTCAGATGAGATCCCTCTTGCGGACGGGCGGAACATAGTGCGCCGGGAGGCCAGCAAGGAGTGGTCGGTGTAAGTCCGATACGTTGAAAGGGTGCTGTGTCCCCACGCCAGTAGCCACATCGTCTAGAAATTCGCCCCTCGCGCGTGTTCGAATTCGAAACATCCCGTTCATGCGACGCCTCGAAGTTCAAATGCGCAGCTATCGATCGTCGCCATGGTCCGCCTCCAGCGATTCATGACGATGTCGCCTAACCGCTTCACGTCGTTTTTCGAATCCCCCGCCCATCCGCTGGGTCAATCACTCGGAAACGTATGAAAGAGCGCCATGACAAACGAGGACATTATCGGTCGCGTGAACCCGTTGTTCAGACAGGATATCATCGCGAATTCTCGCGATCTGGACACCGCCGTGCGCGGTTGCCGCGTTCTGGTGTTCGGCGGGGCTGGCTCGATCGGGAAAGAAGTTGTCCGCCAGTTTTTTTTGCGCAGGCCGGCGGCGCTGCATGTGATCGACATTTCTGAAAATAACTTAGTCGAGTTAGTCCGCGATTTGCGCAGTTCGTTAGGTTACATTGACGGCGATACGCAATTTTTACCTCTTGATATGGCGGGCCTCGAGGCCCGAGCGTTCATCGAAGATCAACCTGCTTACGATTACATTCTAAATTTAGCGGCAATGAAGCATGTAAGGTCGGAGAAGGATAAATATTCGTTGATGCGCATGATCAGAATCAATATATTGGATACGTTGCAAACTATAGACTATGCTAAGCGAGGCACTACGCAGAAATTTTTTGCCGTTTCGACAGACAAAGCGAAAAATCCGGCTAATCTAATGGGCGCGACCAAACGAATTATGGAAGACGTTCTATTCAATGATCGAGCTTCGCCCGAGATCTCCACCGCACGATTCGCCAATGTCGCATTTTCCGACGGCAGCCTGCTACACGGCTTCCGGCAACGTTTCCTATTGCGACAACCCTTTTCGGCGCCGCGCGATGTCAAACGCTATTTTGTGACCGGCGAAGAATCCGGTGAATTGTGCCTGCTATCTTGTATCCTCGGGCGGCACCGCGATATTTTTTTCCCCAACCTCGAATCCCGGCTGGATCTGATAGCATTTTCGGAAATCGCAGCAAGGTTCTTGCGCGCGAATGGCTATGAGGCGATCGAGATGGAAAGTGAGGAGGAAGCCCGCATTCAAGCCAAAACACTAATACCGATGCGGAAATGGCCCTGTTACTTCTTCGACAGCGACACGTCCGGAGAAAAGCCCGCGGAAGAATTTTATTCGGCTGATGATAATGTAGATTGGATGCGCTTCAAGGACATTGGCGTAATTGAAAAGCCGATGTTGACGTCTGCCGAAGCAACCCGTATCGAACAATTCCTCGCAAAAATAGCCGAACTACGCAATTGTGCGGAGTGGACAAGGCATCATCTTGTTAGCTTGATCCAAGCCGCTTGTCCTGAGCTGAACCATGTCGAAACTGGCAAATTTCTAGATAGCAAGATGTAGCCATGTTGAAACGAATTGCAGACATCGTCATTTCTACAACAGTACTTGCGATATGCAGTCCGCTGTTGTTGCCAATTGCAGTCTTTTTGCGCCTGACGGGAGAAGGTGAGGTTTTTTATTTGCAGCAGCGGATCGGGCGTCGTGGCCGGCCCTTCAGGATGGTCAAATTC
>Ga0265328_10001612_pt1 | contig 10381 bp, 11 predicted proteins | sample 41624metaG_FD_202086 | JGI IMG/M metagenome (GOLD analysis project Ga0265328, IMG submission 202086) | Rhizosphere microbial communities from Carex aquatilis grown in University of Washington, Seatle, WA, United States - 4-16-24 metaG | ecosystem: Host-associated > Plants > Roots > Rhizosphere...
TAATACATGATCAGCGCTCGCGGCGAGGCTTGCGCGGCACGCTTGTTTTCGCGCCGCCGACGAAGAGCGTTGTGAGCGCAGCCGCGGAGCGGTTGCGCGCGACAGCGTTGGGACGCGGATTGAGCGGCGCCGATGTATTTTTCTTTTTCATCATGCCGCATCCTGAGCTGCGCATTCGTCGCGGCGTCGCCGATAATCAGCGACGCCGCGCGACGGACTTGCGTTACGCCGTCGGCGCAGGCGCGGGGGCGGAGGCCGGCGTAGCGACGGGAGACGTCAGCGCCGCGGTTGTTTCCTCGAGATAGGCGCTCGTCTGATCGAACGACGCCGCATAATCCGCGATCTGCGTTTTCATTTGGGCATTCTCGTCTTCGAGCAGCTTGATGCGCGCCGTGAGGGGTTCGAGAACCGCATGATGCGCGGCCAGCGCCGCATTGAGACGATCGATATGCGAGTCCTTCGCCGCAACGGGAGCGGGAGCTGCGGCAAGATTGGCGGCGTCGGTCATGATGCTGTGTCCTTCAGTTTCGGAGCCTCTGGGATAGCCGGCGCAGCCGGCGATTTTCCTGTCGCCGCCGGGGCGATGGGTTTCTTTTTGCCAGCTCCGGACGGATCGCCGGGAGCTTCGTCAGCTGCAGCCGCGACTGCAGCGTCTGTGTCGGCCGCGCTCGCAAGCCCGGCTTTCAGCGCATCATATTCGCGCAGGAGCGGCGCCGGCGCTTTTTGCCAATCGGCGTCAAGCGAGCCGAGCTTTACGAACAGCCCGTCGTCTCCCTCTCGCACCGCCATGACGCGCGCGCCGTTTTGCGTCTGTCCGATCAATTCGCTCATGCTGCGTTGCTCCGTTTGTCGCGCGCCTAGCGCGCCGCGAGCGCGACGAAAGCGCTGCGATAATCGCCGTCGCTGGCGGTGATGATCGAGGAGACGAGCGGGCGCGCGTCGAGACGCCAGGAGAGGCGAAACACGATCTGGTCGCTCGTAAACAGGACATGCGCCGACAGCGCCCAATTCATCGGTTTCGACGCGACGCCATACCAGCCGGGATCGATGAGCAGAATATCGCCGACTGTTCCCGCTTCCGGCAGCACGTCGGTTTCGATCACCGGGCGGCCCATGATGCGCGGGAGATCGTCGGGATTAGCGCAGCCCGATTGCGCGAAAGAGATTTCGCCGATGCTCTCGACAAGCTGCGTCGCGCTTTCGTCCATGCACCAGATCGCGCGGCGGCGCGAGGCGCTGGGCAAAGCGCGCCACATGGCGCGCAGGTTTTGCGCGACGACCGAGCCGGCCGGCTGGCCCGCAACAGCGGCGACAGTGACGAGCGCCGGCGAATTCAGAACCGACAGGGGCCGGCCCGCGCCGGTGCCGGCGGCGGACAGCGTATATTGCTCCGCTTTATAGGTGATTTCGTCGACATAGGCGGCCTTCAGAAATCCGGCGAGATTGTCGGCGTCGGCGAAAATTTCTGCGCTGACCGGGACATAGCCGATCATTTTTTCAACCGCGAATTCGGTCTGTTTGAATTTCGGGAAGGTCGGCGTTTGCACCGCGCCCTCGTCGACGAAATCGACGCTGACGCCGCCCCAGCGATAGCCATTGGCGCGGCTCGTTTCGTCGACGCCATTGACCTTCAATCGCGCCGCGCCATCCGGCATGTTGAACCGACGCACATACGACAGGATCGACATGCGGTCGGCATAGACCGTTTCAAGAATTTCCGCAGCATGGACTTCCGGGACAAGGAAGCCACCGGCCGTCGCGCCGGTTTCCCCGGCGCCGGTCGGCGCGCGGATCAAGCGCGGATCGACCGCGCCGGATTCGGCGCGGCCCAGCGCCTGCGCCCATTCGCCGATGTGACGAAAGCCTTGCGTGTTTTGGGTCACTGCGTCGCTCGCTGCATGAGGCGAAGAAAGGCGCAGCGCGCTTAAGCGCGCTGGCTCCAAATGTCGATCTTGTCGACGGTGAGCGTCGCGACGCCGGTTCCGCTCGGCTTGTAAACGGCGACATAGGGTTGAAAGATCGCCGCGGCGCCGGTGGAAGAATAGGCCAGCGAATAATTGGCGTTGACGCGATCGCCGTCGACATAGAATCCGACATTGGTCGGATCGGTCATGTCGATCCGGAATATGTGGAAATTCGTATCGAGCACGATTTGCGTCGACGGCGAAATGAGCTTCGCCGCGGCCTGTGAGACAAGGCCGGCGCCGTCCTTGACGCGCAGCACGAGATTGGCGTTGGCGGAGCAGCCGAATTCGAGCAAATGGGTGTTATTGTCCGGCCCGTCGATCCACGCCTGCGCCAGTCCAAACACGGCTTGCACGCCGCTTGCTGAAGGCGCGACGGAAAGCGCCACGCGGGCTTCGAAATTCAATTTCTTCGTTCCGTCGAGCGTGAGACTGTCGTTAAAGGAGAGGACCGCATCCTGTTTTTCCGAGGTCGCCGTCAGCGCACACGCGACCTGTCCGCAGGCGCTGTTGGCGACGACGGAAACGGTCGGCGGGGCCGCCCCGACGATTTTCTTGACCCACGCATAGCCATTTGACGGCGATCCGGCGGCCGGGATCGACGAATGGCCTGCGCCGATGAAGTCTTCGAGAAATTGCATGGCGGCGTAGGAGCCGACGGTCTCAAAGGATTGAGTGTCGTCGTAAAAGCGATCGACGCCGCCGTCGATAGCGGGAAGTCCGGTCATGGCGAAGACCCTTTTTTGAGAGCGGGAAATGACGCGGCGCGAAACGCGCCGCGCGTATCAGTTGAAGGTCGACGGAAGCGATGCGCCGAGCGCCTTGATCGAAGCGACATAAACGAGCTTGGCGCCCGTCACATTGGCCGCATTGGACGCGCCGGTCTGGACGGCGATCGTCCTGAATCCGTTATTCACATCGAGCGCGGCTTCGGGCAAGATTTCGAAGACGATGAGCTTGTCCTTCAGCGACGCGTCGGTCGTGAAAGACGCAGCGGCGGTCTGCGCAGTGAAAGCGTCGATCGTCGAGGTATCGTTGATCAGCGAGATCGGCGATGCGTTGATCGCCTTGGAGCCCGTGCCCGACACATCCTTCGCCTGCAGGATCGAGACTTGAACCGTTGCGGCGTTTCCCTGATTCACTTCGACGACGACAAAGGCCTTGATCGCATTTTTCAGCGAGGCGTAGCGCCCGGTGCGGCCCGCGGCATCGCCTGCCGCGGGAAGCAGAATGGAGGGCGGAAGCTCCGCCAAAAGCGAAAATTGACGGCCGGACATAGCGGCTCCTGTTGGTTCCAAAGAGAGGGAGAGCCGGGCGTGAGCCGCCCGGCGAGAGGGAACGGCTTAGCGCGGCGCCAGCGCGACGAAATGCGAGTCGTAAAGACTGCCCTTCGCGAAGGGCTGGCGCGGCACTGTGCGCATGGGTTTGCCGTCGACGCGATAGGTGACGCGGAAAGTCATTTCGTCCGTCAGGAACGCCACATGCATCGATGTGGCGAACTGGATCCCGCCCTTGTCGGCCAGCGTGTAATTGTCGAAATTGCCGAACATGATATCGCCGATGTTTCCGGCGCCCGGGGCATATTCGATCGGGATCACCGGACGGCCATAGAGCATCGCGTAAGGTGAGACAGACATCCCCCCCGGCGGCATGTAAACAAGCGTGCCGCCCTGGCCGCCCGTGCCGATCTGCTGATTGAGATTGAGCAGATAAGGCTCGACGTCCTTATTGATCCACCATGCGCCACCCGATCGCGCTGCGGGCGGAACGCGCGCCCACATCTGATCGATGTTTTGCTTGATCACCGAGCCAGACGGCTGGCCTTTGACCGACGGGATCACGAGCGTCGATCCTGCGAAGGCCGCAGGGTCGGTCGACGAACCATAATTTGAGAGAGTCGACAGCAGCGCCGTGCTGACGCCAGACGCCGAATTGGCGTCTTTCAAAATGCCTAAGGGCATTCCCGACCCCGACCCCTCCCAAATCGCATCCTCGGTCATAAAGGCGATTTCTTCGGAAAAGGCCTGCGCCATAACCGCAGTCAAGGCGCCCGCGTCCGCGAGCAGCTCATCGGTGATGTAATAGAGTGAGACAAGCTTATGCAGGCTCCACTCGAGCAATTTGGTCTTGATTTTGGAGGGCGTCGGAGCAGTTCCCTCGCCGAGCCAATAGCTTTGCACGCCGCCCCAGCGCGATCCCGTCGCACGGCTGGTTTCGTCGACCGCCGGCATTTTGATCCCGCTGAATTTGTCGCCGATCGGAATCTTGTTCACGGCGCCGAGAATGTCGCCGAGCTTGTGCGCCTCCATATAGAGAGCCGCCGCAAAATCGGTTTGCACCAAAAAGCCGCCTCCGGTGGCATCGACCTCGCCGGCGCCGCTCGGCGCGCGCACAAGACGCGAATCCATCGCATTCACGTCTTTGCCGGACATGTAATAATTGCGAATGGCGACGAGCTGTTCGCCCAGCGTGGCGAAGCGCTTTTCCCGTGGCGGCGGAATAATGATGCTGCTGCGGCAAACGTCGCGCAAGGAACGCTCGAAACCGCTGAAGAATCGTTCGGTCACGCTGTCATATGCAGCCCGCATCGACGCGACTCCGCGCTTTTCGGCGCGAAGATCGGCGAGACGCTCGACATGATCGGCGACGGGGCCGCTGTCGAATTCGAATCCTTCGACATCGGACTGGCTCTCCGCCTCGGCATGGGCGCCGGCGGGGCGGGCGAGGTCGGCGGCGCGCTGTTGGGCTTTGTTCGCGCGGGCCAGCTTGGCGTCGATTTCGGTGATTTCGGCTTCGAGCTGCTTGGTGACGGCCTCGCTGTTGATCGCTTCTTCAGCGCCCAAAGCGGCGATGGCCTTGCTGCGCTGAGCGCGCAGATTCAGGATGAGAGACATGGGTCTTTCCCGTTTTTCTCAGGATTTTGGCCGTTGCTTGCTCCCCGGCCGGGAAAGAGCCGCCTGACGCGGTTTATGCTTCGCGTTCGCCGCGGGGGTCGCCGCGCGGCGTTTGCGTGGAAGGGAATTTTGAAGCGTGCGGCGCGCGCGTTATGCGCGGTCGATCAGATCGCGCGCGATGAGACGCGCCGCCTGTTCGGCGCGCTCTTCAGCGCTGCGGTTTGTCGCGGCGTTCTGCGTGGCAGGCGCGGCGGCGGGTTTGCCTCGCGCCACGGATGGCTTTGTCTGCGGCGGCGTGGCGCGTTGGCCCTCGCTATCGGAAGAGCCGCCTTTTCCGGCGTCGTCTTCATCGTCGTCGGAAATGCTGCGATCGCCGATATAGTCGCGCAGCATGTCGACGGAGCGCGTGAGATGATCATGCACGCCCTCGGCGCTGTCGCTCATTTCGGCGCGAGTCGTTTCGTCGGACAAATCGGACTCGGCATAGCGGTCGATATGGGTGCGCAGCAGGCGCTGCGACCGTGCGCAATGTTGCTGCGCTTTTTCCAGCGCGCCGCGATCTGATTTATTGAGCATGGCGCGGAGCAATGCGCGCGGCGCGGCGCGCTCGCCCGGCTGTTCCGCATCTCCTTCGCCATCGATCTCTTCGATCGCGCCAAAGGTTTCCAACAGCTCCGACACTTCCTCCGCCGTCATCTCGACAAGCGCTTTGCCCAAAGCCTGCAAAGCCGCCGCGAGATTTTGCGGATTGGGCGAGTCCGTATCGCCCTCGGCCGCCTCTTCGGCGTCGACGCGACATTTCAGCCAGCCGATGCCGCCGAGATAATAGGCGAGGTCCGCGACTTCATAGAGCCCGCGCGCCGATACGCCGCGGATCATGCGCTGAGTTTTCGTGTTCGACGGCTTCGGCATCTTGCCCTCGTAATGATCGATGAAGTCACGCGCCTTGGCGGCGAGATCGCTTTGGAGATTGAGATCGCGCAGAGACGCTGCGGCGGCGCGCAGACCTTGCATTGAGGCGACGAGACGGGCGCCGCGCGGCTCGGCTATCGGCAGAAGATAGGAGCTTCGGCGCTTCGGCGCGGCGTCGTCGTAAATTAAAAACGCTTTGCGCAGAACGGCGAGATCGGGCTTCGGCGTGTCTAATTTGGCGAAGCGGAACAGAGCTTCCGTTGCATCGGCGGCGCTCCACTGCGCCGATTGAACGACATCGAGATTACGCGTGGCGCCGCATTTCCATTTTTCACCGGCGCCGCGCGGCGCGGGCGGTGGATCGGCGGCGCGCAGCGTGCGCGCTGCGGAGAGATCGGCGCGCTGCGGCGAGGTGAGATCGGCGATGCGGCGGCCGTAAGCCCCGTCCAGCACGCGCTCCGCCCATTGAGTGACAGGCGCCGTGTCGATTCCCAGATTACGCGCTGTGGCGAGCGCGCCGGGGTTTGCCGGCACCGGAACGACGGAGGCTTCGAGAAGTCTTTGTTTGAGGAAATCTATGCCATCCGGCCGGGCGCGGTCGCGCGCTGGTTTGGAGTCGAGCGGGAACCAGGACACGGAGACGGCGTTGAGAAATCCACCTTTAACGAGGCGAAAAATCGTGTCGGCGAAGGGATAGTCTTCCGCCTCGGCGAAGACGCTCTCGCCGACAAGCAGCGCGCCGCGCTTTTCAACACGCGTCCATTTGCCGATCGGCGGCTGCGATTGATCATGGGCCCAGAGGAGGACGGGGTTGCGCAAAAAATCGTCGAGATCCCAGCCGGCAGTTGCGATGGTGTGGAAATCGAGACAGACGTCTTCGTTCGAGAGGATCCACGACACGCTGCGCGATGCGTCATCGCCGGGCGCGGCGCGGTTGCAGAAGCCTTGCAGGAGGCGCGCTTGCATCATTGATCAATCTCGTCTTTGTTTTTTGCGCCCGCCGGCCTTCCGCCGCCGTCCGGCAGATCGCCGCAGACATGTGAGCCGGCCCATTGCGCATTCGCCGGCATCCAAAGCTTGTCGCCGCTTTCGTCCGGCTCCCAATCGAAATCGTTCCGCGCCTGATTGGGTTTGGCGATGCCGCCCGCGACAGCGCGCGTCCACATGGCGACGCGCGAGGTCATGTCGGCTTTAGTGAGGATCGAATAATCGAAATCGAGTTCGAGCCCGAGCTCGTCTTCGATGTCCAGTGTGACGTCGAGCTTTTCGCCAAAACAGCAGGTGTAGCTGGAGAGGCACAGATTGATGTAATCGCTGGCGTTTTGTTCGACCGACGCCTTGCTGTCCTTGGACTGCGAGCCCGGCATCATATGCGACGGGATGCGCAACATTCCGATGATTTCCTCGCGCTGATAGGCGCGGTTTTTCAGGAAATCCATTTCCACCGCGTCAAAGGCGATGGGCTGATATTTGAGCCCCTGTTCGAGCACCGCGACGCGGCCGGAGTTTTGCAGGCCGGTATAGGCGTCGCGCCAGTCCGAACCCAACCGCTTGGCGACATCAGGCGTCAGCTTTGAATCCGTTTGCAGCACGCCGCTGGGCTTGGAGCCATTGGCCATCCAGCGCGCCGCCTGCTGCTCATAAGCGAGAGCAAGCGCGATCGCCTCCTTGCCCAGCACGATCAGCGACGACCCCATCAGCCCGTTCAGGCTCAAACCGCGGATGTGGCAGATATCCTCGGCGGGGATCAGAAAGGGCTGACCGAACAGCTCCGCCATTTCATGCAGGCCGAGCGGCGTGACTCGATAAAAGATATCGCCGGTGGGCGCTTCCCAGATCGCGACGCGATCCGAATTCAGCGGGATGAATTTAATCGGCCTCCCGGCGGCGTTGCGGATGATGACGAAATAGGCGTTCTGGCGCAGGATGAGCTGCGTCATCAACATGCGGCGAAAATCGAAGCCGGTCTGCCAGTCGTTCGGCTTTTTGAACAGCTTCGCGAGCCAATGATCCGCGACGAGATCGCGTCCGCCATTGGCGCGGCGGCGATACAGCCGCCATTTGATTTTGGCGAAATCCTCCGAGAGGATGTTGATCGCCGCCAGCATCGGCGGACAGGACAGCGCCGTGACTTGCGAGACATTGATGCCGGAGACGGTCTGCGACGCATACCAGCCGGAGGACCAGAACGGATCGCTGCTCGACGGATCGATATCGCGTTTCGGCGCGAAGAGATCGCGCGTCATGCCGCGCGGCGCGAGAAACGCGTTGAATTTTTCGAGCGACGACATGTCAGCCGATGACGATCAGGCCGCGGGACTCGGTGTAGACGGAGCCTTTGGCCTCAGGATTACGGGCCATCAGAAAGGCGGCGTCGAACAGCGCCATCAGCGGGTCGATTTTTCCGCGGCCGGACACTGCTTTCGTCACATACATGGCGTTTCCGCGCATTTCTGTTTTCGCATTGCCGACGCAATAGGCCATCAGAGCCTGACCCGGATGTTTCAGATTTTGACTTTTCGCGGCGAGGCGCCGCTCGCAACCCTTTGACGCCTGCTGTAGCTGATATCCCTGCGGGATGCTGGTGATCAGCTCCCCGCCTTCGGGCGGCTCCGCCTGTCCATAAATTGCGACATAGACCGCCTCGATCACATCGGAGATCGCGGCGCCGGCCGCGTCTGCGCCGATCTCGGCGAGCAGGCCGGACTCATACGTCTTGACGATGATATCGACGATTTCGTCGACGTCTTCGCCGACGCTTTCGCACAGCGTCAGCTCGCCGGCTTTTCTGAAATCCTCGAAACGCGGCGCTTCGAGTTTGTTTTGTTCGAGCACTTCGGGATAGGCCCAGGCGTGAAACCAGGCGAGCCAGCGGCGATGGCGTAATTCGCCGTCGCCGCGTTCTCGGCCCAGCACGCATAGGCCGAAGAGATCGTTGAGGCCGCCGCCGTCGAGGCCGATGACGACAACCTCCGAACGCTGGAGCACGTCGTCGAGCGTCAGGCCTTGTTCGGCGCAGCCACTCCAATATTTGGCGCCGGCCCAGCCGTCGGCGCGGAGCTGCTCGCCGACTTCGATATTGAGATGTTGCGACGCCCAGCGGATCAGCTCGCCGCGGCCATCGTCCTTGGCTTTGCGATAGAGCTGTTGCAGCGCATCGATCTTGATCGAGCGATTGAGATTGGGCGTGACGCGAGGCCATAGAGCGGAGTTTTCCCAGGGGAAGTTTCCCTCGGCGTCAGCCGTCGCGAGGCGGATCGAATCCGGGAACTCGTAGAGAATGGCGAGCATCGCGTCATGGCGGCGACCGTCGCGCACGTCGCGCGCGCGCGCCAGCTCCGACTTGAACACGCCGGCCGGCGGTCGTTCGCTTTGGGTCGTGATCATCGCGAAAAAAGCTTCGGACTGGGAGATCATGCCGCCGCGGAGCTGGCCGATGACGCGGTCCGCCTCCGCCTCCGAGCCGAGAAGATGCACCTCGTCGAGCAGCACGCCGGATGGGCGGATGCCGGTGACGATTTTTGGATCAAAGGAACGGATTTCAAGTGTCGCGCCGGTGGGACCATAGGTGATGCATTTTTTGTGTTCCTGAACATAAAATCGGTCCGACAGACGGGCATCTGCGGACAGCGTGCCGACCGCCTGACTGAACGATTGTTCCGCGATGAGCTGACGCGCGCCGATGAGATAAAATTCCGCATTGGGCCGTTCGTTTTCCGCGAGAGCGGTGAGCATGGCGTGCGCCGCGCCGGTCGTCTTGTTGTTTTTCTTCGGCACCATGAGAAAACCCTCAGGCGCCATGCGTTGCCGCGTTACAGGATCGAGACTGCCAAGGATTCCCACGACAAAATCGCGCAGCCAGTCGCCGCACGCGCCTTCGTTGCGCGGATGGCCGACGACATCGGGAAGGCGCAGACGGTTGAAAATACTTCGCGCGCGCTCAGCCTGTGTCGGGAACAGCGGCAGAAACGGCATGAGCGAGCGCGACGCGAGCAAACGCTCTTCCCAATCGGGAACCGCAAACGACCAGGCCACTCAGTTGCCCCGAGCTGATCCGAGGATCGCATCCCACTCGTCTTGTTCGGACGCGGGATGCGGTTCGCCGAGAGGCAATTCGCCGGGCTTGTTCGGCGCTTTCTGAGACAGCAGGCGCGACGTGAGCTCGAAGCGGAATTTCGGATTGAGGCCGAGACGATCTTCGAGCGACTGCAGATGCGATTCGATATTTTCGCGCAAGCGCACCTCGGGGCGAAGCCGCACCCATTCCTTGACATGCTGCGAGCTCGTCGTGAACGTCTCGCCCTCTTTGTCAAGCGTCTGCGTCAGACGAATCCACTCGCTGAGATATTGGCAGTAGCGAGCCAAACAGGCGTCGTCAGTGTCGCTGATAAAACGTAGCTTGCCGAGATCGCCGCGCAGCTTTTCGAAAATACGTTTCGCCGCAGGCTTTTTCAGCCATGACGGCGAGGCTCCGGCGGAGCTTTTCGACCTCGATGTTTTTACAGCCATCGATACGCGCCTCGAAAAAAAAATAATCTCACCAAAACACCCGAAAATCTCTGGCTTTGGTTACACCCGGTTGCGAGGGAGGCCGCGTTTGGAGATTTTAAC
>Ga0265328_10001615_pt1 | contig 10374 bp, 10 predicted proteins | sample 41624metaG_FD_202086 | JGI IMG/M metagenome (GOLD analysis project Ga0265328, IMG submission 202086) | Rhizosphere microbial communities from Carex aquatilis grown in University of Washington, Seatle, WA, United States - 4-16-24 metaG | ecosystem: Host-associated > Plants > Roots > Rhizosphere...
GTTGAAGGGATCGATGGTCTACTTCGGGACCGGGGAGTTCCTGTCCGTCGCGGACCTGAGCAATGCCCAGACGCAGACGGTCTACGGAATCTATGACTCCGGTACGCCGCCGGTAAGCCCGCTGACGCGCGCGCAGCTGACGCAGCAGACCATGAGCAGCGTCGCGGTGACGACCACCGCTGGTTACTCGACCGCGATACGGCTGCTGTCGGGCAACCCGGTCATCCTGCCGGCCACCAAAGGCTGGTTCGTGGACCTCTCACTGGTTGCCGGTGAGCGCGTGGTGACCGATCCGTCGCTGTTCAATGGTACGCTGCAGCTGACCACGTACCAGCCCAATTCCAACCCCTGCGTCGCGGGTGGCCAGGCCTGGTACATGGTGTTCAACTACGCCACGGGTGGTGCCACGACCGTGGCGCAGTTCGACTGGAATGGGAACTCCTCGGTGACCAGCGCCGACCTGTACATGGGCAATACCGTCGCGGGCGTCTCGCTCGGGACCGCTTATGCTGCGGCACCGAAGCTGATCACGGGCGCGGGCAGCGCGGTCGCCTACACGACCACCGGCGCCGGCGAGCAGACCACCGGACCCAACGCCGGGACCTGTACCGCGATACCCGGAACGACCAGCTGCATCCCGAGCTGGACCAACACCGACAGCAATGCCCATGGGGCATGGCAGGAGATACGATGATGCGCAATATGCATGCACTCAGGAATGCCGGGCTTGCGCTCGCGCTGATCGGATCCGCAGCCCTCACCGGCGCGCTGCTCGCCGGGCCAGCCTCTGCCAGCACGATCCGCCAGGCCCAGGTGGTCGGACACGTGACCGCGATCGCCGGCAACGCGGCGATCAGCGTCGACGGACGCCAGTACCTGATCGGTGCCGGCACGCTGGCCTACCAGAGCGTCGGCGCCATCCACATCGGCGACATGGTCTCGCTGGTGTTCGACGGGCCGCCGAGCTCTTCGGCCTCGCATGTGGTGCTGATCCAGGCGCTGCCCGGCGGACAGGCTGCCTCCAGTGGCCAGTAGCGCGCCCTTAAGGTTGCGCCGGGGCCGAGGGCGGCGCTCGGGCGGCTTCACGCTGGTGGAGATGATGGTCACGGTCGCGATCGTCGGCATCCTGGCCTCGATCGCGTGGCCGTCGTACCAGCAGTCCGTGATGCAGGGCCGGCGTACCGACGCGATCCAGTCGATCACGTACTATCGGCAGGCGCTCGAGCGCTGCTATTCGCAGAATTTCACGTACCTGAATGCCGCGGCGACGCCGTGCCCGGCGGCGACCGGCGCCAATGTTGCCTCGACCAACGGCTACTACGCGATCAGTTTCCCGACATTGAATGCGACCCAGTACACGATCCAGGCCGCTCCGCAGGGTACGCAGGTGAACGACAAGCAGTGCCAGGTCATGACCGTGAACCAGAGTGGACAGACCGCGGCCACGGATGCAGGTGGCGCCAACACCACGATAGCCTGCTGGGGCACGAACTAGCGTCTGGTTTATGATCGCGCCCGGGTAGCCGACTCCCGGGCCATGGTGACGCAGCAGAACATCTTCCTGATCGGACCGATGGGCTCCGGCAAGACCGCGGTCGGCCGCCATCTCGCCCGGCTGCTGGACCGGCCGTTCATCGACAGCGACCACGAGATCGAGCTGCGCACCGGCGCGGACATCCCGCTGATCTTCGAGCGCGAGGGCGAAGCCGGTTTCCGGGCGCGCGAGCGCGAGATCATCGCGGAGCTCACGGCACGCGACGGGATCGTGCTCGCGACCGGCGGCGGCGCGATCCTGAACGCCGACAGCCGCCACGATCTGGCGAGCCGCGGCTGGGTCGTCTATCTCGAGACCTCGGTGGCGCAGCAGGCCGAGCGCGCCGGGCGAACCAGGCACCGGCCGCTGCTGGCCGGGCGTGTCCCGGAAGAGCGGCTGGCGGAGCTGATGCAGCAGCGCGAGCCGTTGTACCGCGAGATCGCGGACATGGTCACCTCGACCGACCGGCGCCGGGTGAATGCGGTCGCCGAGCTGATCCTGCAGGAATTCCGCGCCCGCGTTGCCCCGCCTTGAGCCTGCACGCAGCCGGCCCTGAGCGGCGCGCAAAGCCACGTATACTGCCGCTTCCGACGGTATCCAAAAATGCAGACATTGCATGTCAGCCTGGGCGAGCGTTCGTACCCGATCCTGATCGGGGACGGGCTGCTGCACGAACCCGCTCTGCTCGCCGGGCAGATTGCAGGGCGCGACGTACTTCTGGTCAGCAATACCGTGGTGGCGCCGCTGTACGCACCGCGGCTCAAGGAGGCGCTGACCGGGCGTCGCATCGTCGAAGTCGTACTGGCCGATGGCGAGCAGCACAAGACGCTCGCGACCGCCGCACGCGTGTTCGACACGCTGATCGCGAATCGCTGCGGCCGCGATGTCACCGTGGTCGCGCTCGGCGGCGGTGTGGTCGGAGACCTGGCCGGCTTCGCGGCCGCGTGCTATCAGCGCGGCGTCGCGCTGGTGCAGGTGCCTACGACACTGCTGGCACAGGTCGACTCCTCGGTCGGCGGCAAGACGGCGGTCAATCACCCGGGCGGCAAGAACATGATCGGCGCGTTCCACCAGCCGCGCGCCGTGATCGCCGATACCGCGGTGCTCGCGAGCCTGCCGCCGCGCGAGCTGCGCGCCGGGTTGGCCGAGGTGATCAAGTACGGCTTGATATGGGACGAGGCGTTCTTCGACTGGATCGAGGCACACCTCGACGCGCTGCTGGCGCGCGACGCCCCCGCACTGGGCCACGCGATCCATCGCTCGTGCGCGATCAAGGCCGAGATCGTGAGCCGCGACGAGCGCGAGCAGGGCGAGCGCGCATTCCTGAATCTCGGGCACACCTTCGGCCATGCGATCGAGGCGGCGACCGGCTACACCGCGTGGCTGCATGGTGAGGCCGTCGGCACCGGACTGCTGATCGCGGCGGATCTTTCGGCCAGGCTCGGCATGCTCGATCAGCGCGTGGTCGGGCGGCTGCATGCGCTGCTGCAGCGCGCCGGGCTCCCGGTCGCCGCGCCAAGGATCGGTGCCGCGCGCGCACTGGATTACATGCGGCTCGACAAGAAGGTCCAGTCCGGCCGGGTGCGTCTGGTGCTGCTCTCAGGTCTGGGCCGCAGCCTCGTCACCGGTGAGTATCCGGATGGCGCACTCGACGCGACGCTCGCGGCGCATTTCGGATGAGCGCGCTGACACCCGCGTTGGCACCCTACGCCGCGGACGAGCGCCGCTCGCGCGGCCGGCGCCATGCCGAGCCGCCGCCGCAATACCGCTCGGAGTACCAGCGCGACCGCGACCGGATCATCCACTCCGGCGCGTTTCGCCGTCTGGCCTACAAGACCCAGGTGTTCGTCAACCACGAGGGCGACCTGTACCGCACGCGGGTGACGCACTCCATCGAAGTCGCGCAGATCGGCCGATCGATCGCAAATGCACTGGCGCTCAACGAAACGCTGACCGAGGCGATCGCGCTCGCGCACGATCTCGGTCATACGCCGTTCGGACACGCGGGACAGGATGCACTCAATGAATGCCTGCTCGATCACGGTGGGTTCGAACACAATCTGCAGTCACTGCGCACCGTGGATGAGCTCGAGGAACGCTATGCCGCATTCCCCGGTCTGAACCTGACCTTCGAATGCCGCGAGGGCATCCTCAAGCACTGCTCGCCGGCCAGGGCACGTGAGCTGGGTGAGCTGGGCGAGCGCTTTCTGGCGCGGCGCCAGCCTGGCCTCGAGGCACAGCTCGCGAATCTCGCCGATGAGATCGCGTACAACAACCACGACATCGACGATGGCATCCGGGCAGGATTGATCAGTCTCGAGGATGCGGCCGAGGTGCCTCTGGTACGGCGCCAGTTCGAACAGGTGCTGCAGCTTTACCCGCAGCTGCAGGGTCGCCGGCGCGTGCACGAGACCGTGCGGCGCATCGTCAACGAGGTCGTCGTCGATGTGATCGAATCGAGCGTTGCGCGGATCGAGGCCTCCGGGGTCGCAGATATCGAGCAGGTCCGGAGCCGTGACCGCCCGCTGATCGGCATGAGCGAAGCCATGCAGGCGCAGCATCTGGAACTCAAGCGTTTCCTGCTCGAGCACGTCTACCGGCACCAGCGCGTGCTGCGTATGACGATGAAGGCGCGGCGCGTCGTCCAGCAGCTGTTCGAGGCGCTGGCCGGCGATATCCGGCTGCTGCCCGCGGAATACCGCGAAGCGGCGGAGCGCGCCGCGCAGCGCGGCGGCGAGACCGGGCGTCTGCGCATCGTGGCGGACTACATCGCCGGCATGACCGACCGGTATGCGATCCTCGAGCATCAGCGCCTGTTCGACCCCGCCGAGCGTACCTGAGGAATGCCGATGTCTGCAGCACGACCGATCCCCGCCCGCGAGCGCCTGATCTTCGCGCTCGATGTTCCCGACGCCACCGCTGCGCGCGGCCTCGTCGAGCGACTCGGCGACTCGGTGCGTTTCTACAAGCTCGGACTCGAGCTGTTCATGGCCGGCGGCTACTTCGAGCTGCTCGACTGGATGGCCGCGCGGGACCTGCGGCTGTTCGTCGACCTGAAATTCTTCGACATTCCCGCCACGGTCGCCGCGGCGGTGCGCCAGCTGCATGGCCGGGGGGTCAGTTTCACGACCGTGCACGGCAACCAGTCCATCATGGAGGCTGCGGCGGCGGCCAAGGGCGACGTGGGTGTGCTCGCGGTCACGGTGCTCACGAGCCTGGATCGCGGGGACCTGCTCGACCTCGGCTTCCAGTGCGATGTCGAACAGCTTGTGCTCTCGCGTGCGCGGCGCGCGCTCGAGGCGGGATGCGATGGAGTGGTCGCCTCGGCGCTCGAGTCGCGTGCGATGCGCGCCGCACTCGGAGCCAAGCTGCTGGTCGTGACCCCCGGCGTGCGGCCGGTGGACAACCGCCCAGTCGACGACCAGAAGCGCGTGGTGTCGGTTCCGCAGGCCTTCGAGTATGGAGCGGACTATATTGTCGTCGGCCGGCCGATCCGCGACGCGGCCGACCCCAGGGCGGCTGCAGAGGCGATTCAGCAGCAGATCGCCGTTGCGCTGGAGCCCTCAGCGCCCGGCTGACAGGCCCGCGAGTTCATCGCGCAGCGCACGCCGCAGGATCTTGCCGACGTTGGTCTTGGGCAATGCGTCGCGGAAGTAGATGTGCTGCGGGCGCTTGTAGCCGGTCAGGTGCCGGTGGCAGTGCTCGCGCACCGCCGCCTCGGTCAGTCCAGGGTCCTTGCGCACGATGAACAGGGCGACGACCTCGCCGGAATGCTCGTCGGGCTCGGCAACCGCGGCGACCTCGAGCACGCCGGGGCAACGCGCCACCACGTCCTCGATCTCGTTCGGGTATACCTTGAACCCGGAGACGATGATCATGTCCTTCTTGCGGTCCTCGATGAATACGAAGCCATGTTCGTCGATACGCCCGATGTCGCCGGTGCGCAGCCAGCCGCCCGGCAGCATCACGTGCGCCGTCTCCTCGGGACGCTGCCAGTAGCCGCGCATCACCTGCGGACCCTTCAGGCAGATCTCCCCTACCGCGCCGATGCCGAGATCGGCTCCAGCTTCGTCGCGGATCGTGATCTCGGTGGAAGGCAGCGGCAGACCGATCGCCCCGTTGAACGCCGCGTCGGGACCGACCAGCTTGCTGCAGCAGCCGACCGGAGACGCCTCGGTCAGGCCCCAGCCCTGCGTCACGTGACATCCCGTCAGCTCGAGCCAGCGCTGCGCGACCGAGCTCTGCAGTGCCATGCCGCCCGCGATGGTCGCGACCAGCCGCGAGAAGTCCACCTGCTCGAAGCCCGGGGTGTGCATCAGCGCATTGAACAGCGTGTTCACGCCCATGAAGAACATCGGCGGATACGAGCGCAGCTGGCGCACGAAATCCGGGAAGTCCCGCGGATTGATGATCATCAGCCCGGTGCCGCCGAGCGAGGTGAACAGCAGGCAGTTGGCGGTGAGCGAAAACACATGGTAGAGCGGCAGCGCACACACGAAGGTGACGTGCTCGAGCGCAACCTGCTGGAACCAGGCGCGGCACTGCAGGATGTTCGCGACCATGTTGCCGTGCGTGAGCATCGCGCCCTTCGGGCCCCCGGTCGTGCCACCGGTGTACTGCAGATAGGCCAGGTCCTCGTGCCCCAGTTCGACCGGCTGCAGCGTCATCGCGCTGCCGGCGGCGAGCACCGCGCTGAAGCGATGCGCGCCGGGAATGTTCCAGTGCGGCACCTTCTTCTGGACATGCCGCAGCACGAAATTCACGACCATTCCGTTCGGGGCGCGCAGCAGATCCCCCACGCCGGTGACGATGACCGCCCGCACGCTGGTGGCCGGCAACGCCGCTTGCAGCGTCGCGGCGAAGTTCTCGAGCACGACCACCGCGACCGCGCCGCTGTCCTTGAGCTGCACGACGAGCTCCTCGGCCGTGTAGAGCGGATTGGTATTGACGACGGTGAGCCCGGCGCGCAGCGCACCGAACATCGCGATCGGATACTGCATCAGGTTCGGCAGCATGATCGCGATGCGATCCCCGCGCTGGAAGCCGGCGCGCTGCAGCCAGGCGCCGAAGGCGGCGGAGCGCGCGTCGAGCGTGCGGTAGCTGATCGTGCTGCCCATGCTGCGATAGGCGATGCGCTCGGCGTAGCGTACGCAGGCGGCCTCGATGAGGGCCTTGAGTGATCCGAATTCCGACGGGTCGATGTCGGCCGGCATGCCGGCCGGATAGCGTGCCAGCCAGAATCTATCCATGGCTTGCGCCCCCCGTGTGTCGTGCGCGCAGCAGCGGCACGAGTCTGGGCCAAACGTTCCCGAGCAGCAACGGCTGTCCCTGCTCGTTCGGATGGATGTGGTCGGCCTGCATCAGCTCCGGATTCAAATCGACCCCCTCGAGCAGCTGTGGCACGGCCGCGATCCGGTGCGCGCGTGCCAGGCTCGCATACATGTCCTGGAAGCCGACGGTGTAGCGTTCGCCGTAGTTTGGCGGCAGCCGCACGCCGACCAGCAGCGTGCCGATCCCGCGCTGCTGCGCGAGCGTGATCATCCGGTCGAGATTCTCGCGCGTGCTCTCGAGCGGCAGGCTGCGCAGGCCATCGTTGCCCCCGAGCTCGAGCACCAGCAAGGCCGGATGCTGCACATCCAGTACGTGTGGCAGGCGCGCGAGCCCGCCCGCGGTCGTCTCCCCGCTCACGCTGGCGTTCACGACCCGGAATCCGTACCCTTCCTGTTCGGCCTTGCGTGCGAGCAGATTGACCCACCCCTGCTCGACGTGGATGCCATAACCCGCGCTGATGCTGTCGCCGAACACCAGGATGACCGGCATGGCCGCCCCCGGCGCGGGACTCGCCGCAGGCGCGGCCAGCGGGAGCGCGGCCAGCACTGCCCACAGGATGCCAATGACGCGTGACATGGTTCTCGAAGCCCGTAATCTGACCAGGCAGGTTAGCAGTCCGGAAGGTCCGCTGACCATCGTGCGCGACATATCGCTGCAAGTCGCCGCCGGCGAGAGCATCGCGATCGTGGGCGCCTCGGGCGCCGGGAAGTCCACGCTGCTCGCACTGCTCGCCGGACTGGACAGTCCGACCTCCGGCGAGGTCTGGCTGGCCGGCGAGCACTTGAGCGCGCTCGATGAGGACGGACGCGCCCGCCTGCGCGCACAGCGCGTCGGATTCGTGTTCCAGTCCTTCCATCTGATCCCGTCGTTGACGGCGCTCGAGAACGTGATGCTGCCGCTCGAACTCGCCGGGCGCGCCGATGCGCGCGCCAGTGCGGCGGCGATGCTCGAGCGCGTCGGGCTCAAGTCGCGCGCAGGCCACTATCCGCGGCAGCTGTAGGGAGGGGAGCAGCAGCGCGTCGCGTTGGCTCGCGCCTCCGTCGGGGCTCCGGCCGTGCTGTTCGCCGACGAGCCGACCGGCAATCTCGATACCGTGACCGGGGAGCGCATTGCCGAGCTGCTGTTCGGATTGAATCGCGGTTCGGACACGACGCTGGTACTGGTCACGCACGATACCGCGCTCGCGGCCCGCTGTGGCCGGATCGTCATGATGGAGGCCGGAGCACTGGTCGGGGCTGCCCCACTGCCGCAGCCGGTGCATGCGTAGCCTGGTGCTGGCATTGCGCGCGCTGCGGCGCGAATGGCGCTCCGGTGAGCTCGCGGTGCTGTGGCTCGCCATCACCGTCGCGGTCGCGGCACTGTGTGGCGTGGGCTTCCTGGTTGATCGCGTCGGGCACGCGGTCGCGGCGCAGGCAAGCGAGGTGCTGGCGGCCGACCTGCGTGTCGAGTCCGACCAGCCGATCGACGGCAGCGAGGCGGCGCAGGCCGCCGGACTCGGATTGCGCGTCGCCCGCCGCACCCGCGCGCTTTCAGCGATCTTCAACGGCGATGCGAACCAGCTCGCCGACGTACGCGCGGTCAGCGCCGGGTACCCGCTGCGCGGCCAGCTCACCGCAGCGGCCGCGCCGTTCGCGAACGGCACGCCAACCACGGCTATTCCGGCGCCCGGCGAAGCCTGGCCTGACTCGCGACTCGCCGCGATGCTCGGCGCACAGGTCGGTAGCGAACTGCAGGTCGGGGCGAGGACGCTGCGCGTCACGCGCATCCTGATCTCGCGGCCGGATCAGAGCTCGACCTTCGTCGATTTTGCCGCGGCGCTGCTGATCAATGACGCCGACCTGCCCGCCACGCGGCTGATCCAGCCCGGCAGCCGCGTGGATTTCGATCTGCTGCTCGCCGGCGACGCGCCGCAGCTCGATGCATTCCGGCGCTGGCACGCGCTGCATGCGCCGCGTGCCGAGCGCCTGGCATCCATTGCCGATGCCAGCCCGCAGATCGGGGACGCGAACCGGCGCGCAACGCGCTTCCTGGCGCTCGCCAGCCTCGTGGCCGTGATGCTGTGCGCCGTGGCGATCGCGATGAGCGCGCGCAGCTACGTGCAACGGCACCTCGACGCCGTCGCGCTGATGAAAACCCTCGGCGCCTCGCGCGCTCTCGTGCTCGGCGTGAGCCTGTGGCAGCTGCTGATCCTGGCTGCCGCCGCGAGCGTCCTCGGCGCTGCCGCCGGATGGGTCACGCAGTTCTGGCTGGTGCGCGTGCTGCAGGGCCTGCTGCGCGCCGACCTGCCTCCGGCGGGCCCGGCACCGGCGCTGATCGGCTTCGTGATCGCGCTGAGCCTGCTGGCGGGCTTTGCACTGCCCTCGCTGCTGCAGTTGATGAACGTACCGGCGCTGCGCGTGCTGCGCCACGACGTGGGGCCGCCGTCGCTGAAGCTCTGGACTGCCGCGCTGCCGGTCGTGGTCGCGATCTCGGGCGTGGTCTACCTCGCGCTCGGGAATCTGTCGATGAGCCTCTACTTCGTGCTCGGGCTTGCCTCTGCCGTGCTGGTACTCGCGCTGTGCGGTGCCGCGCTGGTGCAGCTGGCCGCGCGGGTGCGCGGGCACGCGGGCGCCGCATGGCGCTACGGCGTGGCCAATCTCGCGCGGCGCCGCACGGAAGGCATCATCCAGATCGTCGCCTTCGGCTTAGGGGCCATGCTGCTGCTCGCGCTGGCGCTGCTGCGCAACGACCTCGTGGTCGACTGGCGCGCGAGCCTGCCCGGCGACGTCCCCAACTATTTCTTCGTGAACATCGCGCCCGACGAGCGCGCCGGGTTCCAGCGCGAGCTGCAGGCCCAGGGAGCGAGGCTCGAGCGCATGCTGCCGATGGTCCGTGGCCGACTCATCGCGATCAATGGCCGGAAGGTCGAGGACCTGCAGTTCCAGGGGCCGCGAGGCCGTGGATTCGCCGACCGCGAGCAGAACCTGACCTGGGCATCCGATCTCGGCGATGACAATCGCATCGTCGCGGGCCGCTGGTGGGGTCTTGAGAATGCCGGCGCGCCGCTGGCCTCGGTCGCAGTGGAATACCGGGACTCGCTGGGCCTCAAGCTCGGCGACCGACTGGGCTTCGACATTGCCGGTGAGCCGCTCGAGGTCACGATCGCCAGTTTCAGGCTGGTGAAGTGGGACAGCTTTCGACCGAACTTTTTCATCATGTTCCCGCCGGGGCTGATCGACTCGGCCGCCGGGACCTACATGACGAGCGCGTTCATGGCCCCGACGGGCAGTGCGATGGCGCAACTCGTGCACCGGTTTCCCGGGGTATCGATCTTCAATGTCGGGGACCTGCTTGCCCAGGTGCGCTCGGTGATCGACAAGGCGGTGACCGCTGTGCAGAGCGTGTTCCTGTTCACGCTGCTGGCGGGGCTCACGGTGTTGCTGGCCGCGGTGCAGTCCAGCAGCGCCGAGCGGCGCTACGAGACCGCGATCCTGCGCGTGCTCGGGGCGAGTCGCTCGATGATCGTCTCG
>Ga0265328_10001616_pt1 | contig 10373 bp, 7 predicted proteins | sample 41624metaG_FD_202086 | JGI IMG/M metagenome (GOLD analysis project Ga0265328, IMG submission 202086) | Rhizosphere microbial communities from Carex aquatilis grown in University of Washington, Seatle, WA, United States - 4-16-24 metaG | ecosystem: Host-associated > Plants > Roots > Rhizosphere >...
GCGGGTGGGATCAGCCGATCCGCTCATGTGGACGGCTTGGCTGCGCGCGGCAGGTCGCCGCGCCGCCAAGCCGTGACGGGCAGCCCTACGTTGCCGGCGCCGTCGACGAGCGGGGCGCCGATCAGACTTGCAGGATTCGTATGAGGCCGAGCGCGTGGTGCCGGCGCGAGAGCCAATGACGATCGGCGGACACGCGGCACCCGATGCGCATCGAAACTCGCGCTCCGGTGCCGCCTTGGTCGGAATTCACGGTGCTGCGCCCGCCCGGCCGTGAGGGGTGATCGCGCGTGCCGGAGTCGTCGGCGCTGCGGGCTGGAGCGGATGCGCGACGTCCGGTGGCCAGGCGTTACCAGATCACGTGGGCCGTGCACGACTGCAGCAGGCACGGCGACGTCGGTCGCGCGTCAGCGAGAGAGATCGGCCGCGGCCGCGGTGCGGCCGATGGGGCGGCGACGCCGCCGGTCGTTCGAGGATCTGATCGAACGGCCCGGCGATCGGCGCCGGGACCGTCCGCTTGGCACGGCGCCGCTCGCGAGGAGCGGCGCCGTGCGCAGTCGTCAGCGGCTCACGGGCGCCGTGAACTGCACCGTCACGCGCCGGTTCTCGGCCCGCCCGGCTGCCGTCGCATTGCTGGCGATCGGGCTGTCAGGGCCCAATCCCTGCGCCGTCAGGACGCCCTTCGCGACGCCATGCGCCTCGAGGTAGTCCTTCACCGCGATCGCGCGATGCTCGGACAGCCTGCGGTTGTACTCGGCCTTGCCGACGGAGTCCGTGTAGCCGCGGATGTCCACCTTCGAGCAATTGCACTTCTTGATCGTCGCTGCCACGCCGTCAAGGATCTTGGTCGACTCCGGCTTGAGCTTCGCCGATGCCGTCTCGAAGTTCACGCCCTTGAGAACCAGCTCCTCGGCGGGCTTGGCTGGCGGAGCGACCGGTGCCGGAGGCGGAACCGGCGCAGCCGGCGGCGGAGCGGCCTTGGGAGCCGGAGCCGGAGCCGGAGCCGGTGCGGGGGGCGGAGTCGGGACGGGCGCCGGCGGCGTTGCCACGCGCACGGGAGCGGCCGCGGGGCTGCCACCGAAGCGATAGCCGATGCCGATGCCGAACAGCCACGGATCAGCCGTGACCTTGCTGATCGTCGCACCGTTCGCCTTGACCTTGACGTCGGTCGACAACTGGACGTACTTGACGTCCACGTTCGCGAACCAGTGGTCGACGATCTTGTAGTCAAAGCCGACCTGACCGGCCAGCCCGAAGCTCGAGCTCTGCAGGTCGAGCGGAATCGGCGCTGCCTCGACGCCCGTGACCGCGGGCACGGCCAGGTTGACGTTCGAGAACAGCGTCAGGTTGACGCCGAGGCCGACGTACGGACGGAAGTCCGACTGCGGCATGAAGTTGTACTTCGCGGTGAGCACCGGAGGCAGGTGCTTGAACGAGCCGACGCCCACGCTGGTGTTGAGGGCCGGCACGCGGACAGTGACGTCCTGCGACTGCGGGTACGTCAGCACGAGCTCCGCCGACCAGTTCGGCGTGAAGAAATATTCGATGTCGAGGTCCGGGATCCACTTCTTGTTGAGCGTGATCGCATCGGCCGGGATCGGGGTCGTGCCGCCGGTGATCGGGAGGTTGAACGCATCGGACTTCTGCGCGAAGTCGAGATACACGGCCCGCAGCCGCACTTCCCACGGGCCCTGGTCGTCCGCCAGAGCGGCGGCGGCACCGAGTACGCCGGCGACGCCGGCAACGACAGACGCGATCTTGAGACTGGTTCTCATTGCAAAATCCCTGTTGCGATCCAAAGGTGCCGCGATGCTATGAGTGGTCGGATCGGCCGGGGATCCGTACAAACCGCCCGTCTCACCGGACAACACGGGCCGTTCACGACGGCAGCGGTCGAGCGAGTCGATCGATCATCACCGGCAGCGCGCGTCTGCGGCAGTCGACCTCAGATCGCAGCCGCGAGCGGTCCGGACCGACGCGCACCGCGCTCATGAACGCGCAATGGCCCACGAAGGTTTCGCCCTGGCCGTCCGTGGCACACGTACTTTAGTCATGGTCCGCATGCGAGGTGCGATGCAAATGATTCCCAGTCAATGCGTACGAATCCCGTGCCTTCGCAATCGCAATCGCGACCGTCATGCACTAGACTGCGCGCGCTCCGCCGACCGGTGGTGGCCGCAAGGTCCGACGCGCCCGTTGGCGGAAGAGGTGGCGCAGGGCGACCGTGCAAGGAAGCGCGGCCGACCTTCACGGTGAGGGAGCGGACCGGACTCGCATGGCCTCGAAAGGATTCGACGACGTGCTCGATGCACGAAATGCTGCCTACGCCTCCGCCGCGACCGGGTGCACCACGCGCGTTCGAGACGTCTCCGGACTCGGCTCCGAGGGTCGTCGGCGAGTGGTGCCGCACGCTCGGTCCAATCGACACCAGTGCGTGGTTCCGTTCTCTGATGCGTGGCGAACGACGAACGAATTGCCGCTCGAAGGGAACCGCACCATCCACGTCCAGCGCGCCTGAACGACGGTCGGACCGTGCCGGTGCGGAGTTTTGCACGTATGAACAATCGTTTTCACAGGAGACTCACATGCGATTGACTACCACCGTGACGGCGCTTGGCGCCGGACTCTTGTTCGCGAGCCTGAGCATCGGCCAGTCGGCCCCTGCGGGCGCCCCTGCGGGCGCCCCCGCGGGTTCCACCGGCCTATGCAAGGACGGCTCTTATTACTCCGGCGCGACGAAGAAGGGCGCCTGTCGCGGACACAAGGGGGTGCAGGACTGGTACGGAGCGCCGACTACCGCTGCGGCACCTGCCGCTGCTGCGGCTGCCGCTGCCCCCGCCGCTGCACCGGCCGCCGCGGCCACGCCGGCGACCGCTCCCGCACCTGCGGCCGCGGCAAAGGCGAGCGGCAAGAGTGTGTACACGCCTCCCGCCACCGCGGCGGCCGGCGGCGGCGCGGGCCAAGTGTGGGTCAACCACAAGTCGAAGGTTTATCACTGCTCCGGCGACCGCTGGTACGGCAAGACGAAAGACGGCGAGTACCTGACGGAAGCGGACGCGACCGCCAAGGGCTATCGCCCGGACCACGGCAAGGCCTGCAAGTAATTCGGTCGCGATTCGCGACCATTGCATGACTAGAGAGAGAGGGAGAACGGAATGGGATTGCTCGACGGATTATTGGGCGGCGTCGTGGGCGGCGAGATTGCATCGGTCGTCAACGGGCTGATCGAAAAGCACGGCGGCGTGCAAGGCATCGTCAGCCAGTTGGAGCAGAGCGGCCTCGGCCCGACGGTCGCCAGCTGGGTTGGCACCGGCCCGAACCAGGCCATCTCGCCCGATCAGGTCCACCAGGCCTTCGGTGCCGACACGATCCGGGATCTCGCTGCGAAGGCGGGGATATCGCCGCAGGACCTCGCGAGCAAGCTCTCGGCGATGTTGCCGCAGGTCATCGACAAGCTGACCCCTGCCGGGGTCGTGCCGAAGGCCTGAACGGGCACGGCAGGCTTCACCGCGCGGGATTTGCGGAGCGGGGACTCGGCTGCGAACCGGTCCCGCTCCGCGCCCGCGTGGTGACGTCAGCATCCTCACTCGCCGATCAGCAGAGGAACCGAAGAGGTGGTCGGATTCCCGTCCGACTCCGAACTGGCGGCACCGGGTTGCGCCCTCTGGCGCGCTCTCATCCATGCGCTGCCCCGACTCGGCCCCGTGAAGCCACCCGCGCAGTGCAGCGGCTCGCGCGACGGAAACGCACCGGTCTGATTTTCTCGCGTGCTTCCCATGCGACACACGTCTAAGTCTGGCGCGCGCTCTTCCATCTGGCGCAATCGCTAGCAGGAGACCTGCTGCCGGAGGGTCGCCGGCAGCTCGACGACCTCGCGGCGTGCATCGGCCGCGCCTACGCGAGCATCCAGGCGATTCGGCTCGTCGGTCACACCGAGCGGCTTGGCCACGCCGGCTACACCGCGAGGCCGTCGCTCGATCGTGGGAATGCGGTTCGGGACTACCTGCGGGCGCGCGGCGTCGCGGGTCCGTTCGCGACGAGCGGCGTCGGCGCCGCGGAGCCGGTCGTGAGCTGCAACGCGCCGAAGTCGGTTGCTCAGCCGCGGCACTGCCTGCAGCCGAATCGACGCGTCGACATCACGATCGTCGGCGTGTCGCGCGAGGTCCCGGTGCCGGAGCCGGCGGGCGTGAAGTAGCGTCGGCGCGGCCGGCGGGGCGACAGCGGCGTCAGGCGCTCGCGCGGCGCGGTGCCGTTCAGCGCCGCGCGAGCGGGCAACCCGCGTTGAGGCGCGACTGGAAGCGGTCGCTCGTCACGACGAGCGAGGGCTGCGCGCCCGGCAGTCCGAGGCCCCGGAGCGTCGCCGCCATCGGATGGGCGCTCGCGCCCACCGTCAGTCGCAGGCTGCGTCCGCGGTACAGGCGGGCGGCTCCCCGAACATTCACTGCGGTGCGGAGCCACGTGCCCTCGCGCCGCGAGTAGAGCAGCAGGCTCGAGGCCGGTGCCGGTAATGAGGCGCCGAGTGTGCCGCCGAGCTCGAAGATGGCGCTGTCGCGATCGCCCTGGTGCGTCGGATCCGCGAGCGTGATCGCGACGTTGCCGGCCTTCAGGCCGAAATGAATCGGCGTCACGAACTTCGGCAGGCCCCAGATTTCCCGGCCTGCCGCGCAGGCCGCTGGCGTCGTGACCGGTAGGTGCAGCACGTAGAAGCCGGCCTGCCGCGAGCCGTCGACGCCGGTGAGCAACTCCAACCAGTGCGCCGCGCGGGGTCGGGCGCCGGGCGGCGCGACGACGACCGCGACACCGATCTCGTTGTAGGGGCCGATGCTCGTCTGCTGGTACTCGAAGCAGGCGAGCCCGACGAGGCAGCGGCCGCGCCACGTGCACGTGGGCTCGAGGTCCTGCGCTCCCGCCGCCGCAAGCGCGGCCACGACGCGCGATCGGTCGACCAGGAAGAACGCGTTCAGGTACCGCGTACGCCAGTACAGGATCGGCAACTCGACCGGTCCTTCGAGCGTCGGCGCGACGGTGCGCGGGACGTCGAAGAAGGGGTCGGCCGGCGCGCTGGGCCTGTTCATGGATTGGCTCCGGGTCCGATGCGGGTCAGGAAGTCCTCCTGGAGGTCCTCGATGACCGCCAGGCGGTTGATCTGGTTCGTGCCCTCGAAGATCTGCGTCAGGCGGGCATCGCGATAGAGCTTCTCGAGCCGCGTCGCGTGCAGGACCGCGCGTTCGCCGACAAGGTCCATCGCCCGCTCGATCACGCGCATCGCGACGTCGGTGCAGTAGAACTTCGCGGTCGAGGCGATCGCCTGGCGCGGCCGCCAGGTGCGGGCGCTCTGCCAGACGAGCGCGCGCGCGGCGCTCGTCTCGGCGAGCATCTGGGCGAGCGCGAGCTGCACGTCCTGATAGGCGAGCAGCGGCCGGCCGCCGAGGTTCGTGCGGCAGGCATGGTCGACGGCGACGTCGACCGCCGCCTGCGCGAGACCGACCCCCATCGCGCCGACGGGCATTCGCGAGACGTTGAGGGTCGCGCGGTTGAGCGCCCAGCCCTGCCGTAGCTCGCCGACGACGGCCTCGTCGCCCACGAACACGTCCTTGAAGCGCAGCTGCGCCGCGCCCGATGCGCGCATGCCCATCTTGAGCTCGGTCCGCACCCGCTCGAATCCCGGCGCGTCGCACGCCACGAGGAAGCAGGTCCACGACTCGAAGCCCTCGTCGTCGAGCGCGGCGAAGACCGTGACGTGGCGGGCGAGGTCGCCACCGCTGATGTAGACCTTCTCGCCATTGAGCCGCCAGCCGCCGCCGGACCGGGTCGCGCGCACGCCGGGCCGCGCGCGCGCGGCCCCGTGGCCGTCCTCCGCGTCCGACCCGGCACCGGGTTCGGTGATGGCGAAGGCAAAGAGGTGTGGCTCGCCGCGCAGGTTCGAGCGCGCCGCCGGCGCAAGTGAGCGCCAGGTGCGGCGCAGCTGTCCCGACAGCAGGATCGGCGCCATGCCGAGCATGTGCGCGCACAGCAACAGCATGAGTCCGCCGCACGCGCGCGCGAACTCTTCGACCAGCAGCGACGTCCGCAGCACGAGCGGGTGGCGGTAGTCGAGCCACCCGCTCGAGCCGAGCGGCCACGGCATGAACTCGGTCAGCCAGCCCTCGCGGCCCGCTTCGCGCAGCACCGCGAGCGCCTGCGGGTGCGCCTGTCCCACCGGCAGGTGCGGCAGCGCGTCCATCTCGAGCGCGATCGGCGCGAGCGTGGTCTGTGCGAAATCACGGGCGCGCCGCCGGAACGCCTGCAGGCGGCGCGGCAGCCGGCCGGTCTCGATGTCCCACAGCGATCGCGGCGGGTAGCTGAGCAGCGTTCGCGTCACGGCCGGCAGGTTCGCCATCGCCGCGCGCGCCGACAAAGGGTGGTCGGCGGCGACGTGGCCGTCGATCCCGAATACCGGGTTGGGCGCCGCGCCCGTCACGGAGAACGGTCCCGGACGTCGGACGGCGACTCGCCGCGCACGGCGTCCCAGTGGGCGACGCACAGCGAGAGTTCCTCCGGGCTCCCGCCCAGCAGCCGCAGATGCGCGGTGTGCCGCAGGAGCTTCTCCATCCCGTTGTCCCGCATGTAGCCGAGCCCGCCGAACACCTGCAGCGCCGCGCTCGCCGCGGCTGAGAGGCGAACCTGGCAGCGCGCGCGGTCGCGCCACAGTGCCGGGAGGTCCGGCCAGTCGGCGCCCGCCTGGCCGAGGCGCTCGAGCGCTTGGGAGGCCTCGTGTGCCGCGCCGAGCGCGTCGCTCAGCAGGCGCTGCACGGCGACGTGCGCGATGATGGCCTGGCCGCCCTGGTACCGGGCCCGCGCGTACTCCCGCGCCTTGCCCCAGGCGACCTCCGCGACCGACTGCGACAGCGCGAGCAGCGCCGCGCCGTGCACGGCCAGCAGCGCCGGCAGGGCATCGCGCGCGGCGGGCCCGTCGATCGTCGCGGTCGCCGCGATCCGTGGCCCGTCCGCGGGCGCCGTGACGGCGTGGGTCGTCAGCTCGTCGAGGCCGAGGCTGTGGGCGTGGACCTCGACGCCGAGCGTCGCACGCTCGGCGCGCCGCCACATCCAGCCGGCATCGCCGTCCCAGGTCGCAATCCACGTGGCCGTCCAGTCGGGCAACGCGTGCAGCCAGCGCGGCCGGTCGCGGCTTGGCCACGCCCAGTTGTCGCCGAGGATCGCCTGCTGTTCGGGCGTCAGTGCCGCGTCCCCGAGCGCCGCGGCGAGCGCATCACGGCCGAGGCCGAGGTGCCCCTGCAGTGAGACCACGGCGGTGCCGCGCGGCTCGGGCACGCCCGCCAGCCGGTCGAGGTATGCGGCCAGGGCCTGCAGGTGCGCCTGGTATCCGATCGACGGGGACTGCCGGGCGAGGCACTGGAGCGTCCGGATCGAGACGCGGCGATTGAGCGGTGCTCGCGCGTCGTCCCAGAGCCCCCAGCCAGTCGCTTCACCGAGGTTCAGGACCCCGATGTCGACGAGTCCCGTGACCACGGCGCGGCAGACGGCGGTTGGAATTGGCGTCTCGGAGCGCAGGCAGTGTGGCGCGAGCTCGAGGCGCACGTAGCGCTCGACCGCGTCGCAGACTGCGAGCGCCTCGTCGTTCCGCGGGTCCAAGAGGCTGTTCATCGGATTGATCGGGCCGTCCGTCCAGGACACCCCCGGGCGCCACCCCCTGCGGGACGCTCCCGATTATCGAAAAGCGCGACCGGCGGAGGGGCGCGCGTAGTACGTACGCGGGTATCGGCGGCGCCGGGTGACGGTCGGGTCGCGGGGACCGTGACGGTGCGCCAGGCCGGTGCGCGACCGGCCGCGCGACGGCCGGCCGGTCGTCACATCACGCGCAGCTCGTCCGGCCGCCGTGATTCGAGCACGGTGTCGAGCGGGCTGGGGGCGGCGGCCGAGAACGACTGCACGTAGTTCACGCCGAGCGCGGCGAGCGTCTCGCGACCGCGTGCGTCGTTGCAATGCTTGGCCGTCGTCGCGAGCCCGAGGGCGCGCATCATCTGCAGCAGGCCGGTGAACTCGCGGCGCTTGCCGTCGTCGAGGGCGAGCGAGGCGGTCAGGTTGTCGCCGAGCTTCACCATCGTGAGTGCACGCACGCGCAGGAGCTCGAGGCTCGCGCGCGAGCCACTGAAATCGTCGATCGCGAGCGCACAGCCGAGACGGTCGAGGAGTGCCGCGAGCGCCGCGAGGCCGGCGGTGTTCGCGAGGCACGCCTGCTCACTGACCTCGAACGCCATCAGGCCGCGCGGCAGGCGGGCCTTCGTCAGGCAGAGCTCCAGGAACTGGCAGAAGTGCTCGTCCCGCAGCGCCGTTGCCGACAGGTTTACCGAGAACACCGGCGGCGCGTCGGCCCACGAGGTGCGGTGCTTGAGGAGCCAGCCGAGCAGCAGCGTGATCACGCGGCGATCGATCATCGACGCAAGGCCCGCCTTGGTCGCCCGCGCGAGCATCGTGTGCGGGGCCTCGGTGGCGTCGGCGCCGGAGCGCAGCAGCACCTCGTAGTGCGCGGCGCCGGCGGTGTCGCCGAGCGGCACGAGCTGCTGCGCGTGCAGCGCGATGGCCGTGCGTCGCAGCGCCGCGAACAGGCGGTCGACGTCGGGGTCGACCTGGGAGGCCGGGATCGGCAGGTTGATCCGCCGGCCGATCGCCGTCGCTCCCGGATCGAGCGGACCGCCGCTCGGCCGGGGATCGTCGGCCGCGGCGGCCGGCGCGAGCAGGTCGGCGAGTTCCTCGAGCAGTGTCTCGACGGGGCCGGTGCGGAATGCCGCGAGCGCCGCCTCGCCGCGCGCGTTGCGAGCGTCGACGATCACGAGCACGGCGCCTGCGAGCAGCTGCTTCGGGGTCAGGACGCGCAGCACCGCCGCGCAGCGGCCGTCGCCAAGATCGTCGACGACGACCGCGGGTGCCCCCCGTCCGGTGAAGCGCTCGAAGGCGTGCAGCACCGCATAGTGCTCGTCGGGTCCGAGGAAGCCCTCGCTGAGCCACAGGGCCTCACCCCGGTCGTCGTGCACCGCGCACAGGTGCACGCGCAGGTTGGCAAACGACCGTCGCAGCCGCACGCCAATCGACTCGATGGCGGCCGCCGAGGGCGCCGCGCGCGGGGGTTCTGTCATAGCCGGATCCGTCCGGTTGCCGATGCGGGCCTCGTACGTGAGGCGCGATCGACCTTACACGATGTTCCGCGGGGCATTCTGTGAAGTGGGCCCGTGGAAACCGGGAGCGACGGCACAAATCCGGGGCCGGGCGCAGCCGGGCCCGGGAGCCGCAGTGCGGCAGGCGCCGCGCGCCGCCCGCCGGCCACCCGTGTGGCCGTTCGTCAGCCACGGTCCGGACCCGCGGCGATCGTGCCGCGGGTCCGGAGCCGGAACGGCCGCTACGCCTGGAAGTCCCCGGCCTTGAAGGGCAGGCGCCGGATGCGCTTCCCGGTGAGCGCGAAGAGCGCGTTCGCGAGGGCCGGCGCGAGCGGCGGCGTGCCCGGCTCGCCGATGCCCGACGGCTTCTCGGTGCTCGCGACCTGGTGCACCTCGATCGGCGGCGCCTCGTCGATCCGAACGACGGGATAGTCGTCGAAGTTCTTCTGCTGGACGCGGCCGGCCTCGAGTGTGATTTCCCCGTGAAGGGCGGCTGAGAGGCCGTAGATCACCGCGCTCTGGACCTGCCGACGCACGATGCCCGGATTCACCGTCATGCCGCAATCGACCGCGCACACCACGCGATGGACCTGCGGCGTGCCATCCGGACGCAGCGACGCCTCGACGACCTCGGCGACGTAGCTGCCGAAGCTCTCGCACACGGCGATGCCGCGCGCACGGCCCTTGGGCAGCGGTCCGCCCCAGCCGGCCTTCGACGCCGCGAGCTCGAGCACGGCGCGGTGGCGCGGATGCGCACCGAGGAGGTCGCGGCGGTACGCGAACGGATCCTGCTTCGCGGCGTGCGCGAGCTCGTCGATGAAGCTCTCGGCGAAGAACGCGTTCTGCGAGTTGCCCACCGACCTCCAGAACCAGACGCCGACGCCGGGCTCGTGCTGCGCCCACTCGATGTGAACGTGCGGTGTCGCGTACGGCCATCCGTGCAGTCCTTCGACGGCGGTGTCGTCCAGCCCGGTCGGCGGCCCCATGCCGGACGCCTGCCGGATCGAGGGGCAGGCGACGCGCGCGTCGATGAGCGCGGGCTTGCCGGCCGCGTCGACGCCGCCACGAATCCGGACCATGGACGCCGGCCGGTAGTAGAGGCCGCGCATGTCGTCCTCGCGCGTGTAGACGACCTTGACCGGTGCCCGCACCGCCTTGGATACGAGCACCGCGGCGATGACGAAGTCCTGCGCGAACCGGCGGCCGAAGCCGCCCCCGAGAAGC
>Ga0265328_10001627_pt1 | contig 10326 bp, 10 predicted proteins | sample 41624metaG_FD_202086 | JGI IMG/M metagenome (GOLD analysis project Ga0265328, IMG submission 202086) | Rhizosphere microbial communities from Carex aquatilis grown in University of Washington, Seatle, WA, United States - 4-16-24 metaG | ecosystem: Host-associated > Plants > Roots > Rhizosphere...
GAAGAACGTAGCGCGCAAGCACGGCAAGACGGCGACGTTCATGCCGAAGCCGATTTTCGGGGACAACGGCAGCGGCATGCACTGCCACCAGAGCATCTGGAAGGGCGAGAAGCCGCTGTTTGCGGGCAACGGGTACGGCGGGATCAGCGAGCTGGGGATGCATTACATCGCGGGGATCCTCAAGCACGCGCCGGCGCTGGCGGCGTTCACCAACCCGACGACGAACAGCTACCGGCGGCTGGTGCCGGGGTTCGAGGCGCCGGTGAACCTGGCGTATTCGAGCCGCAACCGCAGCGCGGCGTGCCGCATTCCGATGTACAGCCCGAGCCCGAAGGCGAAGCGGGTGGAGGTGCGGTTTCCGGATCCGACGGCGAACGGGTATCTGGCGTTCGCGGCGATGATGCTGGCGGGGTTGGACGGGATCCAGAAGCGGCTGAGCCCGGGGGAGCCGCTCGACAAAGATATCTACGCGTTGACGCCGGAGGAGTTGCAGGACGTGCCGAGCATGCCGGCGAGCCTGGACGAGGCGTTGGGCAATCTGCAGAAGGATCACGAGTTTCTGCTGGCGGGGGACGTGTTCACGCCGGATGTGATCGACACGTGGATCGAGTACAAGATGGCCAACGAGGTGAACGCCATGCGGTTGCGTCCGCATCCGCACGAATTCAATTTGTACTTCGATGCCTGATTGTGAGTTCGGCAGTGGCCCCGCCGTGGCGTCTCCGTGGTTGTGGAGACGCCCTGCGCGGCAGCGGAGTCCCTACCGATGGCAGACGAGCGTGTCTACGTGTTTCAACACGTTGCTTGCGAGGATCTCGGCAGCTTTGCCGAGGTGCTCGCGCAACGTGGCATGCGTGTCAGCTATGTACGCCTGTTCGCGGGTGACAGTCTGCCCCGTGACAGCGCGACGGCTGCCGCGCTGATTTTCCTGGGCGGCCCCATGAGTGTGAACGATGAGAGCCGCTATGCCTACCTGGCGCCGGAGAAGGCGCTGATTCGGCGGGCGCTCAACGACGAAATACCGGTCTTGGGGGTGTGTCTGGGGGCGCAGTTGCTGGCGGCGGCTGCGGGCTCGCGGGTCTTCCCCGGCGCGCGTCCAGAAATCGGCTGGGCGCCGGTGTCATTGACGATGGAGGGGCGGCAGGACGCCTTCCTGGCTGGCGCGGCGGATCAGGAGGCCGTGTTTCATTGGCACGGAGAGACGTTCGATCTGCCGCCCGGTTCGACGCGTCTGGCGTTCAGTGCTCTGACAATGAACCAGGCGTTCCTGCTTGGTCGCTGCGCGTATGGCCTGCAGTTCCATCTGGAGGTGACGCCGGCGATGGTCAATGCATGGCTGCATGAGTATGCGGGCGACCTGGGCCCGGATGCGGTCGCGATCAGCAACCGCATCACCGCCGACACGTCGGAATTTGCGAAGCCGCTGCGAGCGGCCGCGGTGGGCGCGCTGAATCGATTCATCGATCTGGTTGTGGCGGATCGTGCATGAGTCCTGTTCGACGATGAAGCGGTTGGTGAGGACCTCTGATGCTGGTGAGTCCGATCGCACGTTCAGAGGAACCTGACGAACGTTACCTTCCCTGTGTGTCGCCGCAGATGCAGGTGCTGGCGGCGAGCATTTCCCGCGTTGCGGCGACGGAGGTGCCGGTTCTCATCTGCGGCGAGGCGGGTAGCGGCAAGTCGTCACTGGCGCGGCAGCTGCACGAGGACAGTCCGCGGCGCAATGGGCCATTGGTTGTCGTGCAAGGGGCGACGGCGACGCCCGAGGTCATCGACCGCCTGGCGCAGTTGACGGATCGAACCATTGTCATCGAGGAGGTCGGCGATCTTGTCCCAGCGGTGCAAGACAGCTTGGTGCGCCTCCTGACGGAGCAGCCGCTGCGCACTCCGCTCCGATTGATCACGACGACGAGTTGTGACCTCGGAGTGCTGGCCGCGCGCCAAAGCTTGCGCACGGATTTGCTCTACCGCCTTGACGTGGTGCGCTTGGAAATTCCGCCGCTGCGACAACGACGCGAGGATGTAATCTTCTTGGCCGAGCACTTCTTGGCAACCGCTGCCCGCCGCTTTCGACGGGACGTGCGGGCGTTGAGCCCGGATGCCTGCGTCCGGCTGCTGGAGCAGCGCTGGAACGGCAACGTGCGCGAACTGAGCAACTGTATCACCGAGTCGGTCTTGCATTGCACGCAGGCCCGCCTGCGCGCGATCGATCTGCGTCTGCACGGCGGTGGGGCGACCATCGATCTCGAGGCGGAGTTTGCCGGCGTGCTTGCGCGGCTTCACGTTGCGCATCCGCGCGAGTTTCACGCCCGTGCGGAGCAGCTGATACTACAGTGGGCGCTCGAGGCCTGCGATGGGAACCGTATTCGCACCGCTGCACTCCTCGGGATTGGTCGTGGCTCGCTGCGCGCCAAGCTGCGGCGCTACGGGCTCGAGAAGCTTTCTCAAAATCCACTGGACAGCAGAAGGCAGACGCGGAGATGACAGCCGCACATGCGGCGTTGCAAGGGGCCTGTGCCGGGCTTCTTGTACCGTTTCCCAGTGAAGGGCCAATCGTTGGATGACCTCGGCAGGGCAATGGCGGGCCGGCAGTGATTCCTGCGAGCGGTCGGTCGCGAGGACGTGCGGTGCGACTCCCGGTGTCCATGATGCAAGACAGTCCCGATTCTCGAGTCTTGTGGAATGGACAGGTCGTTCGAGCTGTACGCCCTGCGCCCCTATGCGGAATTGCCCCGGTGCGTTGGCATCATCCGTGATGGAGACCTTGCATATGAAAATCGTGAGCGCGGTTCTCAGCTGTGGTCGCTTGGCAGAGGGGCTGCTCGGCGCCCGGTGCGTGACGACACGCAGTGACGACTCGACGGGCAGCCAGCGCGTCGCGCCGACGGGCCGAGGCCTCACTATGCGGAACGTCGCCTCCTTACGACGCCGACAGGGACGAACGACGATGCCGATGTTGACGGAAACGGAGAAGGCCGTGCTGCGCTTGCGCTTCGAGAACCCGCGTCGCGTCGCCACGCTTCAAGAGGTGGCAGGTCTCATGGACATGCCCGTGCGCACCGTACGCCGAATCGAGCGCCACGCACTACGCAAGCTGCGCTTGAGCGCGCTTGGCCCGGTGGCCTACGGCTTCGACGGTTGGGACGAAGCGTAGGTGGCGCTCAGCGCTGCGGCTGGCCGGGACGCGACGGACCAGCTCTTAGGACCGACCAGACTTGAAATACCGCAGCAGGGCGTTCCCAACTGGACGCCCAATCGGCATCACCAAGAGCGTGAGGCCAATACGAACGAGTGTGTCGATCACGCGCCCGCTTGCCGGCGACCTGACTCTCCGCTGGAAGGAACGCCCACTGTCCGCTGTTACGCCAAGCTGCCGGCGTGCTGTGCCCGGAGATCCTGCAGCTCGCCAAAGTAGCCCTTCCAGGCGAGATCCATAACCTCGGGCGTCAACTCGAGCGGCAGGCCACGATAGGTGCAGATGTCGCGTGCGCGCTCGATGAGGTCGCGCGGCTCACAGCTCCGCATAGGGCGGCTTTCGGCGGTGTAACGTTCGTGCAGCGCTTCAATCAGACCGGGGGCCAGGCTTGCCTGACAGTTGGCGGCGTAGCGTGCGAACACGTGGGCGTAGTCCATGGGCGTCGGATTGCCGATGCGCAAGCGGTAGCCGATACGCCGCAGAAAGGCGCCGTCGAGGGCCTGCTCGAGGTCGAGATTGGTCGAGAAGACCAACATTTGGCGGAACGGAACGCGCACCTTGCGCCCGGTCTGCAGGGTCAGGTAGTCGGCGCGGTTCTCCAACGGGAACAGCCAGCGGTTGAGCAGTTGATACGGCTCGACACGTTGCCGGCCCAGATCGTCGATCACGAACGTCCCGCCGTTGGCCTTGACGTGCATGGGCGCGTCGTAATAGCGACCGGGACTGTAGGCGAGCTCGAGTGCGTCGAGCGTCAACTCACCGGCGGCAACCACGAAGGGCCGTTGCGCGCAGACCCAACGACGGTCGATCCGATGCGCGACCTCCTTCGGGAGCTCGTTCGCGGCGCGCCGATGGGTTTCTGGATCGTACACGACGATGACGTCCGCGCCGACGCCGATGCAGTGGGGCACCCAGATGTTGCCTTTCAACGCGTTGTGCAGCAGGTGTGCCAGCGTCGTCTTTCCGTTTCCGGGCGGCCCATACAGGAAGAGACTGCGGCCGGATGAGCCCGCCAAGCCGGCGATTTCGACGGCGGCATCGGACAGGACGAGATGCTCGATCGCTGCCGCGGCCTCTTGCGGCGTGACCTGCGGAAGATGAGCCAGTTGCCAATCCAGCGAGGCAGTGTACTCGTCGATGGAGATCGGCGCCGGCCCGACATAGCCGCACACCTCCATGAGCTGGACGGCACGCCCGCGCCCGCGTTCGGTGATCGCGAGACGGTAGCCGAGGCGTCCGGCGTCGCCGAGCACTTCAACGAGCTTGTCGCGGCGCAGTTGATCAAGCAGATCGTTGATGATCCCCATCGGCAAGCACAGGCTATTGGCTGCCCATTCGGTGGTGAAGCTTGCGGCCGTGTGCGCCAGTTTGAGAAACAGATCGCTCAAGACTTCCGCCGCGATGCCGGTCTCGGCCAATGTGCGCGGCGCCTCGGGAGCGAACAGCTCACCGACCTGCACCATTCGCAACTCGTCCGCATTGCCCTCGGCAGAACGCACGGCATCCGCTGCTTCAAACCTATCGATCTGTTTCTCCGCCAGCATCAACATACAGTTTCCTTTCCGTGCAGCCGCTGCGGACCCGGCGAGCGCGGCAGATCGCGCCCTTCGCGGTCACCGGTCTCGTTGGTGGTCTATCCATCTCATCGGGGTATCACGCCACTTCTTCGCGGCCTGGCGCTTCGTTCCTCCGTCGACGACCAGGGTGCGTATGCGACGTGCCGAGCAAACGCCCTACCAAATCCAGCGCGGCGAGCTGACGCCACGACCAGGCCGAAATGCGCTGCGTATCGGCGCCGCCGTGACATTCCAATGACAGTGCGACCGGATTGTAGCGGGTGCCAACGCCGTCGGTTCCTGGCACATGGGTCGGCGCGATGCGCTCCCGCATGGCAGCTGTTGAAGCCAATACATTGAGTTACATCTTGATGGTGTAGTGACAGGTGGTCGCGACGCTTGCCACGGTTAGTATGCACTGGTCGTAGGGAGGGTTGAGATGGACTGGACGGTCACGACGCTTGCTGCGGTGGTTGCGGCGGTCGCTGCCCTCATCGCCGCCGTCTTGAGCTTCGCGAGCTGGCGCCTGCAACACATCAACCAGATCGACAACGACAACTATAAGGCACGTCTCCGCATCGAGGAGCGCCACTTCAAGCTGCATGTGCTGTGGCAGGATCTACGGGTAGCGGCAATTACGCTGCAGAGCCTGCCGTTAAGCGCTCGCCGACTACAATCCGCATCTCGAGGGGCTGCCGATCACGCAGCTGATCGAATCTCTGGCTACCAGAGACCTGCTCACTCCGGAGGGCGCCACGCGCGTGCGCATCGCGCGTGATAACCTGGTTCAACTGGAGCAGCTGGCGGGCGACGCCCGTAATCCCGAGGCCCGGCGTCTGCTCGGCTTTGACCAGAAATTTCCGGAGCATCTGGGCAAGACCCTCTCGAGCTTGGAGCACGCGCGGCAGGCGCTTCTCGAGCAGCTGCCGGACTGACGTCCTTGTCCGTTGCGGATTGCGGCGAAGCGGCGCCGGACGTTCGTGTCCGGCCGCATATGCGCGAAGAAAGGGCGCGGCGTGAACGCGATCGCCGAACTTCTGGGCAATCAGCCGTACCCCGTGCTTAGTTTGGCAACAGGAACCCGGCGTTTGAGAGTCGCCACTCGCCTCGGGGTGAGCCTTCCCATGATGGTATGGGGCTTGCCCTGCAACTCGCCAACCCAAGGGCCTACCATTCCTGTGAGCGACTCGTACCGACGTACCTCAGCCCAAACCGGGACTCGTTATGAGCTGGAGGTCTGCCCGACGGTTCCCGAGCGCATTCAGCGCCTCGGCGAATTAGCCGACGATCTGTACTATTCGTGGCTGGGCGAGGTCCGCCAGCTTTATGCGTCCCTCGACCGCGAGCTGTGGAACCAGTGCGGGCACAACCCCAAGCTTCTCCTGCGTCGCATTTCGCAGGAGCGGCTCGATCGAGCCGCACAGGACCCGATCTTTCTACAGCGCTATTCCAGCGCAGTCTCCGCTTACGACACCTATCACCGCGAGGATGGCGTCGGGCCCAACGATGCGTGGGCATCCGACGGCACCAATCTGGTCGCCTACTTTTGTGCGGAATTCGGTTTTCACGAGAGCCTGCCCATCTACTCGGGTGGCCTCGGGATCCTGGCCGGGGATCATTGCAAAGCGGCGAGCGACCTGCGCTTGCCCTTCGTGGCGGTCGGGCTCCTGTATCGCCAGGGATATTTCACCCAAACCATCGACGCCTACGGCAACCAGGTCGCGACATTCATCGCCACGGACTTCTCCCAGCTGCCGATCAGCCCTGCTACGGGTGCCGATGGGCAAGCGCTCCAGGTCAGCGTGGAGATCGAGGGCCGGCCGGTCGTCGTCAACGTGTGGCGCGTCAAGGCGGGTCGGGTTGCGTTGTATCTGCTCGACACCGAGGTGCCGGAGAACTCCCTCGGCGATCAAGCGATCACGCAGCAGCTCTATGCCGCCGATCCGCACGTTCGCCTGCGCCAGGAGATCGTGCTCGGTATTGGTGGGGTCCGCGCCTTGCGCGCGCTTGGGTTGCGGCCGACGGTCTGGCACATCAACGAGGGGCACCCGGCGTTGGTGATTCTCGAACGCTGCCGCGAGGAGGTTGCGACCGGCCTCCAATTCGATGCGGCCCTGGAACTGGTTGCCGGCAACACGGTCTTCACCACGCACACCCCGGTTCCGGCTGGCCACGACGTCTTCGATCACGCGCTCATGCGCCACTACTTCGCACCGTTCGTCAGCCAACTCGGGACCTCGCTCGAGCAGCTGCTCGAGCTGGGCGCCAGCCCTGCCTCACAGGGCGGGTTCAATATGACGGCATTGGGCGTGCGCGGCTCGCGCTTCCAGAACGGTGTCAGCCGCATCCACGGCGAGGTCGCCGCCCAAATGCTCGGCTACGTGTGGCCCCAGATCCCTCATGAAGAAAACCCGGTCGGTTACGTCACCAACGGCGTGCACGTGTTCACCTTCCTCGGACGTGAGTGGCGCGCGCTGTTTGACATGACATTCGGAAACGAGTGGCGGCGAGAGCTGACCAACGAGGACTACTGGCGCGGTGTGGACGGCATCCCCGACTACCAGTACTGGAGCACGCACCAGGCGGCGAAATCCGAGCTCTTGCGGGAGTTGCGCCGCCGAGCGGTGGCGCAGTTCAAGCGCAACGGGTACAGCGACGTCGAGGTCGGTCGTCTCACGCGCCAACTGGCGCCGGAGAATACCGAGTTACTGATCATCGGCTTCGCGCGTCGATTCGCGGCGTACAAGCGCGCCACGCTGCTGTTCTCGGATCTCAAGCGCCTGGCGCGTGTCGTGGGCGACCCGCGTCGTCCGACACTGCTGGTGTTTTCCGGCAAGGCGCATCCCAGCGATCTCGCCGGGCAGCAGCTCATCCAAGCGATCCACCAGCTGTCGCGCCATCCGGACTTCGAAGGCAAGCTGCTGCTCCTCGAGGGCTACGACTTGGCCCTGGCACGCCGCCTGATGGCGGGTGTGGATGTCTGGCTCAACACGCCGGAGTATCCCAAGGAAGCCAGCGGTACTTCCGGCCAGAAGGCCGCCCTGAACGGGGCGGTCAACCTCAGCGTCCTCGACGGCTGGTGGGCCGAAGGATTCAACGGACGCAACGGGTGGGGCATCCCTCCGCACCACACGACCTACGCCGACGCCGCAGACCGTGACCGCATCGAGGCGCATGAGATTCTCGAGGCCTTGGAGCACGAGGTCGTGCCGCTTTTCTTTGAGCGTAATGGACAGGGGTACTCGGAGGGCTGGGTGCGCAGATCCAAGGCCTCGATGCAGTCCATCCTGCCGCGCTTCAACTCACAGCGCATGGTGATGGACTATGTCCGCGATTACTACGCGGTCGCCCATGCCCACCGGAGCCGGCTGGAAGCCGGCGGCCGCCGTGCCGCGACGCGGTTGGCGGCGTGGCGGCAGCGCGTCGCGGCTGGCTGGCCGCGCGTACAAGCACGCCGGCTCGATGCCCACGTGTCACAAATTACCGCACACGAGATCCTCCGAGTCTCGGTCGGCGTGCGGTTGGGAGATCTCGACATTCGCGACGTGCGCGTGGAGTGCATCTTCGGGCGACTCAGCGAGGAGATGGGTTTCGTCATTCACCATAGCGCCGAGCTGCGCCCGCTGGGCCTCAACGAGGAGGGCGAGAGCGTGTACCGCTTGGAAACGCAGCCGCCGCTCTCCGGGCTGCAATACTACAAGCTGCGTGTCTATCCATTTCATTCGCTCATGCACCATCCCTTTGAGAGCGGCCGCATGCTCTGGCTCTGACCTGCGGCCCTGCGGGCGGCGTACTTTCTATGGACCGCTCCCCCGTTCGGGGAGCCTCAGGGCAGGATTGGTCGCTCGGGGCTGCGCAGTTCGACCAGGCTATCCGGATTTGCTCTAGCGCGAAGGGAACGCCGCGGATTCGACAGCTGGCATTTCTCCGGTAAGATCACGCTGCCATGTCTATCCAAACCTTCCGAATGCTACGGCGGTCTCTCCGTCCGTGAACGAAGATGGCGCAGTATCGTGGGCGTTTCGCGCCGTCTCCGACGGGTGACTTGCACCTCGGGTCGGTCGCCACCGCGCTGGTGGCGTGGCTGCGGGCGCGTAGGTTCGATGGCGCATTGATCCTGCGCGTCGAAGACATCGATACGCCGCGTGTCATCCCGGGCAGCGAGGCACGCCAGGTCGCGGACCTCCGCTGGTTGGGGCTCGATTGGGATGAAGGGCCGGATGCCGGCGGCCCACACGCGCCGTATCGGCAATCGGAGCGCACCGCGTCCTACGAGGCGGCCATCGATACCTTGGCGGCGCACGACCTGGTGTACCTCTGCGACTGCTCGCGGCGCGAGATCAGCAGCGTTGCGAGCGCGCCGCACGTCGGTGAGGACGGGCCGCGATACCCGGGAACCTGCCGGCCGTATGGGATGCGTGTGCGTCCATGGAAGCGGCCCCCCGCGGTACGCATCGCGCTGCCGGACCGCGAGGTGGTCATAGAGGATGTCTTTCAAGGGCCGCTCCGGCAGCATGTGGCGCAAACGGTGGGGGACTTCGTCCTGCGGCGCGGCGATGGCGTCTACGCCTATCAACTTGCCGTCGTGGTCGATGATTGCGCCATGGGCATTACCGAAGTCGTGCGTGGTGCAGACCTGTTGGGATCTGCCCCGCGCCAGGCGCTGCTGGCGGAGATGCTGGGCCGGCGGGCTCCCGCCTTTGCCCACGTGCCGTTGGTGGTCGGTGCCGACGGCACCCGGCTGGAGAAGCGCAACCCGCGCCACACCGTGCATGGGCTCAGGACGATGGGAACGCACCCCGCGGCAGTTGTCGCGCGGTTGGCCCATGGCCTCGGTATCGTTGGAGCTGGTGGCGCGAAGCACATCACCGCGGCCGCGCTCCGTAACGCCTTCGATCCCGCGGTGCTGCGTGGGCGCCGCGAGCTGCGGCTTCCGTTGTGACCGACGCACGCGGCACAGTGGTCTTGCGGCGACGCTGGTCCTACGACAAAGTGCCACCATGACTGCGTTGCCTCTTTCGGCCCATCATCGCCGCCAACTGCGTGCGCTGGCCCACCCCATGAAGCCCGTCGTCCTGGTCGGCCAGGGCGGGCTCAGTGACAGCGTGCTACAGGCGATCGACGCGGCGCTGCTCGCCCATGAGCTGATCAAGGTGCAGATGCGGCAGCCGGAGGACAAGCATGCTTCGGCGCAAGCATTGGCCGACGGCACCGGCGCGGCGCTCTGTGGGCTTGTCGGTCACGTGGTGATTCTCTATCGCCCGCATCCCGAAGCTCCCCGCATTGTGCTTGACTGAGGTCGGGGAGGCGCGGGTCCGGTGTGACCCTTTTGGGCAGTGCCTGCGGATTATGCGGCGCGGAGGCACACCGCGTCCACCTGGTGGCGCTCCCTGAAGCGATACGGGCGCGGCATGATGTCTGCTCGTCTGCGTTTCAGTGCAGCAACATGCGGACACCGCTGGCCGGACTGCGCGCACCACCCCGAGTGCAGCACGGATCAACTCACCGATCCAAACCTATCTCGAAGACCTGCACGCGCGCTACACGACGTTGCGCGATGGCGAGGTAGCTACC
>Ga0265328_10001628_pt1 | contig 10325 bp, 8 predicted proteins | sample 41624metaG_FD_202086 | JGI IMG/M metagenome (GOLD analysis project Ga0265328, IMG submission 202086) | Rhizosphere microbial communities from Carex aquatilis grown in University of Washington, Seatle, WA, United States - 4-16-24 metaG | ecosystem: Host-associated > Plants > Roots > Rhizosphere >...
CGACTCGACGCCGACGCGCCGCAGGGCGCCTCCAGGCTGCCGCGACTCGCGCCGCGCCGGCTGAGCGAGCCGTTCGAGCGGCTGCGCGACGCCTCCGACGCCTTTGCCGCAGCGCAGGGCGCGCGGCCGAAGGTGTTTCTCGCCAATCTCGGCCGCATCGCCGATTTCAACGCCAGAGCCAATTTTTCCAAGAACTTCTTCGAAGCTGGCGGAATTGAAGCGGTTTTTGGACAGGAGGCCGAAACGCCGGCGCAAATTGTGGCGGCCTATCGTGAATCCGGCGCAAAATTGGCTTGTCTTTGTTCGTCGGACACAGTCTATTGCGATGCAGCAGAAGATGTGTCGCGCGCCCTGATTGCGGCCGGAGCCAGGCTCTATCTCGCCGGACGGCCCGGCGAACTCGAAGACCGGCTGCGCAAGGCCGGCGTCGGCGGCTTCATCTTCGTCGGTTGCGACATGCACGACATTCTCGGTCGCGCTTTCGATGAGGCCAAATAATGCGCGGTTCGGTCGCTATTGTGGTTTTGCTTCTGTCCTCCACCGCTTTTCCGGCGCTCGCCGGGAAACAGCGGTCGCATATCGAACGCGCGCCGGAAAGCGCCGCGGCCGGCAATTTCGACGGAAGCTGGGTCATTGAAGCGGCGACCACCGTCGGCCAATGCGCCCCGCTGGTGCCCACCGCCCTGACCATTCAGGGCGCGCGCATCGTGCAGGCGGCGGGCGCGCCGACGACCCCCTGGGGCTATGTGGAGGGCGACGGCACCATTGTCGCGCGCTTCACCGGACAGGGCGGACATATGGCCCGCGCCAATGGCGCGCTGCGCGGCGTCTCGGGCTCCGGCGCCTGGTCGTCCAACACCGATTATTGCGGCGGCACCTGGCGCGCCCGGCGCGAAAACGCCACCAGCGCGGCGCGGTAAAAGCCCCGTCCCCCGCTTCGCGGGAGAGGGAGAAAATTCCGCGTGTCGTCAAGGCTTGCGCCAAAGCCGCGGGTCAACGTCGTCTCTCCGGCGACAGGGGCTGCTTCTCGCGCCATACAGTCAAAAAAAGCCGCTTCCCACGCCGGAAGCGGCTTTTCGTTTATCTGCGAGCCGAAAGTGTTTTCAAGCGAAGCGGACGCCGGTTCGCTTGAAAACACGACAAAACAAAACGATCGAGAGTCTTTCCGGTTCACGTTGAACCGGAAAGACTCTCAAGGGCTCGCCGGTTGTCTCAATTCCGGTCGTCGTCGTCGCTCATCGGCGAGAGGCGGCCGCCGCCGCGGGGCGAATTCTGCGCGACGGGGCGTCCTTGCGTCGCCGCAGCGCTCGGCGCGCCGCCGAAGCCGTCTTTCTGATAAATATCCTCGCGGAACTGGGTGACGCCGTCCGGCGCGCCCCAGGCGGTGACATAGACCCAATAGACCGGCACCTGCGGGTTGAGCTTCACATCGATGCGCTCGCCGGAGCGAATGGCTTCGTCAATGTGGTCGCGGTCCCAGCCGGGCGTCTCCTTCAGCAGCCAGGCGACGTAATCGCGCACATTCTGGAGGCGGATGCAGCCCGACGACACGAAGCGATAGTCGTCGCCGAAAATGCCCTTGGCCGGCGTGTCATGCATATAGACGCCATACGAGTTCGCAATGTCGATGCGCACGACGCCGAGCGAGTTGAAGTCGCCGCCCGTATCCTGACGGAAGCGGTAGTTCATCGCGTCGAGCGAGTTCCAATTGATCTGCTCGGGCTGAAGTTCCTGATTTTCCTTGCTGTACACGCGGATATGGTTGTCGTGCAGATAATTCGGGTCGGCCTGCATCTTGGGGATCAGATCCTTGCGGATGACGGAGGCCGGCACGGTCCAGAAGGGGTTGAAATTGATCTGGATCGCTTTCGTCTGCATCACCGGCGACTGGCGGTCGATCTTGCCGACGCCGGCGGTGTGATGGGTCATCACCGAGCCGTTCTCGACCGTCTCCACCGAGGCCGCCGGAATATTGGCGGTGACGTAACGATTGCCGAGATCGCGCGAGAAGCTGCGCAGCCGCACGAGATTGATTTCGAGCTGCTTCAGCCGCGTGTCGGCGGAAACGTTGAGCGCGGTCAGCGTCTGCTGGTTGACGACGCCCGTTTCGTTAATGCCGTGGCGCGCCTGAAAGCGGCGCACGCCCGCCTCCACATAGGAGTCGAACACCGGGCTGGAGCCGGTTTCGGCCCCGATGTCGCCGGAGACGACGAGGCGACGGCGCAGTGCGGAAACGGCGGCGCTATTGGCGCCAAGACGCAGCTGCCCGGCGGCGGGCACGCTGTTCCGGCCGCCATTCGCGACGATCTGCTGATATTGCTGGATCGCCGTTTCCGTCGCGGCCACAGTCTGGGCCGACAGAATCGGTGTCGTGGAGCGCGAAACCGTCAGGCGCGCGTCGGCGTCGTAGCGCTGCGCCCATTCCGCCTGTCCGTCGTTCTGCTCCGCCTGGGCTGCGCGGGCAGCCGGCGCCGCGAGCAAAAGCGCGCCCGCGACAAGGGCCGGATAACGAAAGATCGCGTTATTTCGCACAGATAGCTCCATAGGCTCTGGTTGCGTTCACGAGGCGGAGGGAAAGCGCCGCGCCGCGAACTTTGCACATGCTTGAGAATATTTGAATCGTTGGGGTTAAAAAGGCGCGAATACTCCGGCGATTTTGTGACCGCCGGCGCAAACGCGCAAAAAGCGTGCGGCCGGGGGGAGCCGCACGCCTTTATTTTCGGCGCCGCGAAGTCCGCGACGCCGCGGCTACGCGTTAAAACTCCGACCAGGCGTCTTCTTCCGCCTCCTCGCGGCGCACGGCCGCGCCGCCGCCCGCCGAGGCCGCCCGCTTCAGCTGAGGCTTCGCCGCAGACCTCGCGGCCGAGCGCGCCGGCGGCGCCAGCATATGCGTGTCGCCGATCTTGAAGCGATCGATCAGGGCGCTCAGCTCGGCGCTGTCGCCCGCCAGCGTCTGGCTCGCGGCGTTGGTCTCTTCCGCCATGGCCGCGTTCTGCTGGGTCACGCGGTCGATCTCCTGCACGGCGCTGTTCACTTCGCGCAGGCCGTTGGACTGCGTTTCGGCGCTCGCCGCAATGTCGTTCACCGCGCCGTCGATCTTCGCCACCTGATCGACAATGCTGCGCAGCGAGTCGCCCGAGTTGGACACAAGCGTGACGCCGGACTGCACCTTGCTGTTGGAGTCGGAGATCAGCGCATTGATCTCCTTGGCCGCCTGCGCAGAGCGCTGGGCGAGGCCGCGCACTTCGGTGGCGACCACGGCGAAGCCCTTGCCGGCCTCGCCCGCTCTCGCCGCCTCGACGCCGGCGTTGAGCGCCAGAAGATTTGTCTGGAAGGCGATCTCGTCGATCAGCCCGACGATCTGGCCGATCTTCTCCGAGGATTGCTTGATGCCGCCCATCGCCTCGATCGCGTCGCGCACGATCTTTTCGCCGCGCGTGGCGTCCGTCTTGGCGAGCGTGACGATTTCGCGCGCCGCCGCAGCGCCTTGCGCCGCAGAGCGCACGGTCTGGGTGATGCCGTCTATCGCCGAGGCGGTCTCCGCCAAAGTCGCGGCCTGGGTTTCATTGCGGCGCGAAAGCTCCTCGACCGCATTGGTGATCTCCATCGTGCTGCGATGCATGGCGCCGGACGTAGCGACAATGCTCTGCATCGTCGACTGAAGACGCTCCATCGCTTTGTTGAAGGTCTCGCGCAGCGTCTCGTAATCCTTGATGAAGGGCTTATCGAGCCGCGTTTCGAGATCGCCTTCGGAGAGACGCGTCATCGCGCCCGTATATTCCTTGAAGAAGAAGTCGCGGTTTTCGATGTACCATTTCGCGCCGGCTTCGCGATCCTTGAGCTGGTCGGCGACCTTGGCGCGCTGCGCGTCGGCCTCCGCTTCCGCCGCGCGCACCTTGTCGATCGCGGCTTTGAAATAGGCCACGGCGCTGCACATGTCGCCGATCTCGTCATTGCGGCCCTCGCAGGGAACCGGCCGGTCCACATGCTTTTGCGTCAGCTCCGTCATATAGGCGGCGACCCTTCGGATGGGCGTCGTCAGCTTGCCGCGCACATAGAAGAAGATGCCGATCAGACCGGCGAAAACCACTCCGGCGGCGGCGAGGTTAAGCCGGCCGAACCGTTGATCGAGAGTCTCGGCAGTCTCCTCGGTCACGCGCGCAAAATCATTTGCGGCTTTCACCTGCTTGTTGACGAGATCGTAATGCGTCGCAAACAAGCGTGCGAGGCGCCCGCGCGACGCCAATGCGCCGGCGGCGTCGCCGCGCTCGACGGCGGGCAGAAGCGCGTCAAAGGCCTCGCCCCAGAAATTGGCGGCGGCGACGCTCGCTTCGCCGGTCACCAGCGATTTCAGCGAATTTGGCAATTCCGTCGATTTCGACCAGAAGGCGCGGCGCTCTTCATAGCTGCGGCGCAACTCCTCCAGACGCGCGCGAACAGACGCCGCTTCGGCCTTGTCGGCGCCGGCCTGCTGCACCACGACATAAGCCTCCACCAGAAACAGCGGGGGCGGGAGAAGATCGGAAACGAAATCCTTGCCGGCGACGATCTGCTGATAGGCCGGGCTGCCTATTTTCAACTCGTTCAACGCGTAACGATCCAGCGCGACCACCGTTGCGAACAAGCCGAAAATCACCGTGCCGACGATAGCCATCGCGCGGCCAATAGACATCTGCATCTCTCGTCTCCTATCGAGACATGGCCACGCGTCGATGCGGCGACGCCGTCGGCGACATAAATGTGACTGGAGCGGGGAGTGTTTTCCGATGCGGATGCAAAAGCGGCGTCCTGCAGGAAAACCATGCCGGAGCTGACGCCAGCGTTGTTCGGGACGGCTTCATGCCTCCGGAGACGACGCTTGCAGCGCGCGGCCGGCCCGACATGTATGTCTTTTAGACGACACTGATTAAAGAAACGTCTAAAACTGCGACAATCCGCCTCATCTATTCTTGAGCCGGCGTCGTCAGCCGACGCGCGTCCAGCCGTCCATGCCGAGACGCTCCTGCGGCGCGAAGCGGGATTTGTAATCCATCTTGCGGGAGCCCTCGACCCAATAGCCGAGATAGAGATGGGCATGGTTCAGGGCGCGCGCGCGCTCGATATGATCGATGATCATGAAGGCGCCGAGCGAGCGGTTTTCAAAGTCGGGATGATAAAACGAATAAACCATGGAGAGTCCGTCGGCGAGAAAATCCGTGAGACAGCACGCGACGAGCGCGCCAGCTTCCCGCGGCGGCGCGCCCGGTTCGACGACGCGATATTCAATCAGCCGCGTCGAGACATGACTGTCCTCGACCATCATCTGATAATCGGCGAAGCTCATATCCGCCATGCCGCCGTCATTGTGCCGCAGACCGACATAGTCGCGGAACAGCCTGTATTGCTCGCCGGTGGCGCGCGCCTCGCCGACGCTCGCGACGAGATCGACATTGCGGCGGCGAACGCGACGCAGATTGCGCGAGAGGTCGAACTCGCCGACCTTGATGCGCACCGAGACGCAGGCCCGGCAGTTTTCGCAGGCCGGGCGATAGGCGATGGTCTGCGAGCGGCGGAAGCCCGATTGGGTGAGCGTGTCGTTGAGCGCTTCGGCGCGGCGCCCGATAAGGTGCGTGAACACTTTGCGCTCTTCGCGCCCCGGCAGATAGGGACAGGGCGCGGGCGACGTAAGATAAAATTGCGGCGCGTCGCGAAGCTCTTTCGTCACGCTCTATCGCTCCTCGCGAATGAACCGGTTCGACGCGCGCGCGCTCATGCCGCGCGCCGCAACACGACGACATCGGCCAGCACATCATGCAGGCAGCGCTTGTCGCCATTGATGAATGTGAACAGGAACAGCGGCGGCAACAGCCAGCTGACGTAAAACAGCACGGCATGGACAGCCGCGTTGATGAAGGGCGTCGGCTGACCGTTCATGAGACGCATTTCCAAATCCATCGCCAGCATTCCCGGCGTCGCCCGGCGCCAGCCGGAAATGGTGAGCCCATTGTAGAAGAAGGCGACGATCGGAAACAATGGCGGCAACAGCAACGCCGACATGCCGAAACTGAGAATGAGAAGCGCGACCCACAGGATGCAGGACAAGAGCGACACGGCGACAAGGTCAAGACAAACGGCCGTCAGACGGCGCGAGCGCACGCCCCACAGCGCCTCGCGCGGAATATGGCCGCCGCTCAAACCATAGCCGATGGGCTTTGGATATCCGTCCTCGCTCATTCCGGTCCTCGCCGTTTCCGGTCCTCGCCGCGTGATCGTCGCCGCGTGATCGTCGCCGTAACGCAGCCGCCGCGCCGGCGCGGCGTTCTGGCGCCGACAGCGCACAATGTCGGCGAGGCTGAGCCGTTGTTCAAGCAGAACCGTTCCAACCGGCGCGCTTTTATCGCGGCCCGGGGCCCGCGGCTCCCCGGAGGCGCCCTGCGCCGCGCGACCAAAGCCTGGGAAAGCGGGGATTACCGCCCATTCGGCCTTGACGCCGCCGCCGCGGGCGTAGCATGGCTTGCCCCTCCAACGGCCGGAAGTTGCGCGCGACGCGCCCGCGCCGCCGCGTTATTTCCCAAGGTTCGCATCCCCTCAGGACATCGCCATGAACACCAACGCCGTCGACGGCGGACATCTCACCGCCTTCATCGAGCGCATTGAAAAGCTCGAAGAGGAAAAGCGCGCCATCGCGGACGACGTCAAAGACGTCTATGCGGAGGCCAAAGGAACCGGCTTCGACCCCAAAATCATGCGCAAAATCATCTCGCTGCGCCGCCAGGACAAGAATAAGCGCGAGGAGGAAGAGGAAATCCTCGGCCTCTATCTCTCCGCTCTCGGCATGGAGTGAGCCGCCGGTAAGCGCGGGTTAACCATAAAACCCTAGAACTCGCCGACGGAGCCGCGATTGTCGCGAGGCTCGACGCCGCGCGAGGGTCACAGGTGCCGCCCGAGAGAGCCAAGAGACGCGCTGCTTCGCAAAAGCTGCTCGCCCTTCTCGCGCTGGCCGCCTGCGCCTCGCCCCTCGACGCCGCGCCCGCCGGCGCGCAAAGCTTGAGGCCGGGCGTCGCCCCGCCGGATGCAACGGCGCCCGCCGGATCGCAGAACGGGTCCGGCGCGGAGACGTCCGGCGGCGGCGACCTTCCGGGAGCGCCGGGTCTCGGCGAGTCTCTCGGCAAGTCTCTGGAGACGTCGCTCGACCTCACCCCCGGCGCGCGGCGCGGCGCGGGCGCTGCGCCTTTGGCGCCGCTCGCCGCCAATTACGGCCGCCCTCGCCCCAAAACGCGTCTGCCGAAGCGCTATCCGCCGCAACGCGCCAGCGCGCCGCCGCCTTTCTCGCCGCAAAACCCGCTGCCGCCGCTTGAGCCCTATCGCTCCTCGCCGCAGGCGCGGCAGGCGCTGCGCCTGCGCCCGGGCGCCGACGCCCCGGCCGGCTATCCGCCGCCGCCCACCGTCGCCGCCGCGCCGACCCTGAAAACAAAGCCCAAGGCCAGGGTTGAGGATCGCCCCTATGATCCCGTCGGCTTCGGCGTCGGCTCGCTGCGCCTCACGCCGAGCCTTGAGGCCTCCTACGGCCATGACGACAATCCGAACCGTCTGTCCTCCGGCGTGAAGGGCTCGTCGCTGCTGCGCACGGACGGCGCCCTTACGGTGCGCTCGGATTGGGACCGGCACGAGTTCCAGGCCGATTTGCGCCTTGGCTATTCGGATTATTTCGACCTTCAGGACGCCAGCCGCCCCGACGGAACGGGAACCTTCAAGGCCCGCTACGACGTGACGAAGGACACGGCGCTCGACCTTCAGGGCCGCTTCTCCCTCGACACGCAGCGCCCCGGTTCGCCCAATGTCGCCTCGGGCGCGCAAAATGTGACGGTCACCAATCGGCCGATCATTCTCTCCTATGGCGATTCTGCCGGGGTGACGCAGAAGTTCAACCATCTGCAATTATCGTTGCGCGGCGGCTACGACCGCACCGACTACGAAGACGCGCATTATTCCGACGGAACCTCGCTACGCCTCTCCACGACGAATTACACCGCTTTGTACGGCACGGGCCGCGCGGAATATGAGATTGGCCCGACGGTGACGCCTTTCGTCGAAGCGACGCTCGACAAGCGCGTGCATGACTCCGACATCGACGTCTTTGGCTACAAGCGCGACAATCACGGCATGGCCCTGCGCGGCGGCGCCAGGGTGAAGGTCAGCGATCTCCTGCGCGCCGAAGCCTCGGGCGGCTATGCGGAGCGCAGCTATTCCGACAGCCGCCTGCCGAAATTGCGCGGCCCGACGATCGACGCCGAAATTCTCTACACGCCGACGCCGCTGACGACCGTCACGCTGCGCGGCAGCACCACGCTCGCCGAAACGACGACGACCGGCGCCTCGGGCATATTGATCCGCACCGTGTCGGCGCAGGTCTCGCATGATCTGTTGCGCAATCTGACCATCGCCGGAACCGGAAGCTACAGCTTCAGCGACTATCAGGGCTCGGACATCAAAGAGCGCAGCTATGCCGCCGGCGTGCAGCTCGAATACAAGCTCACGCGCTCGCTCTCGATCAAGGGCAGCTATTCGCACGAGCATCTGCACAGCACAACGCAGGGCGCGGACTACACGGCCAATGTGTTCCTCATCGGCCTCAAGCTCCAGCACTGAGCATGATCCCGTCAGGCGCCGGTCTCGCGCGCGCGCGCGGCCGCGCACCCGGCAATGACAGCGGCGAGCGCGCGCCAGCGCAATTCTTGCCCGACAGCGTCAGAAAGGCCCGCCGTCCATGTGGATGACGATTCCCTTCGTCCTCAACAGCCTGCTCAATTTCGTCGTCAGCCTGCTGGTCGCGAAATTTCTGGGCCCCGCGGAATATGGCCGCTTCATCCTCGCCCTGTCGGCGGCGGTGGTGGTTCAGACAGTTTTGTTCGATTGGCTGCGCCTCTCCGCGACGCGCTTTTATTCCGAGCGCGACAGGCGCGAGCGCCCGCAATTGCGCGCGACGCTGGACGCCGCCTTCCTCGTCGTGGCGACGCTGGCCGCCGCCGCAGGCGCTATCGAGCTGAGCTTCGGCTTTGACGCCGGGCTTCCCGCGGAACTCGCCGCGGCGGCGCTGTTCGTCGCCATCGCCAACGGCCTCTTCGATTTTGCGAGCGCGCTGATGCGCGCGCGTTTTCTCGATAAATCCTATGGCGCGCTGGTCATCGCCAAAAATCTTCTGTCCTTTGCGCTCACAGTCGGCGGCGCTTTCGTCTTCGCCTCGGCGCGCGTCGCCTTTCTCGGCATGATCGTCAGCATTCTGGGGTCGCTCCTGCTGGCGCGGCGCGACCTCGCCGACCCCGGCGCCCCGCCGACGCGCGCCGAAAGCGCGCTGGCCAAAGCCTTTCTCGCCTATGGCCTGCCGATCGTCGTCGCCAACGCCATTTACCAGACCGTGCCGCTGCTCAACCGGCTCATCGTCTCGCGCACGCTCGGCTTCGCCGACGCCGGACAAATGTCGCTGGCCTTTGAAATCGGCGTGCGCATCGTCGGCGCGCTGGGGGCCGCGCTCGACGTCATCCTGTTTCAGCTCGCCGTGCTTGCGGAAAAAGAATCCGGCGCGGAAGCCGGCCGCGCCTCCATCGGCCGCAATATGGGCGTCGTCTTCGCGCTCGTCCTGCCCGCCGTCGCCGGCTGCTGGCTTATTCTGCCCAGCTTTGAGGCGCTGTTCGCGCCCGAGAGTTTCAAAGGCCCGTTCGGACGCTATTTCGAATTGTCGCTGCCCGCTTTGCTCGCCTTCGCGCTGACGAATTACGCGATCAACCCCGCCTTTCAGCTCGCGCATCGGCTGACGCCGCTGATCATCGGCGCCCTTGTCGCCGTGCTCGCCAATGTGCTCGCCATCGGCCTGTTGCCCGAAACCGGCGACGCCTCGAAATATGCGCTGGCGCAATCCATCTCCAACGGCGCCGGCGTTCTGGCGTTGATTGCGCTGCTGTTCACGCTGGAGCCGATGCGCCCGCGCGCGCGCGATATTGTCGGCGCGCTGATCGCGACCGCGGCGATGATCGGCGCGGGGTTTCCCTTGCGCGCGCTGCATCCCGGCGCGGCGACGCTGCTGCTGCAAATCATCGCCGGCGGCGCGGTTTACGCCGCGCTCGCGGTCGCGCTGAACGTGATCGACGCGCGCAGCCTCCTCTGGCCGAAGCTCCGCGCCAGGCTGCGCCGTGGAAGCCGGACGGCGGCGGAGTAACGGTCAAAATCGAACGGCTGCGACCAGGGCGCCATCGCGTCCCGGAAACCCGTCCGGCCCTTCCGTTCATCGCCCATCTCTGTCTGGCCCCTCCTGCAATGGGCCGGAGTCTGCGTCGCAAGCGGGCTGGATT
>Ga0265328_10001638_pt1 | contig 10280 bp, 7 predicted proteins | sample 41624metaG_FD_202086 | JGI IMG/M metagenome (GOLD analysis project Ga0265328, IMG submission 202086) | Rhizosphere microbial communities from Carex aquatilis grown in University of Washington, Seatle, WA, United States - 4-16-24 metaG | ecosystem: Host-associated > Plants > Roots > Rhizosphere >...
TGTCGAGATAGATCTGGTCGAACGCGAGTGGAGGCGCCCCTTCGGGCGCCTCCATCGTCACCCAGGCAGTGCCTATGTAACCGAGGTAGACCTGCGTTGCTCGCGCCTGTGGCGCGAGCGCTTCGGCGCGACGCGCCAGAGTGGCGGCGTCCAACTCTATCCCGGCGTGGGGGCCGGGATAGAGATCCGGCGTGATCCAGTGGTTGATTTCGTTCCAGAACGCCAGAAGGCTTCCGGTCAGACCCACGACCATCAGGAATCCCGCGATGACGAGTCCGGCCCAGCGATGCAACCGAACAAGCGCCGCACGGATCATGTCAATACTCGACCCTGAGGGAGCCTATGACCTGAAAGCGTTCGCCGGGGAAAATCGACAGACGCGGGTCGAAGTTGGTGAACTGATCGGCGCCTTGATAGTATCTGGTGTCGGTCAGGTTCTTGAAATTGAGCTGGGCATTCCAGTTCGTTCCTTCGTATTTCCATTTATAACCGATCATCGCATCGAGGACGGCGTAGGCGGGAAGCTGAAACGTGTTCTGGTTGTCACCCTGGCGGATGTCGACATAGCGGACGCCGAGGCCTACGCTCGCGCCTTCCTTCGCCGCATAGCCGTTCCAGTCGTATTTCGCCCAGATCGAACCGGAATTACGCGGCACGTTCGGCCACCAACGCCCGGAGACGTCCACATAGGTCCCGAGATCGGAGCTGTAATCCGAGAGCTTCAGTATCTTTGTCCGGGTATGCGCATAATTGCCGATCACGCTGAGATGATCGTCGATACGGCCGGAGAGATCGAGTTCGATCCCTCGACTGCGCACATTTCCGGTGATCGAGGTGTTGAGCGTGCTGAGGTCCGACGTCGCGATGTTCGTCTTGGTGAGCTGATAGAAGGCCAGCGTCGCCGTCAGCCGATCGTCGATGAATTTTCCTTTGAGTCCAGCCTCCCATTGCTCAGAAAATTCCGGTCGCAGAGGTTGTCCGTTGGCGTCCTTGCCGTTGTTGACTCCGAAGGACTTCGACCAGTCTCCGAACGCCGCGAGCCATGGCGTCGTCTCGAGCAGAACACCGGCGCGCGGGCTGAACCCATGCTCGCCGTATTTCGGAACGTTGACCTGCTCCATCGTGCTCGGAGGATTTCCGAAAAAGTCCGAATAGCCGTAGCCATGAACGGCGTAGTCCCACCGTCCGCCACCGATGATATGTAGCCTGTCGAACAGCGTGATATGATCTTGCGCATAGAAGCCCGAATTTTGTTGTTTGAGCCGGGCAGGCTGGCAACCACTCGCCTGGACGCACCAGAAATCGAGGTTCGTCTGGCTGAATTTCCAGGACGGAACGCCGCGCCAGGGCGCCCACACATTGATGTCGAGGTCCGGGTCGGCGAGGAATCCGCCGCCATATGTTCGATAATCTCCCGTGACCTTGTTGAAGTCATAGCCGAGAAGGACCTCGTGCCTGACGCCGTACGTGTCGAACTTGCCGATCACATCCGCGTTCCACGCCCAGTCGCGCTCATGGTAATGTTGCGCGAAGACGTTGCGGTGCAGAATTCCGGTGGCTGGATCGAAAGCGGAAAGATAGGCGAAGCCGTCGGTTGGCGAGAGGTTGATATCGTCGTCCTTGAAATTGCGAGCGAGGAATCGGCCGTTGAACGTCCATGACGTGTCGGCGCTCTCGTAAATTTTGTGCTTGACGGTGACGCCGTTGAACAGAGTCAGAAAATGGCTGTAAGGTTGACTCGGGTCCTGGAGGTATCGCGTGGTCGGGATGGAAATTGGCCGATTGCCCAGCGCCATGACGCCGGATTCCTGTTTGAATCTCTGCTTGGAGACCTCGACCTCATAGGTGACTTCGGTCTGCTCGAAAGGTCGCCACGTCACCGCGCCCGCGAAGTCGAAGCCGTCCCCGGAGACGAAGTCGCGGGACGTCGAATCATAGCTCTGGAACGCCCCTGTGACGCGGTAGAGCAGCGTCTTGTCCGCGTTCAATGGGCCGGTGGCGTCGACGAGCGTTCGGTAGAGCGACGACGATCCGATCTGCTGCTCCAACGAATAATGAGGGATTTCGAGCGGCTTCTTGGTGGTCAGGGAGATGAGACCGCCCGGGTCGCCGCGGCCGTACAGCATGGCGGCAGGCCCTTTCAGCACTTCTATGCTCTCGACATTGGATGTGTCCAAAGGGCCGAGAGCCAGAAAAGAGAACGAGCCCGGACCGGCGCGCAATCCGTTACGGAATATCGAAAAGGTGCGGAAGCCGCGAATGTTGTAGACGGCATTTCCGCCGAGCGCCGGCTCGAACCAGACGCCGCTGACGTTCTGAAGCACCTCTCGGACGGAGTTCTCCTTGCGATCGTCGATGACGGCGCGGGGCACGACCTGAATCGACGCCGGCGTGACGAAAATCGGCGTGTCCGTCTTCGTCGCCGAGCTCGCGTTCGGAGCGCTGTAGCTCGGATTGTCGAAAGCGTCGCGCGGCGCAGCCAGTGAGGGAGCGGTCGCTGTCGCATTGGCGCGCGCGGCGCTTTCCGCGCCGACATCGATCGTCGGCAACGCCTCTTGGGCGAGTGCGGCGGACATGAGCACAAAGGTGGAGGCGCCGGCGGAAACGCCGCGCAGCAGTCGAGAAGGCGTCATGATTTGTCCCTGATGCGGCCGCCGTCGGCCGTTTGAACCGAGATCGTGCGAGTGCGGTCCGTTCGGACCATTCGATGGGTCGGATCAGGAAAAATGCGGCGGCGCGCGCGACGACCAGGCGCTCGCCCAGCCCGCAGGCGGTCTGACTTGCGCGGAAGCAGGAATCCGGGATGATCGGGCGCCGATCGCGTCGACAGGCTCGCTGTCCACGAGGGCGAGAAGAGCCGTTGCGCAATTGGCGTCGCATCCACCGCAGAGGATGCAACAGTCGTCGAGATGATGTTGCGTGTCGCCGGAGCCGCCTCCGTGCCTCCATTTCGCGCAAGCGATGGAAGCGCTCGAAGCGAAAAGCGCCGCATCGCCGTTCGGCTCGCCCCGGGGTCGAAACGGCAGACCGATCGACGTCAGCGCCTGAAGGGCGATCGCGACGGCCAGGAGACAAGCGACGACGACGCGAAGCCTGTTCGCGGACCGACGGCGCGCGGCCCCCTGCCCTGTCGTCCTCGATCGCATCATGCTTTGGTCAACCTCCGGGACAATTCGGCCTTTTCGACCACGGCGGCGGTCGACGCATGATAAGGCACGAACGTCTTGCGAAGATGACCCAGCGAGAACGGCCGAAAATTCAGGCCGATCGTGACGCAAATGACACAGTCCATAATAGGACCGATGTCCTGCCATTGCTTTCTTGCAACTTTCGGACGCTTCCCTATGGAATGGGGGTCGGTCCATTCACGCAGGCCGGGGATCTTGGGAGCGGCGCCCATGCGAATTTTATTGGTCGAGGATCAACCGGAACTGGCGACCAGCGTCGCCAAGAGAATTCGGCAGGCGGGTTACGCCATCGACACTTTCGGCACCATCCGCGACGCGGACGCGGCGTTGGACGAGCAATCCTATGCGATCGCTGTGCTCGACCGGCGCCTGCCGGACGGCGATGGACTGTCGCTGGTGGCGCGCATCCGGGGCAAACATCCGGGAAGCCGGATATTGATGCTGACGGCCCTCGACGCGATCGACAGCCGCATCGAGGGATTGGACGCGGGAGCGGACGACTATCTTATCAAGCCTTTCGCCATAGAGGAGCTGATGGCGCGTATTCGCGCAAGCTTGCGGCGGCCCGGCGGCGAACTCGCGCCGCCAGTGGAAGTGGGCGCGCTTTCGTTCGACCTGGAGACGCGTACGGCTTTTGTCGGCGGCGAACCGGTCGTTCTGCTTCGCCGTGAGCTTGCTCTTCTGGATGTGCTGATCCGGCGCGTCGACTGCATCGTCTCGCGCGAGGCGCTGGTTTCAGCGATCTACGGACTCGACGAAGACATAGACGAGCACGCGCTGACGAAGCTCGCCTCCCGGTTGCGGGCGCGCCTGGCCGAGTTGAACGCCGGCGTTCTCGTTCATGCGGCCAGAGGCTTGGGGTATATGATAACCGACGCATCGCCCAAGAGAACGAAATGACGATCGGCCGCTCGCTCGCGCTACGCGTCGTTTGCTATCTGGTCCCGGCGCAGTTCATCGCCTTCGTCGTCGCGCAATTGTCGATCATCGGCCTCGGCGCGACCCATTTGTGGTTCGTCGACACGAGCGTCGACGAATTCGCCGTCCATCGCGTCGGACGGCTGGTGATCGACTCGCTGATCAAAGGAGCGGATGGCCAAATTCGGCTCGCGCCGACCGAAGCGCTGCGTGCCGAGCTCGAGCGCTCGCCGGGCTTGAAATATGCGGCCTTCGATGTCGAAAGATACGAGGCGCTCCCGGGCTCCTCCCTAGAACTCGCGGAGACGCTGTCTGGCGCGATCAGAGTCAACTCCACTCACACGCATTTCGCTCTTCCTTCCGATCCGAAGTCGGTCCCTCACGGATACGCGGACGCCAAGACGACGCCTTATGGAACTTTTCAAATCGCTGTCTATGGGGAGAAATTTCAATGGATCGACCTTTTCTACGCCATCAGCGACGAATTCCGATGGTCGTCGGTCGATTTCGTTTCGACCACTCTGCTGTCGGTCGGGGCTGCCTGGTTCGCCGTGCGGCGTGGATTGGCTCCTCTGCGCTCATTGTCACAGGAGGCCTCGCACATCGATTTGGAATCGCTCGATGCGCGTCTTTCGACCGCAGACGTTCCCTCGGAGGCGGCGCCGCTCGTCAGAGCCGTCAACGAGGCGCTGTCGCGCCTCGACGCCAGCGCGACCCGACTGCGTCGCTATATCGCGAACGCCGCGCATGAGCTGCGCACGCCTTTGGCGATTCTACGCGCGCGCATAGAGGATAGGGAAGACACCCCGACATTCAAGAGCGATCTCCTGCGCGACGCCGGTCGGCTACAAGTGGTGGTCGAGCAGATGCTCGTCGCGTCTCGTTTGGCCGAGAGCCAGCTTCCTCTCGATCAGATCATCGATCTCGCCGAGGCCGTTCGTCAGATCGTGTCCCGTCATGTCCTGCTCGCATTGCGGTGCGAACGCTCCATCGAGTTCGAGGCAAGCGATCCTGCTCCGAAAGTCAGAGGCAATCTTCGCGCGGTCGAATGCATAATCGCGAATATCGTCGACAACGCCTTGCGAGCCGAACCGATTGGAGGAACGGTGCTCGTGCGGGTTGGTTCCGATGCTGTCGTCGAGGTGATCGACCATGGGGAGGGGCTCTCGCAGTCCGATCAGGCGACGGCCTTCGAACCTTTTTGGCGGAAGAACGACGTGGTCCCGGGAACGGGACTGGGGCTCACCATCACCAAGGAGCTTTTGGACAAGCTCGGTGGACACATCTGGATCGAGGAGACATCTGGCGGAGGAGCGACATTCAAACTCGCATTTCAACCGATACGATGAGGGATTCGTCGAGACCGCCCCCAGGCGAAGGTTTGAGTCGCTACGCGAGCCTGTCCAGCAGGTCAGTCGTTCGCGCGTCGCCGACTTGGCATAGCGAACCCCGCGACCGTCGTCCGGGAGCGAAACTCGCCACGAGAACTTCAGCCGGGCGACGGGATCCGGAACGTTATGTCCAGCCGATCCGGCGCCGCGAACGTCCATGAAATCCAGAGAAAGCGGACCCTCTGGTTACCCGCGACGAATGACGGCTCATGGCTCCCCTTGGCCGTTCGGGACCGCGAACGCGGAATTATGACCCGAAGGAGACCCGTCCCGCCTGCATGGCCAACGTCCGATCACGCCGAATGCCGACATTCCAGGATCTGGCGTCCATCGGCGACTGCCGGGATTGGATTCCATTGTCCCACGGGCGAATGTACGGCCGTCCTCGGCTTCGAGCGAGGAGAAAGGCCGACGGATAGCTCGTGTTGCGATTCTACAACATACACAGGGCTTTCGCTCGTCAGATGGCTCCCCAGGCTTGACTCTTCCGGGCGTCCGGGGGTTTCGTGCGAATAATGGACAAGTTCGCGCTCTGGCCAAAGGGACTCGCCCGCGTATTGATCGTGGGCCTCTTGGCATGGGCTCTCGTCGTGTCCGGCGTGGCCGCCGCGGCCTCGTCTCATGCGGTCGACCTCGGGATGGCCTCAGCGGACTTCGAGCGTTGTGCCGCCGGCGCTGACCAGCACCGGCATTCCCGCGGGTCGCATGTCGCTTGCTCCTGCTGCATTCCCTGCCGGTTTGATCATCTCGACGAGCTCGCTGGAATTCCTCCCGCCCTCCCGAAGGACGCCGATCTTTCATTTCCGGCTTCGGGCGTCTTTCTCGTCGACGTGTTCCCGACCGTCGAAGCAACGCCGCCGCCCCTCGGCTGGATCAGCTCATGGTCGTCGCGCGCCCCGCCAATCGCCTGACTGCGCGAGGCGATCCCGGCCCCAACCCGTTTCGGCAAACCGGCGACTCCTCATTTTCGATTGTCCGCCCGACCCTCGGCACCTGAGACGGGCAGATTTCCGATTTCGGCTCCGAACTCGATATTCGTTTGGTATCCGCTCATGCCGGACAAGAAACCAGCTTCGATACGCGAACTCTTCGTGAACAACAGGCGTTGGTTGTTGCAGCAATTATCGCGCAAGGTCGGCCCCGAGGATGCGAGCGACCTTCTCCAGGAGACCTTCGTGCGCGTCATGCGCCACGAGCGATTCGAGACGATGGCCGATCCGCCGACCTGGCTGCGGCGGATCGCTCTCAATCTCGCGCGGGACTTGGCGCGCCGCCGCCGGACGGAGGCCAAGCACGTCGATTTCGGCGACCTCCCTCTCGATGCGCCTTGCGACAAGGTCCGCCCCGACGAGAGCGTCGAGGCCAACGAGAAATGGCGTCTTCTCCATCGCGCGATCGACGGGCTGCCGCCGCGCTGCCGTGAGGTCTTTTTGCTCTATCTGTTCGAGAGCCTGTCGCTGGCCGAGATCGCCCAGCAGCTCGGCATGTCCACGAATATGGCGCAAAAGCACATGCGGCTCGCCGTTCAGCGCTGCTTGGCGGCGCTGCGATGAAATTCCTCTCGGATGACCTCCTGTTTCGGCCGGCTCGCGCGTGATGATAGATGAGACGCCCGAACGCGAGATGGCCTGCGTTCCGCCGAGGACGCGGGGAGGGATGGCCCAAGCATGACCGACGAGACGGAGGACGGCCGGCCGCAAGAGGTCCAGGACGCCGCGATCGACTGGTGGCTGCGGCAAAACGAAGGCCCGCCGCTGACAAAAAAGGAAAGAGCCGACTTCGACCGGTGGTTCGCCGCCGACGGCGTGCATCGCGCCGCCTTCGACGAAGTGGCCGGGCTTTTCGGCCACATGGCGCAGCGCTGCCCCGGCGCCGGGCCGGTTCGAAAGAAGCGCCGCACGAGGCGCAAGCTCGCGGGCGCGGCCGTTTGTGCGACGATTCTCGCCCTGCTGCTGCTCGGCGACGCGCCGCTCTATCTGATGTCGGATCATTACGCGGGGGTCGGTGCCGCCGAGCGGATCACGCTGGAGGACGGCTCGCGGGTCGAGCTCAATTCGAGGACGGCGGTCGCGCTGCGCTTCTCCGGCGCGGAGCGGCGCATCGTCCTGCTGGAGGGAGAGGCCTGGTTCGAAGTGGCTCCCGACACCGCGCGTCCTTTCGTCGTCGAAGCGGCCGGCGGCACGGTCACCGCGCTCGGCACGGCCTTCGACGTTTCGCTCGAACGGGGCGGCGCGCAGGTCGCGGTCGGACAGCATCGCGTTGCGGTCGCGAGCGGCGGCGGCTCCGTGCTCGTGGAGGAGGGGCAACAGAGCGCCTATGCGAAAGGCGCGGCGGCCGGAGCGCCGACGGAGGCCGATCTCGACCGCGTCACGGCCTGGCGTCGGGGACAGCTGATGTTCGAGAACCGATCGCTGGGCGATGTCGTCGACGCGCTCGGGCGCTATCGCCGCGGCTTCGTCTATTTCGCGAATCCGGCGCTGAGGGCGCGGCGCGTGACCGGAGTCTTCCGCATCGACGATCCGCTCGCCGCCCTGCGGCAAATCGAAACCGCGCTCGGCCTGCAAGCCATCACTCTGACCAAATATCTGATTATATTTAAAGAATAGAAACGGAAGCTTTTTTCGTTTTCGACCTCCTCTTTTCCTCGGCGACCACGTGTTTCCAATTGAAGGGGCATTTCGTCCCTCGGTCGAAGGGGATGCGGCGATGGCGGGCGGAAAGATTCAAGGCGAGCGCGGAATGGGAACGACAATCGCGATCGCGGCGGCGAGCGTCGCGACGATAGCGGCGGGGGCTCCCGGCTCGCCCGCGCGCGCCTCCATTTCCGCGGACCAGCGCGCCGGCGTGGTGCAGAGCTACCAGATTCCGCCCGGAACCATGTCCAAGGCGCTCAACGCCGTCGCCGGCCAGAACGGCCTGCAACTGCTCTATGACGCGCGCTTGACAAAGAGCCTGCGCTCTCCTGGGCTGGCGGGGAATTTTTCGACGCGCGAAGCCCTGGATCGCCTGCTGTCCGGCACGAGCCTCTCGTATCGCTTCTCCCGCGACGGCGAGAACGTCTCCATCGTGCTGGCGCAGAACGACACGGGGACGCGCAGCGACGCCGGGGCGGAGGCGCTGCCGGCGATCGACATCGGCGCGGAGAGGCCTCCTACGGCCGGGCCGAGCAATGGTAAGCCGGGCCTCAACTCGCAGAACAGCTATGTCGTGCCGAACGCCTCCACGGCGACCAAGACCGACACGCCGGTCATGAACACCCCGATCAATGTGCAGACGGTCACGCAGAAGGCGCTGGAGGATCAGCAGGCGACCACCTTCAGGGACGCCCTGCAGAACATCAGCGGTGTCACTGTCAACCAATACAACGGCGGCCAAGACAGGACCAGCGGGCTTTTCGTGCGCGGCTTCAACACCACGGAATACTACCAGGACGGCGCTCGCGTCAGCGGCCAAGTCCCAGGGGGCTCGTCGCTAGACCTCATCGGCTCCAAGCAATTCGCCAATATTGGCTCGATCGAGCTCCTCAAAGGTCCCGCCGCTATCCTCTACGGACTCTCCGAGCCCGGCGGCGTCGTCAACATCACCACCAAGAACCCGCAGGACACGCCTCATTACGCCGTCCAGCAGCAGCTCGGCGCGCTGGCGTTCTACCGCACGAGCCTCGCCGCCACGGGCCCGGTCACCGCCGACAAATCCGTGCTCTACAGGGTCGACATGTCCTACGAGAACAATGGCGCGCCCTTCGGCTCCTTCATCGACGGAACGCACAGCCGGAATTTTTTCGTGGCGCCGGTCGTCAAATGGCAGATCGACAACGACACCTGGGTGAAAGCGGAAGTAAATTACAGCAACGACCTGTCGAGCACATATATACCCTATGCTCCGACAATCAAGGGTCTCGTCGTGCAGCCGCAACGCAACACTAACTACTCAGGACAGGGCGATACTTTCCTGCCGACGGTCTTTGCGTCGTTGACAGGAGCGCATAACTTCAATGACGACTGGTCGCTCAGATCGCGGGTTACCTTCTACAACGCGAATACCAGCTCTACTGTCCCCTCGGTGATCTTGACGAGCGGGGGCGCCAACCCGCTGGTCACGCTGCTAACGACCAGTGCGTCTGCGCCTCTGACGTCTTGGCAGACAAATCAGGATCTTGTCGGCCATTTCGACGTGCTCGGAGCGAGGAACACTCTGCTGCTCGGCGGCGACTATTTTCGAATGACCTCCGCTTCGATCGCCCAGCTCTTCGTTCCCTGGGGCTGGTCGCGGGTCAGCCTGCTCAATCCGGTCTTTCCCGGCATTGCCATCTCTCCGCTGTTTCCGACCAATCACCAAGAACTTTACAATCGCCAGGACACGGCCGGCCTCTATGTGCAGGACCAAGTCGAGCTGCCATATGGCTTTCATGTGATGGCCGGGGCGCGGTACCAGTATATTTTCAATTGGAACACACTTGCCAGCCGGCCGGGATCGTTGGTGTCGGGCCCTCAGTCGGACAATGGCGCGCCGGCCCATATGGCCCGCGTCACGCCGCGCTTTGGCCTGCTCTGGCGTCCGCAATCCTGGGTGAGCCTCTATGGCAATTACACCGAAGGATTCGCCGCGAATACCGGAACTGTCTATCCGGGCACGCTCGCGCCGCCGACAAACGCCGAGAGCTGGGAGGCGGGCGCGAAATTCGAGCTGTTCGACGGAAGGCTACGCGCCAACGTCGATTATTACTATCTGGTCAAGACCAATCTTCCGATCGGCGATCCGGATACGACCCATCTTTGCAACG
>Ga0265328_10001639_pt1 | contig 10280 bp, 8 predicted proteins | sample 41624metaG_FD_202086 | JGI IMG/M metagenome (GOLD analysis project Ga0265328, IMG submission 202086) | Rhizosphere microbial communities from Carex aquatilis grown in University of Washington, Seatle, WA, United States - 4-16-24 metaG | ecosystem: Host-associated > Plants > Roots > Rhizosphere >...
TGGTAGCGATGCCTCTCGACGAAGCTAGCGAACGCCGCCGCGGCCTGGTGGTTGTCGCCGACGTCGAGGGCAGCCATCGCGGCGCGAAAATCGACCGACGGATCGGGCGCGGGCGCAGGCGCGAGAGGCGTCGACGATCGCAGCGGTGGTGTGCTCTGCGCGGCCGAAGCGAGCCGCACACTCGGAGCTGGCACCGGAGGCGCAGCGCTCGTGCAAGCCGACGCTGGCCGCCGTGCCTGCGCGGTCTCCCTCCGTACGCTCTGACCATACCGCTGTGCTGTCAGCGTGGACGACGGCGCTTGACGCGTGCGCGGGATGCGCGCCGGGCCGCTCGTGTCGGAGGACGAAGGTGCCGGCGCCGATCGCGTGCCGTCCCCGAACCCAGGGGTGGAGAACCGGGTGAAGTCGAGATTTCGGGCCCCGAGAGGCGTAGTTTTGCGCCGTGCCGAAGTCGGTGATCAGATCACGCCGACCATTCGATTCGTGCGCCAACTCGGGTCTGGCGGCATGTCGAAACGGCGCGTGAGTCCGAGATCGCGTTTTTGGGACCATACGGGATCAGTTGCCAGGAGCATAGTCGAGCGTGATCCTACCGCAGCAGCTTTGCTCGCCAATGTATTTGAAGTAGCTACCGGCCGAGGAATGGAGGCAGATGACCGTGGAGTTCGGCTGGGAATAGTCGATCGAAATGCTCGAATATGTTCGTCCGTCCGACGCGTTACAATGCACCGACGCTAAGCTCGAAGCGGAAATGCCCGTGTCCACTTGCGTCGCGCCATTCGCGACACCAAAATTTATTAACTTGTAGAGGTCAACGGATCCGGAATTACGCGCCACGAGCATTGACGTATCGAAGTCGAACCCGTTGCCAAAGTCCGAGAGCGTCACGGACGAGATGAGTGTGCAGATCGTGCCGTCGCCACTGTATCCCGCGTTGCAGGTGCACGAGTTGGTGCCCGGCCCCGTCTGCGCGCACGTCGCGTTCGTGTCGCAGCCGCCATTGTTGGTCGGGCACGGGTTGACGGCGCTGCATGTGGTGCCGTCGCCACTGTATCCCGCGTTGCAGGTGCACGAGTTGGTGCCCGGCCCCGTCTGCGCGCATGCTGCGTTCGTGTCGCAGCCGCCATTGCTCGTGAGACAGTTGTCGATCGACGTGCAGGTGATTCCGTCGCCGGAGTAGCCGGCGTTGCACGCGCACGAGTTGGTGCCGGGGCCCGTCGAAGTGCAGCGGGCCGTGACGGCACACCCACCGTTGCCCATGGCGCACGAGTCGATGCCCGTACAGGTGAGACCGTCCCCGCTGTACCCGACGTCACACGCGCAGCTGTTCGTTCCGGGGCCCGTCGAGGTGCAGGTCGCGTTCGGGTCGCATCCACCGTGGCTCCTGTTGCACGAGTCAATCGCGGTGCAAACGGTGCCGCTCCCCGAGTATCCCGCCCGGCACGTACACGTGTTGGTGCCCGGGCCGGTGGAGGCGCAGGTTGCGTTCGGATCGCATCCGCCGCTGTTGGTGAGGCAGCTGTCGATCGGCGTGCACGACCTGCCGCTCCCCGAGTACCCCGTGTTGCAAGCGCATGAGTTGGTCCCCGGACCCGTGTCCACGCAACGGGCACTGACGTCGCATCCACCACCGTTAGCGGCGCAGCTGTCGACAGGAATGCAGGTGACACCGTTGCCGGAATAGCCCGCATTGCACGCGCACGTATTCGTTCCCGGCCCGGTGGACGTGCAGCGGGCCGTCAGGGCGCATCCGCCGTTTCTCGTGGCGCACGTATTGATGCCGACACACGTTGATCCGTTCCCGCCATACCCCGCGTTACACGCGCACGTGTTCGTTCCGGGACCCGTAGATGTGCAGGCCGCGTTCGGGTCGCATCCCCCCCGGTTCGTATTGCAGGCATTGACCGGAGCGCACACCGTTCCGGTCCCGGAATACCCGGTTTTGCAGGCGCATGTGTTGGTTCCCGGTCCTGTCGACGTACAAGTCGCGTTGACATCGCAGCCGCCGCTGGCGGTCGCGCAGCTGTTGATCGCAGTGCAGATCTTCCCATTCCCGGCGTAACCGGTGCTGCAGGCGCATGTGTTGGTCCCCGCGCCGGCGCCGGTGCAGGTGGCGTGCGGGTCGCACCCGCCATTGTTCGTCGCGCACGAGTTGATCGGAGCGCACACGGTGCCGCTCCCCGAATACCCGGCATTGCACGCGCACATCGCTTTGCCGGGACCGGCGGAGGTGCACGCGGCCGTGGTCGCGCAGCCGCCGTTGGCGACCGCACACGCGTCGACGCCCGTGCAGGTCTTGCCGTCACCGGTGTAGTTGGCATTGCAAGCGCAGGAATTCGTGCCCGGGCCCGTGGACGTGCACGTGGCGTTCGGGTCGCACCCGCCGTTGTTCTGCTCGCACGAGTCGACGGGGGCGCAGACCGTGCCACTTCCGGAGTAGCCCGTGTTGCAGGCGCAGGAGTTCGTGCCCGGGCCCGTAGACGTGCACGTGGCGTTCGGGTCGCAGTCGCCATGGGTCGTTGCACAGGCGTCAACCGGCGCGCATGACCGGCCATCACCTCCATATCCCGTGTGGCATACGCAGGAGACGAGTGCCGCGCTGGTCGACGCGCACGTCGCGTTGGGGGCGCAGCCGCCGTTGCCCACCTCACATGTCGGGGTCGTCGAGGCCTCCGCGCCGCCCGCAGCATCCGCACTCGGCGCCACCTCGGCGGACGTGTCCACTGCGAGAAGGGCGTCGGTAGTGCCGGCGTCGACCGCGTACTGCCCATAGGGAGAGCCCCCGGCGTCGGGGTCATTGCCTCCGCCGCTGCCTCCGCCGTCCTCGGAGTTCGTGGGACACGCGAAGAGAGTCGAGGTGAATGCCGCGAGCACAAGCGTCGATGCTCTGACCCTGAAGGGAACCCCCATGCACAGCCTCCAATACGTATGTAAGTCGCTACGGCCATCACCCAACCGAGTTCAGGGCCCGCGTACGATTCCACGATATCGCACGTCAGACCGAGGCAAACCGAGACTCGGGGCTTCGCACCGTCAATAGACCGTCGGCCGAACGTCAATAAACTGGCACTTCCACCCTCTACCCGTGCGATGGCTGCGGCCCGACCGCGATTTCGATAAACGTGGCGGTCGCGTCCAACGGACCGAGGACGCCGCAAGCCCTTGCCTGGATACTCACTCATGAAGATTATTGATGATACACGCTCGACAATGCCGCTTTGCGGTGTCCCTGAGTCAGACGGGGCGGCCCAGCTGGCACAGTCCTCCTCGCGATCATCGATGATGCCCGCTGGCGCCACCGTGGAATGTCGAACCGCGTCCAGAGCCCCCGCTGGAACCGATCGCAAACTTCCGCGGCGGATCGGTCGCGCAAGCGCGATCGTCGCCTGTGGGAACCGATGCGCGTCGCACCGTTGCCTTCGATGGCACGCCGCGCTTCCACGGATCGCGGGGTCGCGGTTTCGTGCGATCGCGTCCACTCCAGGGTCCCGTGATGAAAGACCCACACGACGACGCCAGGAAGGATCGCGACGGCCGGATTCGACGGGGCGAACAAGTCCGAGAGGGACCCGCAACGTTCCGCTCGATGCACCGGGCGCACACCGGCTGAGAGCGCCCTCCTGACATCCTGCGCGACCTCGTCGAACTCACCGCTCCAGTCGTCGCTACCGAGCTTGAGCTGCGCGAGCAGTACGCCCCCCTCGCATCGCGCGAGATATGGCCGTTCGACAGGGACGAATGCTCGTACCAGGTGACCGTCGGGCACGCGGTCATTGCGAGCTGCTCGCGCGCTTCGGGGGGGAATGGCCGGCGGAAGCGTTCGAAGATTCCCATCAGCGCGTGATGCACCGCCCGCCTCGAGCGCGAGCAGTGTGCGCCGGCTGCTCACGAAAACGGACCCAGACCCGCGCGGCGCCTGCCGCGGGCAAGGACTCGCCACGAGAGCGCGCCAGCGGACGTGCTGGGCCTCGACGGTCGGTCGCGCCATGGTGTCGAGGATGTTGAGGTACAGCCACTGGTGCTTGAGGGAGCGCCCGCCACCGGCCCGCCCACCGACGCTCGCCATCTCACCCGGAAACCTGCGATCCGCGCACAACCGATCTGCAGGCAACGGGCGCATATGAGTGCCCTAGACGAATTCATGGCCTCGAGTAGCCGCGCGTCAGGGCTTCACGAATTTCGCCACGAAGCGGTCGCTGGTTCCGCGCTTCTCACCGGCGTCACTCGGCGAGTCGCTCCAGTCGCGTGTGTCGGCGGGGTTACGCAGGAAGTCGGCGTCGGCGGCGTGCATGAAGCCGGCACGCTCCACGTCGCGGATCACCGATAGCTCGTCGATGCGGTGGAGAGTCTTCACGTCGGATTTGCCGTGACCCTCGAGGGCGCTGTGGTCGACGACGACGTACTGCCCGCCGTGCTTGAGCGAATCGAACACGGCCCTGTTCATCTTGTCCCGGTCGGCGCCCATCCAGATCGAGTCGTGGTAGAAGAGCACGATCACGACGGCGTCCAAGTTCTTGGCGTCGGGCGGCAGCGGGGCGTCGAGGTCGCGGTCCGAGCGCACCACGTTCTTCATCGCGGGCTTGGCCAAGCGCTCCGCCCAGGGCTTGTCGATGAACTTGAGAAACATCGCGTTGTTCTGCGCCCACACCTTCCCCGTGGTCCCGACGGCACGAGCCAGTAGCTCCGTGGTGTAGCCGCCGCCGGCAGCCAGCTCGGCGACGCGCATCCCCGGTCTTAGGCCGAGGAACGCCAGCAGCTCGCCGGGGTGCCGGCCCGCGTCGAGCTGCCGGTCGCCGTGGGTCCGGTCCTTCGCGTCGACGATCGCCTGGATCGGGGGTGGGACCGGAACCTTGGTTGACTCCGCCTTGTCTTTCGGTTGCGCGACGCTTGTCATGTGACTCTCTCCTTGATGACGGTTCCAGTTCTCTGCCTGCTCATGGGTGTGGTCCTTTTGGATGCGTTCGCACGCAGGTGCCTCGAGCCTGATCCGTCGGCGGTCCTTCACATCTCCTGGAGCGTGCGGTGCACCATCTGAACGCAGATGGAACCCTCACCGACGGCGGAGGCCGCGCGCTTGACGCTGTTCGATCGGGCGTCACCGATACAGAACACGCCGGGGATGCTGCTCTCCATGAGGTACGGAGGGCGGGGCAGCGGCCATCTGGGACTCGCAAGATCTTCGGGGCGCAGCTCGAGGCCGGTCCTCACGAACATCTTCTCGTCAAGGGACACGCAGCGTTCGAGCCAGCCCGTGTTGGGATCTGCGCCGGTCATCAGAAACAGACTGCGGATGCTGCGCGTCTCCCGCTCATCGCTGTCGAGGTGGCGCCATCCGATCCGCTGGAGGCCATCGTCGCCCTCGAGCGCGTCGATCTGGGTGCGCGCCAGCACGGTGACGTTGGTTGCGTCCTCGATGCGCTGGATCAAGTAGCGCGACATGCTGGCGGCAAGGCTGGGACCGCGCACCAGCATGGTTACTTGCTTCGCGGTGGTCGCGAGGAAAACCGCGGCCTGCCCCGCAGAGTTGGCTCCGCCCACGATGGCGACTTCCTCGCCTCTGCAGAGCTGAGCCTCGAGGTGGGTGGCCGAGTAGAAGACGCCGGCCCCCTCGAAGCTCGCGAGCGACGGAAGCTCGGGCCTTCGGTACCTCACTCCGCTGGCGATGACAACGCTTCGAGTTCGCAGGACCTGACCGTCCGCCAGATGGAGGCGGTAAGGCCGCCTGTCGCAGTCGAGGCGGGCGACCGTGCGGCCGATGGCGACCTCGGCCCCGAACCTTTCCGCCTGCACTAGCGCGCGCGCCGACAGCGCCTGCCCGGAGATCCCGGTGGGAAAACCAAGGTAGTTCTCGATGCGAGAGCTTGTGCCCGCCTGCCCGCCAGGCGCCGTGCTCTCCAGCACGAGCACATCGAGCCCTTCGGACGCGCCGTAGACCGCCGCGGAGAGCCCCGCCGGCCCCGCGCCGACGATCACAACGTCGCGCACCTCCTTTGGATCGAACTCCGCGCTCAGGCCGATCTGCAACGCCAGCGACTCGATCGTCGGGTTCTTGAGGAGGTGGCCGCCACGGCACACGAGCACCGGCACGTCGTTGACGCCGATGTGAAACCTGTCGAGCAGCTCCTGCACACTCGGGTCTGCCTCGACGTCCTCGTATGTGAATGGTTGCCCGTTGCGGCTCAGGAAGTCGCGGATGCGCTGCGTGCTCCCCGACTGTCGCGAGCCGAGCAGCACCAGGTCGTTGTTGTCCGCGGAAATCAGCGCTCCCCGCCTCAGGATGAAGGCGCGCATCAGGATCTCGCTCAGCTCGGAGTCCCGCTGCACCAGGGTATGCAGGGCGGCACGGTCGACGACGATGACCTCTCCGTCGCTGGTCACACGCACGCGCTCCAGGTTGCGTCGCGCCGACAGCATGTTGACCTCGCCGGTAAACTCCCCCGGTTGGTACACCCGGACCGGCTCCTCGCGATCGCCGATCAATCGTACGACGGCGACCGCGCCGGACACTACGACGAAGAGAGGCGTGTTCTGTTCGCCCACGTCGAAAAGCACCTCCCCGGCGCGGACGTTGCGCCGCTGCCCGTTGCCAGAAATGCGGTCGATCTGAGCCGACGTGAGCCGGGGGAACATCTGCGCCGTGCGGTCCGTGATGGCCATGGTGTCCGTTAATCTCTCCCTCACACAACCGACTTTACGAATCGTTTCATGTGATATCGGTCTCGATGGATAAAGGCCTGGGGCTCGCAGCCGTCTCGGAGGCCCGCGCCAGTGCTTGTGTGTCGATATACTCCCGAATGTTCGTCAGTTTGCCCTTTCGAACGGTAATGGCGAAGACCCAATGGTCCTCGAACGTCCTATTCGTGGCTTTGATTCTTCCGCTAGCAAAGCCGACGACCAGAACCCGGTCTCCCTGCGCTACGTATTCCAGGGGTGTTGGGGATGAAATCTCCATTTCGGAAGCCTTCTGAAGCAACCCCTCCAATCCGGCGGGCCCGCGGTGCGTGCCGGCCAGCGGCCAGTCCTTTCCCGGAATGATCCACTCAATATCTTCGGCGGACCACGCCAGCAGCCCTTGCTTATCGCTGCGGCCCATTGCTGCAAAAAAGTCCTTCACAGTCTGGACATTATCTTCGATGCTCATCGAATATTCCCGCTTCCGTTCACGTCGGATCGTGTGATGTCTGCGATCACGATTCATCAGTCGAACTCGACCAAGTCCATGTTCGGCAGCCTTGACGGCTTCCGCCAGCTCTTTGGGGATAATCGTAGGTCCGATCGCGGCCGCATCGGCTGCAAAGCTTTCCGGATCGCGCGCGGTTGCTACGGACACTTCGATACCCTTGCGGGCAAACGCCTTGGCAAGAGCGTCGCCGATCTTGCCGAAGCCGACAATTGCGTAGCGCATAATATTCTCCTTCAGTTTACCGAGCCCGACGGCGCTCCGAATAATCGAATGAAGTGCCGGGCGTAGCGCGTCAGAGTTGCGCTAGGCCGCCGTCGACGGCGACCTCGCTGGCGGTCATGAAGCTGCTGTCCGACGACGCGAGAAAGGCAGCCGCCGCCCCGACCTCCGCCGGATCGGCCATGCGCTGGAGCGCAGTCATCGCGCCGTAGGCCTTCAGGCCCTCCTCGCCCAGGGCTTCCTTCGCGAGTTCGGTCGCCGCCGCCCCAGGCGACAGCACGTTTACCCGGATGCCGGTGCCCTTCAGGTCCTCCGCCCAGGTCCGCGCGAGGTTGCGCACTGCCGCCTTGCTCGCGCTGTAGGCGGTGAATGCCGGGGCGCCCGTGGTGCCGGCGCTCGATCCGGTCAGGATGATCGAACCGCCTTTGCCCATCAGCGGCAGCGCCTTCTGGACCGTGAAGATCGTACCCTTCACATTGGTGTCGAAGATTTCGTCAATGTGCGCGGCGGTGATTTTGCCGAGCGCAAGCTGGCTTCCCACCCCGGCATTGGCGAAGACGATGTCGAGTGTTCCGCGCTCGGCCTTCACTGCCGCGTAGAGTCGGTCGAGGTCGGCCTCATCCGAGACCGAGCCCTTCACCGCGCGGGCATTGGGCCCGAGGTCGGCTACCGCGGCGTCGAGCGCTTCCTGCCGGCGGCCGAAGATGAAGACGAAGGCGCCCTCTTCGATGAAGCGCTTTGCCGCGGCGAGGCCGATGCCGGTAGCGCCACCGGTGATCACGGCGGTCTTTCCATTCAGTCTGGTCATGTCGTGCATCCCTCGTTGGATTTGTGCGGCTTACTTGAGGACTCGCAGCTCGGGCGCATCGCGCGTGCCCTGTACGGCACGGCAAGACGACCACGTCGCCGGCCGGGCAGTGCCGAATGTCCCGGCCGTGGCCCCGCCGCCGAGCGCGGCGGCAAGGCGCTTAGCCTTGGCCGCGTCGCGGCGGTGGGTTCGACGGCGTTGCCGCCCGCGACCGCGCGAGCGGCTATGGAACGGCCCATGCCCCCAAGGCCGACGAAACTGACGCTGCTCAGGGTTAACTTGGTTTTCGTGGATCGTCTCTCCATTTGCCGTAGGACGTCGACGCGGATAACCACGCGCTCGCGCGAGAGAGAGGGTAGGAGCGCACCAACTGTTCGACTTGGGCGAAATGCGCAACGCGGCACAATTGGGATCCCCTCCGCGGGGCAAGTGCCGACCGAGTCCGACAGCATCGTGCGCCGGGAAGGTCGATACGAAATCAGGCTCTCGCCGGAAGCGAGTCGGTGGCCCGCAACGGACGTCGCCACTGCCCCCGGCGATGAAGCCGATCGACTCGCTCGCGATCACCGCATCCAGCCGGTGTGCTGGCGCGACCGAGCAAAGTTTGTGTGGGGCGACGGACGTGGCGCGTGCATTTCGGCGGTGTGCCTGAGAAGTGCCCGTCGCCGATGCGACCGGTCGCGCGCCCGTCGGCACGAACCGATCACCGCCCGACATGACTTCCGTTCGACCGCAAACTGCGCGAGCAGCGTTGCAATGAAGGCATGTTTTGGGCTTCCAGATGGCGTAGTGCGGGACGCACCTCGAATAGCGGACACGAGCTACGAACCCCTCTCCGCCAACCGAACACCCGGGCCTGAAGTCCTCTAGTGTCCCGTCTCTGAAGTCGAGTGAATTATTTCGCAGGGGGGCGCATCCGAAGCTGGGATGAGAAGTGCGAAGGCATTGGTGCTCAGTCCCGAAGAGGTGGAGGAACTGAATGCGCTGACTCGACGGCGCAAGACGGCGCAGCAGGTCGCGCTGCGCGCGAGGATCGTTCTGGCCTGCGCTAAGGGCGCACAGAACAAAGACGTTTCCGCGCAGCTCGGGGTCTCCAAGCAGATGGTCTGTCGATGGCGCGCCCGTTTCGCAGCGGATCGGGTGGCGGCGCTGTACGACGAGCCGCGGCCGGGCGCGCCGCGGACGGTGCACGACGACCAGGTTGAAAAGGTGATCGTTGAGACCCTGGAGAAGACCCCCCGCGGCGAAACGCACTGGAGCACCCGCTCGATGGCCAAGCATATCGGCTTGAGCCGGAGCACGATCTCGCGCATCTGGCAGGCTTTCGGGCTGCAGCCGCATCGCAGCGAGACGTTCAAGCTCTCCAAGGACCCGCTGCTGATCCCCAAGGTGCGCGACATCGTCGGCCTGTACCTAAACCCGCCCGATCGTGCGGTCGTCTTGTGCGTCGACGAGAAGTCGCAAATCCAGGCTCTCAATCGCACCCAGCCGCTGCTTCCGATGCGACCGGGAATGCCCGAGCGCCGCTCGCACGACTATCAGAGGCACGGCACGACGTCGCTCTTCGCGGCCCTGGACACCAAGACCGGGACCGTCATCGGACAGCTGCACACGCGGCACCGCGCGGTGGAGTTTCGAAAGTTTCTCCAGTCCATTGAAGAGGCGGTCCCCAGCGACCTGGCGGTTCACGTCGTGCTCGACAACTACGGCACGCACAAGGCGCCGCTCATCGCCAACTGGCTCAAGCGGCATCCTCGATTCGTGATGCACTTCACGCCGACCTACAGCTCCTGGCTCAACCAGGTGGAGCGCTGGTTTGCCGACCTCACGAACAAGGCGATCCGGCGCGGGTCCCATCACAGCGTTCGCGAACTCGAGACCGCCATCCTCACGTATCTCGACGCCAGCAACGAAGACCCGAAGCCCTTCGTATGGACCAAGACAGCAGACCAAATCCTCGCGAAAATCGCCCGCTTCGCTCACGCCACCCTGGAAGACCATGGCGCAGCCACAATTAACCCTACTTCAGAGACGGGACACTAGCGCGGCTGGCGCGCCGCAAGCGAGCGA
>Ga0265328_10001641_pt1 | contig 10278 bp, 8 predicted proteins | sample 41624metaG_FD_202086 | JGI IMG/M metagenome (GOLD analysis project Ga0265328, IMG submission 202086) | Rhizosphere microbial communities from Carex aquatilis grown in University of Washington, Seatle, WA, United States - 4-16-24 metaG | ecosystem: Host-associated > Plants > Roots > Rhizosphere >...
GAAACAGCGTCCATTGCACGCCGTAAGATTCACCCGTTTCGCTGGTGAGATTGGCGGTCAGATACCACCATTCCGTTCGAAACGCCGGATGCGCGCCGAAGTCCCTCGGGAATTCGATTTTGAGCCCGGGCTTAACCTCGGCGAAACCGGCGGCGTCGCGCGAGAGCGTCGAAAAACCCTCTGCGAATGCGCCGCCGCTTGCGAGGACGATCGAACAGAGGACGGCGAAAATGCGCTCACCTTTCATTCGTAAAGACCTTCGTGAGTTCGGCGGGCGTCGCGCGGGCGAGCCGCAGGACGGGCGCAAGCGCGGCGACCGCGCCCGCGAGCAGGGCGAACGCAAACATGCGCGCCCACTCGCCGGGGAAAAGTTCGAGCGGCAAGCGCCAGCCGAAGGCCCGCACATTGACGAGCGAAACGAGCAGCCATTCGAGCGCGACGCCCAGGGGAATCGCGGCGAGCGCCGTCGCGCCCGCGAACAGCAGGATGCGCAACGCCTCTAGCCGCAGCAGCGTTTCGCGCGCTATTCCGATCGCCCAGAGGGGCGCGAGTTGCGCCAGCCGCCTTTCGCTCAACATGAGCAGGCTGGCGAGAAAAGCGATGCAGGAGACGCACAGCGTCAGCGCGTCGAGCGCCGCCGTCACCGCGAAAGTCTTCTCGAAAACGCCGGTCGAGAGTTTCTTCACCGCCGCCTGATCCATGACGCGCGCGATGTCGGGTCCGAAACGCTCCCGCAACGCGGAAACCAGCCCGCGCGCCGCCGTCGGCGCGAGGCGCAGCGCGAAGCCCGTGCGCGGCGCCTCGGGCCAGAGGCGGGTCAACACATCGAGATCGACGCGCAACTGCCCCCGCGCATTGCCATAGTCCGGGAACACGCCGGCAATCCTCGGGCGCCAAACGCCGGCGGGCGCCGCGATCTCGATTTCGTCGCCGAGGCCGCGTCCGAGCCGTCGCGCGAGTTGCTCGCTGACCAGCACGCCGTCGCCCCGGCGTAGCGTCCCCCACGCATCCGGCGCAGCGGCTTGAAGCGGAAAATGCTTCTCGTAGGTTTCGTGCGCGCGCGCGCCGACGATCTCGACGGGCCAATTTGCGAGCCGCGTTTTCGCCTTGGCGACCGGAAGAATGGCGTCGACGTCGCGCGTCGAGCGCAGCCATTCCTCGATGCGCCGTCCCGCTTCGTCGCTCGCCGCTTCGACATAAACTTCCGCGACGAGGCGGCTGTCGAGCCATTGCAAAAACGCGCCGCGAAAACTTTCGACCATGCCGCCGACGCCGACGCTCGTCGCGAGCGCGAGAAGCAAAGCCATCAGCGCCAGAGACAGCGAGGGCAGCTGTGCGCGGCTTTCGGCCCAGAACCACCGGGTCATGACGCCCTCCGCGCGGGCCTCGAAAAAACGCAGGGCGGCCGAAAGCGCCGGCGGCGCAAGAAGCGCCGCGCCAAGAAGAACGCCCGCGGTCGCGAGAAAGCCGGACGCGAGCCCGCTCCCGAAACAGCTGGCGACGAAAGCCGCGACGAAGGCCGCGCCTGCGCCGATCGTCTGTCGGCGCAGGCTCGCGCGCTCGGCCTCTCGCCACGCGATTTGTCGCGCCGTCGCGATCGCCGGCAGGCGGAAGATTTTGGCGGCGCCGGACGCCGCCGCGGCGAGGCCGCCGGCGCAGGCCATGCCGAGGCCCGCCGCCCACCAGGAAGCGTCGAGCGTCAGCCGCCCCGCGACACGGGCGCCGTAAAGCCCTTCGAGGCTCGCGGCGACGTCGGGCAGCAATGCGGCGGCGAGGAAATAGCCGCAAACCATCCCCACGAGACCCGCAAGCAGCGCCAGCGTCAGCGCTTCGATCGCCAGCGCGGCGACGATCGCGCGCCGCGATACGCCGATGCAGAGAAAAACCCGCAGCATCGGCAGACGCTGCTGGAAGGCGTCGCCGAAAGCCGCGTAAACCAGAAACAGCCCGACGAGAAAGGCGAGCATTCCGAAAGCGGTGAGGTTGAGATGCAGGCTGTCGGTCAGGCGAGCGACGTCGTTCTCCTCGTCCGGCTGTTCGAGCCGCAGCGCGCCGCCCGGTGCGTTTTCAGGAAAACCGCTCGCCGCTTTTCCATCGAAACTGCGCGCAAACAAAAGCCCTTGCGGGACAGGGCCGTCGAGCAGCAGACGCGACAATCGTCCGGGACGACCGAGGAGCGTCTGCGCGACGCCGATATCGACGAACACCGCGCCCGGCAGCGCATCCGCGCGCGTTTCCAGCGGCGGCAGCAGCGCGCCGTCCGCGCTCGACAGGCGTGCGCCTTCGGCCGCGCCGAGTTCGGCCCGGGTTTCGGGCGCGACGACGGCGCGGCCGGGCGGATCGAGGAAAGACGCGAGCGCGCCGGCGTCCGCGACTCGCCCGAAACGCGAGCCGTGCGGCGCCGACAAGGGCTCGATCCCGACAAGCCGAACCGAGCCCCCGCCGGCGAGAAGCAAGCTCCCCTCGAGCACGGGCGAGACTTTTGCGCCGGCGCGGCGCATGTCGGCCCAAACCTGCTGCGGGAACAGACCGCCGGCGGTCGAGACGAGGCTCGGCGGCGCGCCGGCCCCGAACAAAGCGGCGGCGCGGTCGTAGCTTTCCCGCGCTTGCGCGTTCAGCGCCTGCACGCCGCTCCAGAGCGCCGTGGCCATGGCGAGGCCGAGGAGCAGCATCGCCAGCGCGAGAGAGCGCCTGCGCCAATGGCCGAGCAGCGTCGCGAGGGTCCAAAGAATCTCCGTCACGACGCGACAAGGCTCCCGGCTTCGAGACGGATTTTGCGGTCGAGACGCGCGGCGAGGCGCGCGCTGTGCGTCGCCATCAAGAATGCGCAGCCGCTGTCCGCGACGAGCGCCAGCGCGAGACGCAACACGTCGTCGCCCGCCGCCTCGTCGAGACTGCCCGTCGGTTCATCCGCAAGCAGCAGACGCGGGCGCGGCGCGAGAGCGCGGGCGACGGCGACGCGCTGCTGCTGCCCGCCCGAAAGCTGCTCGGGATAGCGCGCAAGAAGATCGCCGAGGCCGAGACGCGCCACGAGTTCGTCGCGCCAGGAGCTCTCGTAGCGCCCGGCGACGCGCGCCTGAAAAGCGATATTGTCGGCGACCGAAAGGCTCGGGATCAGATTCGACTGCTGGAACACGAAACCGATCGAGCGTCGCCTTTGGGCGGCGCGCTCGGCCTCCGGCAAGCGCGACAGAATGCGCCCCTCGAGCGCGACGACGCCGGCGTCGACGCTGTCGAGACCGGCGATCAGATGCAGCAGAGTGCTTTTTCCGCACCCCGACTCGCCCATGAGCGCGAGACTTTCCCCCATGCGCAGGGTCAGATCGACGCCTCGCAGAACCTCGACCGGCCCCGCGGGCGTCGCAAAGCTTTTCGTCAATCCGACAGCCCGAAGGACGGGCTCATCCGACTCAGTCCGCGCTGTCTCGACCAATCGTTCCACCCGTGCTCACGCAAAAGATATTGGCCAGACTGACGGGGATCGGCGCAAAAGCAAGCGCCGAGGCGCCGGAACCGGGTTCTTTCTTCCCGAAGCGGACAGCTTCGGCCGTGCGACCGCAAAACCGCCCGTCGCCTCATGCGTGCAAATCGGCGCGGGCTCGCAACGCAGATCGGCGCCGCGAGCAATTGAATTCGCTTATTCGGGCGGGGTCAACGCGTCGCGCCGATTCGCCGATGGCGATCGCGCGCCGATACAAAAACCTCGTCAGCCGATCCGCGCTATCCATCGTTCCGCTCGCGCAATACGATGAGCCTGCGTCGTCGCCCCCGGCGAAACGGAGCCGGTGGCCGAGGGGCGCAAAATTTGGAGATTGCCGAAAGGGCGACACAGAAAAGGGCGACGCAGACTTCGCGGAGATTTCAGCTCGAACGGACCCGAGAGGGAACGTCTGCAATCTCCACCGCGGCAAGAGCCAACGAAGCGCGGGCCGTAACGCGGCGAAGGGAATAATATCTTGTAAAAACAAGTAACTGGCTGGGGCGGGAGGATTCGAACCTCCGTATGGTGGAATCAAAATCCACTGCCTTACCACTTGGCGACGCCCCAATGCGGCGGGTTACGGGCCCGGCGCGGGTTACCCTTAATGCGGCGGTTTCTCCTCTGCAACTCCCTCGCGGGCTTTTCCCGGCGCGAACTGTCGCGCGGGTTCTTTCGGCGCGGCGGCGCGTTGCGCGCTTGCCTCATTCTTCCGCATTTTTTATGAAGGCGGCGTCGAGGCGCAGCCCATAAGCGAGGAAAAATGACGGAATCCGCGAGCCGGCCGAAATGGAGACGCGTGATCGTCAAGCTTTCCGGCGAGGCGTTGATGGGGCCGGGCGTCCATGGGCTCCACGCGGAGACATTGGCGCGCATCGCCGCGGATATCGCCGCGGCGGCGGATTTGGGCGCGGAGATCGGCGTCGTCGTCGGCGGCGGCAATTTTTTTCGCGGCATTCAGGGCGCCGAAAAGGGCATTGAGCGCGCGCGCGCCGATTCGATCGGGATGCTGGCGACCGTGATGAACGGCCTCGCGCTGGAGCAGGCGATCGAGGCGCAGGGGCGGGCGGCGCGGGCGCTCTCGGCGGTGCCCATGCCCTCGCTGTGCGAAAGCTTTTCGCGTCGCGCGGCGCTGCATCATCTCGACAAGGGCCGCGTGGTGATCGCCGCCGGCGGCACGGGCAATCCCTTCTTCACCACCGACACGGGCGCAGTGCTGCGCGCCGCGGAGCTGTCCGCCGACGCCGTGCTGAAAGCCACGCAGGTCGACGGCGTCTACACCGCGGACCCCAAGCGCGACCCTGCCGCGCGGCGCTACGACGTCTTGACCCATGACGAGGCCATCGCCAACAATCTTGCGGTGATGGATACGGCGGCTTTCGCTCTCGCGCGCGAAAACCGCATCCCCATCGTCGTTTTTTCCATCGCCGAGCCGGGCGCGATTGCGGCGACGCTTGCGGGCCGCTCGCGGGCGACGCTGGTGACTCCTTAACGGCGCGCGCCGCGGGGCCGGGCGGGGCGCTTTCGGGCAAACCCGTTTTCCGGCAAAGGCGCTTTCGGGCTGCCGGCTTTGCGCGCCTCGTCCGAAGGGGTTATAGCTCGCCCCTTGAGGCTCCGCTCTGCCGGACGATGACAACTTTAGCGAAACGGAACGGGTCCAATATGAGTCAGACCTTCGATCTCGCCGATCTGAAGCGCCGGATGCAGGGCGCGGTGGCGACCTTAAAGCATGAATTCGGCGGGCTGCGCACCGGCAGAGCTTCGGCCTCCCTGGTCGAGCCCATTCACGTCGACGCCTATGGGTCGTCGACGCCGCTCAATCAGGTCGCGACCATCAGCGTGCCCGAGTCGCGCATGATCGCCGTGCAGGTTTGGGACAAGGCGCTTGTCGGCGCGGTGGACCGCGCCATTCGCGACGCCAATCTCGGCTTGATGCCGGTGATGGAAGGGCAAATCCTGCGCATCCGCACGCCGGAGCTTAACGAGCAGCGCCGCAAGGAGCTGGTCAAGGTCGCCCATAAATATGCGGAAGAAGCGCGCGTCTCCGTGCGCCATGTGCGACGCGACGGGATCGACATGCTGAAAAAGCTGCTCAAGGATCACGCGATCCCGGAGGATGACGAAAAGCGCCACGAGACCGACGTGCAGAAGGCGACGGATGAGGTGATCAAGGAGATCGACGCCGCGCTCGCCGGCAAGGAAAAAGAAATCATGACGGTCTGAGGGTCCATAAGGGGCTGGATTTCTCGCTCCTGCGGGAGTTTCCTTGGACAAACCGTTGAGGACCATGATTCGGAACGCGACGATGGCTGAGGGCGATGCGCTGGACACGGAACGCGCCGCGATGGACGCGGGGGCCGTGCCGCGCCATGTCGCCCTGATTATGGACGGCAACGGCCGCTGGGCGGCGGCGCGCGGACTGCCGCGCGTCGCTGGGCACAAGCGCGGGGTCGAGGCGTTGCGCCGCGCCGTGCGCACGGCCATCGAGCTGAAGATTTCCTATCTCACCGTCTATTCTTTCTCGGTGGAGAACTGGTCGCGCCCGCTGGAGGAAGTGCAGGCGCTGCTCGCCTTGCTGCATCGTTTCGTGCGCAACGATCTGGCCGAGCTGCATTACAACAACGTCCGCGTGCGCGTGATCGGCGCGCGGGGCGATCTCGCGCCGGATCTCGTGTCCCTGCTGCGCGAGGCGGAAGAGGTCACTCAGGCCAATACAGGGTTGACGCTCGTCGTCGCCTTCAACTATGGCGCGCGGCAGGAGATTGTTCTGGCGGCGCGCGCGCTGGCCGAGGCGGTGGCGGCGGGGCGCATGACTCCGGCCGAGATCGACGAAGACGCGATCGCGGCGAAGCTCCATACCGTCGACATTCCCGATCCCGATCTCATCATCCGCACTTCAGGCGAACAACGGCTGTCGAATTTCCTGTTATGGCAGGCGGCCTATGCGGAATTCGCCTTTCTGCCGATCAACTGGCCGGATTTCGGCAAATCGGATTTTGTGGCCGCCATCGCCGACTACGCGCATCGCGACCGGCGCTTTGGCCGCGTGACGCCGCCGCGCAAGGCGAAAACCGCCTCATGAGCGGCGACAGGGAGTCGGGCGCTCCGGTCGGCGGCGCGTCATCTGCGCCGCCAGGCGTCACACCAGCGGGGAGCAAGCCGGCGGCGTCTTCGGGCGGCGGTTTCGGCGATCTTGCGCCGCGCGTGGCGTCGGCCGTCGTTCTTGTCGCCGCCGCCTGCGGCGCGCTTTGGGCGGGCGGCGATATTTTCGCCCTGTTCTGGCTGCTGGCTGCTTTTGCGGTCAATTGGGAGTGGCAGCGGCTCGTCGACGGCGCGGCGGCGCGGCTGGCGCGCGTCGTAGCGGGCGGGGCGGGCCTCGCCGCCGGCGCGGCTTTCGCCAGCGCGGGCCTGTCGGCCATGGCGCTGCTCGATATCCTGCTCGTCTCCTGCATCGTCGCGCTACTCGCGGGCGCGGGGCGGCGGCTGTTCGCGGGCGCCGGCGTGCTCTATGCCGGCGTCCTCGTCATATCCGTCTGCCTCTTGCGGGAGTCGGCGGATTTCGGCGCGCTCGCGATCGGCTGGCTGTTCGCCGTCGTCTGGGGCACGGATGTGTTCGCCTATTTCGGCGGGCGGCTGATCGGCGGCCCCAGGCTGTGGCCGCGCGTTTCCGCCGGCAAGACCTGGTCGGGCACGCTGGTCGGGGTCTGTTCCGGCGCGCTGCTCGGCCTGGTTGTGACGCGGCTGACGCTCGGGCCGCAGGCGGCGCTGGCGCCGATCTTTGCGCTGGGCTTTGTTGGCGCGGCTCTCGCGCAGGCGGGCGATCTCTTTGAATCGGCAATCAAACGGCGCTGCGGCGTCAAGGATTCGAGCCAACTCATCCCCGGCCATGGCGGCGTCATGGACCGGGTCGACGGCTTTATCTTCGCGAGCGGCTTCGCCGCACTTTTGGGCGCGCTGCGCGCCGACTCCGCCGCGGCGGGGCTGTTCCTCTGGTAGGCGGGTCTGACATGGGCGTTGGCGCATCACATTCGGGCCGCGCGCCCCGGCGCATTGTTTTGCTGGGCGCGACGGGGTCCATCGGCCGCTCCACGGTCGATCTGCTGGAGCGCGATCCCGAGGGGTTTTCGGTCGTCGCCGTCGCCGGCGGGCGCGATCACGCCGCTCTCGCCAGGGTGGCGCTGGCGGTGAAAGCGGAATTCGTCGCGATCCGCGACGAGGCGGGCTATCTGCCGCTGAAGGAGGCGCTCTCCGGCACCAATATTCAGGTCGCCGCCGGCCGCGAGGCGGTGATCGAGGCGGCCGTGCGCGAGGCCGATCTCGTCGTCTCCGCCATTGTCGGCGCCGCCGGCGTGGAGCCGACCCATGCGGCGCTGTCGCTCGGGCGCGACGTGGCGCTCGCGAACAAGGAATGTCTGGTCTGCGCCGGCGTTCCCTTCATGCGCACGGCGCGCGAGAAAAACGCCCGTCTGCTGCCGATGGACAGCGAACACAACGCCATTTTTCAGGCGCTCGGCGGCGAAGACATCTCGCGAATCGAGAAAATGACCATCACGGCGTCGGGCGGGCCGTTCCGCACCTGGACGAAAGAGGCCATCGAGGCGGCGACGGTGGAGCAAGCGCTCAACCATCCCAATTGGTCCATGGGGCCGAAGATCACCGTCGATTCGGCGAGCATGATGAACAAGGGCCTCGAACTCATTGAGGCGCATCATATTTTCGGCGTGCCGGCGGACAAGCTCGATGTCGTCGTGCATCCGCAATCCATCGTCCACGGGCTGGTGAGCTTTGCCGATGGCGCGGTCACCGCCGGCATGGCGCGCCCGGACATGCGCGTTCCCATCGCCCATTGCCTCGGCTTTCCCGAGCGTTTGTCGACGCCGGCGCCGCGGCTCGATCTCGCGGCGATCGGCACGCTGACATTCGAGAAGCCCGATTTCGATCGGTTTCCGGCGCTGAAGATTGCGCTCGACGCGCTCAGGACCGGCGGCGGTCTCCCGACGGTGCTGAATGCGGCGAATGAAATCGCCGTGGAGGCCTTCCTTGCGGGGCGCATCGGATTTGGCGGAATCGCCCGCCATGTCGCGGAATCCTGCGAGGCGGCGCTGCGCGACGGCATCGCCGGCGAGCCCGAGTCGGTCAGCGCCGCTCTCGCCGTTGACCATATTGTCAGAGAAAGGTCGCGGGCCGTCTTGGCGAAGGGAACTGCTTGAGGCACTTTAACGTTTCAGTAACCAAGGGGCGCCGGGAGAACCGGGCCGGCTTGGGCGTTAGCGTGCTAGGGAGTTGTCGCTGTGGCGGATTTCATCATGAGCTTCCTGTCTTATCTGATCCCCTTCCTCATCGTGCTCGGCGTGGTCGTCTTCGTCCATGAATTCGGGCATTTCATCGTCGGCCGCTGGTGCGGCGTAAAGGTCGACGCGTTTTCTCTGGGCTTTGGTCCCGAGCTGTTCGCATTCGAGGACAGCAAGGGCACGCGCTGGCGCATCGCCGCCATCCCGCTCGGCGGCTTCGTGAAATTCCACGGCGACGCCAATGGCGCGAGTATGCCGGACCCGGATCAGCTCGATAAAATGTCGGCGGCGGAGCGTTCCGTGACCTTCTACGGCCAGAACGTGTGGAAGCGCGCGGCGATCGTGTTCGCTGGCCCGGCGGCGAATTTCCTTCTCGCCATCTCGCTTTACACCGCCTTTTTCGCGGCGAACGGCCAGATTATCCACATCCCCAAGGTTGCGACGGTCATGCCGGGCACGGCGGCCGAAGAGGCGGGGTTCAGGTCCGGCGACATTGTGCTGTCGATCGACGGCGCGGAAATCCCGAGCTTCGACAAGCTGTTCGAGACGGTGCAGGTGTCCGCGGGCAAGGCCCTGATCTTCAAGGTTCTGCGTGACGGAGCCGAGACCGAGCTGACGGCGACGCCGCGCCTCCATGTGACCGAGACGCTGCTCGGCAAGGCGAAGACCGGCCTTCTCGGCGTGCAGGCGAGCGCCGACCCGGCGGATCTGCGTCACGAGCGCTACGGCCTTGTCGACTCGCTCGGCCTTGCGGTCGACGAGACCTGGAATGTCGTCGCCCGGACCTATCACTATGTGGCGCGGCTCGCCGCCGGCCGCGAGAGCGCCGACCAGCTGTCCGGCCCTATCGGCATTGCGCAGGTTTCCGGCCAGATGGCGCAGGCGATCTCGACCGTCGGCGTGTGGCCTTTCTTCAATCTGATCGCGATCCTGTCGGTGTCGATCGGCCTGCTCAATCTGATGCCGGTTCCGCTGCTCGACGGCGGCCATCTGGCCTTCTTCGCGATTGAGGCGCTGCGCGGCCGCGCGCTTAACGAGCGCACGCAGGAATACGCCTTCCGCGTCGGCCTCGCCATGGTGTGCAGCCTGATGCTGTTCTCCACCTATAACGACGTGGCCCGCTTGATTCGGAAGTTCGCCGGGCTCGATTCGTAACCGGGACCAGGCTTCGGGCAAGAATCGGCGTTGATTTTCAGAGGCGGGCGGCCGAAGGGCGCGCCCGCCTCCTGCATTTCGCCGGGCCTGTGGATTTCGTCCGGCGCGCCCCGGGAACGTTAACGCGGCGCTGACCATGAATCGTTGCCGAGTCGCCACGCCTTCGACAAATTGCGGGTTCATAAGCCCGATGGCATTTGCAGGGTTCGTTAAACCTTGTAGAAGGTGTAGAGCGGAATCCGGCGCGGCTTTTGTGCGCGCGGGAGGGTGTGGCCAGCGCCGTCATCGGCAGCGGCGTAAGTTGCGACGAGGACCAAGAATACATGCAGCCCATTAAAGGCGTTCGGACGCGTC
>Ga0265328_10001642_pt1 | contig 10266 bp, 13 predicted proteins | sample 41624metaG_FD_202086 | JGI IMG/M metagenome (GOLD analysis project Ga0265328, IMG submission 202086) | Rhizosphere microbial communities from Carex aquatilis grown in University of Washington, Seatle, WA, United States - 4-16-24 metaG | ecosystem: Host-associated > Plants > Roots > Rhizosphere...
AAAGAGAGGCTCGTGTCATGCAGGGTCACTTTGCAGGACATTAAATCCAAGGTGACTCGCCTTGTCTCAGCTCGCCGGTTGGCGGTTGCAAGGTTAAATCAAACAGCCAGGCTAAGTATGTAGAGCTGCCTGTAGAGTGCTTGCGGACGGGGGTTCGATTCCCCCCACCTCCACCATATATGTGTTTTAAGTAGTCCAAAGAAGGCCGGATAACCAAGTAAATACAAGGTTTCCGGCCTTTTTTACGTCCTGATTTGTCCGAATTCGGCCTATTGCATCCGGGGGTACATGGGGGTATAAATGCGGGGTACATCGTGTACCCCCGTAGGGAGATACCCCCAAATGGCTCTAACCAACACCGCTATCCTGAATGCAAAGCCCGAGGCAAAGCCGCGCAAGCTGGCCGATGAAAAGGGGCTGTTTCTGCTCATCCATCCAAACGGCTCTAAATACTGGCGGCTTAAATATCGTTTTGGGGGTACAGAAAAGCTGCTGGCCTTGGGGGTATATCCAGACGTTTCCCTAGCCGATGCCAGGCAACGGCGAGATGATGCCCGCAAACTACTTGCCAATGGTGTTGACCCCGGCAGCGTAAAGCAACAGGCAAAACGGGCGATCAAGGAAAACGCGGCCAACAGTTTCGAGGCAATTGCCCGTGAATGGTTTGCAAAGAATCAGCACACCTGGGCAGAAAGCCATGCCGAGAAAATCATTTCTCGCCTTGAGCGCGATGTTTTCCCTTGGCTGGGTAGCAGGCCCATTGCTGAAGTCACCGCGCCTGTTGTGCTTGACGTTCTGCGGCGTATCGAGAAGCGCGGCACCTTGGACACCGCTCACCGTGCAAAAGGAAATATCTCCCAAGTGATGCGTTATGCAATCGCTACGGGGAGGGCTGAGCGTGACCCTTGCCCCGATTTACGGGGGGCATTGCCGCCAGCAAAAGAAAACAACTTTGCGTCAATAACCGACCCTGTGAAAGTCGCCGAGTTGTTGCGCGCTATTGATGCATTCAGTGGTACGTTTGTCGTGCGCAGCGCTTTGTTGTTGGCCCCCCTTCTGTTTGTCCGTCCTGGTGAGTTGCGCCGTGCCGAATGGGCGGGCTTCGATCTTGATAAAGCTGAATGGCGGTACTTTGTGACCAAGACCAAAACCGAGCATTCCGTACCGTTGGCGACACAGGCTGTTGAGATACTGAAAGAGTTGCACGAACTGACGGGGCATGGGCGCTATGTGTTCCCCGGACGTGACCCGCAAAAGGCCATGAGTGAAGCTGCTGTCAACGCTGCGCTGCGGCGTATGGGTTACGACACAAAAACGGAAATAACCGGCCATGGGTTCCGCGCAATGGCTCGCACGATACTGGCAGAAGAACTGCACCAAAGGCCTGAGGTGATTGAACATCAATTAGCGCACAAAGTCCCCGATGCCTTGGGCACCGCCTACAACCGTACCAAGTTCATCAAAGAGCGTTGCACCATGATGCAGCTATGGGCGGACTATCTGGACAAGCTTAAAGTCGGTGCGGAAATCGTACCGCTTCGGGCGTAACCGACGCCTGACGGTATCAGGCAAGCGGGAAGGCTGGTAAATCTTGGCGGAGGCACCAGCCGTCCCTAACCGCAACGATCTAACAAGGAGATCATCATGGCTAAAGCCGATTCTATAACACTGCAATCAATTAACGACGTCGGGACTATTGGAACCTATAGAGTTCATGAAATTAAGGCTCTGGCAAAAGGTGTAAAGTCGATCATTGACCCAGGTACTCGCGATGAAATGGATATAACGGAAGCCATATACATACTCGATGCCATCAGGGACAAATGCGACGAGTTGGCAGGTTATCTTGACGGCGTGATCACCTCAGCTCGGATTGCCGGACTTTTTGAAGAAGCTCAGGCACCTAAATCGGCCAGTTAACCGGTTACGCCGCGCCTACCTCGACGGAGGGAAAACCGGAAGCCCTTGTCCGGATGGCTCGGCTCCTAATCAAGGGGCGCGAAAGGGGCGCTATGGCTAAAAGTTGGCCGGATGATCTTGTTAAATATATCGACGGTTTTCCAGATGGACATCGGGTTCGATTACGTCGCGACCGCATGCTGCGCTCAGCCGAGCAAACTGGAAAAGCATGGGAGGAAATAGCCAAAGTGGCGAAAGAGGCAGAGACCTTGCCTCATGTTTTCCTTTTGTTGCCAGATGGCCCCACATCGCAACCGTATGACGCAATATATGGCAATCGAACCCGCACTCCGGATCAGGAGGTGAAGTATTACGCCGAGGCAGTTACGGCCATCGACAAGATACTCCCTTTGTTTAATAGGGTTGGATATGAGCATCTGATGCAGGATATTCCACAGGGATGTAACGAGGCTGACCCCTCGGTCTGGGAAACATTGAGGAAATTTGACGATCGAGCAACTAGAGAAGGCTTGCTCCAGCTCAAAACAATATTGCAGGGCACAAAGCCACATGCCAAACGACTCTCAAAGGATAAAAACAACGAGCAGGCCGCCAGGGCAACGTACACCATTCTGGTGGCTGACTTGAATCGATACCTAACCACTCCGAAGCATACCGCGCTGGCGGTGCTTGCAAGGGCAAACTGCCCAGATGTCGAGTTGACGCCAGAAGCGGTTAAGAAAGCATGGAGTACGCATTGCCCAACACGGTGAACTAAAACGCCAATAAACCTGCATTTTAGTTCCCCTACCAATCTGAATAGATAATTAAAAATGGCCTCAATAGTCCTGTATGGACATTATTGGAGCCATGAATGCAAACACAACCCGCAATCCCTGCTGATGGTTTTGTCCGTCTCCCGCAGGTTCTTTCAGTAATCCCTGTCAGCAAATCTACTTGGTGGGCTGGTGTGCGGTCTGGCAAGTACCCTTCCAGCATAAAGCTGGGGCGCAGAACAACATGTTGGAGAGCATCTGACATCCGCGCTCTAATCGAAAAGCTCTCAGCTGGTGATGAGGGTTAACGATGAACCATACCCCCAGAAACGACAAAGCCCGCGGCCAGGCGGGCAAGTCGTCAAACAAGAACAGCAAGCGAGCAAATCATACCGCCAACGGAGTAGCCGCACAACGATCCAGACTGATGGACGAGTTATTGCAACGGGGTAGTGTCACTACCCTTTCGGCCCGTCGTGAGATCGACGTCTTGCACGTTGCCGCGCGCATCATGGAACTGCGGCAGGCAGGCCACCGCATCGATACGGTTTGGACTACGGACACCACCAGCGAAGGGCATAAGCATCGCGTCGCAAAGTATGTGCTGGTGTCAGCGCAGCCTGATCTTTTCCGGAATGGTGGTGCAGCATGATGATCGTCTCTCCATCCCGACAAGCGGCCACGCTTCGATTGCAGAGCCAGCAGGCATTCGAGGCGGCAGAATTCTACTCTCGCGCCATGCCATCAGTCCCTGTGGCAGATAAACGAAATGTTGGTCGCCAGATATTGAACAGCCTCAAACTGTTCTTTGCATGCTCAGCGGCAGCCAATTCGCTGGAAGTGGGGCGCTAAATGTCGATCCGCATCATGTCCAAGGTTTGGGAGCTTCACCCCGGCGGTGGCACGGAGCTGCTGACCCTGCTGGCGCTGGCTGACTGGAGCGATGAAGAAGGCCGCTGCTACCCTTCCATTGCATCCATTGCCAAGAAGATTCGGCTCAAGGAACGTCAAGCTCAACGATTGGTTCATAAACTGATTGCTGATGGGTATGTTCAGGTGACTGGAAATGCTCTCGGAGGAGTACCCGGCTCGACTCGGCAGTACCGACTAAATATCTCCCGTCTGACGGGTGTCACCCATGACACCCCTACCAAGGGGACGGGTGTCATCCAAGACGCAGACGGGTGTCATATGGCGCCATATACGGGTGTCACCCATGACACCCTAACCACCATAGAACCGTCATTAACCACCAATGCGCATTTTGCGCAGTTTTGGAGTGCTTACCCGAAGAAGAAAAGTAGAGGGGATGCGGAGAAGGCTTTCAAGGCTCTTAAGGTTGATTCCGTTCTACTGAAAAACATGATTTTCGCTCTCGCTGCTGCGAAGCAATCGAAAGATTGGCTGAAGGATAACGGCCAGTGGATTCCCTACCCTGCAAGCTGGTTACGTAATCGCGGCTGGGAAGATGAAGTCTCTGGGTCAGATGATGACGCTGCTGATGAATTCGCGGGGGCGGTATGAAAACACCCTTCGGAGCTTCTGCAATCATCGAATTGCGCAAAGCAGGCAAGCGTCCTGCCGACATGATCCTGTTGAGCCTGGTCGGCCCACTGCGAGACGAAAGCAATCCTGTAGTCATCCTCAACGATCCAGACTGTGATCTGCGCTTCCTGCATGACCTCGATGTGATGCTTGTCTGCACCATGGAAACACCGAGGGAAATGGTCAAGCGTGTGGCTGACGATCTGATGGCTATCGCACCAGCGTATGCCGGGATTTGGTGGAAGGATAAGGCTGATGGCTTGAATCTCTGCTGGGGAAGTTACAGGCCCAAAGTGATGCGCCGCTGGACCAGAACAGAAAGGGCCGGCTATGCAAGTCATTGATGACAGCATCGACTTTGACGCCTATCTCGCTGGTGGTGACGAAAACGCCAAGGTGCGCCCAGCCAGTGAATACGCCCAGGCGGTCATTGAGCGTATGTACTCAAACAATCCGACCGCCAACGGGTGCCGCCTGCCTTGGCAGAAAACCGAGGAACTGTTCCGGGTTCGCCCGGGTGAGGTCACGATCTGGCCGGGCATCAACGGCCACGGCAAAAGCATGCTGGTGGATCAGGTCATGATTTCGCTGATGTGCCAAGCGCAGCGTGTGTGTATCGCCTCGCTGGAAATGAAACCGGTGGCCACGATGATGCGCATGACCCGGCAGGCCATCGGCACCGATAAACCAACGGAAACCTACATCCACAAATTCCACGAATGGACTGACGGCAAGCTCTGGCTATACGACCAGCAAGGCACTGTTAGCAGTGACCGCATTCTTGGGGTGATCCGATACGCCGCCGAGGAACTGGGCGTCACGCAGTTCGTAATTGATAGCCTGATGAAGTGCGGCATCAACGAGGACGACTACAACGCACAGAAGCGTTTCTTAGACCGGCTATGCGCCACGGCCAAAGACACGCAATGCCATATCCACCTGATTGCCCACTCAAGGAAGGGGCAGGACGAGCTTACGGCCCCCGGCAAGATGGACGTGAAAGGCAGCGGCAGCATCACCGACCAGGTGGACAACGTGATGACGGTTTGGCGGAACAAGAAAAAGGAAATCGCCATCGAGTCCGGCAAGGCTTCTCCGGACATGCTCGAAGCGCCGGACGCCCTGCTGATCTGTGACAAGCAGCGCCATGGTGAATGGGAGGGCCGAATCGCCCTCTGGTTCGATAAACCCAGCTTTCGATACAAGGGCGGCTCTAATGACCCAGTGAGGTCGCTCTCAATATGAACAGAATCGCGCCAAAAACGATTTGTGCGCCAGCGGTAATGGCACTGCATCACCCGGCAGTAAAAAACGCGGCAGCGCTTCACGGCGTCAGCCATTGAATCATTAACACAACCAAGACAGGAGCAATCATGTTTGATGCGTACAAGGTGGCCGTAAAGCTGACCCTGGTGAACGGCGTTAGCGCAGGTCTCGTTGGGCTGTCATCGCAGTTTCAAAAGCTCAGCAGAGACGTGGGACAAACCCAAAACAATATTGCGTTGCTTGAGCGGAAACTACTCGATATTAAGCGCCTCGGCTTGATCGGTGGGGCTATTACAGGCGCAGGGGTGGGAATGCTGTTCTCGCTCAAGGGGCCGGTAGAGCAGGCTATGGAATACGGGCGCGAGGTCTCAAAGCTGCAGCAGATGGGGCTTGGGGATAAGCAGATTGCTGAGGCGCGTAAGTTCTCCGAGGCGACCGAGATTATCGGCACGTCGATGCAGCAACGCATGCGCCTGTTTGTTGAGGCACAAGGATCGTTCCGGGAATCAGGCATGGAAGGCAGCAAGGCACTTGCTGCGGCCAAAATTATGATGCCGGTGTTGGCGCAGTACGAGGTTGCAAGTGGGTTGCTGGGAGGGGAAACAAAAGCTCGCGCGCAGGGATCTATGAGAAGCCTGAACAAGATCGTCGAAATCATGGGCGGGCTGAATGATGTGGAGCGCGCCAAGTCGATTGCCGACGGTGTGTTTAAGGCGGTGCAGTCGTCCGGGAAAATGGTCGATGAACGGCAGTTGAAACAGTTCGTCGCCTACGGTGGATCGGCTACCAACCAGCTCGGTATTCGCGCTATTTTCGGCGGTCTAGAGCCGATGATTGGCGAGCTTGGTGGCAGCACGGCGGCGGTTGGTCTGCGAACGGCTTACACCCGAATGAACGGCATGATGTCTCTGCCGCCACACCTGCTGCTATCCGAAATGTCTCGGCTCGGTATGGCTGACTTTACCGGGCGGAAGCAGAAGGATGACTTGGCGCGGCTAGAGGCTACGGACGTGCCCGCGTACATCAGCAAGGTGATGGGTATCTACAAGACGCATGGCATCACTAGTGTTACCGACCGTGAACGCGAGAATGCAATACTGTTTGGAACGAACGGCAGCAAAGTGATTAACCTGCTGATGCGGCAGATGCCGGTTATCGCAGAGTCGCTAAAGTCATATGATCTGGCGCATGGAATCAGCCAAACAGTCAGTGACAACAAAGACTCCCCGCTGCTGGCAATTCAAAAGTTCCATGCCGCGATGTCCGACCTTGGGCTGGTGATTGGCCAGACGGTGCTTCCTGTCCTAACCCCGATGCTGAAGTCACTGACGGAATTTTTTAAGGAACTTGGACACCATCCTGACATGGTGCGCAACTTGACGCGCGGATTTATAGGGTTGGCTGCTGCAATGTCGATTGGTGGCACGCTGATGCTAACAACCTCGGCATTCAAGGCACTGGGGATGGCTATGACATTTGGCGGGGTGGGAGGTGTCGGGGGCGTGGCGGGAATCAGAGCGGTTGCTGCGGCAATAGGAGGGGCGGGTGCCGGGTCTCTTGTTTTTGCCCTTGGCGCACTTGGTGTGGCGGTGTGGGGACTTTCTAAAATACTTACCGCTGTCGGTGGAGATGGCGTGCACGACCCACTGAATCACCCTGGCAAGAAGTTCATGCGACATGGTCGCGGCGCAGGTAATGGCGAGTGGGTGGTAGACCCTACGCAATCCCAAGAACACGCCGGACAGCATTGGGTGCCAGGAAGTAGAGCCGGTGGGGGACGTTGGGACAACGATACCGGAGGCGGTTACGTGGCTCCAAAATCCCAGAGACAGACAGCTACCATCAACAACACCATCGTAATGCCCGATGGAAAGGTGCTGGCCAATGTGGTGACCAAAGAGCAGTCGAAGAGTGCCGAACGAGGAATGTTCAACAGCGTTGGCTACTTCGACCCAAGCATGTCACTTGCGCCAGTTGGGCACTAGGAGAAGGTAATGGCTGAAATACTGAATTTCCCTGATAGACCAGAGCGCACCTGGAAACACATTGCTGAACAGCTGCGTAAGGGATCGTTTGAAAGAACAGGCTCCAAACGTGTGGCGGACGCTGTAGCGATTCGATGCGGCGATATTTTGGAACGGTGCGTGCCTGTAACCATCGTTAAGGATGCCAACTCACCAGAGGAAAGGGAACGGCAGCTTATTGAGTATATCCACCAGCTTGCTGGTGCACTAATCGGAGAGGTCGGCCTGATGGCGGAAGAAATCGAGCTGCAGAAGCAATCGCCATAAGAGGTAGGGACATACAAATTAAATCCGCCTTCGGGCGGTTTTTTCATTTGGGGTTTCCACGCAGCAGAATCAAGTATTGGCACGGCTTTATGGCGATATTACGCAACCATTTCTGCGCAGGTTGACGCGCGTAGTTTCCGAACAGGTTTATTAAGTGGTTGCTCAACGTCGAAACTCATATCAAGCGGCGATCAGGGCTGGTTACAGTGCGAAGACAGCAGCAGTTATTGCGGCTGAAAACCTAATAAAACCTAATATCGCACGAACGCATGTCCAAGACTCTCGCCTGTTGAGAAATGTTGATATTCAGTCTGCGCTGCAATGTGGCCTGTTAAGTTTTGTTAAGGTTTGGAACTTGAAAAAACTTGAAATTGGGAGTGTTTCAAAATAACCCCATGCAAGGGGTTTTTCCCCACTATAAAAAGGCGGAATCGGGTAATTTCAAAACACCCCATGAATGAATATTCACACTCTATAAAAAGTGATTCGGGTGATTTCAAAACAACCCCATAAGCGGAGGCCAAGATGGCCCATGCGCAGCATCAATGCGTCCACCTGTCCGGCTTGAGTGTGTAATGGCATATGATGTCACTCTGCGTTTTGTAGACGTTAGGAGTAGGAAATGAAAATTATCGCGGTGTTAGCTATGGTTTTTTGGGGTGCAGTATCGATTGCTGCTGAACCTATACAGATCACAAGCAAGGCCGAGATTACTAAAATCCTTTCCAGCATTCCGGTGACTGATCGGGAAATGAATTACAAAAACATTGGTGAGAGGCTTGCCAATGTGGGAATGACGGCGAATAGCATCATGGTCTACAAAATTTTGCTCAAGGGCGATATTGAATCTGATGGGGATAGGATCGGGGACGTTATTTACCAAATCTCCACCAGCAATCCATCCGCCGTTCTAACGCAAAACTACTGCAACATGTTGGGATCTCCAACGTACGTAAAGCGAGGCAGCAAATACATTCCCCAGGATAGAACTGCAAACTGGCTGATGACAAGCAAGTGTCAATTACCCTAGCCGCCCTGGTAACACTTGCCAGCGCCTGCTCACGTCAAAACGTTACCTCCCATGCACCTACGTTACTCCTTCCAAAACACTGGTAGTGCAACGGGGTAAAAAACAGAAGTGTGATCCAAGGGGGCATAAGTGTTTACTCTTGAAAGTGTTGAGATGAGCCATGATTCATGAATACAAAGACATCGTTGTAGCTTTGGCAGCCTTTATCGGCATGTTGCTGGGGGTCGTTAATTTATGGCGATCAGTTCACGAAAACCGAGTGCGCTTGGAAGTTTTCCTTGAGACATCAATGGACGATGGTGAGCCTGTGATTAGGGTAGTTAATCATTCACGTTTCGACCTTTCAATATCCGATGTCGGGCTAATTACTGATAGTGGCCAGCTTGAGCAGATTCGCTACCTTAACGACGATATGAGCGGCGTTAAATTACCAAGGCGGCTTGAGTCGATGAGTGAGGCATTGTTCGACATTCAGGCAGGGTGGCGTGTGTTGGAGAGGAAGGGAATGTTCCAACCATTTGCCTATACCTCAACGGATAAGTTGATACATGGGAATGACCCTAGGCCATTTTTCAAGCGCTGGAGCCAACGGCTTAAGGCTAGGATCAAAGGTCGGCTAACACCAAACCCGTTTAGTGAGATTTAGCGGGGCGATATGGTCATGCCACAGCTTAGTTATAGCTGCTGTGTTTGATATGACATCAGGTATGATTCCGGCATGAAAGATACTGTCGCACTTAGATATTCTGGCGAGGCTGTAGAGTCTGGCCACATGGATGCTTACGAGGCTGCCGCTGGCATGATTGCCTTTGCCGACTTCATAAGTATTGCTGCCCGTGCCGCCTATGGTGAAACTGCCAAAGTTAAAACAGAGGTGCGTGCGTTTGAGCATGGCTCTTTCGTTGTGCAGTTCGCACTAGACTTTGGTGGCGTTATGGCAACGTTGTTTTCCGGCATTGCCAACCCTAAGGATATGTACGAGCTAATCAAGCAGAGTTTTGATGCTTGGAAACATCTTCAGGGCGAAAACCCTGCAAGTAGCATTTCAGTTTAATTCACCCAGCATCATTAATCCCGTGAAAGCCGCTAACCATGCGGCTTTTTCATTTCATAAAATGTGCATTATTCGAGTGTACCTAAGCCAAATAGTTGAAACGGAACATGGAGTGATAATGGCCAAGCTGACCCTCGTTAGGGGATGAAGAGTCATCGAAGCCAATCATGCCTCACACGCAGATTGTGTCTGATGGGAAGGCTCTCGTAGAATTCTGTAACATCCACATGGAAAACTGGAAGCTGTTGGCTGGGTCAGAGGGCGTTGGTGGTTAACTAGGCGGCATCATCTGGGTGGCACTTCATGCAAGTGTTACCAGCCAGTAACACTTGCCAGGGCCTGCTCACGTCAAAACGTTATCTCACATACACCTACGTTACTCCTTCCAAAACACTGGTAGTGCAA
>Ga0265328_10001647_pt1 | contig 10259 bp, 8 predicted proteins | sample 41624metaG_FD_202086 | JGI IMG/M metagenome (GOLD analysis project Ga0265328, IMG submission 202086) | Rhizosphere microbial communities from Carex aquatilis grown in University of Washington, Seatle, WA, United States - 4-16-24 metaG | ecosystem: Host-associated > Plants > Roots > Rhizosphere >...
GTCGATTGTGTCTTCCCCTGCCCCGTTTTGCCCCATTCCCTGCGCCCCGCTGCCTTCGGACACGTCGCAAGCAATAAACGTGGCGGGGCGAAACCGGGCCGCTTCCGGCGAAGACGGAATTGATCGGCATTCCGGCGGGAACCAGCCGCCCGCCCGGAAGGATCGAAAATAGCGAAAGCGGTCGAAAGGGCATTCGATCTAAAACCCGAGCTGTCTATCGCGGCTCCCACCCCAGGGCAAGAGCGGCCGACCAGCGCAAACGCGTTCGAATTTTGTCTGCTCAGCAGCGGACCGGGCGCAGCGGGCATGCTTCATCGAAAAGGAGCGAAATCCAAAAGTAGCTACCTACTGAAGCTCGTCGTGGGGAACATGTCGGCACCCCGGACCCGAAGCCGTGCCGGACGCCTCCGGCATGCGGACGCGCGTGAGAAAGCACAGAGACCGCCGCGTATCGATAACAGCCGTAGACCACAAACGAGCCCGAAGCCGTCGACCGTCTCGCGGAGGCGCGCATCCTCAAAAAGGATAAAGCCGTCTGGAGCGAGCGCAATCCCATCAGAAATGCGGCACGGTTTCCAATGCCTCCGAACGACACGCCGGCGTAGTCTTCTGGGTTGGAACATCGCCAAAGCCGAGCCGGTGCTTCGCTATGCGCGATGGCGCTCGACTGCAATCGATCTTGTGAACGAAATTGCGCCGTGCAAGATGGTAGTCACTTCCGGCTCCCCAGAAGTTATTCCACATCTCGCTTAGCTCCTCATGCCGGTAGAGAGACAGAGGCTTTTCCGCTTCATCGCTCGCGCGTGCTGCTCGTTTACGTGCGAGAATAGTCGTGTAATCCTTGTCCTGCGCGAGCGCCGCCGCGGTGGACTCGATCGCCAATCGAAACGAATCCGCGTCGCCCTCCAAAACGGCGTCCACCATGCCGATCATCAACGCCATTTCGGCATTGATCGGAAGACAGGCGTTCGTCAATTCCATTGCGCGGTCCCTGCCGACGCGTTTTGGTAGGCTGTAAGTCCAATATTCCGAGCCGTGAAGGCCCATCGCTTTGTAATGCGGATTGAGAATGACGCCGTCGCGAACGAAAATGCGGTCGGCGGCGAGGGCGAGCATAACGCCGCCAGCGCCCGCATTGGCGCCGATCGCCGAAATCGTGAGGCGGTCATCAACGGTCAGAATTTCCTGAACAACGTCATCCATGGCATTGATGTTACGCCATGATTCCAGCGCGGGATCGGACGCCGCCTCGATGACGTTCAGGTGGATTCCGTTGGACCAGAAGTTTCTTCCTCCCATGAACGCCAAGACTTTCGTCGGTCGCAATCGCGCGGCGCGTATCGCGGCTGCGAGCCGCTCGCATTGCTCCGTCGACATTGCGCCATTGTAGAACTCCCAGAAAAGATATCCGACGTCGTTTCTTTCGACGTAATGGATTTCCTTGAAAGTCCGGCGCCCGTTCCCGTCGGAGAGCGTCATGACCGAAGAAATCGGCACACCGTCGAAACGCTCGGGCGGCAACGCCATAGTCGCAGGAAGCTTGAAATATTCGTTCGCTCCCCCTTTTCGTTTGAGATGAGTGATCCAAACCGCGCCATCCGCCGTCCTCCGACAAATCGCTCCATGGCGAACCGCCAAGATCTCTCCCGGCGACGCCTCGCTCGTCGTCCCCAATTCATCTTCGAAATGCGCGCCGAACATGAAATAGTCATGGTCGAATATTCTGTCCAAAACGCCGGGGAATCCGTCCGCCGCGTGGATCTTGCGGACGATCGTCTGCGTGTCGTCCCTCGCCCAATCGATGCGTCGATCGGTCTGCTTCATGGAAGGGCGCAGTGAACCGCAGAGGTTCGAATTGTCCGACGCCAGCAGAGGAAACAATGCGCTGTATTCCGAGCGTGAATAGGTGTGCGCCGCTGACGTGTCCGCGTATGCCGACTTGGCCGCCGGCGTCGCGCGTGCCTTGGGCGCGTGAGCGCGCAGAGCCTTCAGCTTCTCGACTACTTCCGAGATGCCCTTCATGCCGGCTTCGGCCGCCAGCGCCCGATAGACGTAGGATTTTGGGGCCAAGGGAAGCGCGAAGTTATGCGTCGACCAGACCGCGCCCGCGTCCATTTCCGCGTCCGCTTCGAGAGCGGTCATTCCCCACTCGCTTCGTTCCTCCATAATGGCCCAGTCGATCGATGATGGCCCCCTGTCGCCGATGATCCCTGGATGCATGATGATCGTCGGGTGATTTTTCCATATGTCTTCGGGTACCGCCTGCTTCAGGAATGGACAAAGGATCAGGTCGGGTTCGAACAGGTCGACGGCTTCCCGCATGATGTCTGGGCGGTGACCGAACTCGACCGTGACGTCGTGCTCGGCCCCGAGGTCCACGTAGGTCCGTTGCGTGAAACTGTTAAACGACGTCGAAATGAGAAGAATCTTCATCGCCTGTTTCCGCTTTTTCGAATGGATGAAAGTTAATTCGTCATTGAAGCGACTTCCCTACTCGGATGCATCCCTCATCCGAGGTAGCACTCGGCGTCGAGCTGTCTCGAACAGACCGCGCGTTGTCATCGGATGATAGAGCCGATGAGAGCCGACTGTCGCCGAAGTGAAAGCGCCGGAAATGGTTTGCTCGACAGGCAGCCGGCGGAATGGCGCACTGGCAGTTATTCGGCGACCCGGGGGCCGTGCGCGCCTCTTCGAAAGCAGGTTTCCCCCGCCGCCGCTATCGATCCAGGACGTCGTTGCGGACGGACTGGGCGATGCCGGCGACTTCCGCTATGTCGCCCTCGGAAACGCCGAGCTCCTTCAACGTGGCCGCCAAGTCCTCGATCACGGCGTCAAAATGGGCGTCGCCCAGTCCCTGCGCGACGAGATGCCTGTGACCGTCGCGCAAGCTCTTGCCGTCGTACGAGTTCGGGCCTCCGAAAACGAGGGTGAGGAAGGCTTTCTGCTTCGCCGCCAGACGGTCTATGTCCACGCCTTCGAAGAAGTGGCCGATGCGATCGTCGGCAATTACCTTGCGATAGAAGATATCGACGGCGGCGTTGACAGCGGGGGCGCCGCCGAGGCGATCGTAAAGCGTGGACATTCCTTGCTCCGGTGAAAGATCTGGCGCATCTAAACGCCTCTCTTGCCATCGCAATTCCTTCGGCGTATCCCTCAAATGCGGTAAGCCGCAGGCCATAGCCGTCGCTCATTCAATTCGGGCGCTCGAACGACGGGTCGATACAGAAGCCTTGGATCCAGCAAAAACAACAAGAAAATCCACGGATTTTGAGGCCGTCGTCCATGGTGGACATTGAACGCGTCGCAGATGGAATTTACGAAGCCGCCGCCGATCCGGATTTGTGGCCGCAAGTGATGCACGACATCGCCCGCTCGGTGGACGCTGCGGGGGGCATCATTCTTACACGTCGCAGCGACGCTTGGTTGGGGTGGCGCTATTCGTCGGCGATGGCTCCCGGGGCGGAGGCCTACATGCGCGAGGGCATCGCGCGCAGCGGCGCCACCCAGCGACTTCTTTCCGCCGATCGGGCCGGTTTCATCGACGCGCGGGAGGTATTTACCGAGGAGGAATATCTCGCCGATCCCCTGATGACCGAGTGGGGAACGCCCGCAGGCCTTCACCATGCCGCTACGACGGCCATCCATGCGCCGAGCGGCGATCTTCTGGTCGTCCAGGTCAATCGGCGCATCGGCGAGCCTCGGTTCAGTTCCGGCGACATCGCCCTGCTCGACGCCGTTCGACCGCATCTCGCACGTGCCGGCCTGCTAGCGGCGCGTTGGCGGCTCCAACGGCTGCGGGCCGCCGCGGAGGCGCTCGCTCTCCTCGGCCTTCCGGCGGTCGTCCTCGATGCGCAAGGGCGCGTGCTGGCGGCCAATTCCCTGATCGAAGCGATGAAATCCCACGTCGTCTGGCTGCCTAAGGACCGCATAGCGCTTGCCGACACTGCGGCGAACGCCCTGCTGCGGCACGCCATCGCGGACATTTCCAATCCCGCCGCGACGTCGGTCCGGTCCTTTCCCGTGAAGGGGACGGAGGATGATACGCTCGTCGCCCATCTGATCCCCGCCACGGGCCACGCCCGCGACCTGTTCGACGGCGGGTTCGGGATTCTGGCGTTCACGCCGGTCGCGACGCCTTGCGCTCCGGACACCGCGCTCATCCGCGGCCTGTTCGATCTGACGGCCGCCGAAGCCCGCGTGGCGGGCGGCATCGCCGAGGGACTGTCGCCGGAACAGATCGCGGAGCGACACGGGGCTTCGCGAGAGACCGTGCGCCACCAGCTCAAGACGGTGTTCGCCAAGACAGGCGTCGCCCGCCAGTCGCAGCTCGCCGCCCTGCTTGCCGCGCAGACGAGGTTTCCGCCGAGGTCGAGCGAGGGGACCGAGTAGCGCCTGAGGACTCTCGGTCCTAGTCGCGGGATCAATTCGCCTTACCAGTCATAGATCGCCCGACCGATCAGGCAACCCACAGGAACTCCCATCGCCTCCCGGCATTCCTTGATCCCGTCGGCGAGCTTTCTGCTGATCCATGCGCGAAAGGGTTCCCGGTTCGAAACCTTTGCGAGGCTTCTTGCCATCGAGATCAGCATGTCGAGTTCGTGGATGAGGCCATAGCTGTCGTCAGATTCCATCCTTCGACCTCCCGATACGCAATGATCAACGACGCCGGATAGACGATCGCAAGGTCCGTCGGAGGAGAGAAAGCTATGCATGTTGCGGAATTGCAAACACGATCTATTCGTTGGCTTTTCTCGTCGCTCGAACCCGAAAACGGCCGCACACTCGCCCGCGGGACAACGGACTCCACTCCCGGCAGCCGCCGAGTGACGCCATATCCCGGAATGTCTGCTGACGGCGCAATCAGACGTTGTCCAGACGGGCGGGTTGCGGCCGCATTGGGTCAGAGTTTCACGTTCACGTATGGTAGGGTCGCGGCGGTGCGGACCTTGCGCTGCCGTTCAGCAGTGGTGATTCGCTGGACTTGATCAATTTCGGCGAACGTAAAGTCGGGCGTTGCTGACAGCCAGCATCTGGCGATCGATTTGGCCTTTAGCGTCGGCGGTGAGCACGCATTCCATCAGCGGGTAGTATTGGCGACCGTCGTACGCAACCAGCAGCAAGTCGACGCCGGCATTGAGCGAAGCGACGACGCCGGAACAGATATCGTGGCGGTAGACGGCGCCCATGTCGAGATCATCCGTCACGACGAGGCCTTCGAAGCCCCATTCGCTGCGGAGCAAGCCAGAGATCGCCGCTTTCGATTGGGACACCGGATGAAGCGGATCGAGCGCATCTATGATCGCGTGGCTCGCCATGACGAGCGCGGGCGACTGTCGCGCGATTTCGCGGAAGGGCGCCCAGTCCGATTGGGTCAATTCGTCCGCGCTCGCGGCGAGGCGGGCCTGCACCGCATGCGTATCCTCCCGCACACGGCCGAGGCCGGGGAAATGCTTCAAGGTCGCGCTCACGCCTTTCGCATAAAGTCCCAAGCCGAAGGCCGTGGCGATCTCCGTGACGACGGCGGGATCTGAGTCGATGGCGCGGCTTGCGATACGACTGCCATTGTCGGATGCATCCGCCCGTCGCTCGAAGAAGCGCAAATCTACCACTGGTGCAAAATCGACTGTGACGCCGAGATCGGCCAGTTCGGCGCCGAGCGCTTCGCCAGCGTTGCGCGCCTTTGCGCGTCGGACGTTGGGCGGCAACCCTGCGAGATCGGACAGAGGAGAATGTGCGGGAAGCGGGGGCGAAAGATGCGAGACGATCCCGCCTTCTTGATCGGCGGCGACGATCAGTGGCGGTAGTCCGGCGTCGCGCCGCAGTCTTTGGAGCTGGGCGATCTCGTCGCGCAATTGGTCGAGGCTCCGGCCGGCCGCATTGCGATGGGTGACGAAAATCCCACCGATCAGACCGCGCGCGGCGAGAGGCGCGACCTCGCCGACGCTCTCATAGCCGACAATGAAATGTCGGCCGTAGCGCTGGCCGAGCTCCAGTGGCGTGCTCATCACGCGATGTTCTCGCAGCCGCGCCCAGAACCAATTGCCGGCGAGCGCAAGCGGAACGCAGCACCAAAGCGCGACGAGCAGGAGGCCTTGGCGCGAAACTCTCCCGCCGCGCCGCATGGCGAAAGCAGACGTCAGGACGCCTGCGATCGACGCGCCGAGGATCGCCGCCCATGCCCAGTTGCGATATGGCAAGAACAATGGATCTTCGAGGCTGACGGCGATTGCAATCGCGCCGGCGCCGGCCGCCCATAGGAGGGCGACCATCGCGCGCGAAAACGTCGGCCGCGCGCCATGTCCCCCGCAAGGATCGCAAACCGCCGCCACAGCGACGCCGATGGCGTAGGCGAGAATGTTCCACAAAGAGAATATGCGGCCGAGAATCAGCGCGCCTGGAAGCGTCAGGCGAAAAGCGTCGAGCCAGGGCGTGTGATAGAGGCGGAAGGCCTCCACCGCGATCGCGATCGACATGGCGGCCGCTCCGATCCGCCATCGCGGCCAGTCGCCGCGGCCGACGGCGACGAGAAAATAGACCATCGCCGCCCATAGTACGGAACCGCCGTATTTCACCAGGAAAGCCCGCAGGCCGAGTCCATGTCCGAAGGCGCGCAGGGATAGGCCGGCGAAAATTATCGCCGCGCAGACGGCCAAGCGCATTTTCATGACGGCCACCGTTCCTGCTCTGCGAGCGGGATAGTCAAAACGAATGCCGCGCCCGGTGACGCGCCCTCGCCATCCTCTGCCAGAGCAATGCTTCCGCCATGCGCTCGCAGCATGGCCCGCACGATCGCGAGACCCATGCCGGTGCCGCCGCTGTCGCGCCGCGTCGTGAAGAAACTGTCGAAGACCTTTTCGCGGTTGGCGCGCGACACGCCCGAACCATCGTCCCGAACCGCGATACGCAGGTCCTCGCCTTGCACCGCGGCCGCGATCGTCAATTGCGTGGCGCCATGGCGCGCGGCATTGTCGGCGAGATGCGAGAGGACGATGCGCACGTTTTCCGCCGAAATCCGGATCGCGCGGTCGAGATCGCCATTCGCCTCTATGCCCAGAGTTTCGAAGCCCGATCGTAAATCGACGACGGCGTCGGCCGCCGTCGTCGATCCCGAGGTCGGCGTGGCTTCCGCCCGGGCGAGCTCGCGCAGCCTCTGCACCACCGCCGTCAATCGGCCCGCGTCCGAAATGATATTGTCGAGAAAGCGGCGCCGATCCTCTGTGCTCATCCCTTGAGCGGATGGATCGAGATCGTCGCGCAGCAGCTCCGCCGCGCCCTGTATCGACGTCAATGGCGATTTCAACTCGTGCGAAACATGGGCGGCGAAGGTCGCGATGAAGTCCGACCGATTTTGGAGATTGGCGGCCATGTCGAGAAAGCTCTGCGACAATTGCGCAATTTCCATTGCGCCATGATGGGCGAGCGGCCGCAGCGCGCTACGATCGCCGCGGCCGATGGCGGCCGTGCGGCGCATGAGCTCGCGCATCGGCCGTGTGATCGTACGCTGGAACACGAAGCCGATCAGCAGAGCGAGACTCGCAATGGTCAGACCCGCGAGCGTCACCTTGCCGCGCTCGTCGTAGAAATTCTTGAAAATATTACTCGGCGTGCGCGAGGCGTAGACGACGCCGGCGACGCGGCCGCGAAGGACGATAGGCATGGCGGTGAAGACGCGCACGGCCGTCCCGCGGCTCCAGGAATAGAGCGGCGGCGGCTCGTGCTTCGAAATCCGCGAACGCATGACGCTGCGAAACCGCCCCTCGAGCGCCTCGGCGACCTCCTCGACATGCGCGAGCGATAGGCCGATCTCCTCGCGTCCGGCGATCACGACGCCTTTGGGATCGAGCAGACGAAAGCCGGCGAGCGTGACCTGCTGGATTTCGACGAGGTCCGGCCCGAGGCGCGCGCCGAGCGCGACGAATTCGGCGTCGGCCGGCGCTGTGGCGGGCCGCGCCTCGGGTCTTCGTCCCAGCATGTCGTCGGTGGTCAGATCGAGCGTCGGCAGGATCGGCGCATAGGGCTCCGCAGGATCGGTTCTCGGCGCGGAGACCTCCGCGCCCAGAGTAATATTCTCCGGCGCGCGCGTTTCGAGTTCGCGGTGCATGACGGCGGCGATGGCCGCACTCTGTCCGATCAGCTCGGATTCCGTCTGGTGTATGAGCTGGTTCTCGTAGATGCGGAAAAAGAACAGGCCGGCGAGTGGCAGCGCCAGCGCGGTCGCCATCACGAGCGATACGATCAAGCCGACGCTCGGCCGCCATTTGCGCGGGACTTCTATTTTCGGCGGTGGGTCGATCAAGCCTTCGCCTCGCAACGACCGATCCGGAAGCCGACGCCATGCACCGTCTCGATCGCATTGTCGCAGGCGAGAGCACCGAATTTCGCGCGAATGTTGCGAATATGGCTGTCGATCGTGCGATCAGCGACATGGATCGCGCCGCCATAGGCGGCATCCAGAATCTGGTCGCGCGTGAACACCATGCCGGGGCGCGCGAGCAAGGTCTTCAAGATTGCGAATTCGATCGCCGTCAAGGCGACCGGCTGCGTCCGGAAGGTCGCGGCATGGGCGTTCGGATCGAGGGTGAGATCGCCACGCGACAACGGCGTCGCCTCTGGCGAGGGGCGAGTCTGCGCGCGTTTCAGAATAGTGTTGACGCGGGCGACCAGCTCGCGCGGGCTGAAGGGCTTGGTGACGTAATCATCGCCGCCGATCTCGAGGCCGATCACCCGGTCGATCTCCTCGTCGCGCGCGGACAGGAACAGAATCGGCGCATCCGATGTCCTGCGAATTCGCCGGCAGACCTCGAGGCCGTCCATCTCGGGCATGCCGATGTCGAGCACGACGAGATCGGGCGCCGCCTCGGAGAAGCGACGCAGCGCCTCGGCGCCGTCGCAGGCGGAGACCGTCTTCATGCCGGCCTTCTCCAGCGCGAAGCAGATGATATCGCGAATGTGGGAATCGTCGTCGGCGACGAGAATGCGGTGGGCCACGGAAGCGCGCCTCTCATTTGCCTGTGGCGTCGTCGCTCATCGGCGCAGCGCCTTGTGGATTTGTATCGAAATATCGTTTCAGGCGCCATCCGCGAAAGGTCCAGCTCCGCCAGTCGATATCGGTGACGGCGGGGCGGGCGGAGGCGCGGGCGAACTTTTCCTCTCTCGGCGGGCGGCGCCCTGTCCGTTCGGCGTAGAGTCGGACATATCGATCATAGGCGGGGATCGCCTGCGGCCCGAGCGAAAGAAGATAGTCGATGTCGAGCGCCGGGCCGGCGCCGCTCGTCTCGGCGCAATGCGTGACATTGTAGCTCGCGACGATATGAGGGAAATTCAGGAAGCAGCAGAAGTAGAGCGTCGCGGTCGCGGCGAGCGCATTGGCGTCGAGCAGCCATTTGTTCGATTTTCGCGCGGCGATCTGGACGGTGATCAGCATGAGGCCGATGGCGACCAGGCCCATCCAGACCATCGCCGCAAGCCGCAGCTCGCTGAGGGAATAGGCGTCGATATAGAGCGCTGTGCGGAACAGCGACGACAGGACGAGCATGACGTTCTGCGCGACGAAGATCAGCACCAGGGGCTTTATGCAACGTGCCGTTTCGGCAGGGCCGCCTGGACGCATCGCCACGAGGACGAAGCCGGCGGCGAGCAATGCCGTCGCCACCAGCGGGTAGGCGCCGCGATGCGCATAGGCCGCATAGGTGAGGCCATGCGGCAAGGCCAATCCGCCCCAGAGATAGGCGACGTCCAGCGCCGTCTGCACGGCGAACAAGGCGTTGAACAGGATTAGAGATCGCAGCACCGCATCGACGCCGAGCAGGGCCCCGTCGTCCCTCTGGCTCATAGATGCCGGGGCCGATCGCGGCGCCGGCGCACGCCGCCGACGCAGATGAACGAATGGCCATATGAAGCACGCGATCAGCAGCCAGAACAGGATGCGTATCGGCGACATCAGCTCGAATATGCGCCTCGGATCGAATAGGCGCACCCATTCGTCGATCACGGGATTCGCCGTAGCAAAGAGCGACAGGAATATGAGGAACAGGCCGATCGGAGCGATCCAGGCGACCAGCGTCCCCGTAGGCTGGACAGTCCTGGACCTGCTCCGCGATAGCCTCCGCGCACGAACAATATCGCCGATCAGCCAGAACGGGCCGACGAACAGCAGATTGCAGGCGCGGCGGAGTTGCGACGGCCAGACGCCACCGCCGAAAGTCATGACCTGCGCGAACATCAACGTCGCTCCAATAACGAGGAGAAGCGACAGCCAA
>Ga0265328_10001657_pt1 | contig 10216 bp, 8 predicted proteins | sample 41624metaG_FD_202086 | JGI IMG/M metagenome (GOLD analysis project Ga0265328, IMG submission 202086) | Rhizosphere microbial communities from Carex aquatilis grown in University of Washington, Seatle, WA, United States - 4-16-24 metaG | ecosystem: Host-associated > Plants > Roots > Rhizosphere >...
CAGAGCCGCGGCGAGCGCGGCGGCGAAGGACAGATTTCGTTGTCGGCGGCTAGTCACGGGAGAGCGCCTCGACAGGATCGAGGCGAGATGCGTTGCGTGCAGGAGCATAGCCGAAGATGACGCCGGTGAGCGACGCGCTCGCGACAGCAGCGGCGATGGCGGAAACGGACAGGACAAGCTCCCATTCCTTGGGCAGGAAATAGCTGGCGACGTAACTCAGGCCATAGCAGATGAGCACGCCAACGGCGCCGCCGACGAGGCAGACGACGACGGCCTCCGTGAGAAACTGGTTCTGGATGTCGGATCGGCGCGCGCCCACGGCCATGCGGATACCGATCTCTCTCGCGCGCTCCGACACCGAAACCAGCATGATGTTCATCACGCCAATGCCGCCGACGATGAGTGAGACGAGGCCGATCGCGCCGAGCAAGAGAGTCATGGTGTCGGTGAAAACCCGCCCGGACCGCACGCGCTCTTCCAGATTGAAGATCACGAAATCCTTGACGTGATGACGCCGCTGGAGAATGTCCTCGATTCCGCGCTGCACGGCCTCCATCGGCATGTTTTCACGAAACCGCAGCACAATGCTGTCGAGATGAGAGCGCCCGACTAGACGCGCGCCGACGGTCGTATAGGGCATATAGACGACGAGGCGGTTGGCGGCTCCAGGAGACTCCATTGTGAGATTTTTCGCGACGACGCCTACGACCATACACGGCAATTTGCCGACATTGATGATCTTTCCAATGGGATTCTCGGCGCCAAAAAACCTCTTCCTGGAATTGGCGTCGATCATTACGACCTGCTTTTGCGAGAGAATATCCTCGCGACTGAAGCCTCGCCCAATTTCGAGTTCGTATCCGCTCGTCTCGAAAAAGGACTCGTGGACGCCGTTGACAGTGACGTTGCTGTTTAGTGAACCCAGCCGCAGCGAGCTTGACGCGCCAAGCGTCGGACTGACGCCGAAAATAAAACTCTGTTGGCGAAGGATATCGGCGTCCGCGGCGATGAGCGTCCGGAGGTTGGCGGCGTCGGGATCGCCGAAGAATTTTCCGGGATAAATCTCGAAATAATTGGCCGGCACATTTTTGAGCTCTTGCTGAATGCGGCGCTGGGCGGACTCGCCCAAAGCCACCATCATGACGACCGACACAATGCCGATGATGACGCCGAGCAGCGTCAAGCCGGTGCGCAGGCGATGCGCGATCAGCGCGAACCAGGCCATGCGCGCGGCTTCGATAAAGCTTGACCAAGGCGCGGAATGTGACTCCGCGCCAGCCGGCGGCGCGGGCGACGTTTCCGTATCGGCCGCCGCCGACGGTGGGAACAATGCGGCCACGCCTTCCGTCGCGCGGTCCACGACGATGCGGCCGTCCTCGATCTCAACGATGCGCCGCGCGTAGCCGGCGACATGGGAGTCATGCGTCGCGATGATCAGCGTATGGCCGAGGCGATTCAGCTCAAGGAGGATGTCCATCACCTCCCGTCCGGTCCGGCTGTCGAGCGCGCCGGTCGGTTCGTCGGCCAGAATGATCGCGCCGCCGTTCATGAGGGCGCGGGCGATGCTGACGCGCTGCTGCTGGCCGCCGGAGAGTTGACTTGGCCGATGGCCGAGACGTTCTCCGAGGCCAAGCCGCTTAAGCAATTCTTGCGCGCGCTTATGACGAGCATCCTGCGCGACGCCGGCATAAATCGCGGGAATTTCGGCATTGGCGCGCGCGGTCAGTTGCGGCAGCAGATTATAGCGCTGAAAAATGAAGCCGAACTGGTCTCGCCGCAGCGCCGCGAGCTCCGTCGCGTCGAGCGTCGTCGTCTCGCGCCCGCCGACGCGATAAGTCCCGGTGCTTGGTCTATCGAGACAGCCCAGAATATTCAGCAGCGTCGACTTGCCGGAGCCGGAGGCGCCCATCAGCGCGACCATGTCGCCCGCGTTGATGGCGAGATCAATGTCGCGCAGCGCATAGACCTCCTGATCGCCCGCCATATAACGTCGCGAGACGCCTCGAAGTTCGACGAGCGGCTCTCTCACTTGCCGGGCCCCGCAGCCGGTTGATCCGGCTCGCCGGTGATCACCGTGTCGCCTTCCGTCAGCCCTTCCAGCACCTCCGCCTGTATGAAATTGTCGAGGCCGACTCGCACTTGCTTCGTTTCGACGCCGCCGCCGGGCTTCAACACTCGGATCGCATAGCGCCCATCCGCGCCCTTGTTGCGCAGAGTCGCGGAGGGAATTGCCAACGCATTCCGAGCGTCGCCGAGTTGGATCGACACCTGCGCCGTCATGCCGATGCGCAGAAAATGCTCGGGGTTCGGCACGTCGAACAGCGCATTGTAAAACACCGCGATAGCGGAACCGGACGTCGAAGAGGATGGGCCGGACGATCCCGCCGCTGTCGTGGTTGCATTGGAATAGCTGTCCGGCGCCGGCTCCGTCGCGCGCAATTTGCCCGAATAGCGCTTGTCCGGATCGCCCAGGATGGTGAAGGACACCGTCTGCCCGGCGCGCACCTTGATGACATCGGCCTCCGAGACCTGCGTTTTTACGGTCATGGCGTCGAGATCGGCGAGTTTTAATATGACCGGCACGATCTGCGCGGCCACCACGGTCTGACCCTCTTGCGTCAGGACGGCGACAACCTCGCCGTCAATTGGTGCGGCGATCCTCGTGTAACCGAGATTGGTGGCGGCGATCTCGACTTGCGCGCGCGCCTGCGCGTCGAGTGCGGCGAGCGCGGCGTCGTCGACCTGGGACTGCGCGTCCGCGCTTTCCAGATCACGCCGCGATGTCGCGGCCCCTCCGATCATGCCTTTTTGCCTGATATATTCGAGCTTCGACGTACGCAGCCGCGCCTCGGCCGCCCGCTTTTGGGCCTCGAGATTGGCGAGGTTCGCCTTCTGCGCGCGAAGATCGTTTTCGGGCAGGACCGGATCGATCTCCGCGAGCAGATCGCCGGCGTGAACCTGATCGCCGAGCTTAACTCTCAGCGACTTCAACTGGCCCGTGACCCGGGTTCCAACATCGACCTGCCGGATCGCCTGCAACGTTCCCGTCGCCAACACGTCGCTCTCCAGCGTCACCCGCGCGGCTTTCGCGGTCAGATATTGCGGCGCCGTCGGCGTCGATAGCCAGCGGAATGGAAAATATCCAGCGCCCAGAACAATCGCGCCGATCAATATCCAGCGCGCGCGGCCCTCGATCGGGAAGCCGAACTTTTTCAATTGGAGCATGGCGCGCGATTGCTTTCGAGCCTGGGAAAGCTCGCGCGGTCTTCACGGCGCTTGGCGTAGGACGCGACTTCCGATGCGATCGGATGCAGACGATCGAACGAGAGCTGCGTAATCGGCGCTACGAACGGGTGCGAACCCGCCGGCGCGCCGCTCACCACGAACTGACACATGAGGCCCCCGCCATCGCGCGCGGAAAAGACATTGGTCACGGTGAGTCGGGGGGAAGTTCGCTCCATTGATAGGCGATTGCGCAGGAAGCTCATCAACGCCGGCTTTCCGTAAGCAGTCACGGACAATACACGTTGCAGCCGGGACACGAGTTGTTCCTCCTGGTGTTTGGCCAAAATCATTCGGGTCTCCGTCGATTGAATGAATTGAAACTTAAAAAGAACGATCACCGAGCCGCGATCTCCGGCTCGGCGAGAGGCTTCGACGCGCCGGCGCCGACGCGACGCTTTCGCGCGGCGCGCTTTTTCAGCCAGATATAGACCCCGGTGATCGAGAGCGCCGTGATGACGAAGCCCATCGCGCAGACGAAAACCTTCATGGGAATGCCAAAGACCCGAGCCATGTGCAGCATGAACAGCCAGCGCGAAATCACGTCGCCGGTTTTCTCCGTCGCCTTGCCGGGCCATGATGCGTCAAGCGGCGCGCCCGTGTCGGCGTTGAAGATCACATAGGTTTCGGCGTCCGTGTCTTTGTCGAGGGAGCCATGCGCGATTAAATAGTAGGCTCCGTGTTCACGATCCAAGACCAGTGAGCCATCCCAATCGACCGCGAAGCCATGCAGGCGACCCTGCTCGTCGAGCAAGGCGCGGCCGGTGTCGCGCGCCGCGCGCCAGTCGAGTTTGGGATTGTCGAGCGGCTGCGCGCGCGCGGGCATGTTCGCCGTTGGCTCGGTGTGAGCGAACAGCGTGTTCATCACGGGCGCATAGACTTGAGGAAGATTGAAAGCGACGCTCGACCAGGCGAAAACGAACAGCATCGCCCAGGTCCACAGACCGAAGGCGCGATGGATGTCGAAGTTTATTCGATAGGCGCCGGCGCTGAATTTGATCAGCCAGGCCGGCTTCCATCGGCTCCACCAGGATTTGGCCGACGATGACGCGCGCTCGCGGCGCGAAAGCGGAAAGGTGAGGTAGAAGGAGACGAAACAGTCGATGGTCCAGACCAGCGCCGTGACGCCGAGGATATACCTGCCTAAACTTCCCGTGCTCGCCGGCAGGGCGAGCGACATATGCAGGCGATAGAGAAAGGAGATGATGTCCTTTTTCGCCAGCGAGACCTCGCCCCATAGGCGCTCGCCGAGCCTGTCGCCCGTATAGGGATCGAAATAGGCCAGGATCGGGCGGGCGGCCGAGTCCTTTTGCGCTTGAACCACGACCTCGACCGAACTCCCCGCTTCGACATGCAATTGAACAATATCGAAGCGCGCGTCGGGATAAAGCGCCTGCGCCTTCTCGCGCAGGACGAGCGGATCGAGCATCGGCGCGTCGCGCTTCGCGACGGTCAAGAGTTCGGGATTGAGCCAGAGATCCAGCTCGGCGCGAAAGGCCAGCACGGCGCCGGTGAGCCCGACGACGACGAGAAACCCCGCCATCGCCAGCCCCGTCCAACGATGCAGCCATACCCAGAAGGAGCGGCGCATCGTCAGAACTCCATGCGTAGCGAGCCCTTGAAGGCGCGCGGCTCGCCAACGACGCGCTGGGTGAAGGACCAGCCTTGATTTGGGAGCGGCAGGCCAAAAAAGTTTCCTCCGGCGGAATAATATTTGTGGTCGAGGAGGTTGTTGACGTTCAGTTGTAAGGTGACCTTCCTGCCCTCCAGATTGAAACTATAGGCGCCAAAAGTGTCGACCGTCGCATAGGAGGCGATGTCGGTCTGGTTTCTGGGATCGCCATAATCCTGAATGCGTTGGGAGTCGCGATAGGTGACGCCGCCGCCAAATTTCAGGCCCTTGAAGTCGCCCTGTTTGAATTCATAGCTGCTGAAACCGCTGGCCGTGTTGCGGGGGACGTTCGGAAAGCGCGAACCGACGGTCGAAATCCCATTGGAGTCCGTGTCGTTCGCCTTGGTGATGCGCGTCTCCGTATTGGCGTAGGCGAGAATGATGTTCCAGCCCGGCAGAACCTCGCCCTGAACGTCGAACTCGACGCCCTTGGCGTTGACCTCGCCCGTTATGAGCTGGAAGCCCGGATGCGCCAAATCGGCTGTCGGCACATTGGTTTTGGTAATGTTGAAATAGGCGGCGGTGGCTCTCAGCTTGCTGTCGAAAAACTCCGCCTTGGCTCCGAATTCGTACTGCGTGGCGTCGGAGGGCGGAACGGGCGTGCCGGGAAAAATCTGTCCACCATTGGGGCCGAAACCCTCGGCGTAATTGCCATAGAGACTGAGCCACTCCCGCGGCTGCCACAAGACGCCGACGCGGGGCGTGACGCGCTGCGCCTTGGTGGGAGTGTTCTCCGTCCAGTCGTTAGCCTTGTAATCGCCGGCGCGGGACAATAGCGTGATATTTTGATATCTTACGCCCCCCAACAAGTGAACGCCGAACGGCAGCGCGATCTGATCCTGGATATAGGCGCCTTCCTCGTAATTTGTGTTAGTGGCAGTGTAGGGCGACCATGAGCTGTTGAGGTAAGGCACGCCAGGATGAATCGGGTTGAAAAGATTAATTTGAGAATAAGGCAATATGCCCAACTGTTCCGAAAAAATGTTATTCCGATAGAACTCGCCACCTAACAACAAGGTGTGTTTGAGTTCTCCGGTATAGAAATGTCCGATGAGATCCAAATTCGTCGAAAACGTATCGTATTTACCGTCAATCGGCCACGCCTGTTGATCAACGAGGGCCTGATCGCCATTGCTCTCGATAAAGAGTGGAAATACATCAAAAGAGTTAAACCATGTCCTGACATATTGAACTCTGTGTCTGATTGTCCAGTCATCATCAAATTGATGCGACCAATTAAAGCCTATCAAAGCCCTTTCGACTCGGTTAGGAGAATATTCTCCGTAATTCAGGCTGCGTGGAGTGTTGATGATCACGCCATTATAGGTTGGAACCCAGGCGAAGGGGTCGGACTGCTTGGCGTTCTTATATTCGAACTCCAAAGTCGCCTGGGTTCGCTGATCGTAATTCCATTTGACAACCGGAGCGACGAAAAAAATGTCGCCGTGCTCAAATTCCTTGAACGTGCGGGCGTTCTCATAGGAAAAATCGACGCGGTAGAGAACGCTCTTATCCGGCGTGACCGGTCCCGTCGCTCCGGCCGTGGTGCGAAAAGTCGGGAAGGAACCGATCTGCTGGTCGATGTAGTAAGCGGTTTTCTCCTGCGGCTGTTTGGTGATGATGTTCACGATGCCGCCCGGATCGACCAACCCGTAAAGAATTGCCGAAGAGCCCTTGAGCACTTCGACGCTCTCGACGTTGGCGAATTGCACCCCGCCGGAGCTGGAGGACCCATAATCGTCGCGATAACCGTTTCGGAAATAGGAACCCGTCTCGAAGCCACGAATGGTGATGCCGCTGCCTTGCGCGGGGTTCATGGCGGAATTCGGCGTGACGTTCACGCCGCTGACGTTCTTGACGGCCTGATCGATCGAGTAGACCTGCTGGTCTTGCAACACCTGCTGCGTCACCACCTGCACGTTGAGCGGCGTCTCCATGATCGGCGTGTCGGTACGCGTGCCGGTGGTGGCGTCCGGCGCGACATAGCTGTCTGGGGCCATCTTGGCCCTGGCGCCCCATGCGTCGCCTCCCCCGCTTCCCGATCCTCCGTCTCCCGATCCGCCGCCGCTCACGGGCCGCGCCACGCCAATGTCGATCTCCGGCAAGGCCTCCTGCGCCAGCGCGGAACAGGATAGACAAGTCGCGGTAAGAGCGCCGGCGGCGACGCCGCGCAAGAGACGAGAACGAGACATGGGTATAGCTCCTGATGCGGCTGGAGAGCCGTCAAAGTCCGAATGCGCGAGATGCGGCCCGATAAGCCGCGTTCAGTCGGTCAGGAGAAGATTGGCGGCGCGCGCGAGGACCAGGCGCCGGTCCAGCCAATGGGGCGCGCGTCGGGATCGTCGACAAAGCGTCCAGCGATCCGCGTATATCCGAGGGACGGATAAAATGTCGCGGCGTCCGATCGCGCAGCGTCGCCAGAGGGCGCCCAGTCGTGATCGCGAGCGATGCAGAAGATGCAACATGGGGAGTGATCGCGCCGGCTCGGAGCCGGCGATGATTCGCCGCCGTGAATGTCGGTGTTGCAGGCCACGCCGGTCGTCGATAACCCGGCCTCGGCCCCCGAGACGCCGTGCGGGCGAGCGAGCGATGTTCCGAGGGCGGCAAGGCTTTGCAACGCGATGAGAAGAGCGACAACGGTCGCGATGATCGGACGCGCCGAACGCCGCTTGCCGCTGCTTATTCCCATTCGTCGGATCACTCAGCCTGTTCCCTTCCAGAATTGTATTATAAATGAGACCGCAGCGTTTTGGCTGTCGTCTCGAAGCGATTCGAGCCGCTTAAGCGTGGTAGCAAAGAACCCTAACCTGAGTGCAACGGGAGCTGCATTCGATAAACCGTGCGCTTGTTTGCCGGGAGGGTGTGGCCAATCTGCCACAGTCATGGCCCTCGTCCGAGCGCCGAGTAGAATGTCCAACGCACGCCCGACGTCTTGTTCACCGTTGCAGGATGTGAAATCGTGCGGCTCTTCATCGGCAGACAGCGCGTGGTTTTTCGCGACGCCCTGTGAAACCAGGCAACGGGAACGCCGTCCAATGCGCATTTTAATGGTCGAGGATCAGCCGGAAATGGCCGAGTTGATCGCCAAGCGCGTGAGCGGATCCGGTTTCGTCGCAGATCACGTCGCGTCCATCGGCGACGCGATTGAAGCGCTGAAAGGCCACGAATACGCGCTCGTTCTGCTCGATCGCCGTCTCCCGGACGGCGACGGGGTTTCGGCCTTGCCCATGATGCGCAAGCTGCGGCCCGGCGTGCGTATCCTGCTTCTGACGGCGCTTTCCGACACCGGCGAAAAGATTCGCGGTCTCGACGCCGGAGCGGACGACTATTTGACGAAGCCGGTAGACGCGGACGAAATGATGGCGCGCATCAGAGCCTGTTTGCGCAGACCTGGCGGTGAACATCAGCCCATAGTCGCGGCTGGCGAGTTATCCTTCGATCTCGACGCCTGCCAGGCCTTCGTCGCAGGCGTTCCGCTCGCGCTGCAAAAGCGCGAGTTGACGCTTCTATCGATTTTGATGCGGCGCGTCGGGCGGACTGTCTCACATGGCGCGCTGGTCGATGAAGTATACGGCCTTGGAAAGACGGTTCAGGAAGCTGCCTTGCGGATGCTCGTCTCGCGGCTGCGCCAGCATCTGAATGAGGCGAGCGCCGGCGTGACCATCCATTCGGCGCGCGGCATCGGCTATATTCTGACAAAATCCCAACAATGACGAAACATCCGTCACTGGCGCAGCGGCTCTCGACGCATCTTCTGGCCCTGCTGCTACTCGGGTCAATCGCGATTTCGCTGTCCTATATGGTGCTGTCCCTGACTGGAATCGGCGGCCTGCCGCCTATGGCGCTGAACGACTTGGCCGAAGGTCCGGCGCGCGCGCAGGTTCTTAAATCCATCACACGCGCTGCTGACGGTTCGCTCATTATCGAACCTAGCGCGGCGTTGCGCGCGCAGGTCGAACGCACGCCGACTTTTCTCTACGCCGCTTACGATCCCGTCACCGGAATCGCGCTGCCGGGATCGTCGGCCAAACTGGTCGCGGCGCTGGGCGACTTCCATCAAAGCCACATCAACGCAGGAGGCGCGAATTTTAGCATGGACGGCGACGAAAAAACCGGCCTGTTTGGTCAATGGAACAAAGTGGAGACGCCGTTTGGATGGATGATCGTCGCGATCTATGGTTACACGTTCGAGCCGGCTAACCTACGCGATCTCCTTCTGGATTCGTTGAAAGGATTGCTCTACTGGTCGGGCCCTCTTTTCGCATTTGCGGCATTCCTGATCTGGTTCGGCGTGCGGCGCGGGCTCGCTCCGCTGAACGACGCGGCCCGTGACGCAAGCCGCATCGACATGGATTCGCTCAATCAGCGATTTCCCGAAAACACAATGCCGATCGAGGTGCTGCCTTTCGTGAAGGCGGTGAACGAAGCGCTGACGCGTCTGGACGCAGGCGTCGCCAGTCAAGGGCGGTTTACCGCCAACGCCGCGCACGAATTGCGCACGCCGATCGCCATTCTCGACGCGCGCGCCGACGCCATTGAGGATGTTCCGCTCAAACGAGAGATGAAGCGCGACGTGCGGCGTATGCAAACGGTCGTCAACCAGCTGCTGCTGCTCGCCCGGCGTTCCAGCAGTGAAAAAGACCGCGCTCCGCCAATTGATCTGGCGGAGGCCGTTCAGTCGATCGCTGGGAATTACCTGCCGATCGCGATCAGCAACGCCCGGCGGCTCGAACTCGATGCGCCAACCGCGCCGGTCATGGCGCGCATGGGCTGCTGGGAGCTCGAATGCGTCGTCGGCAATCTCATCGAAAACGCCTTGCGGGCGGAGCCCCAGGGCGGCAGCGTCTTGATTCGCGTTGGCGCGGATCGCGTGATCGAAGTCGTCGATCACGGCGAAGGCGTGGCGCCGGAAGATCGTGAGCTGATTTTCGAGCCCTTCTGGCGCAAGAGCGATGCGCCGCAAGGCACGGGCCTGGGCCTCGCCATCGTCAAGGAGATCGTGGAGATGCATAACGGACGAATTTCCGCCGAAGAGACGCCGGGTGGCGGCGCGACGTTCAGGGTGACCTTGCAGCGTATAGACGGAGATCAACCGACAAAATCCTGACGTCTCACTTTGCAATACTAGTCGGCGCCTAGAGGGTGTTATGCGCTTTGTATCATGATTTCAGCGGCGCGCTTGAGCATGAGGCAGGCGAAGGCGACGACAAGGAAGCCGGCCAATGTCTCGGCATAGCGCTCGTAGTCTTTTGCGAGCCGTCC
>Ga0265328_10001660_pt1 | contig 10210 bp, 8 predicted proteins | sample 41624metaG_FD_202086 | JGI IMG/M metagenome (GOLD analysis project Ga0265328, IMG submission 202086) | Rhizosphere microbial communities from Carex aquatilis grown in University of Washington, Seatle, WA, United States - 4-16-24 metaG | ecosystem: Host-associated > Plants > Roots > Rhizosphere >...
GCGGCGACGGCCCGTTGGTCTGCGCCATCCTCCGACAGGCGATCTGCTTCACTCTCGCCTCTTCGATGGTCTGGCGCAGCGATAGGCGGATCTCTTCGCGAACCATGCGGAGCAGATCGAAGCTGGCCACGCCCGCCGCCGGCTCGAGGAAGGGTCCAGTCCGGCCGCGAAACTCCACGATGGCGAGGTCTTCGGTGATCACGATCGCGGGCGGCGAGAACTCGGCGATGATCAGGCGATCGACCTCGCGATGAACGTCCTGCGGAATCGAGATCCGAGCCGCAATCGACAGCCCGCGCGGCGCCAGCTCGACAGCGCCGCGATTGGTCGCGTCGAACACGAAGGGCGGCGCCGCCGAGGTGCGCGCGTAGATCCGGTTCTTCGCGTCGAGAGGTGTGAAACCCGGAAAGGCTCGGATGGTCTCTGCGCTTCCCAGCACCAGGACGCCGGTCTCCTTCAGCGCGTAGTGGAACATGGGCAGCAGCCGATCTTGCAGGGACGAGCCGAGGTAGATCATCAGATTGCGGCAGCTCACCAGGTCCATGCCGGCGAAAGGGGGATCGCGAGTGGCGTCCTGTCGGGCGAACACACAGAGATCTCGGACGCTCTTGCTGATCTGGTATCGGCCATCGGTGTTCGTGAAGAAACGCCGGAGTCGCTCCGGTGAGACCTCGTGCTCGATGCTGGTTGGATATTTCGCCGCCCGCGCCTTGTCGATGGCAGCGGCGCTGACGTCGGTCCCGAAGAGCTTGATGGGGATCTCCCTCCGGTTGCCGTCGCCGAGAAACTCGAGCAGGCTCATCGCGATCGAGTAGACCTCTTCGCCCGTCGAGCAGCCCGGCACCCAGACCCGGACGCAAGCCTCCGGGGAGCGATTGGTGAGCAGCCTGGGAAACGCGGTGGCCTTGAGCGCGGCGAATGTCTCAGGGTCGCGGAAGAAGCTGGTGACGTGGATCAGGACATCGTCGGACAGGGCACGGGCCTCTTCCGGGCTTCGCTCGACCAGATCGGCATAGTCACTCAGGCTCGACAGCCTGTGGACGGCGATCCGCCGCGCCACCCGCCGCCGCAGGGTCGTGCGTTTGTAGTTCGTGAAGTCGATGTCGCTCGACTTGCGCACGGCCGAGGAGATGCGCAGGAGATCCGCAGAGTCGTCCTCGGTGGTTGGGGGCGCCGGCCAGGACGCGGCGTGCTGGATCAGCTCCTCGGCCATGCTGTCCGCCGGCAAGACGAAGTCGACGAGTCCGGTCGAGATGGCGCTGACGGGCATGCCTGGATACTCGGCAGTGGCATCCTGCGCAAACGTGATGCCACCGCTGCGCTTGATCGCCTCGAGGCCGATCGTCCCGTCGGCGCCCGTGCCGCTGAGGACGACGGCGAGGGCATGAACGGTGGTGTCGGCCGCGAGCGATTCGAAGAAATGATTGATGGGTAGGTAGAGCCCCGTGGTTTCGGGACGCGGTGTCAGCTTCAAGAATCCATAGGTGATGCCCAGGCTGAAGTTGGGAGGGACGACATAGACGTGATTCACTTTGGCGGGCATGCCGTCGGCCACCGTCTGCACCGGCAGGGCCGTGACCCTCGCGAGGATGTCCGCGAGGCTGCTCGCGTGGGCCGGGTCGAGGTGGTGGACGATCACGACGGCGACGCCCGGCTCCGGACCGAGGTGGCGCAACAGCTCTACGGTCGGAGACAAGCCGCCGGCCGACGCACCGACGGCCACCAGGGCCAGAAGCGGGCGATTCCAGATCTCCGGCGATCCTCCCCCAGTCGCGGTCGTCGAGTCGGCCCGAGTCAAGACGCCATTTCCCCTTTCCCCCCCCGCGCAGAGTGTACAGGTGATCGGGACGCCCATAGAAACGCAAATCGATTCCTGCGTGTGCGCCGCTGTCTCGGGGTGCGGATCGTTAGCTTTTCTCTTCGACCGTGAAGGTCGGGACCCCGACGCGCCACCAAGGAAGGCATGAGCGATTCCTTCGACCCTTTCGACCCCAGGCGGTGGGTCGAGTTGCCGGGCTGCGACGCTTTCGAGATCGCGCTCGAAATGCACCGCAGCCGGGCGCTGGCCCCGGGCAGCGTCGCGATTCTCGAGAGCCACCTGGCCGGCTGCGCGGCTTGTCAGCGGTACGCTGCGACCCTGGGCGCGCTGGCCCCCGCGCTGGCGCTCACCGATGTCTCGGCTGGCTCGGTAGACTGGCCGCGCCTCCGCGCGCGCATCGACGGGAGTCTGTCGAGATCTCGTCATATGGCGTGGGTGCTCGCGGGGGGCATGATGGCGTCGACCATCGCGATTCCAGTCGCCGATCGTCTCTTCGGCGTGGCCACGTCATGGGTGACCCGCGCGGCAGCCCTGGCTGATCTCGCGCTCCTCCTGGCGGTGATGATCGCCCGAACCTTCCGATGGAAGCACCCGGCGCGGTGGAGCATCCTTGGTGGGGCGGATACCGTGGCGGCCTACCGGATTGAGTTGACGCGAAGGCTCCGGGGCTTGCGCCTCGCGGGGCCGCTCCTGGCAGTCACGATCACCGGCTCGGCCCTCGCCACGCTCGGATCCTACCTCACGCTCATGGACGGGAATGCGCGTTCCGGATCGACGTTCATCTTCGGTGCTTTCATGACCTCAGCCTCACTCGTCGCCCTGATCATTCGACGCAGGGCCGCGAATGACCTCAGGGGCGAGCTAGCGTCGTTGCGCTGATGGGCGCGGCCCGCGACGGCGACGTGGCGATCGTCGCGCGCTTCCGCGCAACCGCGGGCGTCGAGCGCGACGCCGCTTTCGGGGAGATCTTCGAAGTGCACCGGAGCCAGGTCTTCGCGCTGTGCCTGCGTCTGTGCGGAGAACGGGCGCTGGCCGAGGACGCTCTGCAAGAGACCTTTCTCGAGATCTACCGGAGCCTGAGCCGCTTCCGCGGCGACGCTCAGCTCGGCACCTGGATCCATCGCATCGCGCTGCGCACGGCATTGCACGTGCGCGCCCGACAACCGGCGACGCCGACCGCGAGCATCCCGAGCGCCGGCCCCCATGAGGCGGCGGGCAGCGACCCCAACCCGGTGCTGGCTGCGCGCGAGCACGTTCGGCGCGTGCAGGCAGCGTTCGACTTGTTGCCCGCCGAGCAACGAGCGGCGATCGCGCTCTTCTCCGTCGACGGGCTCACCCAGCTGGAGATCGCCGCGATCCTGGGCATCCCCGAGGGCACGGTGTGGTCGCGGCTGCACAAGGCGCGCCGGGCTCTGGCCGCCGCGCTGGCCTGATTCGGAGGTCAAACGTCCGATATCGACATGTCCGAAAGGTGCGTGCGCGCGATGAGCGGCCCATCAGCAGATCGGGTCCCAGCCGGACCGCCACAACGGGGTCACCGTGAGGGCCAGGTAGAACGCCATTTGAAAGAGGCACCAGGGAAGCGCGAGGACCTTGACCTTGCGAATCAGCAACCAGGTGACCAGGGCCGCCCCCAGCGCCACCAGCGGAGTGGCGAGCGCCGCCAGGCCGAACTTGAGCCAGTTGGTCTCGCCCGCGCTGGGACTCGAGTTGACTATCCACCACCACAGCGGGATCGAGGTCGCCATCGCCCCGATCACGCTGAGGGTCGTCGCCGGCCAGCCGTCCCGGGCCCGCCGCCACAGGAAGATGCACAGAAGGCCGTAGGCCAGCGCGCCCCCCACGTCGAGGACCAGCGCGGGCGCGACCCGCCGGAGGTGGGCGTGGCTCGCCCAACTCGGCTCCAGACGCGCGGGGTCCTGGCACGCCTTCGCGGGCCGGGCCCGCGGATCCTCGCAGACCAGCCCGAAGAGCTCGTCGCGGCCGCTGAGCCGCGCCCGGGTGACGGCGGCCAGCGCGGGCAGCAAGGCCGCCCGATCCTGGGTTGGTGGCAGCTGGCGCGTCAAACGCAGCGCCAGATCGTCGACGCGACAGACCTGAGGCTGTGAGAGACGGGAAACGACCAGGCGTTCAACCTCCGCCGGGCGTTCCCGCGCCAACGCCAACGCGCAGATCTCTTCATAGCGCCAACGGTCCGGGTCGGCGCCGGCGTCGGCGCGTAGCCATTCGACGATCGCGGGCAGCGCCTCGGGCGGCGCGACCTCGCAGACCTCGCGCTTCATCGCGCCGTCGTGCGCCGCCAGCGCCACCAAGGTTCGAGACAGTGCGGGCCAGCGCCCGTGGCCGATCGCCAGACGGCAGTCCGGGGTGATGGTCAGGCTGACCTGCGGCGGATGGCGCTCCGTCCGGGTGGCATCGTCGGGCTGCGACGGAAGGCGGTCCTTCAAGAGCGCCGCCGTGTCGCCGCACGCCGGTGGTACCGGGTCGAGGCCTGTCAGCCCGGAGGGCTCAGGCGGAGCCCTGGAGACCGGCGCTGCCGTGTCACCCGCATGGGCAGGCGCGGCGGCGACGAGACCCAGGAGGACACTGCACGCGACGAGGAACATCCCCCAAGATCGCCCGAGAGCTCGCCCGAGAGCCAGCCAATGTTGAAGAGCAGGCGGTCGCCGTGATGTCGGGGCCGGGTTTCTTGTCGTCGGGCATGAGGCGCCGGCTTACCGCTGCGCCGTTTGGATCGTCGCCAGTCGATGTGCACGAGCTCCCCGAGGCGCTCGCGTCGGTACCGGGGCTTAGAATGTCAAGGCTGCTACAGTAGAATTTGTCAAGGCTAAGTAGTTTCCCATCCGCGGGGGCCGCGGACCCCGTTTGAGTGAAGCGGACATGAGGCGGCGTATGATGGCGGGTGTCAATCGGCATAGAGGTCGGCACGTTTTATGGTGCGTTCGAGCCCGATAAGTAGTTGGACCCGGAGCCCCGCGAGCACCCCGTATTGTCGCCGAGGGCCGCAAGGCCCGAGAGCACGTCTAGTAGACTTCGAAGACGCGGGCTCCTCGCCGATCGACAGCGAGGAGGAGAGATGGAGATCCTGTACCCACGGTGCGCGGGCTTGGACGTGCACAAAGAGACGGTGGTGGCGAGCGTCCGCTGCGTGTCGGAGCCGCGGCACAACGAAGTGCGGACGTTCTCGACGATGACGAAGGGCTTGCTCGAGCTGAACCAGTGGCTCGAGTCGCACGGGTGCACGCACGTCGCGATGGAGGCGACGGGCGTGTACTGGAAGCCCGTGTGGCATCTGCTCGAAGGAAGCTTCGAGCTGGTGCTCGCGAACGCGCAGCACATTCGCAACGTGCCTGGCCGCAAGACCGACGTGAACGACGCGATGTGGATCGCGGATCTGCTTGCCCACGGACTGATTCGCAGCAGCTTTGTGCCTCCGGCTCCGATTCAGGAACTGCGCGACCTCACTCGGACGCGCAAGCAGCTGGTCCGCGAGATGTCGCAGCACACGATGCGCATCCAGAAGGTGCTCGAAGACGCGAACATCAAGCTCGACAGCGTCTTGTCGAGCGTCGTCGGCAAGAGCGGTCGCGCGATGCTCAAGGCGCTCATCGACGGCGAGGCCGACCCCGAACGGCTTGCGGACCTGGCCCAGGGCCACGCGCGAAAGAAACATGCGGCGCTCGTCGAGGCGCTCCGGGGTCGTGTGACAAACCACCACCGCTCGATGCTCAAGCTCCATCTGCAGATGATCGACGCGATCGAGTCGGCGCTGCGGGAGGTGGACGGTCACGTGGGAAAAGCATTGGAGCCGATCCAGGCCTGCGCTCACCTGCTGACGACGATTCCTGGAGTAAGTGACATCGTCGCGAACGTGATCGTCGCCGAGATCGGCACCGATATGAGTCGCTTCCCCACGCCAGGTCACCTCATTTCGTGGGCTGGGCTGTGCCCCAGGAATGACGAGAGCGCCGGCAAACGTCGGTCGACCCGAACGCGGAAGTCCGGGACGTGGCTCAAGACCAACCTCGTCACGGCAGCCTGGTCCGCCGTCCGCGTGAAGGCGACTTACCTCCGCGCTCAATTTCTCCGCATCAAGTCTCGTCGCGGCGCCAAGAAAGCGGTCATGGCCGTAGCCGCCTCGATGCTCCAGGCCGCCTTCTTCATGCTCCGCGACGGGGTCGAATACCGTGACCTCGGCTCCGACCACTTCGAGCGTCGCGACAAGACCAAGGCCATCGGACGACTCATTCGCCGTCTCGGTCACCTCGGCTGCCAGGTCGAGATCAAGGCCGTCGCCGCTTAACCCAGAAAGGGTCGGCTTCCTAGTAGTGACTGGGTTGCGCGCGAGGTGAATATCGCCATTGAGAAGGAGAAGGAGAGGCATACCCGCTGTACTGTTCCCAGTGAAAATCGACGAAGCGGTTAGGGACAGCCCAACCCAGTGGGCTCGGGAAATCCAAGAAGAAGGCAGATCGGAGACTTTAAGTCATGGAAAGAACATGACTTGTATCGGCAAGCGTTCGATGTGCTTGTCTCAGATCTGAAGAAGTCTATCCGCTAGCCATCCTCGGCGCGGTTCTACTCCCACGCGTCGTACGTCTCGGTGGCTGTCACCGGGTGATTTCTGGCGTCACGTCGAGCCGGGAGTTTCGCGGCTTTCAGTCTGCTTCGCGGGCCCCGATGTAACGCCACGATCGCTCAGAAGACCCAAACATCGATACGCCGTAGATACGAAAATGGGTGCGTTCGTCGCCGCGTTCGCCTTTGACGGTGGCGATGAACGCGCCCCAGCAGCGCGGACCCGCGCCCTGGGGTATCGAACGCCGAAGGCAGGCTAGCCGGCGACTCTTCACCAGCCTGGAACCCGGCGGGCGTACGGGTGTCAACAGCGTCAGTGCCCAACGGACCAGCGCCGCCCCCGCCCTCGGAACCGACAGCGATTCACTACAGCTCAACGTTCCCCGTGCGGGTCACGGCGTGTGGACGGCGCAGGCAGACGCCCTGCCCGGCTTCGAGCGAGTGGTGCTACGTGAGCTGTCGGGCGTGCCTCGCGTGGCGCGAGCGCGTACGATTCCGGCGGTAAACGCGGCGGACTTAAAAGGCTGGCGAGTGATCATGCCTAATCGCTCGGGGCGCACAACGGTGACCGTCTCGCACATCAAACTCTATCGGGACGGCAACAAGGATCGTTGCACAACTACATCGCTGAATGCTTGGACATTGCGCCCTCGGCTGCCGCCTGAGTCCTTGGGACAATCAACCGCGAGATCGGCGCGACGTCGCGGTTCGGTGATGTTATCGGGGGAGCGCGTAAGCGGTAGCAGTAGATCGCAACGCGCGAGTCACGGGTGCCCTGCCGCCGGACGCCAGACTGGCGCGGCCCGGTTGGTGGCTGGACTGGGTGCCGCTGAAGTTCTCCGCTTGTACACCTGGCCGCGACGAGCAACAGCCATACACGTTACGCTACCTGTCTGGCATCCTTGATGAATCGCCGGTGTGGGCGATCGTTGCGTCCCGAACGATACCACGGTTAAACTCTGCTCACACATGGAGATGCCCTTCAAATTCGAAGTCTCGAAGCTATCTCATCTACACGTCGTGGGATTCCTGACGCCTTTCATTCCCGGCTTTGTATTGAGTTTGGGCCTTACGCTCAGTACGTCATCTCTTGCCGCACATTTTTGGGCCGCCCCCGAATGGGGATACAAAACGAAGCTGTCGCTAGCGGCGATATCTTCCTATTTGGTCGGACTATCTCTCATAGCGGTCGTAGCAGTCGGTAGTTCGCTCTTGGCGAAGGTGAGACCATCGACGGGAAGCGCGATGGCGTGGAAAAATCCGTATTGGCGGCGCGTTGCGACACAGTACGTAGGCCCGTCGCTTTCGCCGGGAGCCCATTCGTTTACACCACTCGAATTGGACGAATTTACAGAATATGTGGCACAACTCGGAAAACTCCCCAAAGACCCCTCCTATAGAAGCATTCGTGCCACCCTTTCTAATCTCGAAGCGGCCTTATCCAAAGCCAAGCAGGCGCTAGCGATGGCGGCTAACTCTGAAAGAAAAAATGAACGGACAGTAGAGGACGTGGCCACCTTGGCAGGCCTGGTCGCGGAGGGGGCCGCGGCGCTAGACAAGACCAGCAAGGTCCTGCAACGTCATGAGGAGCCCTTGAGAACTATCGGGACTGATTTCGAATGGATGACGTTGCACAATGCGCTAGATCATATCTCGTTCACACCCGGGTTGATGTCTCCGTTTGGGGCGCTCGGGACATTGAGTGAAGCTTTGCAGGCAGCCGCGATCGCTGCGTTTGCACTAATGGTCAAATATAACGAGTTACGAAGTATCGCCAGGCTCGTGGCTGCCATTACCTTGTTTGTGTCCATGACATGGTTGCTGAGGCTCATGTCTATCCACGGAACCCATCTGCGGAATTTTGGCGCATTGCAGGTCGCAGGAATGATCCATGAGCTGCGGGCCGCAGATGCAAAGTCTGTCGTCGGAGCCGCGACGAACCAATCGTGATCCCCGTATGTACAAGCGCAGAATTCGCCGACGCTTGATCCTCAGGGTGAGGTGGGTTAGCTGGTGGGCGGCACCTTGCGGACCGTGCCTTAAACTGCTCGCCGATGACGTCGTGGAGGCCTTTGGCGGAAGATTTTCGACATGCCCCGATCGATGGGCGTCTGCGCAAATGCCCAACCTTCTCGGCGGCCCGGACTGAAGCTTTGCCGGTCCTTGTAGCCCGAGACCTGAGGTTCGAAGTCCTGTCGATTTCTGTTAGAGAAACGTCGATCATCGCCGATGTCCTTCGTCAGCGCCCAGTTCCAGGACCTCTTTCTGGCAGTGTGTACCAGGAGCGGTCTACGTCGCGCCCCGTGGCGACGCAGCCCCTGGCCAACACCCGATCGGAACTGCGCGAATTGCCCGCGACAGGAACGCGCCAAAAGTCTTGCCCATCGTGGCGCCGTTCATTCGTGCGCTGAGATACGCCGCGACGGTTCATTCGGCCGTGTTGCAACCGTTTAGGCATGCGACGGGTTAGTCGTCGATCCCTCCTGCTTCGTCGCGCTAGAATTGTTCCCACCCCACCTATCCCGCGCCCACAGATAAATTCGATACGCGACGTCGGCGCCGTTGGGAGAATGGGCGCTCCACTCGCACCCTTCGACGAAGTCAACTTGGCCGGTATTGAGCGTTTTCGATGCGATCCGAGTTTGTAGAAAGGGCGAAAATGGATCTTCCGTGTTCCATCTCAGGTCGAAAGTGAACGATTCCCCCTCATTGGTTGCGGTCATCGTCATTCTAGAAAAATCGGCGACCGCTTGAAGATCGGAATGCGGCAGCGTACCGCCGTTTCCGTCCGAGACTCGGTCGGGTCGATACCACCACCGCTCACATGTGTTTTTCTTGTCCCTTGAAACGTGAGGCCCGCCAAATACCCCTCCCTCGCCCAGGGTATTCGCCCACCCGAGGATACTGAGGAAGCGTGTCCCTAAAGCCCATTCGCGGTACTCAGCTTGATTGAGAGCCTCCGCCAAACGCCGCATCGGCCGAGTGACGAGGAAATACCAACTCACGACGAACACTGCCAATCCTATTCCCCAATGAAGGCGCCACGCCCCAACGACGAGAGCAGCAGCCGTGGGATACAAGAGCCAATCCGCGGTCCAGCGCCCGATCCTCTTCATGGGATCACCGTCTCTTCCATTGTTCCGATGACCGCCGGATTGTTCCACAGGTCAAAGTTGAGCGCTAGATGTCTGCCAGATGACTCCGAGCTTTCGTTCTCCTTTCGGTCGGCATTGTCGTGAACAGGCCTTACCAGGGCACCCTAAGTCCAGCCAAGCCGGGGAATGAGGTAACCTCGGAAGAGGGAAGCGCCCGCTCGATGATCAGACCGGCAGGCGCGAGATGGAACGAGGAGGTTCCGCCTATGCATGACGATATCACCGAATCGAAAGACCCCGCGCATGCGTAGCCGGCCGCTACGGTCGACGCTTAGTGCTTCCCTGGACTATCCCGACGATCCGAACGACCTAGCAGGATTCGTCGATGCCTGGTGGGCCGAATCCAAACGCCGCGCGGCTCTACGAATGCGCCTCAACAGGACTGGCCGCACGCTCCCAAAACTCGGTCGCGCCATGCAGCGAGGATCCCTCGAAGACCGAGAGCGACGCCATTGGGACGGAAGTTTGAAGACGCAGTTTCGGAAGGCGATCAACGCAGCTGCGAAATGCCAGAAGGAACTAAGCAAGCTTCGGCAGGTGGAGCGTCAGCGTCCAAGAAATGAACCTGACCTCGCGATGGTTCTTGAAGCAGCCGCCGACGACGTCCCTGCTCGTCCGATCGCTTCTGAATTGGGGAGGGACATCGACGCTTTGGAAA
>Ga0265328_10001661_pt1 | contig 10202 bp, 8 predicted proteins | sample 41624metaG_FD_202086 | JGI IMG/M metagenome (GOLD analysis project Ga0265328, IMG submission 202086) | Rhizosphere microbial communities from Carex aquatilis grown in University of Washington, Seatle, WA, United States - 4-16-24 metaG | ecosystem: Host-associated > Plants > Roots > Rhizosphere >...
GCCGGGGACGAGCGCGCGCTCCTTCAGCAATGGCGAGGTAAGCGCGGTGAGCGCCAGAAGATTGGCCGAGGAGCCGGAATTGGCGGTCAGCGCATGTCGGACGCCGATGAACTCTTCCAAAGCCTTTTCGAAAGCCGCATTGAAGCGCCCGGTGGTGAGCCAGAAATCGAGCGCCGAATCGACGAGCGTCTGCATCTCGCGCGCGCCATAGACCTTGCCGGACACGGGAACGGCGGAGGCGCCCGGGCGGAACTCCGGCGTCGCATGGGCGATATTGGCATAGCGTCCGACGAGCGCCAAAATCTGCTCGCGCAGCGTTTCCTTCTCGTCCGCCGCATCGGCGGGGGCTTGCAGGGCTGCGGCGGGCGGGGTCATGGGGTTGCTCCGGGCGTGCTCGCGCCGTGCTGCGCGGCGTCCATGCGTCTCGAATAGGCGTCGATCTGGCGCAGCGATGTCGTCTCCACATCCTCGCCGCGCCGGCGGCGCGCATCCCAATCGACGATCGCCTCCAACGCCTCGAAGATCGACCATTGCGGGCGCCAGCCGAGCCGGCTCCGCGCCTTGGCGGAATCGAGCTTCAGCAAATGCGCCTCATGCGGCTCGTCGCCGCCGCTCTTCGTCCAGCCGGCTCCCTCGCCATAGGCGCGGCAGAGCGCGTCGGCGATCTCTCCCACCGTGCGCTCGCCGGAGGGATCGGGGCCGAAGTTCCAGGCTTCCGCGAAGGGCGCGCCATCGTTCCACAGGCGCTCGGCCAGCGTCAGATAGCCGGCGAGCGGCTCCAGAACATGCTGCCAGGGACGCACCGCTTGCGGAAAACGGATCTGCGCCTTCTCGCCGCGCTCCAGCGCGCGCAAAATATCGGGCACGAGCCGGTCGGCCGCCCAATCGCCGCCGCCGATGACATTTCCAGCGCGTGCCGTGGCCAAAGCGGCGCCGCGCATTGGGTGATCGGCCGTTGCGAAATAGGAATTGCGGAAGGAGGCGGCGATGAGCTCGGCGCAGCCTTTGCTGGCGCTATAGGGATCGTAGCCGCCCATCGCCTCGTTTTCGCGATAGGCCCAGGGCCATTCGCGATTCTCATAGCATTTGTCGCTGGTGACGATGACGATAGCGCGTGTCGAAGGCGCGCCGCGCAACGCCTCGAGCAGATGCGCCGTCCCGAGCGCATTGACCTCGAAGGTCTCGATCGGATTGGCGTAGGAATAACGGACCAGCGACTGCGCCGCGAGATGAAAGACGATCTCCGGCTCGAACTCCCGCACCGCACGCGAGAGCCGCTCCGCGTCGCGAATGTCGCCGATGACGTTGTCTATCTTTTGCTCGAGGCGCACGAGCGCGAAATGGCTGGGCTCGGTCGCCGGGGGCAGGGAGTAGCCCGCCACTTTCGCGCCGAGGCGCAGGAGCCATAGGGAAAGCCAGCCGCCCTTGAAGCCGGTGTGTCCGGTGACGAGGACGCGCTTGCCGGCCCAGAACGCCGCCTTCACGTCCAGACCTTCCAGGGCGCGTCGCCGCCGCTCCACAATTGCTCCAGGAAACGCTTGTCGCGCAGCGTGTCCATGCATTGCCAGAAGCCGTCGTGACGATAGGCGCGCAATTGCCCGTCGGCGGCGATGCGGGTGAGCGGCTGCTGTTCGAGGGCGGTCGAATCGCCTTCGATATAGTCGAGCGCCTTCTTCCACATCACGAAGAAGCCGCCATTGATCCAGCCGCCGTCGCCGCGCGGCTTCTCGTCGAAAGAGAGGATGTCGTCGCCGTCCATGGTGACGGCGCCGAACCGGCCGGGCGGCCGCACCACGGTCATGGTCGCGAGCCGGCCATGGGCGAGGTGATAGTCGACCTCGCCGGCGATATCGATATCGGCGACGCCGTCGCCATAGGTGAGGCAGAAGGGCTCGTTATCGGGCAGATAATCCGCGATGCGCTTCAGGCGCCCGCCGGTCAAGGTCTCTATGCCGGTGTCGACCAGAGTGATCCGCCAGGGCTCGGCCATCTTATTATGGACGATCGTCTTGTTCTCGGCGAGATCGAAGGTGACGTCGCTCATATGCAGGAAGTAATTGGTAAAGTAGTCCTTGATGAAATACCCTCTGTAGCCGAGGCAGACGATGAAGTCATTGACCCCGTGCTGCGAGTATATCTTCATTATGTGCCACAGGATCGGCTTGCCGCCGATCTCGATCATGGGCTTGGGGCGATTGTCGGTCTCCTCGCTGAGGCGCGTGCCGAGACCGCCTGCGAATATTACGGCCTTCACGCGCGCGGTCTCCTCGAGGACGGTTGCGGCGATACGAGGGCGGCCGGCCGCGATTCGGGACGACGCCTTCCGATCAGTCTAGCCGCCGGCCTTGCGCGAGCCTGTCGGACCGCCGGCCGCCGGTCACGCCCCGCCGCAGGAGTGCTCCGCATCCGGGAGCCGCCATTTCTTATGCGTGCGCAGATTGGTCGTCTGATAGATGCGGCCGCGCGCGTCGCCCTTCGGGCATTTGCGCGGGATGAAGACGAGGCAGAGGCGCGCCGGATCGCCCGCTCGCGAGGCCTCTATCGCCGGAACCGTGTCATAAGAGACCTGATAGCCGCCATTCTCGAAAGTCACCGCGCTGCCGGAGCCGGGAACAGGCCTATTGTCGCCGTCGACGAGCCGCGTCTCGACGGATTTTATGCGCGTCTCGGCGCATTTGCCGACCCGTTTCGGCAATTCATCCGCCAGGCTGGGCGCGATAGAGGCGACGAAAACGCCGATGAGCCAGATTTTGCCCGAAATCTTCATGTGAAACTCCCTCGGCTCCAATGACCGAACAATCAGGCGTCGAGGCGCCCCGCGGAAGCCGTCAGGGTTAATCGCCCCTTAACCCCGCCTGCCTACCCTCGGCCGTCACTTCAGGCGAGGACGCCCGCTTCCGGGGCGCTTCGCCATTTCCGATCGTCGCACGAGTGGGCTCATTCGTCATGATGCGCAGCAACGCATTCCGTCACGTCTCCGAGCCTGTGCGCGAATTCACGGCGCGGCGGGCGGCGGAACTCGCCGGCGCGGCGCTCATCGCGGCGTCTTTCGCGGCGGCTCTGGCGCTCGTCTCCTGGTCGGCGCGCGATCCCTCCTTCAATCACGCGACGGCCGGGCGGGTGCGCAATCTGCTCGGCTCCGGCGGCGCGGTCGCGGCCGATATATTGATGCAAATGCTCGGCCTCGCGGCGATCGCCGCTATACTGCCGATCGCCGCCCAGGGCCTGCGCCTGGTCACGCAGCGCGCGCTGCATCGCCCGCTGCTGCGCCTGGGGCTGTGGATCGTCGGCGCGCTTTCGGCGGCGGCGGTCGTCTCGCTTCTGCCCGTCACCGATCGCTGGCCGCTGCCCACAGGGCTCGGCGGTGTGCTGGGCGACGCCGTGCTGGCTCTGCCGCGCCGCTTTTTCGGCGAATCGGCGGCGGCCATGGCCGTGGTCGCGCTGGTCGGGGCCGGAACCGCCATTCTCGCTCTCACCGGCGCCGCCGGCTTCGGCTTCGAGGCGCCCGCCGCGACGGCGCATCCGGAGGACGAGCCCGTCGAGCACCGCGCCGACGAAGACGAGGATGACGAGCCGGGCGTCGCCATCGTCTCGCTGGGCGCGCTCATCCACGCGGGTCTGACGATCAAGACGCTGGTCTCGCGCCGCCTCGGCGCGCTTCTTACACGCCGCAGCAAGCCGGCCGAGTTCGACGAGCCCGCGGGGCCGCCGCTGCTGGCCGCCCGCCGCGAGCCGGTCTTCGACGCCTTCTCCTTCGTCCCGCCGCCGGCGCCCGCGCGGGCCGCGGCCGCCGCCGCCGCGCCGCGCGAAGAAGAATACGACGAGCCGCAGCCCACCGCGCGCGTGATGGAGCCGGTCGGGCCGCTGAAGCAGGGCAAGCGCGTGATGCGCGAGCGCCAGCCCTCGCTGTTCGAGGGCCGCAATGAGCAGCATCGCTACGAGCTGCCGCCGCTGCTGCTGCTGAGCGAGCCCAAGAAACAGGCCGCCGCCGCCAAAATCTCGCAGGATGCGCTCGAGCAGAACGCGCGTCTGCTGGAAGGCGTGCTCGAGGATTTCGGCGTCAAGGGCGAGATCATCAATGTGCGCCCCGGCCCGGTGGTGACGCTCTATGAGCTCGAGCCCGCGCCGGGGATCAAATCGTCTCGCGTGATCGGCCTCGCCGACGATATTGCCCGCTCCATGTCGGCGGTTTCGGCGCGCGTCGCCGTGGTCTCCGGCCGTAACGCCATCGGCATCGAACTGCCCAACCATCGCCGCGAGACCGTCTTTCTGCGCGAGCTTCTCGCCTGCGAGGATTTCGAGAAGACCAAGCATCGCTTGGCCATCGCGCTCGGCAAGACGATCGGCGGCGAGCCGGTCATCGTCGATCTCGCGCGAATGCCGCATCTGCTCGTCGCCGGCACGACGGGCTCGGGCAAATCGGTCGCCATCAACACCATGATCCTGTCGCTGCTCTATCGGATGAAGCCGGAAGAGTGCCGCCTCATCATGGTCGACCCCAAAATGCTCGAGCTCTCGGTCTACGACAATATCCCCCATCTGCTGACGCCCGTCGTCACCGACCCCAAAAAGGCGGTGGTGGCGCTGAAATGGGCGGTCCGCGAGATGGAGGACCGCTACAAGAAAATGTCCAAGCTCGGCGTGCGCAACATCGAAGGCTTCAACCAGCGCGTCGTCGAGGCGCAGGCGAAGGGCGAGATCATCACCCGCACGGTGCAGACCGGCTTCGATCGCGAGACCGGCGAAGCCATTTTCGAGCGCGAGGAGATGGAGCTGCATCCGATCCCCTTCATCGTCGTCATCGTCGATGAGATGGCGGATCTGATGCTGGTCGCCGGCAAGGACATAGAGGGCGCGATCCAGCGCCTCGCGCAAATGGCGCGCGCGGCCGGCATTCACCTCATCATGGCGACGCAGCGTCCCTCGGTCGACGTCATCACCGGCACGATCAAGGCGAATTTCCCGACGCGCATCTCCTTCCAGGTGACGTCGAAGATCGACAGCCGCACCATTCTGGGCGAGCAGGGCGCCGAGCAGCTCTTGGGGCAGGGCGACATGCTCTATATGGCCGGCGGCGGCCGCATTTCGCGCGTGCATGGGCCTTTCGTCTCGGACACTGAGGTCGAGAAGATCGTCGCGCATTTGAAGACGCAAGGTCAGCCGCAATATCTCGACGCCATCACCACCGAGGATGAGCCCTCCGACGAGGCCGTGGAGAGCGCCGCGCCGGGCTCCATGGATGCGGAGGAGGGGGCGGACCTCTACGATCGCGCCGTGGCGATCGTGCTGCGCGACCGCAAATGCTCGACGAGCTACATTCAGCGGCGCCTGTCGATCGGCTACAATAAGGCCGCCTCGCTGGTGGAGCAGATGGAGCGCGAAGGCGTGGTGGGCCAGGCCAATCACGCCGGCAAACGCGAGATTCTGGTGGGCGGCGGCGTGGATCGCGGGGCGTTCGACATAGACGCGGCTTGAGGGGACTCGCGACGCGTCTCAATAGAGGGCGCATCCCCTTCCCCCGCGCGCGGGAGAAGGGGATGCGCCTCGAGTCGGACGGTCGACGTCAGGGCGACGCAAGCCGTTCTCGCCGAATATGATCCAACATTAGCCATATCGCCGTCCTAGTGAGGACGGCGGACGGCCCCGTTCGGCCGCGCCGAATCGTCCGGAGCACCAATTCCTGTGAAATCGCCTCTCGCCGCCGCGCTGGTTCTCGCCCTTCTCGCCGCCTCCGGCGCTCAGGCCGTGGAGCCGAAGAAAACGCCGCATCCGGCGCCGGCCGCCAAGGCTCATGCGGGAAAGCCGGCGGCCAAGGGCAAGCCGGTCGCCGCCGCCAAAGCGAAGCCGAAGCCCGCCGATCCCAAAACCGCCCAGGCCAAGCCGGCCGACCCCAAAGCCGCCGTCCCCGCCGCCAAGCCGCCGGCCCCGGCGCCCACGGTTCCGGACGCCGCAAAGGCGGCCGTCGGAGCCGTCGCCGTCGGCGGAGTCGCGGCCGCCGCCGTGGCCGCCCAGCCGCAGGCGCCGCTGACGCGCGAAGAGGCCATCAAGCGCGCCGAGGCCTCGCTCAACTCTTCTCCCGTCATGACGGCGGATTTCGTGCAGATCGGCGGCGACGGCCGGAGAGCCGAGGGCAAGCTCTATATCCACAAGGTCGGGCGCATGCGCTTCGAATACGCCCAGCCGGCGACGATGGAGGTCGTCTCCGACGGCTCGCAGGTCGCCGTGCGCGACCGCAAGCTCAATACGCAAGATCTCTATTTCATCTCGCAGACGCCGCTGAAATTCCTGCTCAACGAGAAGATCGATCTCGAGAAGGATGTGAAGCTCATCGATGTCGTCATCGACGACGCCGGCGCGTCCATCTCCATCGAGGACAAGGCGACTTTCGGTGGCACCTCGAAGATCAAGCTGATCTTCGATTCGAAGACTTTCACGCTCAAACAGTGGCAGGTCTCCGACCCGCAGGGCTATGAGACGCTGGTGTCGCTCTTCAACATCGACCGCAGCCGCTCGCCGGATCCAAATCTGTTCAAGATCACCAAGGAATCGCTGCTCGACTTCCATTGAGCGCTTTCCGCTCGAACGGCGTCGTTCGAGCGAGCGGAATTCGCCATCGGTCGCTGCGCTCCTGATGACGCCGGCGCGTCACGCGGCTTTCAGCGTCGCCATGTCGATGACGAAGCGATATTTCACATCGCTCTTCACCATGCGCGCATAGGCGGTCTCGATCTCCTGCATGGCGATCGTCTCTATGTCGGCGACGATGCCCTTCTCGGCGCAGAAGTCGAGCATCTCCTGCGTCTCCTTTATGCCGCCGATGAGCGAGCCGGCGATCTGTCGCCGCTTGAAGATGAGCCCGGCGGCCGACGGCGAAGGATGCGGCGTCTCCGGCACGCCGACGAGCGTCAGCACCCCGTCGCGCTTCAATAGATTCGTATAGGCGTCGAGATCATGGCTGACGGCGACCGTATCGAGGATGAAGTCGAGGCTATTGGCCCGCGCCGCCATGGCTTGCGGGTCTTTCGAGACGACGACCTCGTCGGCGCCGAGCGCGAGAGCGGCCTCGCGTTTCGACGGCGATGTGGTGAAGGCGACGACATGCGCGCCGAGCGCATGGGCGAGCTTCACGCCCATATGGCCGAGCCCACCAATGCCGACGATTCCGACTTTCTTGCCCGGCCCGACGCCCCAATGTTTGAGCGGCGACCATGTGGTGATTCCGGCGCAGAGCAGCGGCGCCACGGCGGCGAGTTGCGCCTCCTCATGGCGGATAGCGAGCACGAAATGCTCATCGACGACAACGGCCGTCGAATAGCCGCCGTAAGTGTTCTCGCCGGAGCCGTCGAGCGCGCCATTATAGGTGGCGACAAAACCGTGCTCGCAATATTGCTCGAGCCCATCGTCGCAGGAGAAGCAGCGGCGGCAGCTGTCGACCATGCAGCCGACGGCGGCGATGTCGCCCACTTTGAACTTCGTCACCTCGCCGCCGACGGCGGTCACGCGGCCGACGATCTCATGACCCGGCACGCAGGGGTAGCGTGTGCCCGGCCATTCGCTGCGCGCGGTGTGGAGATCGGAATGACAGACGCCGCAAAAGAGAATGTCGATCGCGACATCCTTCGGCCCCGGCGCGCGGCGTTCGATGGAAAAGGGCGCGAAAGGCGCCGTGGCGGATTGGACCGCATAGGCCTTGGTGGGCATGGTGGGCCTCGGGTTTTTCGAAGGGGGATATGGGGGGCTCGCCTCTGGGCGAAGGCGGTTTCCAATAGCATGTTTCGGAGAGCGGGTCGAAAATGCGGCCTGCTCGAATTCGACGCGGCTCTGAGATCTCGGGGCGGGGACCGCGCGCGAGCGTTTCCATTCCTCGACCCGCGCCGAAGGTCGCGTGAGTTGGGCGTCGATCCGAAAAAGGCCGCCGTCAGATCACCGTCTCGGTGATGCGGACATGCGCATCGGTGATGTGAAATCCATATCGCTCGATGTCGTCGAGACATTCATCGACGTTCAGCCCGGGGGTCGGCGCGCCGCGGATCAGCGGGATCGTCTTGAAAGCGCTCCAAGGAGCGAAGCGCTCAGGCAGATTGGATCCGTCGGCGTCGCGGGTGACGCCGAAAACGCGTCCAGGGCCTCTGAAAATATGAAAGTCCATCGATTCATCCCCATAGTTCCTGTTTGGGAGGATACACCAACGACCCCTCGTACCGCAGCCCCGGCTCGCGATCCTTCGCCAGCAGCAGCGGCCCGTCGAGATCGACGTATTCGGCCCCTTGCGCGACGATCAGCGCCGGGGCCATGGCCAGCGACGTGCCGACCATGCAGCCGGCCATGATCGAGAAGCCCAGCCGCCGCGCCTCGGCGGCGAGGGCCAGCGCCTCGGTGAGGCCGCCGGTCTTGTCCAGCTTGATGTTCACCGCGTCATAGCATCCGACCAGCGCTGCGAGGCCGATGCGATCGTGGACGCTCTCATCGGCGCATATCGGCACGGAGCGGGGGAGGCGCGCGAGCGCTTCATCGGCGCCGGCCGGTAGAGGCTGCTCGATCAGCTCGACCCCGGCGCGGGCGCAGGCCTCGCTATTGGCGGCGAAATTCTCCTCGCGCCAAGCCTCGTTGGCGTCCACGATCAGCGCCGAATCGGGCGCGCCGGCGCGCACGGCGGCAATGCGCCCGGCGTCGCCATCGCCGGCGAGCTTCACCTTCAACAGCGGGCGATGCGCGGCCTTGGCCGCGGCCTCGCGCATCTCCTGCGGCGTCCCGACCGAAATCGTATAGGCCGTGACGAGCGGCTCCATGTGTTCGAGCCCGGCGAGCCGATAGGCGGGAACCCCCGTGCGCTTCGCCTCCAAATCCCAGAGCGCGCAATCGGCGGCGTTGCGGGCGGCGCCCGGCGGCAGCAGAGCGGCCAGCGCCGCGCGGTCCGCGCCGGCCTCGAGCAAAGCGCGCACGCTCTCCAACTGATCGACGACGCTTTCCACGCTTTCGCCATAGCGGGCGTAGGGCACGCATTCGCCGCGTCCCTCGGCCGCGCCGTCGCGCAAACGGGCGACGACGACGACGGCCTCGGTCTTGGCGCCGCGCGAGATGACGAAGCGGCCGGCGATGGGGAAGCGTTCGACGGAGACGGTCAGTTGGACGCTCATTCGGATTTTTCCAGTTGAAACAAATAGCCGTCCCTGGCTCGAGGCCACGCTCGCGCTCGACTTCGGCTGCGCCGGAAGTTAAGACGCTGCGGGGCGCGGAGAAAGGGAGCCGCCGGCCCATTGGGCCGAAAATAGGCATGGCCACGGATCTCGACCATACGGCCCGCCTCTCGTCGCGACGAGAGGGAGAGACCGCCGTCTTCGCGCTCGGCGGCGAATGGGTGCTCGCCGATTCGAGCACCTTGGAGCGGGACGCCGCCGGCATGGCGGCTTCCGCGCGCGGCGCCGCTCGCGCTATCGTCGATCTCGCGCATGTCGCCCGGCTCGACACCGCCGGCGCCTGGATCATCGGCCGGGCGCTGGACGAACTCGCTCATGCGGGCGTCGCCGTCTCGGTGGAGGGGGCGCGGCCGGAGCATGCCGTGCTGCTGCAGGAGACGCGCTTTCGTCGTTTCGACGCTCCGGGGCGAGGCCGTGGCCTGCTCGTCGTCGATATTCTCGCCGATCTCGGCCGCTCGGTCGTCGCGGCGGCGCGGGACGCCTATAATGGGATCGGCTTTCTCGGCGAATTCGTCGCCGCCGCGGGCTTCGCTTTCCTGGCGGCGGGGCGCTTCCGCTTCACCTCGCTCGTCTATCATATGGAGAGCTTCGGCTTCCGCAGCCTGCCGATCATCGCGCTCATCAATGTTCTGGTTGGCGCCATTGTCGCGCAGCAGGGCATTTTCCAGCTCCGCCGTTTCGGCGCAGGCGCCTATGCGGTGGATCTCATCGGCATTCTGGTGCTGCGCGAGCTCGGCGTGCTGCTCACCTCCATCATGATCGCCGGCCGCTCGGGCTCCGCCATCACCGCCGAGCTCGGCTCGATGAAAATGCGCGAGGAGGTCGACGCGCTGCGCGTGATGGGCCTCTCGCCTATCGAGGTGCTGGTCACGCCGCGCATATTGGCGCTGGTGCTGTCGCTGCCGCTGCTCACCTTCGTCGCCGATATGTCGGCGCTGTTCGGCGGCCTGCTCGTGTGCTGGGTCTATGAGGGCATCAGCCCGGCCGCTTATCTCTCGCTGCTGC
>Ga0265328_10001663_pt1 | contig 10195 bp, 10 predicted proteins | sample 41624metaG_FD_202086 | JGI IMG/M metagenome (GOLD analysis project Ga0265328, IMG submission 202086) | Rhizosphere microbial communities from Carex aquatilis grown in University of Washington, Seatle, WA, United States - 4-16-24 metaG | ecosystem: Host-associated > Plants > Roots > Rhizosphere...
CGAAGATGATTTTGAGATCGCCGCGAAAGCGCAGGACGAAAACGCCGGAGGATTCGACGATGTCGCGATAGAGCGCGTCGGCGATGCTCAGCCGCTGCACCGCGGCCTCCGTCTGCTGCCGCAGCATGAGCTTTTCGCGCCGGTCGGAGGCGAGCAGCCGTTCGAATTGCTCGCCGGAGCGATCCGGCGTCGTCACCGCCACATAGCGCCGCTGCGCCGCGTCCCAAAAAACCGCAATGGTCACGAGGCCGATTTGCGGGGCCGTGGCGAGACGCAGGGCGGGAAGGACGAATTCGCCGCCCTGCGCGCGCAGCGCCGTCAGCGCCTGCTCCATATGCAGCAGCGCCGGCGCCGCGCAGGCGCATCCGCCCGTCGCCGGAAGCCAGTCGCTGAGCGCGCCGGCGCGGCGCAGCACGGTGAAATTTTCGTCGAGCAGGGCGACGCCGAATTGCGCGCGCTCAAGCGCGCTGACAATGGCGTCCTGCGGAATGTGTTCGGGGTCTGTCATCGTTTCGCCGGCGCCGGGCGAGGGCCCGCGCGCCCGGGCCACTGTCTTGCGCCCCGGTAAAATAAGAGTAACTTCATCGTCGGCTTGCCGAATTTTGCTCGCGGCGAGGCGGGGGCGTTTTGCATGTTCGATTTAAAAACTCTCGACGTTCTGATCGGCGTCGCCTTTTTCTTCACTTTCGCGAGCCTGCTGAGCAGCGCTATACGCGAATTCGTCGAAGCCTGCCTTAATACGCGCGCGCAAATGCTCGAACAGTCCTTGCGCGAATTGCTGAACGACGACGCGCCGCCGTCCGGCGCGGGAGCCGGGAAAACCGTGCTGGAGCGCTTCTACGACCATCCGTTGATCGATTCGCTGTTTCGGGGCGAATACGCAAAGATCAGCAAGGACAAAAGCTGGCGCCGCTTCTCCAGATTGCCGTCCTATATTCCGCCGGCGCATTTCGCCGGCGCCGTGCTCGACCTCGTCGCGCCAGCGGCGCCGGCCGCGGGAAATCTGAAGGTCGCGCGCTTTTCCGCGATCCGCGACGCGCTGATCCAGTCGCCGCCCGGCGCCAATGCGATCGCCGACAATCCGCGCCTCAAAACCGCGATCCTCTGGGCGCTGGACACGGCAAACGGCGATCTCGACAAGGCGCGCGCCGCGCTGGAAGGCTGGTTCAACGCCTCCATGGAGCAGGCGACCAGCTGGTATATGCGCAACACCCACATCTGGCTGGTGTTCATCGGCTTTGCGGTCTCCGCCGCGCTTAATCTCGACGCCCTCGCGGTGACGCGCCGGCTCTATGTCGACGGCGCCTTTCGCGACGCGATCGTGAAGGATGCGACCGCCGCGGCGCAGGACAAGGAATATTTCACAAAGCTCGGCGTGACGTTCGATCCGCAATTCGCGCTTTCGGGCGAGGGCAGCTCGGCCTGTCCGGCGCCGACGCCGTCGGCAAAGGACGGGGCGCCGGCGGCGAAAGCCGGCGCGGCGCCCGTGGACGCGGATGGCCCCTGCGCGCCGCGCCACGGCTGGTCCGCCTATGAGACGACGCGCGCGGAGATGGATCGGCTCGGCTTTCCGATCGGCTGGAGCGAGGCGCCGGGCGCGGCGCTGCGCGCCGCTTTCGTGGGGCTGGTCTCGCCCGGCCCGGAAGGCCGGCGGGCCGATGCGCAGACCGTCGTCGCGGCCCTCGGCGGCTGGACGATCACCGCTTTCGCCGTGTCGCTCGGCGCGGCCTTCTGGTTCCAGATTCTCGGGCGGCTCGTGTCGCTGCGGCTCAGCCTGCGGCCGAAGGAGCCGGCGGATGCGGCGAGATCCGCGTCCACCGCGCCGCCGGACGCCGCGGCGCCGTTGACGATCGTGTCGGGCGCGCCGCAATGGGTGATCGCCGCGGCCCCGACCCCGGCCGTTTCGCCTGCGCCGGTTCCGCCGCCGCAATAGGCGTTTGAACCCTGTCGCGCATCCGGCTTATACCGGCGCCGTCGCCACAGCCGGGCGCGCGGCCGCCGCCCGGTCGCCTCAGGAACGCCAAAAGGACCTTCCGATGACGCTTCGCTTTTCGCTTCCCCTCGCCGCGCTTGCGCTCGCCCTTACGCTGCCGCTCGGCGCCTGCAACAGCGCCCGGGCGCCGGAGACCGCGGGGCCGCGGCCGGTCGCCGCCGGCGTGCGCAGCGTCACCCCGGAGGGTTTCAAACTGCCGGAAGGCGCGGGATGTTCGGGCGCGATCGCCCGCTATCGCGCGATCCAGGACAATGATCTCGCCATGGGTCACGTCAATCAGGGCGTCTATGATCTGATCGCGCATGAAATCGGCGAGGCCGAGTCCGCCTGTTCGGCCGGTCAGGACGGGCGCGCCGTCGCGCTCATTCACGCCAGCAAGGCCCGCCACGGATATCCGGGGTAAGCGGGATTTTTCGATAAAACCCGCCTGAATCGAAAAATCCAGGCGGGCGATCCCTGGCGAGCGACGATTGCCCGCTTGGGAGCGCAAGCGGTTTTTTCGCGCGTCGCCGGGGCCAAAGCGCCCGCGGCGGATTTGCTGCGTTGCAATAATTTTCGGCGGCCAGGGCTCAAAAGCGCCTTTGGCGTTTCAAAGCCCGGCCCCGCGCACTTTGTAAGCTTTCCATTTTATGGGCGTTGACCGCCCTATGACGGATTTATACGCTGACCCCATCGAAATTTTGCAGCGCACAGGCGGTGTGTCGCGCGGGACGAAAAAGGATCAGCGCCTTGTTTCACTCGACCAACTCCACAAAAAATGCGCGCGTGCTTGTCGCGGCGCGGGCGTTGTCGGGAACGGCGCTGTGTCTGCTGCTCGCGGCGCCGCCGGCGGCCGTCGCCGCCGGCAGGAAGCCCGCAGCGCCGGCGCCCGCCGCAGCGGCTCCGGCGGCGGAAGACGCGCCCGGCCCCTTCAGCTGGACCGGCATTTACGCCGGCGCAAATCTCGGCGGCGGCTTCGGCGCCGGCGGCGGCCGGGCTCTGGGCTTCGGCACGGACGCGGCCGCGGCGCCGAACGAATTTTTCTCCTTCGCCGCGCCGACGCCTGGCGGCGTCATCGGCGGCCTGCAGGGCGGTTATAACTGGCAGTCGGGGCCCGTCGTGCTCGGCGTCGAAGCCGACATGCAGGCGGCGGGGCTCAGCGGCACGAGCGCGGGCCTTGGCGCCGGCGGCTCCAATCCGCTCGGCGTCGCGCATCAGACAGTGGATTGGTTCGGCACGCTGCGCGGGCGCGTCGGCTGGACGGCGACGCCGACCTTGCTGCTTTACGCCACGGGCGGCCTTGCGGTCGGCGGCGGCGGCGGGCGCTTCTCCTACCTTAACGGCGGGAACAACAGCGCCGACGCCTTCGACGCGCCGACGCATCTCGGCTTTGCGGCGGGCGGCGGTCTGGAATGGGCCTTTGCGCCGGAATGGTCGGCGAAGCTCGAATATCTTTATGTCGATCTCGGGCGCCGGCCCGGCTATTTCGCCAATCAAACGGACGCCGCGGGCGATCCCGTTCCCAATGTCGCGGGGCTCGGCGGCTTTAAAGACAATTTCCACGTCGTCCGCGTCGGCCTCAATTATCACTTCTCGCCGAGCGCCCCCAATCTCGTCGGCGCGCTGACAAGCCCGATGTTCCTTGCCGACCGCTCGGACAAGTTTCACGAGGTGGACTCCAAATATCTCTTCGGCTTCACCGACGGCTCCGACATCGACGCCGAAGGCGAGAAGGAGCTGGAGTTCCTGACGCAGTCGGATTTCGGCCGCCGCCGGCGTATTCTGTCCCCGACCGACGCCGATTATCTGCCGCAGGTTCTGGGGCGCTATCAGGGCTCCTATCGCGCCATTTCGCAGAAGGTGGAGTTCGAGCACACGCCGACGCAGAATTTCCAATATGCGCTCGGGATCACCGGAACCCACCACCATATTCGCGGCGTCGACGGCTTCGACGATCTCGACAATATCGCGCTTGGCGGGCTCTCCGCCGAGGGGCGCTATGTCATCCTCGGGCGCGGCCCGGAGTCGCCCGTCGGCGTGACGCTTCAGATGGAGCCCGAATGGGGCCATGTGTCGGAGCAGAGCGGTCAGCGCGAACATTCCGTCGAGGTGGAGACGAAGCTTGTCGCCGATACGGAGCTTATTCCCAACCGCCTCTACGCCGCGACCAACCTCGTCTATCTGCCGGAAGTCTCGCGCGGCGTGAGCGAAACCAAATGGGCGCGCGAGTCGACGATCGGCCTCACCGGCGCCCTCGCCTGGCGCGTCACGCCGAATATTTCGTTAGGCGGCGACGTGCAATATTACCGGCACCACTCGGACGGTTTTTGGCTGAATCGTCTCGACGGTCAGGCTTTTTATGTGGGCCCGAACTTGCATCTGCGCCTGTCGAAGAAAATATTCATGACAGCTGCTTTCGCGACGCAGGTGCGTGGGCACGCCGCCGGCGAGGATCACGCGCTCGATCTGGTCAACTATTCGCATTATCGGGCGCAGGTGAGGTTCGTCGTCGAATTCTGACGCCGCGGAAACGTGTTTCGTCAGGCGGTTTCGTTAACGGGAAAGCGCGTTTCGGCGCGCGACAAGAAGGTGCAACATGACAGCGTCGCTTAGAATGGGTTTCGCTTTTTTCGCTGCGCTTGCAGCGCTTGCGCCCGGCGCATTTGCGGCGGAGTCGGCGCTTTCGGTGTCGATCAAGGACCACCGTTTCTCGCCCGCGGAGCTTCATGCGCCGGCCAATACGCCGCTCACCCTCACGGTGAAAAATCTCGATTCCACCCCGGAGGAATTCGAGAGCAAGCATTTGCGCGTTGAAAAGGTCATCGCCGGCAATGGAACGGCGACGCTGAAAATCCGCCCGCTCGAACCCGGCAAATATCGCTTCTTCGGCGATTATCATGAAGACACCGCCGAAGGCTATCTCGTCGTCGAATAGGATCTGCTCACATGCTCGGCGCGCTGCTCGTCGTTTTTCGCGAAGTTATCGAAGCCGGCCTTATCGTCGGCATTGTCCTCGCCGTGACGCGCGGCGTCGCGGGCTCGCGCCTCTGGATCGCCGGCGGCGTCGCTGCGGGCGTCGTTGGCGCTCTCCTCGTCGCCGCTTTCGCCGAGCAATTGTCCAATGCCCTCGCGGGCCGCGGGCAGGAGCTGTTCAACGCCGGCGTGCTCGGCCTCGCGGTGATCATGCTCGCCTGGCACAATATCTGGATGGCGCGGCATGGCCGGGAACTCGCGCAGGAGCTGACTGCGGTCGGCCGCGCCGTCGCCTCGGGCGACCGCACTTTTGTGGCGCTTGCGGTGGTCGTCGCCGTCGCCGTTCTGCGCGAGGGCGCGGAAGTGGCGCTGTTCCTCTACGGCATTCTGGTGTCGGGCGAGACGGCGTTCAATCTTTTCGCCGGCGGCGTCGCGGGGCTCGTGCTCGGCGGGCTGCTGAGCGTCGCCACCTTTTACGGCCTCGTCACCATTCCGGTCGGGCGGCTGTTCGCCGTCACCTCCACGCTCGTCACCTTGCTCGCCGCCGGGCTCGCTGCGCAATGCATCGGTTTTTTGCAGCAGGCCTGGATCGTCACGGCGCTGACCGGAACCATGTGGGACACCTCGGCGATCCTGCCGGACAGCAGCCTGCTCGGCCGCGTGCTGCATACGCTGATCGGCTATACCGACCAGCCCTCGCAAATGCAGGTTCTCGTGTATGTCGTCACGGCGCTGGTCATTGTGATCGCCGCCCGCTTCGCCGCCCCGCCGCCGCGCGCGCCGCGCCCGGCGCCGGCGGAGTGACGCAGGAGCCGGAACATGCGCAATTGCGACGCGGCAACCGGCTGCTGACGTATTTCTCTTGACGGCGTCCCGGGCGGCGTCCTCTTTCCCGCCCGGGCGTCATCTCCGCAGCTGTCGAGCAGCGGAGATGATACAGACCTCGCCGTCAAAGGCGATGACATGGGCGACCAGGCAGGATTTCGTTGCTTCGCCAACGATTGCCCGCGTGGATTATTTTGAATTGGCAGGATTTCGGAAAACCGGGGCCGCTTTTCCGAAATCCCGCTTAGCTCGTCGCGGCGCCGATGGGACAGGCGACGCCGGAGCCGCGCAGCCCGCAATAGCCGCCGGGATTTTTGGCGAGATATTGCTGGTGATCCTCCTCCGCGTAATAAAAGGTCGGGGCGGGTCCGATTTCCGTCGTTATCCGCCCGAAGCCATGGATGGACAGGGCTTTTTCGTAAGCGGCCTTCGAGGCCTCCACCTCGGCGAGCTGCGTTGCGGAACAAGCGAAAATCACTGACCGATATTGCGGGCCAATGTCGTTGCCCTGCCGCATCCCCTGCGTCGGATCATGGCTTTCCCAGAAAAGCCGCAGCAAGGACGCCAGCGGCGCAACGGCGGGATCGTAAACAACCAGAACAACCTCTGCATGGCCGCTGCGCGCGGTGCATACGTCCTGATAGGTCGGATGCCGCGTCAGGCCGCCGGCATAGCCGACCGCCGTCACATGGACGCCCGCGCCCGCCTGCCAGAATTTGCGCTCCGCGCCCCAAAAGCATCCCATGCCGAAAACAATGCTCTCCATGCCCGGCGGAAAGGGCGGATCGAGCGGATGGCCGTTCACGAAATGACGTTCGCCATGGGCGAGCGGCGTCTCCCGGTCCGGCGGCGCCAGCATTTTCGACACGGCGGATTTTCCAAAAATCGACATGGCGGTCTTTCTCACGATGCGTCGCGCGAAGCGGGGCTTGCGCCGCGCGATCAAAGCCGAGCAATTTTCGCGCAAATCCCGTCGCCCGCGTCAGCGGCTCCAATAGCCGAGCCGCGAATGGGGCTTGTGGCTCACGATAATCATGCCGGCGCCCAACGCGCAAAGGGCGAGGCTCGCCGGAAACAGCAGCAGCGTCGTCAGCACCGGATCCCACAAAAAGGCGGCGACATTGCTCTCGATCGCCTGTTCGGCGGCGCGATAGACGCTCGGAAACAGGTCGCTCGCGCCCCTGTCCAGCGTGGTGAGAATGAGCCCCCCGCCGGCCAGCGAACGCGTGCCGTCGATAATAAGGGCGACAAAGCCGCCGGCGAGCAGCAGAAGCCCGAAGAAGCGGATGACCAGCCTGAGCATGAGGAAGCGCGGAGCCTGTGCGACGTGACCGCCGACAATATAGGCCAAAGCAAGGAAATTTTAAGGCCGGTCGCAAGCGGGCGGCGCCGGATTGCCGCGCTCCCGGCCACCCCGCATCGGTCATAGCCGATGCGGGGCGGGATAAATCGTGACGGAATGAATTGCGCTTTTGTCGCGCGTGAATATATTGCGCGCTTGCCCGCGCGAGTCGCGGCGCGCGGAGGGGTGGCCGAGTGGTTGAAGGCGCACGCCTGGAAAGTGTGTATGCGGGAAACCGTATCGCGGGTTCGAATCCCGCCTCCTCCGCCAGTTTTGCGAGCGCCCGTTGCAAACCCTGGCGCTGACGGGGCCGACAAACGCGGCCCGCTTTTCCGTAAAGCCCTGAAAGAGATGATGTTCGCGCAAAGCGAGCAAATGCGCCGGTTTCGCGTGCGCATGACGCCGAACCGCCAATAGCGACGCGCGGATAGCGCTTTTTTCGGCCCCAGCCTCGCGCACGGTTCCTCCGGCACTGTCATCGTCACGTCCCGGAACGGCTTCGGGATTCGCGCCACGCGGCGCACGACGCTCGCAGCGGTTTCCGCTGAAAGGCCACTTCGGACCTTTCGGCGAAAGCTCCTGCCGAGCGGCGAGCGTTCCGCGGGCGGGCTGGCAGATCGATCATGACAGGAGGGCTGCTTTGATCGAAAAATATTTGTCCGATGAACGATGGGCGCTCGTGGATTCACATCTTCCGGGCAAGCCCGGCGATCCGGGATGCAGCGGGCGGGATAATCGACTTTTCCTTGAAGCGGTCCTCTGGATCGCTCGCACAGGTTCGCCCTGGCGTAATTTGCCGCAGGAATTCGGCAAATGGTACACGGCCTATACGCGTTACCGCCGCTGGACGAAAAAAGGCGTCTGGCCGCGCGTCTTCGCGGCGCTGGCCCAGGATCAAAGCTGCGAATTCGGCTTTGACGACGGCGACATCCGATGGACGCCGCTGCGCGCCATTGTCACGCGCGAAAACGGCGCTGTCGCGGAAACGGAAGAGGCCAGCCGCGCCGCAGCCTGACCGGCTGCCGCCCCGCCGCGCCAAATTTTTGGAAAAGCCCGATCGTTTTCGACCCTTCCGTCGACGGCGATCGGGCTTTCCGGCGTTTTCGCCGGCTTTTTGCCCGACGTCAGCTCTGGGATTGGGATTGGGTTTGGCCCTGCCGGCGCGCGGCGATCATGGGCTTGTGGGTCTCGACCACCTCGCCGCCGCCCGCCTGCGCGCTTTTCAACGGGGCCGCGCCCTGCGAATCCAGCGCCGCGGCGATACGCAGGTAATTTTCAGCCGGCGACGAGCACGCGCCGACGTCAAATCCCACCCAGCCGAGAGTATCGACATAGGCTTCCGCCCAGCCGTGCAGAATCGGCGCGGCGTCGTCGACGCATAGAAACCCCGATACGAAGCGGGCGGGCGCGCCGATCTCGCGCGCGCAGGCGATAAAAATATGCGCCTGGTCCGCCGTCCCGGCGGAACGCCGCGCGAAAGCCGCTGCGGCGCCCTCCACCGGCGCATCCTCGCGCACGGGCCCCAGATCGTCGTGCAGCGCGCCGAGCAGCGCATGGAGCTTCGACAAAAGCTCCGCCTCATGCGCAGAGGCCTCCTGCGCATAGGCCCGAAGCTCGGGGTCAGCCGCGCCGAGCGGCGTGTCCCGCAGATACAGCGCCATCGGAAAACGCTCCACCGCGCCTTTCACGACGCCGGCGGTGTCGAAGGTGTCCACCTCGCCCTCGATGGAGACGACGAGCCGATCGAAGGGGCCGTCGACGCTGTAGCAATGCTGCACATTGCCGAAAGCGTCCTCGCCCTGGCGCAGGCGGCAATTATGGTCGAGGTCGATGCGCCAGTTCTGGACGTGCTGACCCTGATAATTGCGCGGCGTCAGGAGGAGCTTGCGGTTCGCGGCCTTCGGCGGCTCGGCGTAGCTGTGGATGATGTCGTGCCGGATACGGATGTGCATGGGTGCGCGGGCTTTGTGGTCAGAACAGAAATTGTTCGGAGACGAGTTCGCCGAGACGGTGGTTGTCGGCGATGAAACCCTCCACGAATTCGTGCAGACCGGTCTGAAACACATGTTCCAGCGGCATCGACTCGAGCTTTCCGTAAATGGCGCGGGCATGGCGCTGCGCCTGTCCCTGACGCCCGTGGCTTTTGGCGAGCCGGTCGAGATTGCGCACAATGCTCTCATAGCAGGAAATCAGCGAGCGCGGCATTTCCGGACGCAGGATGAGCAGATCGGCGACGAGCCAGGGCTTGAGGCTTTGCCGATAGACCCAGGCGTAGGCGGTATGGGCGGAGACGGCGCGCAGAATCGCCGACCATTGAAAATAATCGAGCGAGCCGCCGATGACTTCCTTATCGGGAAGCAGCACATGATATTTCACGTCGAGCAGGCGCGCGGTGTTATCGGCGCGCTCGGTGAAGAGGCCGACGCGCGAAAACCAATAGGCGTCGTTGCGCAGCATGGTGCGATAGGCGCCGCCGTCATAGGCCAGCGACACTTGTTTCACGAAATCGATGAAACGCATCATATCCTCGCCGCCGCGCGCGCCGCGGGATTTTTCGAGCGTCTTCATTTCCAGATAGCCGCCGTTGATCGCCTCCCACATCTCCAGCGTCAGCGCCGTGCGCACGGCGCGCGCATTGGTGCGGGCAAGTTCGATGCAATTGCGGATAGAGCAGGGATTTTCCGTCGCAAAGGCCAGAAAATCCGTGACATTGGCCTCATCCATCGGGCGGCCGGTGGCGGCGAAAGCCGTGGCGGCGCCCGATGAGAGCAGCACGCTTTCCCATTCCGTCTCGGCGCCGCCATAGGCCTTGGGCAGAGCGGCGAGGCGGCGCGAGGCCTCGATGAGCCGCGCGAGATAATCCGCGCGCTCCATATAGCGGGCCAGCCAGTAAAGATTGTCGGCGGTGCGTGACAGCATTGGCTCGGTCTCTTTGCGCCGCCTGCGTAAAGACGGCGTGAATGCGGTGTTTCAGGCGAGCGTTAAACCCGGGCGGCAGGCGGCGCGTCGTCGACCACCCAGGTGTCCTTGGTGCCGCCGCCCTGGCTGGAATTGACGACGAGAGAATTCTCCACCATGGCGAC
>Ga0265328_10001665_pt1 | contig 10178 bp, 10 predicted proteins | sample 41624metaG_FD_202086 | JGI IMG/M metagenome (GOLD analysis project Ga0265328, IMG submission 202086) | Rhizosphere microbial communities from Carex aquatilis grown in University of Washington, Seatle, WA, United States - 4-16-24 metaG | ecosystem: Host-associated > Plants > Roots > Rhizosphere...
GCCGGGAACATCATTTTCGGACGCAGGCCCGACGATGTTGCGTTCGCCACGACGGCGCTCGGCCGCTATTCGCCGTCCGAACTCGAGCGCATGACTCTTCCGGCATGATCGAGCTCAACGCGAACGTACCCGATCATTTCCTCGTGCTCGAGCGCAAGGAAACTTTCGGTGACTATGCCCGGGCGTACGGGGACGCACTCGCGGAGCATTACGAAAACCGCGGCGTGATCGTTGTGCCGTTCATGCCGATCACTTTCGATCGCGCTCTTTTCCAATCGCTTGCGTTTCCAATGCAATGGAAGAAGATCGGCACCCAGAACGGCATCGAGGAGTCCGTTTTCGTTCGGGATGGCAGCAATCTCACCGACCGGCAGGACCACCCGTTTCGCCGGCTTGAAATGGGCACGGAATGGGCGTCTTACCTGCAGTCCCAGGTCGCCAGTTTCAATTGGCAGTTGCGCCGCGGTCTGCACTTGCTCTTTCCGGCCTACCTCTCCCTGCAGGATGTCAACATTACGTGGCGGTTGACCGAGACCGTTGAGGAAGGCATGCACCTGGACGTATTTGACGGAGGCGCGCCGACGAACGCGGGCGCCAAGCTGGCGCATCGCGTAAAGATCTTCATCAATATCGACAGCGAACCGCGGCGCTGGCGCACGTCTTTCGACCTGCCCGGCGTGCTCGACAAATGCCGCGGGCAATTGCCGGCGGAAATGCCGGACGACGTGAACGTGGTGAACGACGTGATAGACAAGGTCGGCGTGCTGAAGAACCTGCCGTACCATAACCTTGCTTATCCGACCATGTCGGCGGTTATCTGCAACGGCGAGGCAGTAGCGCACGAAGTAGTCTACGGCCAGCGCACGGTGGGGGCGGAGTTCATGTGTTACCAGCAAGACATGCTCGATCCAAAGAAGCACACGCATCATTGCATCCGGCAATGGCTCGAGCAACGCGGATACAAAATCGACGCGGACGCAGCAGCAGTGGCAAAGCGTTACGCGCAGATGAAAGGCAGCTACGCGCTCATACAGGAAGCGCGGCTGGGCCGGTGAGAATAAGGCCGCTGACACGCGCTATGGCGTGAGCGGACGCGACGACGTGTCACCGTTGGACGATATACCGCGGTCGGCGCCGTCAATGTGAACCAAGCGAGTTTCCGGTGCTGCCGGCAGCTTCACATTTCGGACGCTGCGTTCGTTTAGCGGTTGACTCGCGTTTCCACTTGGGCACTCGGAGTAATGCCAGCAAGCTCTCGCCCGATTGAGGCACTGTCCGGGAATAGCGTAAAATTCGCCTGACAGGCGGGTGTAGTTCAATGGCAGAACGGCAGCTTCCCAAGCTGCATACGAGGGTTCGATTCCCTTCACCCGCTCCATCCGGATTTGCGCGCGTCACTTACCATGAGAGGTTGCGCCATGAACAAAATCGTTAAATTCGTTGTAGTGCCGCTGGCCGCTCTCATTGTCGTCGTCGGCGCCATCGGCGCGTATATCGCAGCGACCTTCGATCCCAACCAGTACAAAGGCCGGATCGTGCAGGCGGTGAAGGACAAAACCAAGCGCACGCTGAAGCTCGACGGCGATATCAAGCTGTCGCTGTTTCCGAGCATCGGCGCGACTCTCGGCAAGGCGTCGCTGTCGGAGTACGGCAGCGATCAGGAGTTCGCGGGCGTCGAAAATTTCCGTGTCTCGCTGAAGCTCATGCCGCTCCTGTCGAAAGAGATCGTGGTCGACGCGATCGAGATCAAGAACCTGCGCGCGAACCTTACGCGCGGCAAGGACGGCAAGCTGAGCATCGACGACCTGACGGGCGGCGAGAAGGCGGCGCCGGCAGCGAAAAGCGAGGCGACGCCGGTCAAAATCGACATCGATCATGTGACCCTGGAGAACGCGACGGTCACGTTTGTCGATCACGCGGCGGGCGCCAAATACGCGCTAACCAAATTGAACCTGAAGACGGGCCGCATCGCGAACGGCGTGCCGGGCAAGTTCGACCTCGAGGTCACGGCGCAAAGCGACAAGCCGAAGCTCAATCTCGACGTCGTGCTCAAGACCACGCTCACTTTCGATCTCGACAAGCAGCATTACGTGCTCGACGGATTGGATTTCAACGCGAAAGGCACTGCGGCGGGCATCGGCAACCTCGTCGCATCCGCCAAAGGCGATATCGATGCGAATGCTGCGACCAGGGAACTGGTCGTGTCCAGGCTCGCGGTTGCCGCAACCGGCAAACCCGAGGGCGGCGGCGATCTCAACGTGAAGTTCGACGCCCCCAAGCTCAACGTCACCAAAGACAAGGTGAACGGCGACAAGATCGCGCTTGATGCGACGTTGTCCGATGGCAAGTCCAAGACGTCGGTCAAGCTCGATATACCGGGACTCGACGGCAACGCCAAGGCGTTTACCGCCGCGATGATGACGGTGAACGTCGAAATGCAGAAGGACGGCGCGACGATCAGGGCCAAGGTAACGAGCGCGCTCGCCGGCAGCGTCGACGCCGAAAAAATCGAGCTCGCGAAATTGACGGCGGTCGTCAATGTCAACGACCCGAAACTGCCGAAGAACCCGATCGATGCCACGATCACGGGCTCCGCCACGGTCGATCTTGCGAAAGAGAATGCGAGCTTCGTTTTCGCCACCAAGTTCGACGACAGCAATATCAACGGCAGCGCGGGGCTTACCAAATTCACGCCGCCGTTTTTCACGTTCGACGTCAACATCGATCAACTCGATGCCGACCGCTATCTGCCGAAATCCGATCCCAAACAGAAGCAGCCCGAGCAACCGCTCGACCTGGCGGGACTCAAAGGTCTGAACGCAAACGGCAGCATCAAGATCGGCACGTTGAAGGTGGCCAACGTCAAGGCGGCAAACGTGCGTGTCGAGGTCAAGGCCGCGAACGGCCGCGTCGACGTAAGCCCGATCGCAGCCAACCTTTATCAGGGCACGCTTGCCGGCGCGCTGTCGGTGCAGGCTGCGGCGACACCCGTGATCGGCATCAAGCAAAATCTCACCGGCATCAACGTCGGACCGCTCCTGAAGGACGCCGCGAATTTCGATTCGCTCGAGGGCAAAGGCAATCTTTCGCTCGACGTGAGCGGGCAGGGGCAGACCGTCACCGCAATCAAGAAGGCGTTGAACGGCAACGCGGCAATCAAGTTGACTGACGGCGCAATCAAAGGCGTCAATATCGCCGGATCGATTCGCAATGCGAAGGCCAAACTGGGTGCGCTGAAAGGCGAGACAACGCAGGCCGCGAGCCAGACCGAGAAAACGGATTTTTCCGAACTGACGGCGAGCTTCAACATCAAGAACGGCGTCGCGCACAATTCCGATCTCGCGGGAAAATCGCCGCTGCTGCGGCTGGGTGGTGAAGGCGACATCGACATCGGCAACGAAAAACTCGACTACCTGGTCAAGGCGACCGTGGTGGCGACCGCCGCCGGTCAGGGCGGCAAGGAACTCGTGGACTTGAAGGGTCTGACGGTGCCGGTCAAATTGACCGGACCGTTCACTTCTCCACAATACAAAATCGATTTCAGCGGCATCGCGGCGGGCGCCGCCAAGGCCGTTGTCGAGGGAAAAAAGGACGAGATCAAGGCGAAGGTGCAGGACCAGGTGCAGGACAAGATCAAAGGGCTGTTTGGGCGCTAAGTTGCGGCGCAAGGAACGGCCGGCAAGCGCGCCGGCGTCCTTTGCGAGCAAGGTTGCGTGCTGGCAGACCAGGCATGGCCGCCACGATCTGCCGTGGCAGAACACGCGCGACGCGTATCGTATCTGGCTGTCGGAGATCATGCTCCAGCAGACGCAGGTAACGACGGTCATCCCGTATTTTCACCGCTTTCTCGCGCGTTTCCCCGATATCGAATCGCTTGCGGCGGCGGCGCAGGACGACGTGCTGACTTTGTGGAGCGGGCTCGGCTATTACTCGCGCGCCCGCAATCTGCATCGCGCGGCGCAGGCGGTGGTCGCGCAGCATGGCGCGCGCATGCCGCGCGAATTCGCCGAGCTGCTGGCGTTGCCGGGCATCGGCCGTTCGACGGCGGCGGCAATTGCGGTGTTTGCATTTGGCGCCCGTCAGGCGATTCTCGACGGCAACGTCAAGCGGTTATTTGCGCGCCGCTTCGGCATCGAAGGCTATCCCGGCGACGCAAAGGTCGCGGCCGCGCTGTGGCGCGAGACCGAACGGCAACTGCCGTCGCGCGATATCGAGTCGTATACGCAAGGCTTGATGGACTTGGGCGCAGCGGTGTGCACGCGCAGCAAACCGCGCTGCGATGAGTGCCCGGTGGCGGCGGATTGCGTCGCGCTCAGGACGAATGCAATCAAAAAGTTTCCGGCGCCGCGCCCGCGCAAAGTGTTGCCGCAACGCCGCACCCAAATGCTCGTGTTGCTGCATGCAAGGCAGGTACTGCTGGAGAAGCGCGCACCCACCGGTATCTGGGGCGGCATGTGGAGCCTGCCGGAAGCTGCGGCGGACGCCGATATCGTTGCGCTGTGCGCAGAGCGTTACGGAGTGCGCGTCGCCGCATCGCAACCGATGCCGGCGCTTGCGCACGGCTTCACGCACTTCAAGCTCGACATCGCACCGCAGCGTTTGATCGTCAGTCACGTCGCGCCGCGCGCCGCGGCGCCGGGTGTTGCCTGGCTGTCGCTGGAAGATGCGCTGGGCGCCGCGATTCCGGCGCCGGTCAAGCGCATACTGATGACGATCGCGGCGGATTGACGGACGCGCTGCACCTCGTTACTGCCGCTATTTGACGTTCTCGATCGGGCTCGCGCTTTCCGTCGCCTGCTCGCCGCGACTTTTTAAATAGCGTTGCAGATCCGGTTCCCGGCGATACGCGCCGTCGACCACATAGTCGAGCGCGGCCATGAACGGGGCGGGCGGCAGGTAACCGTTGACGCGCGTTACGACGGCGCCGCGCTCGTTGACGACCAGCAGCGTGGGCGTGTAGCCGATCTTCAAATACCGCGCGAACGCTTTTTCGGTCCGCACGGTCCCGTCGATCCACGTGACCTCGCGGCTGCCGAGAATATTGATTTCGACGACGTCGAAGTTGCCGCGGGTTTTCTCAACGATCGCAGGCGTCCGGAAGTTCACGGCCATCAGTTGCTTGCAGTAAGGGCAGCCGTTTTGACCGAAATAGAGCATGAGGCGTTTGCGCGCGGCCGCCGCCTCCTTGAGGTCGTCGCGCAAGTCGAGAAATGAAATCTTGAACCAGGCCGGCACTTCGATCTCCGCCGGCGCGCCGGCGGCGCGCGCGGGCGCGAACGCGCAGGCGAACGCAATGCACGACACCCCGAGAGCGGTGTAAAGTTGGAACTTGTTTTGCATTTGAGTGCTTAGTATATGACTGCCGCCTCACAGCGACCAGCGATGCAAGGACGGAGAATATGAACGAATCGTGGCCCGAGATCCGCGATTGGCGCAAGCAAAAGCGCGCGGAGTTGATCGCGCAGCGCCAGGCGCTGGAGGACGTCCGGCGCCGGCAAATGAATGCGGCGATCACCGCGCACATCGAGGCCGGCTTCGCGTCGCTTGCCGGGATGACCATCGGGTTTTGCTGGCCGTTCAAAGGCGAGTTCGACGCGCGCTTTGCGATCAGGCATTTTCGCGACCTCGGCGCGGCCGCCGCATTGCCGGTGGTGATAGCCAAGGCCACGCCGCTGCAATTCCGCGCGTGGTGGCCGGGCGCGCCGATGACGACGGGCGTCTATGAAATCCCCATCCCCGACGGTACCCCGCTGGTAGTGCCCGATGCCGCGATCGTGCCGATGAACGGCTTCGACGCGCAGGGTTACCGCCTGGGGTACGGCGGCGGATATTTCGACCGCACGCTGGACGCGACGTCGCCCCAACCGCTCGCGATCGGCGTGGCGTTCGAGTTTGCGGGGCTGCCGACCATACGTCCGCAGCCGCACGACGTGCCGATGGATTTCGTGGTGACCGAGGCGGGCATCTACGTCGCGAAGGACGCCCGCCTCGTGCGCATCGGCGCCGAGCAATGCCGCGAACGCGCGCGGCACCTGTGCCAGCAGCGCGGACTGCCGCGCCAGCGTATGGAAACCACGGCGGGATATGCGTCGCCGCCATGTTACGCCGGTGAATTCCCCGGTTACTTCGGCGACGGCGACGATGCGAAAAGCTAGGCCCCGTCGGAGCGCAGGCCCTGCTTCGACAATATTTCGCCCAACTGCGACAGCCGCGCCTGCGGGTCCGTCATGCGCAGCAGTTGCTGCTTGACTTCGAGGCTGATCGGCAGCACTTCGCTCAATCGATAGCCGATCCACGCTGCGTCGTCGAAGCGGTGCGGCGACGGGAAGTGCTCGGCGCCGATTTTTTCGATGATGGCTTTGAGCACGTCGCTGCACAGCGTCTCCTCGGGCGCAACTTCGCTGTCGTTGGCGAGGCGTTCAATGGTCGCGGAAATGAGCCCGTTTTTTTCCACCGCGGAGCACACGATGCGGAACCGTTGCAGGCCCTCGACCTGCAGGTGAAACACGCCGAGTTGCGGCATGTCCCAGTGCACGATGCGTGCGAGGCAGCCGATATCCTGCGGCACCGCGGGCGTGCCGACCTCGCGGCCTTCCTTGATCAGGCACACGCCGAACGGCCGCTCCTCGCTGATGCAAACCTTGGTCATCTCGATGTAGCGCTGCTCGAAGATTTTAAGCGGCAGCGTGCCGCCCGGAAACAACACCGTGTTAAGCGGGAAAATGTAGGTTTGCAGAGGGGGCGCGCCGCCCGCCTTGTCGTTTGCGCTCATATGGAAAGTTCGCGGTGGCGTACCAGCACGCGCCGCGACTCGTGGAAATCGCGGGCGAGTTTTTCGACGAAATAGACCGACCGGTGCTCACCGCCGGTGCAGCCGATGGCGACGGTCAAATAGCTGCGGTTGTCGGCCACAAAACATGGCAGCCAGTTCCGGATAAACTCGCGGATGTCGTGGTACATGCGCTTGACGTTGGTGTCGGTCTCCAGAAATTCGACCACCGCGCGATGTTTGCCTGTCAGCGGACGCAACGCGGGATCGTAAAATGGATTCGGCAGGCAGCGCACGTCGAACACAAGGTCGGCGTCGAGCGGAATACCGTGCTTGTAGCCGAACGACTCGAACAGCAGCGTCAGGCCGGAGTGATCGGATTCGACAAACTCCTTGATCCAGGCCCGCAGCGCGTTCGGGTTGAGTTCGCTCGTGTCAATGTGGTGCGACTCGCCGCCGATATCCGCCAGAATTTCGCGCTCGCGCGCTATGCATTCGGCGACCGTGAGCGCGCCGGCGCTCAACGGATGGCGCCGTCGCGTTTCGGAGAAGCGCTTCAGGAGCGTTTCAGTTTTGGCCTCGAGGAACAGGACGCGCACATCGACGCCGCGGGCCTTTAATTCGCGGACGTGTCGCGGCAACTCGGAGAGCGTGTCGCCGCTGCGCGCGTCGATGCTGACGGCAACGCGCTCGTAGCCTGCGCCGCGCAGAAAATCGACCATTGCCGGCAACAGCGTGACGGGCAGGTTGTCGGTCGTGTAGTAGGCAGCGTCTTCGAGCACCTTCAACGCGACGCTTTTGCCCGACCCGGAAAGGCCGGTGATGATGACAAGCTGCATGCGGACGGGTCGCCGGCGTATGGCGGTTACTGTACGTCGTTGTGCATATGCTGGGCCTGCCGCTCGACGAATTCCCGCGTGCTGTCGATGCCGCGCAGCTGCAGCACATGATTGCGCACGGCTGCTTCGACCAGCACCGCGAGGTTGCGCCCGGCCGCCACCGGTATCGTGACCTTGCTGATGCTGACGCCCAGAATCTCGTGGATGCCGGGTTTTAGCGGCAGGCGGTCGACATACTGGGTTTCGCTGCCGGCGGGCTTTTCCAGGTGCACGATCAATTTCATGTTCTTGCGGGGCCGCAACGCGGCTTCGCCGAATATGGTGCGGATATTCAACACGCCCAGGCCGCGCACCTCCAGAAAGTCGCACAGCAGGACCGGGCAGCGGCCCTCCAGTGTCTCCGGCGCGATCCGGTAGAGTTCGATCACGTCATCGGCGATCAGGCCGCTGCCGCGGCTGATCAATTCAAGCGCGAGTTCGCTTTTGCCGACGCCGCTGTCGCCCGTGATCATGACGCCCATGCCGAGCACGTCGAGGAACACGCCGTGCATGGTGGTAGACTCGGCCAGCGCGCGCGCGAGATACGGGCGCAGCATCCACATGAGTTCGACGCTTTCGAGCGGGGACGAGAGCAGTGCCACGTGCATGGTGTCCGCGAGCGTGCAAAGGTGTTCGGGCGCGCGCTCGCCGCCCGCGACGACGATGCAGGCAAGATCGGAGGTCGCCAGCCGGTGCAGCGTCTGCTGGCGCGTGACCGTATCGAGGGCGTTGAGATGGTCGATTTCGGGCCGCGCGAGTATCTGGATCCAGTTCGGATGGATGAAATTCAGATGTCCGATCAGGCCGCCGCGCGAATTCTTGAGGTGGGAGCTGTCGAGAATCTTGACGCCCCCGTCGCGCCCCGCGACCCACGCCAGGCGCAGTTTGCCGCGATTATCGTCAAACAGCTGCGCTACGCTGATTTGCGGCATGCGGTTGCCATTCGGCGATCGACTGGTGCATTGATTCGGCAGAGGCCGCCTTCAACAACTGCTCGCGAAACGCCGGGTCGCTGAACATTTGCGCGAGTTCGCTCAGTATCTGCAGGTGCAGGTCGGTCGCCCGTTCGGGCACCAGCAATACGAAAATCAGGTTGACGGGCTGGCCGTCGGGCGCATCAAAGGGTATCGGCTCGCGCATCCGTATCATCGCGCCGACGGCCTCTTTGAGGCCCTTGATGCGGCCGTGCGGAATCGCGATGCCCTGGCCCAGGCCGGTGGAGCCCAGCTTTTCGCGCGCGAACAGGCTGTCGAAGACCTGGCTGCGCGCGACATTCTGGTTGTTTTCGAACAGGAGGCCCGCATGTTCGAACACGCGTTTCTTGCTGCTAACGTCGAGATCAAGCACCACGTTCTGGACGGGAAGCAGTTTGGCGATGAGATTCATATCGGTTCGGGTTGTCGGCTTTTCGCGCGGGCCGCCAGGAAGGAACGATGGCACGCGCGCGGCGCGGCGTCAATCTTCGCTGGTATCACGGCCCGGCTCACGTCCGCCGCGATGTTCGAAATTGCGCTCCTTGTGCTTCAGTATCTGGCGATCGAGCTTGTCGACCAGCGCGTCGATCGCCGCGTACATGTCGGGGTCATCGCATTCGACGAAGATGTCCTTGCCGGAGAGGTGCACGTTGGCTTCGATTTTCTGCTTGAGCTTTTCCACCGAAAGAATCACGTTGACGTCGATGACGTGATCGAAATGGCGGGTGATGCGCGTGAACTTGCTGGTCACGTAATCGCGCATCGCGGGTGTGACGTCGACGTGGTGACCGCTCAAATGAAGATTCATAGCTGACTCCTCGGTTAAGTGCTGTGGTTATCGGGTGGCGGCTGTAGGGACATTACAGCGACTTGCGCAGGTTGACCGGCAATATCTGCATGGATTCGCGGTATTTGGCGACGGTGCGGCGCGCAACAACGATGCCCTGCTGGCCGAGAATCTCCGAGATCTGGCTGTCGGACAGCGGCTTCTTGCCGTTTTCAGCGCTGACGAGCTGCTTGATCAGGGCGCGGATCGCCGTGCTCGATGCCGAGCCGCCGGTATCGGTGGTGACATGGCTGCCGAAAAAATACTTGAGCTCGTAGATGCCGCGCGGCGTGAACATGAATTTCTGGGTGGTCACGCGCGAGACCGTCGATTCGTGCAAATCCAGCGTGTCCGCGATCTCGCGCAACACCAGCGGCCGCATCGCGACTTCGCCGTGCTCGAAAAAGTGGCGCTGGCGGTCGACGATCGCCTGCGAGACGCGCAAGATGGTGTCGAAGCGCTGCTGCACGTTCTTGATGAGCCAGCGCGCCTCCTGCAACTGGCCGGCAAGCTGCTGGTGTCCCGCATCGCGGTTGCGTTGCAGGATGTCGGCGTAAAGCCGGTTGATGCGCAGCTTCGGCATCGCGTCCGGATTGAGCGCGGCGAGCCACACGCCCTTCACTTTTTTTACGATGACATCCGGCACGATGTAACGGGTGTCGCCGGAAGAAAAGCTCGCGCCTGGTCGCGGGTTGAGACTCGTGATCAGGTTCTTGACGCCGCGCAGGACC
>Ga0265328_10001666_pt1 | contig 10178 bp, 12 predicted proteins | sample 41624metaG_FD_202086 | JGI IMG/M metagenome (GOLD analysis project Ga0265328, IMG submission 202086) | Rhizosphere microbial communities from Carex aquatilis grown in University of Washington, Seatle, WA, United States - 4-16-24 metaG | ecosystem: Host-associated > Plants > Roots > Rhizosphere...
AGGCCTGGAAACGCTGCGTGCCCGCATCCCAGCCGCGCGCAGCCTGCCGATGATGCAGGCCTTGGCCCGGGCGGCATCGGCGTCCGTGGTGCTGGAGTACCTTGATGGCCTCAACCTGGCCGTGAGCGTGATGCCATGAAGCCCGACCGCGGCTGGATCGAGCGCCACATCCCGCACAAGGGCAGCATGTGCCTGCTCGATGCCGTGGTGCAATGGAACGATGCCGAGATCGTCTGCCGTGCCAGCAGCCACCGCGATGTGGGCAATCCATTGCGCAGCTTGGGCGATGGCCAAGAAGGCCTGGGCATCACATCTGGCATCGAATACGCCGCACAGGCCATGGCCGTGCACGGCGCCCTGCTCGACAAGGACGTGGCCGAGGCCCGCCTGGGCTATCTGGCCACCACGCGCGACGTGGTCTGGCATGCGCGCTGGCTCAGCGATGTCAGCAGCGATCTGACGATCAGGGCCGAGCGCCTGTCGGCCAATGCCTCCAATGTGATGTACCTCTTTGAGGTGCATGGCGACGAACGCTTGCTGCTTTCTGGGCGCGCGACCGTCATCCTCAGTGCTGCGGCCTGATCAACCCATTTCGTGCCCACCATGTCTCTCAAACGCGCATTGATCACAGGTGGCAGCGGCGCCATCGGTGCCGCCATCTGTCGCCGTCTCGCCAAAGATGGCTTTCACGTCATCGTGCATGCCAACCAGCGGCTCGATGCCGCCGAAAACTTGCGCGATGAGCTGCTGGCGGCAGGCGCCAGCGCGCAGGCCGTGCAGTTCGATGTGACCGATGCACAGGCCACGGGGCAGGCTTTGGCGCAACTGCTTGAAGCCGGGCCCATACAGGTGCTGGTCAACAACGCCGGGGTGCATGACGACGCGGCCTTCCCTGGCATGTCGCTGGACAAATGGCATCGCGTGATCGACGTCTCGCTCAACGGCTTCTTCCATGTCACGCAGCCGCTGAGCCTGCCCATGGTGCGCACGCGCTGGGGCCGCATCATCACGATCTCGTCGATCGCGGGCATCACGGGCAACAAGGGCCAGGTCAACTACGCGGCGGCCAAGGGCGCCTTGCACTCGGCCACCAAGTCGCTCTCGCTGGAGCTGGCCAGCCGCGGCATCACGGTCAATGCGATCGCGCCGGGCATCATCGCGTCTGACATGAGCGCGCAGGCCTTCGATGCCGAGGCCATCGCCCGTTTGGTGCCGATGAAGCGCGCAGGCCAGCCTGATGACGTCGCCAACCTGGTGGGCTTTCTCGCATCTGATGAGGCCAGCTACATCAGCGGGCAGGTCATCTCGGTCAATGGCGGGATGATCTGATGCAAGCGCTGCACGCACTGGCTCGCCGCGTGGTGCTGACCACCGTCTTCTATCTGGTGCTGCTGTGGCTGGGCGCCATGCTCTTGCTCGGCAACCTGGCGTGCATCCCGCTGATCATGGCGCCCAGGTCGCTGCGCGAGCCTTTTCTGCAAGGCATGATCAGCGGCACCTTCCGCCTGTTCCTGGCGGGCTGCGCGGCCGGCGGGATCATGCGGCTGGACCTGAGTGCCATCGACCAGGTCAATCAACAACGGGGCCTGGTGCTGGTGGCCAATCACCCCAGCATGATCGATGTGTTCCTCGTGATCTCGCGCGTGCGGCGGGCCGTGTGCCTGATGAAGGACAGCCTGACGGCCAATGTCTTCCTGGCGCTGGGCGCGCGTCTGGCGGGCTACATCTCCAACAAGCACACCGATCAGATGGTTCGCCAGGCCGCCAGTACCGTGGCCGATGGCGGTGTGCTGTTGGTCTTTCCGGAAAGCACGCGCACGGAGCGGCAACCGGTCAGCGTCTTTCAGCCAGGCGCCGCCTTGATCGCCAAGCGCGCCAGGGCGCCGATGCAGATCATCTTCCTGGAAACCAATTCGCCCTATCTGGCCAAAGGCTGGCCCATCTGGAAGGCGCCGCCCTTTCCGATGCTGTTCAAGGCCACGCTGGGCGAGTGCGTGATGCCCGAATCCAGCGTGAGAGAGACGACGCACGCGCTCCAGCAGCATTTCGAGCGCGCCTTGCCCTTGTCGATCAACCCAGGCCTTCGGTTGTGAGCATGACGCCTGACACCTCGCACCTGGTGCTGATCCCCAGCTTCAATCCAGGCCCCAAGGTCTATGAGACCGTGCAACAGGCGCGCCAATACTGGAGCCCTGTCTGGGTCGTGGTTGACGGCAGCACCGATGGCACGGCGCAAGGCTTGCAAGACATGGCCGCGTCAGACCCGGGCCTGCGCGTCTGGGTCTTGCCCGAGAACCAGGGCAAGGGCGCAGCCGTGTTGCACGGCGCGAGCCTGGCCGCCCGCGAAGGCTTCACGCATGTGCTGTGCATGGACTCCGACGGCCAGCATCCCGCCGATCTGATTCCAGCCTTCATGGCCACCTCGCGCGCGCACCCGCAAGGCATGGTGCTCGGCGTGCCCGTGTTCGACGCCAGCGCGCCGGCCTTGCGCGTCAAGGGCCGCAAGGTGTCCAACTGGTGGGCCAACCTCGAAACGCTGTGGATGGGCATCGGTGATTCGCTGTACGGCTTTCGCGTCTACCCCATCGGGCCTTTGATCGAGGTGATGGCGGGCCAGCGCTGGATGCGCCGTTTCGACTTCGACCCCGAAGCCGTGGTGCGCCTGTGCTGGCGGGGCGTGCAGCCCGTGAACGTGCCCGCGCCCGTCAAGTACCTGCGGCCCGATGAAGGCGGCGTGTCGCACTTCAATTACTGGCGCGACAACCGCCTGCTGACCTGGATGCACATCCGCCTGATGATCGGCTTCGTGCTGCGTTTGCCCAAGCTCGTTTACGCCAGAGCCACGGGCCGATGAGAAACAGCCCCGGTGAACAAAGCTGTTGACCGGGGCTGTACGCGTTGACGGCTTGAAGTCAGCCGCCGCAGTTGATCAGGGGTGGGCTTGCCCATCCGTACCGAAGCGCGGCGAGCGCGGGCCATACAGCAGGCCATTTGGGCGACCCGCCGACAGCAGGATCGAACTGGTTTTGCCCGCCACGGTGTGCGAAGCGTCCATCGTGTTGTTCATGACCTGCTTGACGAGGGCCGTCACCAGCAAGCCCAGTGGCCCACCGCCCGAGTTGTTGCCCTGGTCGTTGTTGGCGGTGGCCGAGCCGCTCCACAGTGTGGTGCCAGTGCGCAGGTCAACCAGCTTGGCATTGGCCGACACCACCACCACGCTGTTGAACACCGTGTAGCTGACCCCGTACTTGGTGATCGTGATGTACAAGGCCGCGTCTGCACCGAAGATTTCCTGGAGCTTGGCGGGTGCCACGGCATGGATGTCGGGCGGGTTGCTCAGGCCGTTCTGCCGGAAGGTCTCGTTCATCAGCGTCACGGGGATGACGTAGTAGCCCGACTCAGCCAGCGGCTGCGTGACCTGCGCCAGCATGCTGGTCGTGGCGTTCACGTCCGGCGAGTTGTTGACGGGCGGCAGCACCAGCAGCGACCGCGGCTTGGCCTGGCGGAAGGCCGTGTAGTCCACCGAGGCCTGTTGCGTCGCGCACCCGCCAAACACCATCGAGATGGCGAGCAACACGCCCATGGAAAAAGCGTTGCGCATGTCAGCCCCCTTGCTTCTTCATGTTGCTCAGCAGGTAATCGACATATTTGGTCGATTCCGGAAAGAGCGCCTTCTCCTTGTTCCAGGCCTGCACGGCCTGATCCGCCTTGCCAACGGAGAGATACAGCAGGCCCAGATGGGCATACAAACCCGGCGGCGGCGAGGCGCCATCGGAGGCTGCTTCTTCAATGTCCTGCTGCAGATCCAGGATCTGCTGGTCAGGCCCATTGCCCTGGCCTTTGAGGTGCTCGTAGACCGTGGCCTGGTAGTTGCCCCAGGCATAGAGCGGCTTGGGACGCGAGGCGCAGCCCGTCATGGCGATGGCGGCCAGCAATGCTGCCGCCAGACCCAGTCGGGTCAAGTTGGATGAACTCATGAGATGAATGCGTGATGAAGCCGTTGGACGTGGTCAGTGGGGCTCGATGCTCAGAGCGCAGGCTTCCAGGCACCCGAATCGATGGCGTCTGTCAATCTGTTGACGGACTCACGGATGGCCAGGTCCAGCACCTTGCCATTGAGCGTCGAGTCATAGCTGGCCGTGCCGCCAAAGCCGATGATCTCGCGGTTGGACAGGCTGTATTCGCCCGCGCCCTGCACCGAATACACGACTTCGGACGTCACGATGTTGACGATGTTGAGGCTGACCTTGGCATAGGCCACCTGCGTCTTGCCGCGGCCCAGCAGGCCGAACAACTGGTGATCGCCTACCTCCTTGCGGCCGAACTCGGTGACGTCACCCGTCACGACGAAGTCCGCGCCCTTGACCTTTTGCGCACTGCCCTTGAAACCGGCTTCCTGCTTGAGTTCTGCCAGATTGTCGCGGTCGAGCACATTGAAGCGGTTGGTCTGCTGCAAGTGCGTGATCAGGATGGTCTTGGCCTGACTGCCCAGGCGATCGGCGCCATCGGAGAACACGCCGCGCAGGTAGCTGGAGCGGTTGTCGAACTTGCCGACAGCGATGGGCGCACGCGCGCCGGTGTAAGCGGTTTGCGAAGCGGTGTTCACCTGCGGCACAGCCAAAGCTTGAGATGACTCGGTGGCGCAACCGTTGAGCAGCAGAGGGCTGGTCAGCGCGACGGCCAGTGTCAAGGTGGTGATCTTGGTTTGCATTGGTATCGACTCCCATTCGAGCGCTTCATGCACGCCCGGTTAAAAAAAGAAACTGAACTGTAGCGACTGCTTGCCAGCCAGCGTTTGACGGTTATTCGCCCATGTGTACTGGTTCAGAAACAAACCCGCACAGTCTTTACCAGAAACCCGCACGATCAGGCCCCTCTTCAGGGGGGATAACCCTGTGCGTGCCGATGCAAGATGCCCGCTTCATTAATCGAACAACCTTGTCTGAGGTCCATTCCCATGAAGCAACTGATCCTGGGCGCTGCGGCGCTGATCCTGTCGGCCGCGGCCGGTGCTGAAACGTACATCGGTGCGGCCATTGGCCCGAGCAACATCGAAGCCAACTGCGACCTCGCATCTTCATGCGACAAGGGCGACACCGGCTACAAGATCTATGGCGGTTATGTGCTGCCGCAAACGCCGCTGGGTGGCATCGCGCTCGAAGTAGCCTATATCGACTTCGGCAAAGCCAACGCGACCTATGCCCTGGGTCTGGCGAACCGCTCGACCGAAGTGTCGGCGCTGGCCTTCAACGCCGCGCTGCGCGTGAAGTTCACATCGGCGTTCCATGGCGTGGGGCGCCTGGGCCTGGGCTATGTCGAAGGCAAGGACAGCGGCGTCAACGTGCTGGGCGTGGTGACCGCGGGCTCGCAGTCTTCATCCAAGCTGGAGCCGTACCTGGGACTGGGTCTGGAATACGCGTTCAACAAGCAGTTCAAGTTGACGGGTTCTGCCGACTTCACCAGCTACGACACGGGCAACGATTCAGGCTCGGCACGCTTGCTCAGCGTTGGCGCCCAATACAGCTTCTGATGCGGTGGTGGCGGTTTCAGCCGCCCCAGCCCAGTATCGTGACGTTGGCCATGCGCTCGATCAGCCAGATCAGCGCCATGGCCGCGATCAAGGCCGAGCCCAGTCCCACAAAAACCAGCCTGTAAAAGCGCGTGCGCCGCATCCAGCAGGCCAATGGCAGCACCACGGCCACCAGGCTCAACTGGCCTGCCTCCACGCCCAGATTGAAGCCCAGCAAAGGCACGGCGAGCGTGCCGCCCGACAGGGCCAGATCCTGCAGCGCACTGGCAAAGCCAAAGCCGTGCACCAGGCCGAAAGCGAACACGATGAGCCAGCGCGGGCCGGGGATGATGGGCAGCAGGTTGTCCATCGCGGCCACGAGCACACTCAAGGCGATCAGCGATTCGACCCAGCGCGAGGGTGGGCTGAGCACGCCGAACGACGCAAGGCCCAGCGTGATCGAATGCGCCACCGTGAAGGCCGTGACCAGTTTGAGCACCTCTTTCCATGCGGCTTGCCAGGTGGGGCGTGCCTGCCATGCCTCATTGCCACGGCCATCACGCTCGCGCTGCCACACCGACACCAGCAGCAGCGACATCAGAAAGAGGATGTGATCGGCGCCCACGGCAATGTGGTGCATGCCGTCTTCGATGAAACGGCGCAGTTCGTGCCAGATGGATTCGGCTGGCACATCGGTGGATGACGCGTGGTCGTCTGGATATGAGTTGAGCAGCCTGGTCGATGGCTGCGCACCATCGGTGCCGGCAAGCGGCAGGCCTTGTAGGCCTTCCAGACGCAAGACATGGCCAGGCCGCGGTATGCCGAGCACGACCGTGCCACCCTCGTGTGCATGCTGGCTTGCATCCACGCTGCGCCAATGCACGATGCCGCGGTGCGTCGGGTCGGTCAGTGCGAACAGGCGATAGTCCAGGTCCACCTGCTGCCAGGGTGCACCCGCCGACAAGGGGCAGGCGTAAGACCATGACAGCACGGCGTAGGCCCCATCCGTGTGCGTGGCCAGGCGAGGCAGGGCATCGGCACCCGATGGCGCCTGCATGACGCAGGCTTGTCGCTGATGGCCCAGCGTCAGGTAACTGGCGGCGTACTGGCTGATCTCTGGCCAGCGTTTGCGCACTTCACCCCAGGTCAGGCGGCCATCGTCGTTGGCATCCAGATGCAGTTCGGTGTCGAAGTCGCGCAAAGCGATGTGCCATTCGATGCGGACGATGCCGGCATCCATCGCCGTCACGGTCAGGTAGCTGTCGCTGGGCTTGTGGGCCAGGGCCGGTGTGGCGCCCCATGCCAGCGCAATGGCGATCGAGAAAGTGATGAACCAGCGCTGCATCACAGCAAGCCCTCCAGGCGCTTGTCGGCCCAGCCGGATTGCTGGATGAACAGGCGTGCAGGCGCGGCCGCTTCGGGCTCATGGGCGGCCAAAGCCGCTTCCAGCAGGATGCGCGCGTCAGCAGGCTCCTTCTGGACCTGCCAGTTGGCCACGGCCAGCTTCAATGCCTTGTCAGGCTGCTTGAGCAAGTGCAAGGTGAAGCGGGCTTCTTCGCGTCTGTGTACGTTGTCGCCACGCGCATGGGCCGCGGCAAAACGCGCCCGCAAGGCCTGGATGGCCTGCGTCGCGCGGGCATCGTTGGTGGCCACATAGGCTTGTGCCAGGCGCAGCAGCAAGCTGTCGTTGCGCTGCCAGCGTTGCAAGCGCGCGATCGCATCTTGGGGGCGATGCTGATCGAGCAGCAGATCGGCGTAGGCGCCCTCGGTGTAGGCATCGGCGTCCTGGGCCAGCAGGCCTTGGTACAGCGTCTCGGCTTCGCTGGCCTGGCCCAGCCTCTCGGCCAGTTCGGCACGGACCAGGTTGATGTAGTCCGTCAGGTCAGCGGGTTCCCGCTGGGCCAGCAGGTTCAAGCCGGCCTGAGCGCGCACGGCCTGGCCTTGCAGGCTGGCCAGCTCCAGTTGGCAGACTTGATGGTGCCAGGTGGCGTGGGCTTGCTGCAGGCCATCGCAAGCCGTGCGGGCCGATGCGTATTGCCCCGTCACTTGAAGCACCGATGCCAGGGTCAGCCAGGCTTGGGCGTTGTTCGGTTGTGCTTTGACCAGTGCTTGCAAATCGCGCAGCGCCGCATCGAAATCGTGTGTGCTTTGCAAGATCGTGGCGCGCAGCAGGCGGATGTCGGCAGGCGGATTGGGTTGCTGCCACCAGATGGACAGGGCCGCCTGCGCTTGCCCCATCAGGCGCGGGTCACCGTCATGGCGAGACCAGTCGATGGCTTGCCGGGCCACTTGTGCGGCCAAGATGGCATTGAACGGTTCGGCGCGGGCCTGGGCGCGCAGCTGGCGCCATTGTTTTTCCTGCGCGCTCAACGGGCGCTCGCGCAGCACCTCGACCACCTCGTCGTCATGGCTGGGTGTGAAAGGCGTGGCTTGTGTGTGGCCGCTCAAGGCGCACAGCACAGCCGTGATGCACAACAAGCGGGTGATCATGAGCGGGCGCATGAGCGGTGCGTCAAAGATTGATTGATGGCGTGATGGGGACGATGGCCAGCGCCTGGGTGCCGCTTCAAGCACGGCGCCACGCGCTGGTTGATCAGTGCATTGACACCGATCGACTCAGACCGTCGATGGCGCAGGCTCACCAGGCGCGTCCGCGTCATTGGCGGTGGACAATGGCGGCGTGGCCGTGTCCGACGCCAGCATCTCGACCGTGCCAGGCTCGCCAGGCAGGTCCGCGTCCGCCGATGTGGCTGCCACAGGGCCATTGGCATCGGCCGTCAGGTTGCTGCTGACCGTGTCGCTCACGGTGGCGCTGGCCATGCCGGGCGCAGGCGTGCTGCCGTTGTTGTCTGGGCCATCGCCACCACCGCCGCATGCGGTGAGCAAGGCCGTGGCGGTCAGCGTGGACAAGGCCACACGGCCCCAGAGCTGGGTGCGAGAGGAGGATGTCATGAGGTGCCTCTTTCGGTTGAACGATGCGTGGATGGGTTGACGAGGCTCAATGCGTGCCGCCAATCGGTGTCGTCAGATAAGGGAAGCGGTCCAGAAGCGGCACCTTCTCTTGATCGGCCTTGTCGGTGAGCTTGAGCGTGTCATTGCCCAAAGGCACATTGGCGGCGACGCAATCACCACCGAACACCACGCCCGCGTTGATGACGGGTTGCGTGCACAGGCCGCCCATCACGGCGATCAAGGCCACGTCGACCACATCGTCATTGGGGCGCCGCCCATTCGGAAAGCCGGCGAGGTCCGTGGCGGCACCCACGGAACCTGCCGCCAGTACGCTGCCGACCACTCCCAAGGGGTTCTGCTGTGATCGTGGCACGGCGGCGATGGCGGTGTTCAGGCGCAGCATCTCGGAAGGCGTCACGGTAGACAACTGGTTGACTCCAGGGATGCCCGTCAGAAAAGTCGTGACCAGGTCATTGCGCGTGAAGCTCGGGGCCACGGTCGCACCGCCCGTCAGCACCACGCTGATCAAGGCGGGCAAGGTCGGCTTGGTCACGTAGTTGGCGAACTGGGCGTCTTTCGATGGCACGGAGCCGTTGAAGCGGTCCTTGTCCTTGAGGCCGATGATCACCTCATTGACCAAGGGCATGCCCAGCCGCGACACCTGCACCCATGCGCCGCCTGTCACGGCGGTCGTCTGGTGGCCGCTTTTGGGCGACGCACTCAGCAGTGTGGCTTGCGGCAGGCTGGCCGTGGTCCACCCCCCGATCACGCCGTTGCCCGATCCCGTCAAGCAGGCTTTGGGCACTTCCAGCGCCAGCGTGGTCACGTTCTTGTCGTCGAGGGTGTTGGCCGTGCCATCGCCGCGCGGCGAAGTCAGCGTGGCGACATCGGCATTGACCAGATCGAAGATGGTGCCCAGGTTCACCGCGAACGCATCCTTGCGCTGCCCTGCGAACACTTTGGCCTTGGCGGTGCTGCTGCATCCGGGCACAGTGAACTCGGCGATGTGCTGCTGTGCGTAGCTTTCATAGGCCGCGGCGTTGCCCAGTGTTTTCACGCCGATGTAATCAACGGGTTTGGTGAAGGTGCCGATCACGGTGCGCGTGCCGGTGCGGCGGTCACCCCGCACCATGATCAGTTCATAGGTTTCGACCACATTGAGGTGCGCATCGGCCTTGGTGCTCACGGCGCCATTGGCGATCAGCGGGATCGAGTTGGCGCTGCTGGCCGAGTCCACGCCCTTGAAGTTGCGGTAGTTGTTTTTGAAGCGGAACTGGAAGGTGATGTCTTCCTTGGCATCGCCGTTGTTGTCGATGTGGATCTCATACAGCGCGTTGGGGTCGAGCGCAAAGTAGTTGGGCCCCCCGTAGCCGTCTTGCAGCGGCAGGTAGTTGGCCAGCAGCGTGACGTAGCCGGTGCGGCCCGACTCGTAGCTGTTGAACATGTAGAAGTCGCTGCCATCGACTTTGGGGGCCGTGGTGATGAAGGGCGCTTCGCGGTGGCTGGATGCGAACGACGCGGTGGTGGCTGCGCACAGGGTGGCCGCCGCCAGCGCGATCAGGGCGACGCGAGGTAAGTGTGTTGATGCGAACATGATCGAGTCCTGTATCCAAAGGGGTTGATGTGCGGGTGACAGGCAGAACTGCTGGCCTTCGCGGCTGCGAGGTGATGGCAGTCGCGTGGAGACCTTTACGCAGGCTTGACGCACTTGGATGCA
>Ga0265328_10001668_pt1 | contig 10170 bp, 9 predicted proteins | sample 41624metaG_FD_202086 | JGI IMG/M metagenome (GOLD analysis project Ga0265328, IMG submission 202086) | Rhizosphere microbial communities from Carex aquatilis grown in University of Washington, Seatle, WA, United States - 4-16-24 metaG | ecosystem: Host-associated > Plants > Roots > Rhizosphere >...
GCCGCGCCAGGTGCGCGCGCTGGGATCCAGCTCGTGCGCGCGGCGAAAGAGGGCGCGCGCTTCTTCGAAATGGTGCGCGTCGTACTCGGCGACCGCGTCGTTGATCAGCGCGCGAGAGTCTTGCCTCTCGGGCGGCTCGCGCTCGCGCGAACCCGTGGGCGCCGCCCGCACGTCGAAGGAGATCGCGATCAACGCCGGGACCAGTACCGCCCCGACGAAGGAAGATGTCGTATGCATCGCCCGGGGCGCAAACGTTAGGAGATCGGAGCCGGAAAGTCATGCGCCGTGCGGCGTGAACAAGCGGGCCGAACGGTCCCGTCACGCAGTTGTTTCAAAAGGGGAGCGTGCGCTGGTGCGCGCGCTGGTCGTGCGTGTAGGCGTTGAACGCCGACATGCGGGTGTCGGCGGCAAGGTGGGCCACGGCGTCCGCCTCAACATCGGTCTCATCGCAGCCGATGTTGGTGGGGACCCGCGATGGCCGCGACTGTTGTCCAGCCAGGTGACCGCGCCGATTCGCCTTTGCTCCAGCGCGGAGCGCCGATCGGGCGCTACCTCGTGGTCGAGCTGGTCGGCCGCGGAGCGATGGGCGACGTCTATGCGGCGTACGATCCCGAGCTCGACCGCAAAGTCGCCGTCAAGCTGCTGCAAGTCACCGACGGCGGCAAGGGCGACATGGGCGAGCAGAAGGCGCGCCTGCTGCGCGAAGCTCAGGCGATCGCGCGCCTGTCGCACCCCAACGTCGTGGTCGTGCACGACGTGGGCAGCTTCGGCGAGCGCGTCTTCATCGCCATGGAGTTCGTCGACGGGCACACCCTCAGCTACTGGTTGCACGCGGCGGCCCGGCGCTGGCGCGAGATCGTCGACGTCTTCGTCTCGGCAGGGCGCGGGCTCGCGGCCGCGCACGCCGCCGATCTCGTGCACCGCGACTTCAAGGGCGAGAACGTGATGGTCACCGGAACGGGCCAGGTGCGCGTCATGGACTTCGGCCTGGCGCGCCAGGCGCCGAACCGCAAGTCAGGCAACAGCGTCCCGGCGCTGGCGACGCTGGCGCACGTCGACACCAACGCGACGATCGAGGTCGCGCACCAGCGCTCGTGCGACGTCGGTGAGCGGCTCGATGCGCGCCCGCCGCCGCTCGCGCCGCGCGGCACCGGGTCGTTCGAGGCGGCGGTGACCGAGACCGGCCTCCTGGTCGGCACGCCGGCGTACATGGCGCCCGAGCAGTTCCGCGGGCAGATCGCCGACGCGCAGAGCGATCAGTTCAGCTTCTGCGTCGCGCTTTACGAGGCGCTCTACGGCCAGCGTCCGTTCGCGGGCACGTCGATGACCGAGCTGGCCGACAACGTGATTCATGGGCGCGTGCGCTCGGCCCCGCCCAACCGGCGGGTTCCGAGCTGGGTGCGGCGCGCGCTGCTGCGTGGTCTGTCGATCGATTCCAGCCAGCGCTGGCCGTCGATGGACGCGCTGCTGGCCGCGCTGGCCCACAATCCCAACGCGCGCGGGTGGTCGTACGCGCTCGCGGGCGTGCTCGTCGCGTCGGCGACGGCGGCGGCGCTGGCGGTCGGCATGGCACCGGCGCAGCCGTCGATCTGTCAGGTCGGCGCGGATCGGTTCGCGGGCATCTGGGAGCGCCGGGGCGACAGCCGCACCGCACGCCGCTCGGCGATCGCGGCGTACATGAGCGGGGATGACCGGCCGAGCGCCCACGAATCGTTCGACAAGCTGTCGCGGCTGCTCGACGACTATGTCGGCCGCTGGTCACACATGTACAAGGAAGCGTGCGAGGCGACCAATGTCCGCGGCGAGCAGTCGCACGAGGTGCTGGATCTCAAGATGAGCTGCCTGCGCGATCGCCTGAGCGAGCTACGCGCGTTCTCCGACGTTCTCGTCGAGGGCGACGCGGTCGCCCCCCGCAACGCGCTCGGCGCCGCCGCCGCGCTGACGCCGATCGAGTCCTGCGGCGAGATCAGCTCCATCGGGTCGGCGATCGCGCCTCCCGGTGACGCGCCGACGCGCCAGCGCGTGGACGCGCTGCGCGGGCAGCTGGTCGAGGTGAAGGCATTGCAGGACGCCGGCCGCTACGCGCAGGCGCTGGACCAGCTCACCGTCGTGGTCGCCGACGCGCGCAAGAGCGGATACGACCCGGTGATCGCGGAGGCGCTGAACCGCCTGGCGCTGTTGCAGGTCGACACCGGTCGCGCGCGCGACGCGCACGCGACCATCGATGAGGCGCTGTGGCTGGCCGAAGCCTCGCGTCACGACGAGCTGGTGGTCGAGCTGTCCACCGTCGAGATCTACATCTCGGGTTACCTCGAGCACGACATGGTCAGGGCGGAGCGCTGGAGCAACCAGGCGCGTGTCTTCCTGCAACGCATCGGCGGGCACGATCTGTTGCGCGCCTGGATGCTCAACAACCTCGGCGTTGCGCTCGACGCCAACGGTGACAAGGTCGCGGCCGCCGACGAGCTGGCGAAATCGCTGCGCATCAAGGAGCGCGTGCTCGGCAACGATCACCCCGACGTGGCGTTCTCGCTCGCGAACCTGGCCGACACGCTGAACTCGATCGGGCGATCCAACGAAGCGCTGGAGCTGAGCAACCGCGGCGTCGAGATCTTGAGCCGGACGTTCGGTGCGAGCCATCCCCGGCTGGTCGCGCAGCTGGCGAACCGCGCAGAGATCCTGAATCGTCTGGGCCGCCACGAGGAGGCGCGACGCGACGCCGAGCGCGCGGTGGCGGTCCAGCGCGGCGAGGCCGGGCCCGAGGTGAATCTGATCTACGCCCTGGCGCCCCTCGGCGAGGCGGAGCTGGGGCTCGGCCACGCGACGCGCGCGATCGCGCCGTTGCGCCAGGCGCTGCAGCTGGCCGAGCAGTCGGCGGTTGCCGACGAGCTGCCGCGCCTGCGATTCGCGCTGGCGCGCGCGCTGTGGGAGAGCGGACGCGACCGGCGGCAAGCCCGGCTGCTGGCGGCGGCGGCGGCCGGCGCGGCGGGAGCGCCCGAAGGAGCGCCGGCGGAGAAGACGCCAGGCGCGCCGACGCTTCCGGAGCCGGTTCAGCGCCAGGCCGCCGCCTGGCTGTCGCTGCACGGCGCCCCGCCAGCGCCCACCGCGGATTGAGGCGCGCGATGTTCCGGCGTCAGTCGCCGAGCTCGCAGATGCCGGCACCGCAGAACGCGTGCTGCGAGCAGGACGGATCCTGCGATATCATCTCCATGCACTGGGTGTCGGCGCAGCGCTTCTTGCGGTCCTTTTCGTAGCCGTCTTTCTGCTTCTTGGGGATCGCGCGCTGCTTGCCGCCCTGGTTGCACGAGCAGCAGTCGTCGGGCACCAGCACGCAGTCCGCGTCGGTCTTGCAGTCGGCGGTATCGGCCGGCGTCTTGGGCTTGTGGGCGCGCTTGGCTTCGGCGACCAGCCCCAGACCCAGAATCAGTGCAGCGATCAGCGCGACGATCGAGATCGCCAGCCCTCGGGAATGACGCGCGCGGCGGAGGTTTGCCATGCGCACAAATTATACACATGCCGAGGGTGGCGAATACACCGACGGTGATGGGGACCCCGCCGCGCCGTTTCTCCTGAATACTCGGCCATCGTCGTCCGGACGACCCCCGAACGGCGGTTCCTGGTCGACGACCCGCGGCGCTCGTGGTAGCCACATCGTCAGGGACGTAGCATGCAGGGTTTCTCTCCGTCGACGATCGCCCACAGCATCCGCTGGCAGGACGTCGTCGACGTGCTGCTGCTGACGCTGCTGTTCTCCCGACTCTACGCCTGGCTCAAGCACACGGTCGCGGTGCAGATCGCGTTCGGGCTGTTCACGCTGGTGCTGGCGTCCTGGGTCGCGAACCACTTCGGGCTGATCCTGACGTCGTACCTGCTCTCGGCGGTCGGCGCGGCGACGACGGTGGTGATCGCCATCGTGTTCCAGCACGAGATCCGCCAGGGCTTGAGCCGCGTCAGCCTGCTGCGCTGGCTCACCGAGCGGCGCGAGAGCCGTCCCGCGAGCAGCATGGGCGCGGCGATCGCGCAGGCGGCTTTTTCGCTGGCGCGGCGGCGCAAGGGCGCGCTCATCGTCATTCCCCGCCGCGACTCGGTCGACGAGCACCTGACCGCGGGCACGACGATCGCGGGGCGCCTGTCCCCGGCGCTGATCGAGGCGATCTTCACGTCGACGTCGTCGCTGCACGACGGGGCGATCGTCGTCGGGAATAACCGGCTCAGGAGCGCGGGCGTGATCCTGCCACTGGCAACCGACAGCGCCACCGCCGACCACGATGCCGATCTCGGCACGCGCCACCGCGCGGCGCTCGGGCTGACCGACAACTGCGACGCGCTGGTGGTGTGCGTGAGCGAGGAGCGCGGATTGGTCTCGCTGGCTCAGGGCGAGACGCTGGAGACGTTGGACGACGAGGCCGCGCTGGTCAGCGCGCTGGCGCGTCACGGGATCGGTGCGACCTCCCCGGACGCGCGCAAGCTGCGCCCGCGCTGGAGCGCGCGCCAGATCTGGCCGCACGTCTGGACGTACCTGGGCGTCCTCGCCGTCGTGATCGTCGGTTGGGCCGCGATGGCGCTCGATCGCTCGCACGCGGTCGCGCGCGTCGTGCCGCTCGAGATCCGCAGTGTGGGCGAAGGGGTCGCCTTCGATCCGCCGCGCTTCACCAGCGTCGCGGTCGAGCTGCGCAGCTCGGAGCGCGAGCTCGCCACGCTGCCGGCGGAGGCGGTGGCCGCCTATGTCGATCTCTCGGGCGCGGCGCCGGGGTTGCGGGTCTTCCGCGTGCAGACCAACGCCCCGCGCGGGATCGAGGTGGTCAACACCAGCCCATCGTTCATCCAGATGCTGCTGCGGCCGCGCGGCGGACCGGTGCTGCACGAGCCGCCGCTGGCGGCGCCGGTGCCCATCACGCCGCTGCGCGGGCGCGTCCCGAGCACGCCGCGCCACTGAGCATAAACCTCGGAACCCTCAGAGGGTTCCGAACCTCCGCCGCCCGACGCGATCGCGCTCGTTTGCCGAGTCGTTGCGATTCCGTTGCCGCGGTGTGTGGGACGTCGCGCGGCGGCGGGCGTAAAAGATCGGCCGATGCCGGCGTCGGCAAGCGAAGTCACGCCCGGCGCGCGAGCGAGCGGGGCAGCGAGGCAGGGGAATCCCCGGCGCCGGCCCGCGCTCGCGTACCTGCTGCGGGTCGCGGTCGCGATGGCGGTCTTCTACGGGCTGCTCTATTTCCCCTATCCGCCGGACAGCCTGCCGGTGCGCGCGATCTCTGGCTACCTGCGCGGCGTCGCCGCGGTGTCAGCCGCGTTCGTCCGTCTCTTCGACGCCGGCGCGCGCGCGCACGGTGATGTGATCGACGGGCGTTTCTCGATGCGCATCGTGCTCGACTGCGCGGCGCTGGATGCGCACGCGCTGCTCGCGGCGGCGGTGCTGGTCTTTCCCGCGCGCTGGCGCCAGCGGATCGCCGGTGTCGTTGCGGGCACGCTGGTGGTCGCCGCGGTCAACGTCGCCCGCATCGCCGTCCTGTACGTCGTCGGCGTGCGCTGGCCGTCGGCGTTTCCGGTCGTGCACGAGGAGGTGCTGCAGATCGCGATCATCCTCGCGACGTTCAGTGTCTTCGGCGGCTGGATCGCGATCGTCCGGCGCGCGGAGCTGGCGCCGGCCGTGCCCGCCGTCGCGCCATGACCTGGAGTATCCGCCGCGCCGCGGTTTCGTTGTCGGTTTTTCTGGCGCTGCTGGTCGCGGGAGCCTGGCCCTGGCTGCCCGTCCAGCGCGGCTTCAGCGCGATGTACGGCCCGCTGGCGAACCTCGTGTTGGCCCCGCAGACCTTCGGCCGGGGCGGTCACGCGCGCCTCGTCCCACTGTCGCGCATCGAGCGCCGGCCCGGCGACAACGTGACCGCCGACGCGGCGGTCGCGCTGACCGTTTTTGGGTGGGAGGGCGATCTCCAGATGGGCATGAGCCTGCGCCGCGACGTTTATCTGCCGCTCTGGATCCTGATCGCGCTGCTGATCGCGGTACCGCTGCCATTCGCGCGGCGAATGAAAGCGCTCGCGATCGGAGTCCCGATCATGATCCTGCTCGATCTGGCGGCGCTCGAGCTCCTGGTCACCTGGACGTTCGCCTTTCAGCTGCGAGGCATCTACGCGGCCGACGCCGGCTCAGTCTGGCGGCGGCTCGTGGATCTGGCCTACGGTGCATTGCTGACGCCGCCCGGAAACCGGTTCATTGCGCCTCTCGGCGTCGGCGCGGCGATCATCGCCTGGTCGCGCGAACCTCGGCTCGGCCTGGATTCGTCGCCAGGATGTAATGAAGACGTCACGTCCGGCGTGTAGGATCTGGGATCGTGAAGAGCAAGCCGCGCGGCAAAGTTGTCGGCCCCCTGCCGGCGAAGCGTGGGTCGTCGGCAACGCTGGCCTCGGGATACCGCCTGACGTCCAGCGGACCGTCGGGGCGCGAACAAAATCTCATCACGCTGACCGCGCCCGACGGGCGCGTCTGCTTGAGCGTCGAGCTCCGCCCCGAAGGGCCGGTCGTCGAGGTGCACGCGCAGTCGCTGTCGGTCGCGTCGGAGGGTGTTCTGCGGCTCGACTGCGATCGCCTGGAGATCCAGGCTCCGGGCGGGACGTCGCTGTGCACGGGATCGCTCGAGCAGGACGTCGCGGGCGACCTGCGCACGCGCGCCGGCGGCGTCATCGAGTCGGAGGCGCACGCGCACCGGCTGCACGCGCGCCGCGGTGACGTGGCGCTGTCGGCGAACGACGACGTGATCCTCGATGGCGAGCGCGTGCGGCTCAACTCGCCGCGCGAGGCGACGCCGATTCGACCGGGTCTGCCGCCCGCTGTCGCGGCGTTCCTGCCGCCCGGGAAACGCTCGAGGCGTCGGCCCGGGAGATGATGGACAGCTCGACGGGGAAGCTGAGCGCGCTCCTGCTGGTGGTCCTGATCCCGGCCGGGTTTCTGCTGACCCGGCTCCTCGGCCGGCGCATGGGTGACTTTCGCCGCGACCACCTGGTCGAGGTCAACCGCGTGCTGCGCGAGCTCGCAGGCACCTCCGGCGGCAAGTTCGAAGACGGGCCGTTGCTGATGAATCATCCGCTGCTGGGCGAGATGCACCGCTACGGCACGGCCCGGCTGGCGGCGGGCGAGCTGCCGATCGAGGTTGGCGTCAGCTATCCGGGGGACGATCGCAGCGACGACCACACGACGGTGCGGATCGCCGCCCCCGCGGGTCGCCGCTGGCGCGTCAGCTCGTTGCGCCTGCGCCGGCCGTGCAGCTTGACGAACGATCCGATGGTGGTCGACGCGGAGATTGGCCGCTGCTTCGACATCGTCGGCGCGACCAGGGAGGGCCTGCCGCTGTCCGCGCGATCGGCTCTGGTGCGGCTGGGGGCACGGGCGTTCTCGCTCGATCTCAAGGACGACGCGCTCGAGCTCGTCGCCGCCGCCGATCCCGGCACGGTCTACATCGCGCCCGTGGCGCGCCTGCGCACGCTGGTCGAACAGACCGTCGAGGCCGCCGAGGCGCTGCTCACGCCCCGCCGCTGATCACGCCGTGGGCGCGAGCCGCCGGTTGTCCACGAAGACCTCGACCTCGCTGACGTCCTTCGTACGCTTGGGGCAGGGCCAGGCGCCGTGCCAGACGACGTAGACCCCCATCTCGTCGGTACTGATGAGGATCCGGTTGGGCACGGGCTGCACTTCGGTGGTCTTGCCGGCGGACCGAACGGTGATCCGCGGCGCGCGCCCAGGCAGGCGAATGCTCAACTCTCCCGACGGCGTCATGCCGAGCAGCCGGATCGTCTCGTCGCCGCACAGAAATGGCAGCACGAGACCCGGCGACGCGGCGTCGCTGAAGCGCGGATCGAACAGATCGGCCATGCCTGCCTTTTGAAAGCGCGCGCGCTGTCCACCGGCGACCCAACCGAGCCGCACTTCTTCCATCTGGCTGTCATCCTCGGGTATGAGCTCGGGCACGCCGCCGAGGTGGACCGATCGGGGATACCAGCTGGCGTCGAACCAGTCGCAGCTCCAGGGCAAAGGCTGGCGCCACCAGTTCTCCACCGCGCCGCAGACCAGCCGCGCCGGCGTGAGCGCGTCTCGCGGGTTTTCCAGGTTGGGCAACGCGAGCCCATCGACGTGCGCGCGGTCGCCGGTGACGGCGTAGCCGCGCCCGGCCGGGTTGCGCGGGTAGATCCCCGGGTGAGGCAACATCGCGTCGAGCAGGTTCGCCAGCGGCGGCACCGGCACCGTCGGATCACAGCCGCCGTACGCGCGTTCGTGGCGCAGCGGCATCAGCTCGAACGGTTCGGCGTCGGTGAAGGCGAGCTGCCCGTCGGGGCGAAAGTAGCTGCGCCGATCGCCCTGCACCAGCATGCGGTACTGCAGCTCGCCGCAGTCGATTCCGGCGACCATGCGCTTGGTCGGCTTGCCGGAGCGCGCATGGGCCGAGCCCATCACGATCAGATCGGTGGCCATCTTGTGAGGGATGATGTCGAGCTCGGGGAAGATCTCGTCCTCCCCGGAGCTGGGGGCGGCGCTTCCGTCTGCGCCCGCGCCCTCCGCCGGTGGCTTCGGCGGCTCGCCGGTCAAGAACGGCGCTTGCTCGTCGGCCAGCCGGCATTCACCGGTCGGCAACAGCTGAAACGTGCGTTTCACGTGCACCGAGACGATGAGCCGCCCCTTGCCGTCCGTCGCCAGCAACAGCGCCTGGGACGAGTCGGGCGCCGTCGATTCGACGACGACCGGCTTTTCGGCCTTGCGCGGCCGCGGCGTCGCGGCGCGTACACGCGGAACCGCCGCGCGACTAGTTGAAGACATTGCCGCCCACCTTGAACTTGGGGAAGAATGACCAGTTGACGCCGGCGCGCCCGATCGAGATCGATGGCAGCGACGTGCGCGGCACACCGGTGATCGGTTGCGCGGCCTGGAAGACGCTTCCCGAGACGAGCGGGCTCACGATCCAGCTCTTGCTCAGGTGATCCACCACCTTGGACAGCGCCTGGCGGAAGATCAGGTTCGCCAGCGGTTTCGTCATGACCGGGTCCACCATCTTTTTACTGAAGATCTTTTCCAGCATCCCCTTGTAAAACGGGGGAAACGCCTTGCCGGGGCCGAACTTGCCCCACTTGTCGCCTTTGACGATCAGCGACCAGACCGCGTCGATGATCATGTCCAGCGCGATGAAAGCGAACCCGAGCAGGATGTCGGTGAGCGACATGTCCGAGACCACCGTTCCCTGGATCTTGATGAGCACGCCGGTCGGCAGCGAGACCGGGTTCGAGCAGATGAGGCCGAGAAAAACCAGCGGGAAGTAGGTGCCCATCGGCTTGCCCTCGATCAGCACTCTCGTGACCGGAAACATCACCTTGTGCTTGGAGACCAGCATGTTGATCCCCATCATCACGTTGAGCGGAATCGCGATGTGCGGGATCAGGTATCCGCAGTCGTGGCCCTGCTGAATGGCGTTGTTCCCGTCGAACTTCGTCTTTCTCCCGACCTTGTGCGTGGTGTAGATGCCCGGCGCCCAGCCCATGAAAGCGGGGCCCTCGATCAGGCCGGGAATCGCTTTCAGCGGGATCGGCGGCGGTACCCACTGATCGTGCATGTCGAACAAGGACAATCCGAATTGCAGATACCCTTGATTCAGGCCGAAGCACTTCATGTGATCCTTTGAGTCGCGCGAGGTGTCACCGTGTCACCCCGACGCGCAAAGAGGTAGAGTTTCGACGAGGTCGACCATGGGATCGTTCGCGCAGAAAATGTCGAGCGGTATGGGAAACGCCTTCGACACCGGTAGCCGGATCGGCAAATCGGGATGGTTCGCCTCGCGCGCCTTGCGGATCGTCGTCGTCGCACCCTCTGGCTCGGGGGCGACCACGCGATCCGGCTCGGCCTCCGAGCAGATGCGCACGGTGCGTCTGCGCTCCGGCTTGAACTGATAGATGAACGCGCCGCGCGCCACGACGACGATGCGGCGCTCGTCGGCGCGCAGGTAAAGGGTGTCGGGCACGAGCGGCAGGCGATAGCGCGCGCCGCCGAGGTCGATCCGGATCTCGTGGCGAAACGGCGGCAGGCGGAAGCGCCAGGCGCCGTCAAAGGAAACGCCGCCGAGCTCGCCCGGCTCGCCGTGAGGGTACGACGGCAAGCACATGCGCGGGTGCGACGAGCAAAACGCCGCGGCGTCG
>Ga0265328_10001680_pt1 | contig 10134 bp, 10 predicted proteins | sample 41624metaG_FD_202086 | JGI IMG/M metagenome (GOLD analysis project Ga0265328, IMG submission 202086) | Rhizosphere microbial communities from Carex aquatilis grown in University of Washington, Seatle, WA, United States - 4-16-24 metaG | ecosystem: Host-associated > Plants > Roots > Rhizosphere...
ATAACGTTCGGCCGCAGTGACCGCGATGCGTTGCGGTCATGGCGGCCGAGTGTTTGATGAGCGTCCGCCGCGAAATTCCCCTTGCCGAAGAGGCGTTGTCGCGGCGGATACGAATGGCGTTCGTCGCAGGGGATTAATGAGGCGTGAAGTCCGCCTGGATGAAATAGACGTATCTCACCTGCAACGTGTCGTAGCGAACGACGAGCGTGTCGATGTTCGTCAGGCGCGGATCGGCAAGCGGGACGTTCTGCACGACGCGCGAATTGATCGTCACCTGCACCGTATCGGCGACCGGCGAGCCGAAATGATAGGCGTAAAGCGTGAAAGTGACCGGCGCCGGCGAGGGCGTCTGGCCGAGCGCAAAAAGCTTCAGCGCGTTGAGATCGAATGATTTTCCGGGGTAGGTCGGAGACGGCAGGGTGAAGGAGCCGCCCGTGCCGTTCGCAAGATAAAGCCCGCCTGTTCCGCTATGGACGTCCCAGCCGTTCGGCAACAGATGGCCGAGGGCGGTGACGGTGAGCCCCGTCGGGTCGGTCGTAACGCACAGCGGGCAGCCGACCGTCGTCGCGGTCGTGAATGTCGCGCTGTCGGCGAGCGCCGTCTCCGCGCCAAAGGCGAAAAAAGCGGCGACCGCGGCCGCCGAGAAAGCTTTCACGTTCATAGTGCCTCCACGAAATGTCTCTGTGTCCGGGAATTGAGGCGTCATTCCTCAACCGCTTGAGGGACGCGGCCGCACGCTATCAGATTTATCTCCCGCGCCAGCGTGTCATTTAGTCACGTAAAAAAAGCCCGGACAGTCAAAAAAATGAAGCAATTGCGTGTGCTTGCAGAATGTGCGGCGCGGCGGTCCAGGGCGCGTCGAACCGCGCCTCGCGACCCGCGAAAACCTTGCCGGAGGCGGCGCGGGCCTTTGACATCGCCGCGCCCGCCCGGCATTTAGAGACGCAATTCACGCAGTCGAGCCGGATGCGCGCCGCAATGAGAGCCGAGAGATATAATTTCGCCGAAAACGAGCCGAAATGGCGCGAGACGTGGGATAGAGCGACAGTCTTCGCTTCCGGCGGCTCGCCGGAAAAGCCCAAATATTATGTGCTCGAAATGTTCCCCTATCCGTCGGGGCGCATTCACATGGGCCATGTGCGCAATTATTCGATGGGCGACGTCATCGCCCGCTTCATGCGCGCGCGCGGCTTCGATGTCCTGCATCCCATGGGCTGGGACGCCTTCGGCCTGCCGGCGGAAAATGCGGCGATGCAGGGCAAGCGCCACCCCGCGGAATGGACCTACGCCAATATTGCGACCATGCGCACGCAGCTTAAGTCGCTGGGCCTGTCGCTCGATTGGTCGCGCGAAATCGCGACCTGCGACCCTTCCTATTACAAGCATCAGCAGAAGCTGTTTCTGGATTTTCTGCGCGCCGGCATTGTCGATCGCAAGCAATCGAGGGTGAATTGGGACCCGGTCGACCACACCGTGCTCGCCAATGAGCAGGTGATCGACGGGCGCGGCTGGCGCTCCGGCGCGCTGGTCGAGCAGCGCGACCTCACGCAATGGTTCCTGCGCATCACCGACTATTCCGAGGAGCTGCTGGCGGCGCTCGACACGCTCGACCGCTGGCCGGACAAGGTTCGGCTGATGCAGCGCAACTGGATCGGCCGCTCGGAAGGGCTGCTGCTGCGCTTTGCGCTTGAGACGCCGCATGACGACGCGCGCGAGGTGGAGGTTTTCACGACGCGCCCCGACACGCTCTTTGGCGCGAAATTTGTCGCGCTCGCCGCCGACCATCCGCTGGCCCGGGCGGCCGCCGGAAACAATCCCGCGCTCGCCGAATTCTGCGACGAATGCCGCCGCGGCGGCACATCGGCGGAGGCGATCGAGACGGCGGAGAAAAAAGGCTTCGACACAGGGCTGCGCGTCGTGCATCCCTTCGATCCCTCATGGACGCTGCCCGTCTATGTCGCCAATTTCATCCTGATGGATTACGGCACGGGCGCGATTTTCGGCTGTCCGGCGCATGACCAGCGCGATCTCGATTTCTCGAATAAATTCGGTCTTGGCGCGACGCTCGTCGTCTGCCCGGACAGCGTCGAGCCGGCCTCGGTCGATCTGACCAAAACCGCCTTCGACGGCGACGGCAGGCTCGTCAATTCGCGCTTCCTCGATGGCCTCACGGTCGCGGAGGCAAAAGAGACGATCGCGGCAAAGCTGGAAAGCGCGGAGCTTTTCGGCAAGCCGCAGGGGCGGCGCAAGGTCAATTACAAGCTGCGTGACTGGGGCGTCTCGCGCCAGCGCTATTGGGGCTGCCCGATCCCGATCATCCATTGCGAGGCCTGCGGACCCGTGCCCGTGCCGGATGCCGATTTGCCGGTGAAGCTGCCCGAGGACGTCACCTTCGACCAGCCCGGCAATCCGCTCGATCGTCATCCCGCATGGAAGCATGTCGCCTGTCCCAAATGCGGCAAGCCGGCGCGGCGCGAAACCGACACGATGGACACATTCGTCGATTCGTCCTGGTATTACGCGCGCTTCACCGATTCAAACAACGCGAATGAGCCGGCGTCCAAAGAAGCGCTCGCGCGCTGGCTGCCGGTCGATCAATATATCGGCGGCATCGAGCACGCGATTTTGCATCTGCTGTATTCGCGCTTCTTCGCGCGGGCGATGCGCGACAGCGGCTACGGCGCCCATGCCGAGCCCTTCGCCGGGCTGTTCACTCAAGGCATGGTGGTGCATGAGACCTATAAGGGGCCGGACGGCGCCTGGGTTTCGCCTGCGGATATTCGCATTGAAAGCGCCGACGGCGCGCGGCGCGCGTTTCTCAACGAGAGCGGCGGCGAAGTCTCGATCGGCCCGATCGAGAAAATGTCGAAATCGAAAAAGAATACGGTCGATCCCGACGATATCATCGCGAGCTATGGCGCCGACGCCGCCCGGCTTTTCGTGCTCTCCGACAGCCCGCCCGACCGCGATGTGATCTGGACCGACGAGGGCGCGCAAGGCGCCTGGCGTTTCGTGCAGCGCATCTGGCGCCTCTCCGGCGAACTCGGCAATGTCGCGGCGCCCTTTGGCGCGGCGGCGCCCCCGGAATTCGGCGAGGCGGCGCTCGCAGTGCGCAAGGCGACGCATCGCTCCATCGCCGCCGTGACGGAAAATATCGAGCGCCTGCGCTTCAACAGCGCCATCGCCCGCATCCGGGAATACGCCAATGAGCTGACGGCGGCGCTCGACGCCGTGACCGAGCCGGGCGTCGCGCCCGATCTCGCTTTCGCCTTCAGAGAGGCGGCGGAGGCCTTCGTGCGCCTCGTCGCGCCGATGACGCCGCATGTCGCGGAGGAATGCTGGGCGGATCTCGGCTGCGCCGGGCTTGTCGCGCGATCCGACTGGCCGCTCGCCGATCCTACCCTTGTGGCGCGGGAGCTGCTATGCTTGCCGGTGCAGGTGAACGGCAAGAAGCGCGCCGAAATCTTCGTGGCTCCCGACGCCGACGAGGCGGCGGTGCGCGCGGAGGCGCTGGCGCAGGAGGCCGTCGTCCGCGCGCTGGAAGGCAAGCCCGTCAAGAAATTCATTCTCGTTCCGAAAAGGATCGTCAATGTCGTCGTTTAACCGGGCGCTTGCGCCGTTTGCGCTGATTGGCGCGCTGACGCTCGGCGGCTGCATTCAGCCGCTCTACGGGCCGCTGGCCGCCGATGCGCCGCTCGTCGCCGATTTGCAGGCGATCGCCATCGACGACATTCCCGACAGGCTCGGCCATTATGTGAAGAACGAGCTTGTCTTCGCCTTTAACGGCACTGGCTCGGAGGTCGCGCCGCGCTATCGGCTCAAAGTGACAATGTCCGAACGCGTGCAGACGCCGATCCTCGATACGGTGACGGGCCGCGCCACCTCGGCGACCGTGATCGTCGACGCAAAATACAAGCTCACCACCATCGCCAGCGACGTGGTGGTGACGGAGGGCGTCGCCTTCGGCGTCGCGAGCTACGACCGTTTCAGCAATCGCTTCGCCAATCTGCGCGCGGCGCGCGATTCGGAAATTCGCGACGCGAAAACCATCGCCGATCAAATCCGCACACGCGTCGCGGCGGCGCTCGCGTCACGGTCGTAAGAGCGCAACCTCGTCATCCTGAGGAGCCCGCGCAGGGGGCGTCTTCAAGGATCAAGACAGAAAAGCCGCCTGGAGGCGGCGCGCGCTTCGAGACGCCGCCTGCGGCGGCTCCACAGCGCGAGGATTCTGGATCGACGCAGCGGAGGAACGATCGCGGTGGAGATTCGCAAAGGCGACGCCGAGCGTTTCGTGGACGCGCCGCCGGCGCAGTTCTTTTTGTTTCTGGTGCATGGGGCGGACGCCGGCCTTGTGCGCGAGCGCGCGCTGCGTCTCGCCAAAGCGCGCGTCGACGACCGCAAGGACCCCTTTCAATTCGTCGAACTCTCCGGCGACGCTGTCGCGGGCGATCCGCTGCTGCTGCTCGATGAGGCCAACACCGTGCCGCTCTTTGGCGGCAAACGCGCCCTTCTCGTCGAAACCGGGGGAAAGTCGGTGCTTCCCGCCGTCGAGTCTCTCCTCAATGCGCCGCCGCAGGCCTGCAGCGTGATTTTGACCGCGGGCGCGCTCAAGCGCGACGCGCCGCTGCGCAAGCTGATCGAGGGCGCAAAAGCCGGCGCCGCCGTCGAATGCCAGCCGGACAGCGAACAGGATCTCGCGGCGCTGATCGAGCGCATGATGAAGGAGGCGGGGCTCGCCGCCAGCGAGGAGGCGCGCGCGCTGCTGCTGGCGGCGCTCGGCGAAGACCGGCTGATGAGCCGGGCGGAACTCGACAAGCTCATTCTCTATATGCGCGGGCGCGCCCGGGTGGAGGCGGACGATGTCGCGACCATCGTCGCTCACGCCTCCAATATCGCCACGGATCGCGTGGTGCTCGACGCTTTTTCGGGCGACATGTCCGCCGCCGGCGCGCGTTTCGATGCGGCTTTGGCGCAAGGAGCCGACGCCACGCAGCTCATCGCCACGGCGCTGCGCTATGCGCAGGGGCTGCATCGCGGCCGGCTCGCCGCCGACGCGGAGGGGCGCCCGGACGCCGGAACATTGGCGCTCAAGCGCGCCGGGTTTTTTTCCGTGGATCCGCGCCAGCTCAATGCTCATTTGCGCAATTGGCAAACGCGCCGCATCGGGGGGCTGATCGAGCCGCTGCGTCAGGCGCAGACGCGCGCCAGAGCCCATGCCGATACGGCGCGGATGGAGGCGGCGCGCGCTTTGCTGAATATTGCGCGCGAGGCGCGGCGCAAATAGCGCGGCGTCAGCTCTTTTTCCAGGGCTTTACGTCCTGAAGCGTCCATTCGGCGGTTTTTTCGCGGCAGGCGGCGCCTTGCAGACGCTCCAGTTGATCCTTCGTCGTCACTTCGGCAAGGAAGGCGCGGCAGATTTTGCCGTCGAGCGGATAGGCCTGGCCGACCGGCGTGAAGGAGCCCTTTGCGCCGCTTTGCGGATTGTCCCAATTGACGCTGGCGCCGGAGCCTTGCGGATCGAGCGCCGTGCCCAGCGCGGCGTTGGCTCTGCGCAAGTCTTCGGAATCGAGCGTGCGGGAGAGCGAATCGGGCTTTTTCGGGATGGAGCCGGTGATGTCGTCGTCCGAACCGCGCCACAGGGCGCTCGGCGATGCGCTCGGCACGGTGATCGAGCAGCCGGAGAGCGCCGCCGAAACGAGGATCGCTGCGGCGATGACGCCGCGTTTCGCGATTTGAGGAAATGCGCCAGCGGCGTTATGTCTGGCACAATCAAAAACCAAGGCGCACCTTCGAAGCAGATCGGCCGCCTGATGCGGCTTTGGACGGGGATTTTCGCGTGAACGCGTTAACAGGCGGTGACTCATCCGCATTCACTGAGCCTCTCGCTCTCTTTCAATCCTGGTTTGAAGAGGCGAAAGCGAAAGAACCTAATGATCCCGAGGCGATGGCGCTCGCCACCGCCGGCGCCGATGGTTTGCCGGATGTGCGGATGGTCCTGCTCAAGGGCTGGAGCGACGCCGGATTTGTGTTCTACACCAATAAAGAGAGCGCAAAAGGCGGCCAGCTCGGCGAGAACATGCAGGCCGCCGCGCTTTTCCACTGGAAATCGCTGCGTCGCCAGATTCGCCTGCGCGGACCGGTGTTTCACACCAGCGACGACGAGAGCGACGCCTATTATGCGAGTCGCGCCCGGGAGAGCCGCATCGGCGCCTGGGCGAGCCGTCAGTCGCGCCCGCTGGAGAGCCGATTCGCTCTGGAGGCCGCGGTCGCCAAATTCGCCGCGAAATATCTTGTCGGCGAGGTGCCGCGTCCGCCGCATTGGGGCGGTTTCCGCATCGCGCCGATCGCCATGGAGTTCTGGTCGGATCGGCCCTTTCGCCTGCATGAGCGCGTCCGCTTCTTTCGCGACGATCCCGCGGCGCCCTGGTCGTCGGAGCGGCTCTATCCATGAGGCGCCGCGCCGTCCGAGCGCTCTGCGCGGCGCTGGTCTGTCACGCTGTCGCCGCGTCCTGGCCGGCGCTCGCTCGCGATGCGGGACGGACCGAGTCGGCGCCGGAAAAAAAGCGCGGGGCGGCGCGCCAAAAAGCAGATCATGACAAAAGCGCGCGAAAGCCTGCCGGCGCGCCTGCCGTCGCCGTTCCCGCGGAAGCGCCGCCGCCGCCCTATGAGCCGCAACTGGCGCGATTGTCGGAGCTTCTCGGCGCGCTCGCCTATCTTCGCGATCTCTGCGAGGATCATGACGGAGCCGCCTGGCGCGAGAAAATGGCGGCGCTGCTCGATGCGGAGGCGCCCTCCGGCGTGCGGCGGCAAAAGCTCACCGCGGCGTTTAATCGCGGCTTTCACGGCTATCAGCTCACCTATCGGTCCTGCGCCGCCAACGCGCAGACCGTCATGACGCGCTATCTTGATGAGGCGGGCCAGCTTGCGCGTGACGTTTCAGCACGTTACGGGAATCCGTAAATGTGTAAATAAATTCTGAAAAGCCTTGTTAACCCTTCGGCAAGAGGCGTCTCGCGCAAGGGCGCGACCTTGTTTAATGTGAGTGACATGACGCAGTTGAACACCCTCTTCCTCGACGACGCGGCGGCCGAGCAGCAGCGCGCGGCGCTGGCCTATGTGACAGAAGCTTTCGCCGAGGCGATTCTCGCCGGCATAGAGAGCGACAGCTTCGCTTACGCCGCGCTCAACGCCGCCCTGCGCGAGCTTGTCGCCACCTATGGCGAGGAGGCGGTGGCCGCTTTCGCCGAACGATTGCCCGCGCGCCTGCGCGACGGCGAGTACACCACCTGCTTCAAACACTGAAAATTGCGCCGGATCGGCGCAATTTCGCCTTTGGGGTGGCAAGCGGGCGGCGATCGTGAAAAAAGCGGTCGCAGGCATTTGGCGTTTCGCCCGGACCGCGACGCGTCGCATTCCGGACGCGCGGCGTCGACGCCCTGTGTGACTCCTCCTTCGGGCGCAATTCCTCCCATGGCTCCTCCTCCGCTTCTCGCCCTTCAGGGCGTTTCACTGACGCTCGGCGGCAAGCCGCTGATCGACGGCGCCGATCTCTCCGTGGCTGTCGGGGCGCGTCTCTGCCTTGTCGGGCGCAACGGCTCCGGCAAATCGACGCTGCTCAAAATCGCCGCCGGCGAAATCGAGGCGGATCGCGGCACGCGTTTTCTCCAGCCCGGCGTCTCGCTCCGCTATCTCCCGCAGGAGCCGGATTTCGCCGGTTTTGCGACGACGCTGGATTATGTCCTCGCGGGGCTTGGCCCCACGGACGATCCTTATGTCGCGCGCGTGCTGCTGAATGATCTCGGGCTGACGGGCGAGGAACCGCCCGGAGCCATTTCCGGCGGCGAGGCGCGACGGGCGGCGCTCGCGCGCGTTCTGGCGCCGGAGCCCGACATTCTGCTGCTCGACGAGCCGACGAACCATCTCGATCTGCCGACCATTCTCTGGCTGGAGGAAAAGCTCGGCGCGCTGCGCTCGGCTTTGGTGCTGATCAGCCATGACCGTCGCTTTTTGCAGGATTTGACGCGCGAGACGGTGTGGCTCGACCGCGGCCGAACGCGGCATTTGTCGCGCGGCTTCTCGGAATTCGAAGCCTGGCGCGACCGCGAGCTTGAGGAAGAAGAAAAGCAGCAGCACAAAATCGATCGCAGGATCGTCGCCGAAGAGCATTGGCTGCGGCATGGCGTCTCGGGACGCCGCAAGCGCAATGTCCGGCGCCTTGACGGTCTGCACAATCTGCGCACGGAACGCCGTCAGCATGTGCTGCCGACCGGCGATGTAAAGATGGAGGCGAGCGAGGCGCAACTGTCCGGAAAGCTCGTCATCGAGGCGATCAAGATCGGCAAGAGCTACGGCGAGCGCGCGATCGTCGATAATTTCACGACGCGCGTGTTGCGCGCCGATCGTCTCGGCATTGTCGGCGCAAACGGCGCCGGCAAGACGACGCTGGTCAAATTGCTTACCGGCGCGCTTGCGCCGGACGAGGGCAAGGTGCGTCTCGGCGCGGGGCTGGCGATGGCGACGCTGGAGCAAAGCCGGGCCAGCCTCAAGCCGGACACGACATTGCAGGACGCGCTGACCGGCGGTGGCTCGGATTTCGTCGAAATCAACGGCGAGCGACGTCATATCATCGGCTATATGAAGGATTTTCTGTTCAAGCCCGAACAGGCGCGCACGCCCATCGGCAAATTGTCGGGCGGCGAGCGCGGCCGCCTGCTGCTCGCGCGCGCCCTGGCGCTGCCGTCAAATCTGCTCGTGCTGGACGAGCCGACCAATGATCTCGATCTCGAAACGCTCGATCTTCTCGAGGAAATGCTCAGCGATTATCCGGGCACGCTGATCGTCGTCAGCCATGACCGCGACTTTCTCGACAGGGTCGCGACCTCCGTGTTGATGAGCGAAGGCGAGGGGCGCTGGATCGAATATGCCGGCGGCTATTCCGACATGATCGCACAGCGCGGCAAGGGCGTGGAGGCGCGCGCCGGTGCCGCGCCCGCGCCGCGCGCCGAGCGGGCGGAAAAACAGGCGCCGCGCGCCAAAAACGCCGGCAAGGCCAAATTGTCGTTCAAAGAACAACATGCTCTGACGACGCTGCCCGCGAAAATGGACGAATTGCGCGGCAAGATCGGCAAATTGCGGGCGCTGCTCGACGACGCGGAACTCTATGCGCGCGATCCGGCGAAATTCGCCAAGGCCTCGACGCTGCTCGCCGAATGCGAGGCCGACCTCGCCCGCGCCGAGGAAGACTGGCTGGAGCTGGAGATCAAGCGCGAAGAGGCGGAGGGTTAAAGGGTTCGCGTGACGTGGATAGCGGTTTGCGTGACGAAAACACGATTTGGTCGGAAGGTGTTCAGGCGTCCGCGCGCTGCGACTCTTCCGCTTCGCCGAGCCGCGACAGCACAAGGCCGCGCACGACGGGATCGGAATCGTCGCGCATCTGGCGCAGCGTCTCGTCGGTCGCGCGCTCTGCGACGGCGAAGCGCACGCGCAAATCCTCGTCATTGGCGAGAAGATGCAATTGCTCCAGCGGGAGCCGCTCGGCGATGATGACGCGCACGCGGGCTTCGTCGTCGCCAGCCATGACCGCAAGCTTTTCGGGCGGCAGGCGCCGCGCCACTTCGCAACGCACCTGCGGATCGACGTCATGCATTGCGAGCGGCAGAACCTCGACCGGCAAGCGTCGCGTCGCGATAAGGCGGACGCCGCTGTCGCTATCCGACAGATATTTCACCAGCGCGGCGCCTTCGACGCGGCGCGCGAGCACCATGCGCACTTTGTGATCGGGATCGTTGACGAGGCGCTCGACCGCATGAAGCGGCATTCTCTGCGCCGCCATGGCGCGCACGTCGCCTTCGTCGTCGTCGAGCAGCGGACGCAGCTGGAAGACGCTGGCGTATTTCGCCGCGCCGACTCTCAATTCAAAATAGGGATGGCGGAGATATTTGGCCGCTTCCTGCGGATTGGCGGACAGGAACATGTCGATGCGTCGCGCGCGCCGGTCCCGAACGCAGACGCGCCCCAGGTCGCACAGGCCCTTTTCGCGAATCTCGCCGTGCGAGCAATCGCGACACGACAGTAATCTTCCCAGCCAATCGACCGCGTCCATGGATCGGCGTCGTCCGTCTGATTTATCCGGCT
>Ga0265328_10001682_pt1 | contig 10131 bp, 5 predicted proteins | sample 41624metaG_FD_202086 | JGI IMG/M metagenome (GOLD analysis project Ga0265328, IMG submission 202086) | Rhizosphere microbial communities from Carex aquatilis grown in University of Washington, Seatle, WA, United States - 4-16-24 metaG | ecosystem: Host-associated > Plants > Roots > Rhizosphere >...
TTGTCGGCCGTGTTGTCGCCCGTCCCTTCCGTCTTTTCGACGGGCGGAAGCCAGCTCAAATCCTGGAAGTTGCCGACAATGGCCCAGACCTTCTCGGCCGGCGCGGCGATCTCGATCGTCTCCGTCACCTTCTGGCGGGAGGGTCCATGGGCGAGCGCGGCCGACGAGGCCAGAGCGGCGAGCGACAAGCCGGCCAGGAACCCCCGGCGCGCGACGACGAATGACATGACTAACCTCCTGAAGGCCTTTTTGGCGCCTATTGCCCCGGCGCCGCCGGCGCGCAACTAACTCCTCGGCGCCCCGCCCCGTCAAGACGAGGAAAATCGAATGGGAGAATCATCCCGATCGCGCTCCATTGCCGAAAACGGCGCGCGCGTCGACCCCCACGGCCGAGCCCGAGTCGTCTTCTCCCCATAATCCACGATTTTTGGCAACATATTGTCGCGAAATTAATTTCCCACACTATATGTTGTTGGCGACTTGACGAGGTTCTCGGAGTGACGCACTCTCGGAGTGTCACCTATGACGCAGCGGCGGAAGATCGAAGAGGCCCGGTATCGCGCCCTTAAAGGGCGGCGTTCGTCTCATCGTTCGCCCGCGCTGCGCGCCTTGTCGCGACGGCGGCCCTTTCATCGCGACCAGGTTGGTATCTGCGTTCCCCACGTAGAGTCCCGAACAAGCACGCCTTCCATACGGCCGACGCCATCGGCCGCGCGCGGTTTCGCACGCACATTTTTCGAGGAATAGGACGAGATGAAGATCGACCGACGCCACACCAGAGCCGGACAGTCCCCCTATGCGGACATAGAGTTTCGCGCCGCGCGCAGCGAAATCCGCAATCCTGACGGCTCGGTGGTGTTCTCGCTCGAGAATATCGACGCGCCTGCGGACTGGAGCCAGGTCGCGATCGACGTGCTGGCGCAGAAATATTTCCGCAAGGCCGGCGTGCCGGCGCGGCTGAAGCGAATCGAAGAACATGATGTGCCGAGCTTCCTGTGGCGCTCGGTTCCCGATGCGGAAGCGCTCGCGCAATTGCCGAAGGCCGAACGCTCCTCCTCCGAGACCTCGGCGCGCGAAGTGTTCGACCGCCTCGCCGGCGCCTGGGCCTATTGGGGCTGGAAGGGCGGCTATTTCGATACGGAGGAGGACGCCTGCGCCTTTCAGGACGAGCTGCGCTTCATGCTGGCGCGGCAAATGGCCGCGCCGAACTCGCCGCAATGGTTCAACACCGGCCTGCATTGGGCCTATGGCGTCGACGGCCCGAGCCAGGGGCATTTCTATGTCGATCACCAGACCGGCAAGCTGACCAAATCCAAGACCGCCTATGAGCATCCGCAGCCGCACGCCTGCTTCATCCAGTCGGTGGAGGACGATCTCGTCAATGACGGCGGCATAATGGACCTGTGGGTGCGCGAGGCGCGGCTGTTCAAATATGGCTCCGGCACCGGCTCCAATTTCTCCAAGCTGCGCGGCGAGAAGGAGAAGCTCTCGGGCGGCGGCTCCTCCTCCGGCCTCATGTCCTTCCTGAAGATCGGCGACCGCGCGGCGGGCGCGATCAAATCCGGCGGCACCACGCGCAGGGCCGCGAAAATGGTGGTGGTCGATGTCGACCATCCCGATATCGAGGCCTTCATCGATTGGAAGGTGAAGGAGGAGGAGAAGGTCGCCGCGCTCGTCGCCGGCTCCAAGATCGTCAAGAAGCATCTGAAAGCCGTGATGCGCGCCTGCGTCAATTGCGAGGGGCCGGGCTTCGACTGTTTCGATCCGGAGAAAAATCCGGCGCTGAAGCGCGAGATCCGCGCCGCGCGCCGGGCCGAAGTGCCGGACAATTACATCAAGCGCGTCATTCAATTCGCGCGTCAGGGCTTTAAGGAAATCTCCTTCGACACCTATGACACGGATTGGGACAGCGAGGCCTATCTGACCGTCTCCGGCCAGAACTCCAATAATACGGTGCGCGTCACCGACGAGTTTCTGAAGTCAGTGGAGACCGACGGCGACTGGACGCTGACGCGCCGCCTCGACGGCAAGCCGTCCAAGACGTTGAAGGCCCGCGATCTGTGGGAAAAGATCGGCTACGCGGCCTGGGCCTCGGCCGATCCGGGCATTCAATTCCACACGACGATCAACGACTGGCACACCTGCCCCGCCGGCGGCGCCATACGCGCGTCGAACCCGTGCTCGGAATATATGTTCCTCGACGACACGGCCTGCAATCTCGCCTCGCTGAACCTGTTGCAGTTCCGCGATCCGCAGACCAAGCGCATCGACGTCGATTCTTACGAGCACGCGGTCCGGCTTTGGACCATCGTGCTGGAAATCTCCGTGCTGATGGCGCAATTCCCGTCGCGGGAGATCGCGCAGCTGTCTTACGAATATCGCACGCTCGGCCTCGGCTACGCCAATGTCGGCGGCCTGCTCATGTCTTCGGGCATCGCCTATGACAGCGACGCCGGCCGCGCGCTGTGCGGCGCGCTCTCGGCGATCATGACCGGCGTCGCCTATCGCGCCTCGGCGGAAATGGCCAAGGAGCGCGGCCCCTTCGCCGGCTTCGCCGACAATCGCGAGGCAATGCTGCGCGTCATTCGCAATCATCGCCGCGCCGCCCATGGCCAGCGCGCCGGCTATGAGGGTCTCGCGATTGCGCCCGTGCCGCTCGACCACGCCGCCTGCCCCGACGCCGCGCTCGTCGCCCGCGCGACGCGCGCCTGGGACGAGGCGCTCGCGCTCGGCGAGGAGCATGGCTATCGCAATGCGCAAGTCTCCGTCGTCGCGCCGACCGGCACGATCGGCCTCGTCATGGATTGCGACACCACCGGCATCGAGCCGGATTTCGCTCTGGTGAAATTCAAGAAGCTCGCCGGCGGCGGCTATTTGAAGATCGTCAATCGCGCCGCGCCGGAAGCCTTGCGCGCGCTCGGCTATCGGGAAGCGGAGATCGCCGAGATCGAGGCCTATGCCGTGGGCCACGCTTCGCTCTCCAATGCGCCGGCGATCAACACGACGTCGCTGCGCGCGCGCGGCTTCACCGACGAGAAGATCGAAACGGTCGAGAAGGCGCTCGCCTCCGCCTTCGACATCAAATTCGTCTTCAACAAATGGACGCTCGGCGCGGACTTCCTCGCGAGCGCGCTGAAGGTTCCGCCGGCGGCGCTCGAGGATGCGAGCTTCGATCTGCTCACCCATCTCGGCTTCACCAGGCAGGACATCGAAGCGGCCAATGTCCATATCTGCGGCGCCATGACGCTCGAAGGCGCGCCGCATTTGAAGGTCGAGCACTATCCTGTGTTCGATTGCGCCAATCCGTGCGGACGCACGGGCAAGCGCTATCTCTCGGTCGACAGCCACATCCGCATGATGGCGGCGGCGCAGCCCTTCATCTCGGGCGCCATCTCCAAGACGATCAACATGCCCAATGACGCGACGATCGAGGATTGCGAGGCGGCCTATCTCCTGTCCTGGAAGCTGGCGCTCAAAGCCAACGCCCTCTATCGCGACGGCTCCAAGCTGTCGCAGCCGCTCTCCTCGCAGCTCGTTTCCGACGCCGACGACGAGGCCGAGGAGCTAGCCGAAGAGATCATCTCCGCCAATGCGCCGGCGCGCGCGGCGGCGATCGCCGAGCGCATCGTCGAGCGCGTGGTGCATCAAGTGGTGCGCGAGCGCGAGAAGCTGCCCAACCGGCGCAAGAGCTATATTCAGAAGGCGACCGTGGGCGGCCACAAGGTCTATCTGCACACCGGTGAATACGCCGACGGGCGCCTCGGCGAGATCTTCATCGACATGCACAAGGAGGGCGCGGCCTTCCGCAGCCTGATGAATAATTTCGCCATCGCCATCTCGCTCGGGCTGCAATATGGCGTGCCGCTCGAGGAATATGTCGACGCTTTCACCTTCACGCGCTTCGAGCCGGCGGGCCCGGTGCAGGGCAATGACGCGATCAAATACGCGACCTCGATCATCGACTATGTGTTCCGCGAATTGGCGGTCTCCTATCTCGGCCGCACCGATCTCGCCCATGTGTCGCCGGACGATATCGGCCATGACGCGCTCGGCAAAGGCGAGCACGAGGGCAAGGCCTCCGAGAGCGCTTCCTCCGTCGTGTCGAAAGGACTGCTGCGCTCCAAGGGGGATCGGCTGATGCTGGTGCGCGGCGGCGCGACGGCGCTGCGCGAGAACCTCGCCGAGGAGGCCGAGCCGCCTTTGTCGGAACTCGGCTGGACCGCGCCGACGCGTCCGCCGGAGAGCGTCGCCGAAAAGCGCGCTGAGGCGCGGATGAAAGGCTATGTGGGCGAGGCCTGCCCGGAATGCGCGAATTTCACTCTGGTCCGCAACGGGACGTGCCTGAAATGCGAGACGTGCGGAAGTACGACTGGCTGCAGCTGAGTATGCCGACATGCGACTCGGCGGCGAGCGGTTTTCCGTTCGCCGCCGAAGAAGCAGATATGCTCATCGGGAAAAAAGGCGCTCGGCTCATGCGCTCCGGAAGCGGCCGCCGCGCCTCTCGCTCCCGCGCACAGCGGCGCCGCGCGACCACTCGAAAACCCACTCTATGAACGAAACGAGCGTTGCGCTCGAGAAGCGCCGAACGCCCAAAGCGTGCGCAGACGGTCGAAATAGAGATAGACGACCGGCGTCGTATAGAGCGTCAGGGCCTGACTGAGCGCGCCGTCACACAGGCGCGTCGGGGACGCCATGCACATGCACGTCGCGGCCCGAATGTTTGGTGAGAATCTCGATGGCGCTCTTTTCATGCGCTACGTCGCGCGTGCGCACCCAGAGCAAAATCCCGCCCCGGTCCAGCTGCTCCTGCAGATATTGGGCGTGATGCTCGCCGATCAATTTCGCGAATAGCGCTCCGACGAGACCGCCGCCGCCGCCGGCGATCGCAGCCGCAGCGAGCGCGGCCGCCATCGTCCCTCCGCTCGCGAATATGAGCCCGGCGGCGCCGATGGCCCCGACATAGCCGAGGCCGCCGACCAGCGCGCCCTGAGCCTCGCCTACCGACTCGGGCGAGATATAGGCGCCACGGGGCACATTGACGTCGTCTTCGACATCCACGGCCTTCTCATAGGCGCGGCCGAGCTTTTCTCTTACCGCATGCTCGCCGGCCATGAGGCTGATATCCGCGCGGTCGAAGCCGGATGTCTGCAATTCGTCTATCGCCTCCTGAAGCGTCTCGGCGGTGTCGAACACACCGACCGCTTCGCGAACTTCGCTTGTCTCGTCGCCGGACGCCATGCGATCGTCTCCTTTGGATTTCGTCATTGCTCAGTTGCTCGATCGATAGAGATAGTCGCGGGTGATCGGCGCGGCGTCGATGCGCCTGGGCGCTGGAATTGTCGCTCAGGGTCCAGGAACAAACGATAGAGCTCGTCGGACAAATCGTCGTGATCGTTGACCTCGGCCGGAGCGGCGGTCAGCGAATTGCTGCGTTCGAGGCGCTTTCTGCGTTCCGACGAGCGTCAGCGATGCGGCGGCGATGGTCCTCGCCAAGAGTCGATCGAGCGAAAACAGCGCTGTCATTCGTGACGCCTGGCTAGACTTCGGCGGGAACGCCAGGCTCACAGATATCGTCGCGCGCCAATGCTTCAATATGCGACTTCGTAACGCGATTCGAACGACGCCGGTCCCCGGCTTTCAGGTCGAAGCTTCGGCTCGTGCGGCGAATGAAATCGACGGCGCCCGGACCGCCGCGCCAATTTCCCATCCCGCCTATCCGGAACTGGCGGGGTCGCAGCGCAAGCGCCCACAGAATCAGCAGTCCGCCGGAAAAGACGCGCTTGACGATCGAACCGCAACCGCCGCCGCCCCAGGGCGGCTAGCCAGAGCAATCCCCTCGACCTTCATCCCCGTCTCCTGTAACGACTGGCTGCCCCTGCGATTGGGCGGCCTTTTTTCGTGGCCTGAGACATTGTCTGAGACATGGCCCGGGACACAAGCCGCCGAAACGCGTCGGAGCGGCGTTCGCTCCGTTTCTTGCATGAGCCGCTCGGGGCCGCAGGCTTACGGCCGACGACGCGCGAGAGGAGATCGACCTTGCCCGACGAAAAGCAATTCACTCGAGAACACCCCAAGACGGTCGGCGAGTTGATCGAAGCGCTGCAGAAGCTGCCCCCGGCCGCTCGCGTCTTGATCCATGGCGAGGATGACAGCCTTTATGATTGCGGTTCGCCGATGATCGAGCTGGTGATGCTGAACCGATATCCCGACAGCAAGGACCATCTCGGCCCCCATCGGCTGTCGAGCGGCATGGACGCCGACAAGGCCGTCGGCGCCGTGATCATCAAGGACGCGATCAGGGAATACTGACAAAGCCCGAAACGGCGCGCAGGCTCGATCGGGAGGCTATTCCCTCGCTTCGCGGATCGAGAGCCGGTCGCCGCGGGAGGCGGAAATATTGTCGTCGGCGTCTTGCAAAGCGCAAATCGTCCAAATTGCGGCCCCGCGCCGAAGCGAAACGGCGTAATTTGGCCGTCGGCTCCACTGAAGGGCACAGCGGCCCTCCAAATCGCGCGCGTCGGCGATGGATCGACCGGTCAATAGGCGCGAGAGTCGCGAAGCACGATCATCATCGTCCGAAATATGATTCCGACATCCAATAATAAAGTCCAATTGTCGATGTAATAGAGGTCGCAGTCCACCCGGTTTCGTAGCTTGTCCAGAGTGTCGAGCTCACCGCGAAATCCGTGAACTTGCGCCCAGCCCGTCATGCCCGGCTTCACCCGATGGCGCACGGCGTAATAATCGACGAGCTCTTCGAGGTTTCGCCCGTCGGTCTTGGTGGACAGCGCATGCGGGCGCGGGCCGACGATCGACATATCCCCCTGGATCACATTGAACAGTTGTGGCAATTCGTCGATGCTCGAGCGGCGGATCAGACGCCCGACGCGCGTCACCCTCGGATCGGCCCGGCTCGTTTGGACAGAGGCGTGCGGATCGGTCTTCTCGACGAACATCGACCGGAATTTCCACACTTCGAATATGCGTCCATTGAAACCGACGCGTCGCTGACGAAAGAAGATCGGTCCGGGCGTGTCGATCTTGATCGCGATCGCGGTCAACGCCATCAAAGGCGTGAGAAGAACCAGAACGCAACTCGCGAGAACAATGTCTTCGAGCCGTTTGAACCAGAGGCTCCAACCGTGGATCGGCTCCTCTATGCCGCAAAACGAAATGCGATCGCCGAATTTCGCGACGTCGACCACATCGGCGAGAATGCGCCGATCCGCCGGCAGAACGAACACTCGGGTCGACAAATGCCGAAGCAGATCGAGATTGCGGAGAACGGTCGGAATCTTGTCCCATGGAGCCGCGAGATAGACGTGATCGACCTCGTCCTGAACGATGCGCTCCGACAAATCCGCGAGTTCCGCGAGATCGTCGAATCTGGCGTATCCCACGACGAATTCCTCATTACGAGTCTGGCCCTCGATCTCCCGCGGATGCAACGGATCGCAAAACACGCCGACCGACAAGGCGCGGTGGACGAATGCGTTCTCCGCGAGCGATTGCCGGATGCGCTTCAAGACCAGTCCGCGTGCGACGACGGCGAGGATCGTGCTAGTCCCGGCCCATGAAAAGAACCAGAGGCGGGAGTAGCTCTCAGCCGACTTCGTCGCAGCGGCTATGCAGATCATCAACGCGAAAGCACACAGAAAGGACAAGGACGCGCGCCCGAGCACATGTCGGCGGTCCAAAATGGTGGGCGTACGATAGACCTCGAAGATATGCGCCAATCCGAACTGCAGTGCGGCGGCGAAGAAGATCGCCCAGATTTGCCATTCCTGCGGCGACCAAGCGGAGACGCCGCTCGTCGGGCCGAAAAAACCGACGCATGCGAAACCGGCTGCGGCGAGGGCGATGGTGTCGAAAACCGCAAACCCGGCCGCGAAATTATACAGAGAAATACGCTTCGATTTCCGCGTCGATCTGCGGGACCACGCGACCTCGCGCGAGTCGCAAAAATCCAACCACATACTCGTCAACCCCGAAAATATCCGCAAGTAATTTATCTTAACTTTCCATTAAAGCAACCCTCGAGGTGACGCGCTTTTTCGAAAGAACGGGTCGAATCGGCGGAGCCCAGGAACGGAATTTGCTGGAAATCGGCCGTTCCAGACACGGAATTGGGCCAATCGCACGGGGCCGATGTCCTGGCCGATCGCCGGCAAGCTCGAACGCCCTGCGAAACTCGAGCGCGCGACCTTGTCCAACGCCTGCCTCGTCGGAATGGCGATCTTTAGCCGCGAGCGAACGTCTCCTGAAGAAGATCGGGGGCGTCCTCCCGCCCGACGCGCCGCCGCAGATCATCGAACAACACTCGACGATTATGCAGGAAGAGGTCGCGCAACGAAGTCGACTTCTGGTCCGACATGCGAATTCCAACGGCTTCCCGAATCCAGATCGTTAGGATTCGCGCGTTGACCATTGTCTCGGCGAGACGAGGCCGATTGCAGAACGGAAGGGGCGCGGCCGGTCCGTGAAAAAAGACGCGGCGCGGGCTCGCTCTGGATCGGGCGATCGGCGGCGCGCGCGAGGACCAGGAGTTGCGCCAGCCGACGGGAGCGCTTCCAGGATTTCGTCGTTGCCCACGAACTGCTTCACCTGCGCGTGCCGAACCACGGCCGCCTGTTCAAGGCGTTGATGACGGCGCATGTGCCTGGCTGGCGATCCCTTGAGGTCTCGCGCCCAAACAGGGCTGCTCTTTAGCGACGGTTCGTGCTTCTGAATGGCCCGAAAAACGGACACAGTGCGGACACAAGCAAAAGCCCCGCTGGCGAGAGCCAAGCGGGGCTTTGCATAAGCTGTTGAATTAGCTTTTGTATTTTGGTTGCGGGGACCCGCAACATCCGATTCTTGCGATTGGTCGAACGTGCAATCCCCAAACTCGCTGCGTAAAAAAATACCAGAGCTCGATTCGATGTTGCCGGGCCGAACGCCAACGCCCACGTTATTCGCGAGCTACGGTGCCGTCGTCGACGACCGCGTGCTGTTTGAATGACGGTTCGAGCTTGCGATTGCGGCCGTCCGTCGCCATCGAGGCGTCTGGATCAGTCGTGACGGATAGAGCGCCTGCGCGGCCACCCGCAACCCCGCCAACGATTTTCTTCAACTGTGGCGCTCGAGCTTTGTCGGGCAAACATATATCGGATAGCCGTCTCACATACGTACGGCCGTCGAGACCTCGGCAGGGACCAAAGTCAACTTATGCATGCGTTTTCCTGGAAGAAACGCGGTCGGTAGACCAGCAACCCAGCTCGCCTCTTGATCGTCGTAATATGACGATCCGAGCTGCCCGGATTGCCCCGCTGGCAGCTCAAGAATTCCATCTTGCTCATGACCGGGCGCGACAATCATGCGAGCGCTCGCGCCGACACGGGACGCAGAAAACCGCACACATTCCAGACAGCCTGGGAGAGGGGCGACAGGCATATTGAAAAACTGACCGATGAGCGGCAGCCCTCCCATCGACGGATGTAACACATTGACCGTGTTTACTTTTCCCCAGGTCAAATTATCGATCGCGGTGACGCCGCTTTTTTCGACGAGACGCAGCGCGCTCTTCTCCAACACCGACGCGATAAGGGCCGGCCAATCCCGATAGGTGTCGCGGTCGGGCAGAAGATCTTCGCGAGCGGAGTCGAGGATGCGCTGCAGCGGGCCATCGACGCCCGTCCATGAATATCGGAAGGTCGAATCCACTTCACGACACCGTGCCACAATCGGAGAAATCACTGCGTCGATGAGTTCGTTGCGGAACTCGACAATCAATGGCAGACCCAGTGAATTGATTTCGGCTCGTCCATCCCAAGCCTCCAGGTAGCGTCGGATTTTCGACACGTCTTTGTTGTCGGCGGCTCGGGAGTCTAGAACCCCCAAAGCGAGAGATTGATAATATCTATAGAACTCCGTTGTCGTATCGAGTTGTAGGGCGAGCATGTCGTCCTCGGCGAGATTCGACCGTCCGCGCAACCACTCGGTCGCCCTCCAAGCCCGGAATCCGCCGGAAAAATCATGGCCGATCTCCGGCTCGAATTCTGCCCCGCCGAGCATTCTATTATTCGTGTTGACGAGAAAACCGCTCGCTGGATTGACGATGCTCGGCACTTCCTCTTCCGTGAAATATCCGCG
>Ga0265328_10001683_pt1 | contig 10123 bp, 11 predicted proteins | sample 41624metaG_FD_202086 | JGI IMG/M metagenome (GOLD analysis project Ga0265328, IMG submission 202086) | Rhizosphere microbial communities from Carex aquatilis grown in University of Washington, Seatle, WA, United States - 4-16-24 metaG | ecosystem: Host-associated > Plants > Roots > Rhizosphere...
GATGATGGCCGCGGCCGGTTCCTCCTTGCGCCCGGAGGCGAGCCGCAACAGAGCCCGCAAATCCTGGGCGAGCGCGTCGAACACGCCCGCCGCCAGCCAGCGTTGCGTCTGCTGATACACCGCAAACATTGCTCACAAGTCTCGCGCTCTGCGCTACGTGTGGCGGGGCGATGACGCTGCGCACCGGAACGTCCAACTCCGGCACGGTGCATCGCTACAATACTTGCTCCACCGCCGCCCGCGTCGGCAAGAGCGGCTGCCAGGGCCGGTCCGATCGCCATGGACGGGTTGGACCGGCTGGTCACGAGCCATCTGGCCGACCGTCTGCTCGGCCCAAACCGATTGGCGGGCCTCCTCGCCTCACTGGCCGAAAAACGCGCCTCCAGCAACGCTGAAGTCCAGGGACGGGCCAGCATCCTTCAAGGCGAAATCGCCCAGACCGACGACAAGCTCCGCCGGTTCCACAAAATAGTCGAGGATGGCGTCACCGATCTTGACGATGTGTTCGGGGACAGGCTCGCCGCGCTCAAATCCGACCGGGAGCGCGCCAAGGCCGCGCTGGAGCGGACCAAAATCCAATCTGCACCCAATATCACGTTCGAATCGGACCAGATCGAACGATTCGGCGCTTTCATGCGCGAAAGGATCACGACGGGCGAAACCACGTTCCGCAAGGCCTATTTGCGCTCGATCGTCGACGCCATAGAGGTCGATGACAAAGCCATCCGAATCCATGGCTCCAAGGCGAGCCTCGAACAGACCGTTATCGCCGGCGAGCGGGACTATGACGTTCTCGACCTCAATCGCAGCGCGTCGCGCTTGCTACAATGCAAAAAACGCCTCGATGTCGTGGGAGAGCGGCGCACCTTTTCGAGGAGCCAGGGATGCAGGAGGCGGTGGTCGAGGCGTCGATCGACTGGTTTGGCCCATATGTTCCTAGTGGAATGAGCCGCGATCAGAAAATGGATGAGCGTCAATCGCGATCCTTTGTCCCACTGTAACACGGCCTGCAAGTTACCATATCTCTATCATGTCCGACATTTCTTCGATCGGGATGCTGGAAGGGGAGATAGGTGGATTATGACAACCATGGCCTTGACGGCGCCTCCTCTGAAACGTCTTTTCGAGCGCTTGGATTTTTCGCCAACTCCGACCCAAAACCTTTTGAAAGCCGTGCTGGAGCAGTGGAAGCTCGCCGGCTGCGGCGTGGTCGCGCCTTCTTGGCATTCCCTGAAATTTCCGGAAGCGAGCGATGCGGCCAAGGGAACATTCGTGTATCGACTCGTGGAAGGCGAACGCGACTATGTTTTGGTCGACGGAGCGAAGGCTAGCGGGGCGCTTCTTGGCCCTTGCGAAATCAACGATCGGCTGCGCGCGGGAAAAAACAGACGTCAAGCAGTTCGCTTGCGCCGCCTTTTCGATGAGGTGCGGCGCTGTGCGCAACCAGTGCTCGCGCAATTTACGCTCGTCGAAGCGGCTCGCGACCGAGCGATAATAGAGATTCTAGCCGCGCCCTTGTCGGAAAATGGAACGGCGATTGATTCTCTTCTCTGCGTCGCGTCGATAAGCTCGTTTGAAACTGGCGCCTTGGCCCGTTTGCGTGAGGCTCAGACAGACCGAAATCCAGTGATATTCGCGATAGGCTCCAGCCGCTCCCTGGGACAACAGGTCGCTCGCCATCTCCGCATGGAACTCTCTCCTCATGAGGAACGCGAGTTCGAAGATGGCGAATTCAAAGACCGCCCGTTGATCAATGTCCGCGATCGCGACGTTTATGTCATTTACGCATTGCATGGCGAGGAGAGCCGGAGCGGCGCCGACAAGCTCTGCCGCCTTCTGTTCTTCATCGGAGCGCTCAAGGAGGCCGGCGCCGCCCGCGTTACGGCCGTCGTTCCCTATCTTTGCTATGCCCGCAAAGATCGTCAGACAAAGCCGCGCGATCCTGTGACGACGCGTTATGTCGCGCAAATGTTCGAAGCAATTGGAGCCGATCGAATAATTGTGATCGACGTTCACAATATCGCGGCGTTTCAAAACGCATTTCGGCGCGGAGCCATTCATCTTGATGCGCAAGCGGTCTTCGCTCGCCACCTTGCAGCGGAGATCGGCGAGGAGCCGCTCGCCGTCGTCTCGCCAGACCTCGGCGGAGAAAAGCGCGCGGAACTGTTCCGCCAGCGAATGGAGAAGGTGCTGGAACGGCCGGTCGCCAAGGGCTTCATGGACAAGCATCGCAGCATGGGAAAGGTTACGGGCGAAATTTTCGCCGGCGACATCGAAGGTCGGACCGTTATCGTGCTGGACGACTTGATCAGCACCGGCGGCACGATGGCTCGCACTGCCGCCGCCTGTCGCAGGCACGGAGCCAGCAAGGTTTGGCTTGTCGCCACCCATGGCGTGTTCTCAAAGGACGCCAGCGCAATATTGCGGGACGCGGCCATTGATCGCCTTTTCGTTTCCGACACCGTACCTTTGCCGTCCGGCATGGACACGGCGGACATGAAGAAACGGATCGTCATTGTCAGTTTGACTGGCCTTGTCGCGGAGGCGATCCGTCGTCTGCATACTGGCGGCTCGATCGTGGAGCTGTTGGACAAAGGACCATAGGGCGCCTGTCGGCGATCGAGGCGATTATGCCGAGAAATGCGCTGTTCGCAGACTTATACCAACTGACGATGCTCCGCGCCTATTTCGAGTTGGGCATGGCTTCGCCGTCGGCGTTCAGCCTATTCGTTCGCAAACTGCCGTCGCGGCGTAATTTCCTGATTGCATGCGGTCTCGCCGATCTTCTGACAGGGATAGAATCGCTGCGATTCGATGACGACCAACTGGGCTACCTGCGTTCGCTCGGCGACTTCCCGGATTCGTTCCTCGAATGGCTTCGAGGATTTCGCTTCACTGGCGACATTTATGCGTTGCCCGAGGGGACGCCCTTTTTCGCCAATGAGCCGATCTTGGAAGTCGTGGCGCCGATCGCGCAGGCGCAGCTTATTGAGGCGCTGGTCTTAAACCAGATCGGACTTCAGACCGTTCTGGCGTCGAAGGCGGCGCGTATTGTGACGGCGGCGCGTGGACGCCCAATAGTGGATTTTGGCGCGCGGCGCGCCCAGGGAATTGACGCGGCCACGATGGGAGCAAGGGCATTTTATATCGGCGGCGTCACCGCGACCTCCAATCTGGCGGCCGGGAAGGCTTATGGAATTCCTGTATCGGGGACCATGGCGCACAGTTTTATCGAGGCCTGCGCCTCGGAGGCGGAAGCGTTCGACTCCTTCGTGCGGATATTTCCAGAAACCACTTTATTAGTCGACACCTACGATACGCTCGCGGGAGTAGCGAAGGTTGTCGCGCTGTCCCATTCCCTAGGGCCCAAGTTCAAGGTTCGCGCCATTCGTCTCGATTCAGGCGATCTCGATCAACTGGCTCGTGGGGCCCGTCAAATACTCGATGAGGCGGGACTGACCAATGTCCAAATCATAGCCAGTGGCGGCTTGGATGAAGATCAAATAGATCGCCTGACCACTCGAAACGCGCCGATCGACATATTTGGCGTCGGCACGAATATGGCGGTGTCGAGCGACGCTCCAGCGCTCGACATTGCTTATAAGCTCGTCGAATATGCTGGCGTCGGGCGAATGAAATTGTCGGCGGGCAAGGCCACCCTTCCCGGCCGGAAACAGATATTTCGAAATTTTCATCGCCAAGCTGCGGTTTACGACGTGGTCGGTCGCCACGGCGAGAACCTTTCGGGCCTGCCGCTGCTGTCGCCAGTCATGCTCTCGGGTCGGCGCGTAGGCGACGGAGGGGGCGATCTCGATTTGATGCGTTCATATGCGAAAGAGGCAATCGAGGCTTTGCCGCTGGAGCATCGATCTCTGGCGCCGCCAGTTACGCCGTACGAAATCAGAATCAGTTTAAAGCTCGCCGAATATCAGCGATCAGTGGTTGGTCGATTGCTCCGCACGTCGATAGATCGCGAGCTAAAGTAAGAGCTCTGCGAAATCAGCCATCGGCGGCGGTAAGCGTTTGTTCGGCGAGGCAGAGATAGCGGCTCGCCAAGGGCTCCCATTTCTCAGGGCGCCGCGGAACCGGATCGAGCAAATGAGCGACCGCAAGCCTGGCGCGCAGAACCGCACGCCAAGCCGTGTAAAGCGAAACCAATCGATCAGGTGAGGATTCACCGAGCCGGTCCGCCACCTTCGCAATGATTTTCGGCCCCAGGGCGGAAGCCTTAAGCTGAGCGCTTTCCATGCCAAGATACGCCAGTTCGTCAAAAGGATCGACCTGGCGCAGTTCGCTATTGAACTCCAAGCAATCAAAGATCGCGATCGGATCGGTGAAACAAATGTGCTCAGGCCGAAGATCGCCGTGGCCGTCCACAACATGTCCTAAACGAACTCGCTCTTCAAGAAGAGGTCGATTTGCCGCCAAGTTTGCGTCCAAACGATCTAGAAGGCTTGGAATACGGCCGTGATCAAGCGCAAAATCGCGGCGAGTGAGAATGCGGCGGCTTTCCGTCTGCTCACGAAAGAAACGCGCGACATATGCACCGGGCGAAATCGCGGAGCGCTCCGAGCGACTATAAAAGTCGCTAAGCGTCCCACACAGATCGTCGATCGACTTGTCGTCCAATCGTCCTTCGGTCAGCAGCCGATCAAGCATCCGGTCGGCAGGCAGGCGACGCATCACCACCAACCAGTCGACGATCGCGCCATCGCCGCCCAGCGACAATCTATTGCCCGCAGAAAGTTTCAGGGGAAGCACTCCAAGATAAACCTGCGCCGCCAGACGGCGATTGAGACGCAGCTCTTCCCGGCAATTAACTTCGCGCGCGTGCAAAGTCGAGAAATCCAAAAAAGGGAAGCGAACTGGCTTTTTGAGCTTATATGCTCGCTCTCCCGCCAGAAATACGAACGACATATGCGTCTCCACAAGCGTTACGTCTTGTGGCGAATGCGGATAGGCTGACTCTCCGCTCAAGAACCGCACTTTGTCGGCGGTGGAAACGGGAGCCCATGCGGTGTCCGCGCCTGCGTCTTGGCCGGCGGTTGAGTTCATCGTCATTCCCGTCCGCGTTTGCATCCGCCGTTCTTCACCACCGCGGCTCCCATTTGGCGCAAGCGACGCTTGAAACGACTGGCTATCGGACCAAGATTAAGCAATTGTAGTTCATGAATGTTACCATGCTCGCTCCGCAGATGCGACTTCTACCCAGGGACGCCCTGCTAATCGTCGACGTCCAGCGTGATTTTTGCTCCGGCGGCGCCTTACCTGTCAGCGGCGCCGACGAAATCATCCCCGTAATCAATGATCTTATCAAGGAGGCGATCGGGGCCAAGGCGCTCGTTGTTGCTTCACGTGATTGGCATCCGCCAGATCATTCGAGTTTTCATGCATCCGGGGGAATCTGGCCCAGGCATTGCGTGCAAGGAAGCGACGGGGCGAAATTTCACGCCGCATTGCGATTGCCGGGCGATGCGTTCATAGTCACTAAGGGCCAAACGGTCGACAAGGATCAATATTCCGCCTTGGACGCAACTGGACTGGCCAATGAACTTCGACGCCGTGGCGTCAATCGTGTCTTGATTTGTGGGCTCGCCCAAAACGCTTGCGTGCGCGCCACCGCGCTCGACGCGGTTGAAGCGGGATTTGAGACGCATCTTTTGCTGTCCGCCACCCGGCCGGTTGCGCCTACTCGTGGGGAGGAAGCAGTCGCGGAGATGGTTCGCGCGGGCGTTATTATAGAGGGAGTCTGACGGGCCAATCGCCCCCCAAAGAACGCGCCGCAACGTTCTGTCGGGTGGCGGGTGAAGGCGGCGCATTGTAGAATGAAAAGTAAAGCGCCAGCGATGCAGCCGGGCGCGCCACAACGCCAATTCAGGGACAATAACAATGCCCGACATCAACACCGAGAAAGTTTGTTACGTGATCATTAAGGCTCGCGAGCTGGAGTCCGAGGACGAAGGAGTCGAGACCGACGCTTCGAATCCCACGGATGACAAATTCCTTAGCGTTCTCACTGAGGAGGCCTTCTCGACTGTTCGCCAGGAAGTCGGCGCGTTCATCGACGCCATGGACGAAGACGAGCAATGCGAATTGGTCGCGCTCACATGGGTTGGACGCGGCGATTTCTCCGCGGAGGAATGGGACGTCGCCATCACGCAGGCTCGTGAACGGCGCACGGGCTCAACCTCTACCTATCTTCTCGGCATCCCATTACTCGCCAGTCATCTCGAGTCTGGTCTAGCCGAATTCGACGAGAGTTGCGAGGGCTATGCCTCAGATCACCAATAGGGAGCGTATGAATGAGCCGGTTATGATGCCCCCTGCACCCTTTCCAAGGTTCAAGATGAATATAGGGCGGCTGGAAGCGTGGCGCTGAGCGTAGCGCAGCAGAGCGCTTCCAACCGCGCGCGCCGAAAGGTCGATCGCGCTATACTCCTGGATCGAGCCGACCCGCCGGGAGCAATATGCCGCTCCGACTCATTTCGATGTCGCAGAGCTTCGACTGGACCAGCTTGCGCGCCGTTCAGAAAGGCCCACGTCTCCCGCGCCGCCAAGGATTTGCAATGGACCGGCCGAAACCAGCCGAGCCGCATCAATTGCGCGATGCCTCGCGCGTCGTTGCGGTCGGTCTTGACCGGCATCGTTTGAAGGGCGACGCGCACATCCCGGGTCTCCAGCAGCTCAACCGCCAAGCCCGCTTGCATCAGCGTCGCGTAAAGCTATTGCCACAACGACCCGGCCTCCAGGCCAATCCGCGTCGAATCGAAGCCGCGCGCGGCGAACCGGCCGATCAGCGCTTCCGGCTCGCTGGCGAGCTTCGCCTCTCGAACGATCTTCCCGGCGCCGTCGACGACGCACACGCTCGATGCTTCCAAAGACACGTCGATCCCCGCATAATAATCCATAGTCACCTTTCGATGATGCTCGGAGCGGACGAAAGCCCGACTCCGTCAATGACACCATCATTCCGGGAGATGACCACTTCGCCGCAAAGTCTCAGCCTCGCGGCGGCCCGTTACGCCATCTACGGAGAATAACCTATTGAGCCTCGACACCCGGCTCGATAAGCTCCTCGACAGCAATTTGCGATGAAATATTGGAGACTGAAAGGCATGTTCACAAAATCATTGGCCATTGTGATCTTTCTTATGAGCGCCACCGCTGTCGAAGTCGGTCCGGTTCGACTGGCGGACATAGCCTTTGGATTGGGATTGAGCGCTATTGTGGCAATCCATTTGTTTAGGGTTTCAAATAGGGACAACGCCGAAACAACCCTCGTCACGTTCTTCACTGCGCTGATTTTGTCGTGCATTGTTTCCTGGCTCATCCAGTTATCTTTCGCAAGCAGCGAAGTTATAGAAGCCGGGTACACGAACGCCATTATCGTGCCATGCGCCATATTTTTTGCGATTATAGCGGTTATCAGCTTTTCGAATGCGGAGCTCGTGAAATTTGCTTCAGAGATGTCTCTTATATATTCCGTGCTGTTGGTCGCGATACTTCTTTGGTGGCTATTTTTTCCCCAGCCAGCATGGCTTAAGATTGACTATGAAATGACGTATCGCTTTTCAGCGCTTTCACTAAACCCAAATCAACTCGCCCTAGTTCTTCTTCCATTGCCTTTCTTTTCATATTTGGGTTGGAAATACAACAATAAGTCGCGCGCCGTCGCGCTCAGCGAGGTAATCTGCGCCCTTACGATCAATGGCTTCTGCTTGGGAAAGGCGCTCTTTGTAGCTTGGATGCTCGGACTAGCCTTGCCAATTTACATTGATACTATCATACATTCTGAAAAATATCGGTTCTACTATATATTTTCAGGAATCGTGGGCGCGCCCGCCATTCTATTGGCCGTGTTTCACGTACTGGATTCTTTTTACGCCGGCCGCGGCCCTGGAAGCATTGAGGGACAAGGCGAGAATCGCCTTGCCGCCTGGACCAACGGGCTTCTAGCCTGGAAAGACGCATTCCTGTTTGGCCACGGTCCCGGCGCTTTCAGCGGGGTGTATGGTCCCTACGAACATATGGAGGCCCATAACACGCCAATCGACTGGGCCGCCAGTTACGGTCTTATTGGCGTCGTGCTGCTCATCTCTTTTTTTGGATTTGCGTTCAAGAGGGCGTTCGAAAACCGCGAGTGGTCGACGGCGGGATATTTTTTCTCGCTGGTAATACAAAGTTTTTTCCACTTTTATGGGCGACAGCCTTTCTATTGGCTGTGGTGGACGATCGGCTTCGCGTTCGTTGCGACCGCGGCGGCCCGGCGCGAGAAAAGTCCGCTTAGCGGGCGAAGATCCACTACCGCGGTCGCTCGGCCGTCGCACGCAGTTGGCGCTCTGGCGCGAGGACATGGCCGCAAGGGCCCGTGGACATCATGAATGGAACTGACGTGGCTCAACATCGAAAACATGGTTTTGTTTGTTCTGCGAGAACTGCGTTCCAAATTTCAGGTGCAATTTTGCCATGGACGTGAAGCCTTGCGAGTTTGGACTCACCCTTCCTGATCCGATGCATCGGTTTGATGCCTGCTACCGCGATCGTCGCGCGGCGAAAGCTCTTCAATCCGGGCAATTGACCCAAGCGAAGTTTGATCGATCGGCGATCCTGCTCAATCAAGTTGTTCGAATCTTGCCAGGACCGAATTGTGAATATGATCAACCCGATCGGCCGCGGCAGGAGGCGCAAAATTCTGTCGAGTCCGCGCAGCTCGATCACAACGTCGATCGCTTCCGAACTGCGCCCCATGGCGCACCCTCGAATAACGCCGCTATCGGCGTTGCTGTCAGCGCCAAACTATTCATCGGAGCACTCATGGCGCGTTTGAGCAGACAGCCTATCCATATCCTCATAAGAGGCACAGTGGTCTCTTTTATCACAGAAATTTGCAGGGCGATGCGGTGCGCCTGCGCGATTTGACGGAGCCCATTTTAGCTGTTTCCTGGCGTCAAGGCTGAATTGGCGTTTTGAATTTTTGGACAACCATCGCATTGGGAATGCGTCTTGCAAAAATGATAACCGTGATAAGCTTCGGCGTGGAGGCTAGAGGACCATCCCAGATGGCCCAAAGGAGCGTGGGCCCATGTTCGGCGGATGCGCTGAGGAGACGTGCAGATTCTCATAGCTGAACCTGGAAAAGCCGTTCCCACGAGAGAAAGGAGCGCTCCATGAAAACGATCCTGGTCGCGTATGGCACGACCGAAGGCCACACGCGCAAAATCGCCGAGTTTATCGCCGAGCGACTGCATAGACACGGCAAGAATGTGGATTTAATCGACAGCGCCACACCCGACGCCAGCGCGGTGCAGCCAATCTATAGCGGGGCTTTTATCGGCGGTTCGGTGCATCACCAAAGGCATCAGACAGCGCTCGCGCATTTCGTGAAGGGGAACCTCGCCTGGCTGAACGTAATTCCGACGGCGTTCTTCTCCGTCAATCTCGCTATGCTCCACAAGGACCAGGAAGGTCGCGCCGAGGCGAAGCAGTGCGCGGACGCATTTATCGAGGAGACGGAGCTAAAGCCGACCGCCGTCCATCTGGTCGCCGGGGCGCTGAAATACACGCAGTACGATTTTTTCAAGCGCGCTCTGCTGCGCTACTTCGTGAAGCCGGGGGGCGTCGACGCCTCCACCTCAGAGGATACCGAGTATACCGATTGGAACGATGTGGACCGCTTCGTCGACGAATATCTCGCCGCCACACAGAGTGAGGGCAGGTAGCCGGCTTGCCCAGAACACGACAACAGGGTTCAGTGAAGTTCAGATTTGGCAAACAATGAAAATCGCGCGAATCTTGCGATCCAATCTCCTGGCGATCCATGGAGTCATGGCTTGCAAACTCGGGTCCTTGCGCGAGAGAAAAACAACGCCAAATATCGCCTAGTCATAATGGCGCCTGCGTGTTTCTCGGAGACAGCCGCGGGGCGCATTTCTTTCGAATGCCGCGGCAATCCCTATTTTATTGCTCTATCCTAATGGATCGAATCTGACGGTTGAATCCCTTTTGGGATTCCGGTTTTTCGTGGCGCGTGCGAGTCTGCGCGATGCGCACGGGAAAATCCATCTCGGTTTCGCCGGCGGATCGGCGCCGGCTCCAAGCTCTCATCAAGGACCGCAACGCCGCG
>Ga0265328_10001684_pt1 | contig 10122 bp, 6 predicted proteins | sample 41624metaG_FD_202086 | JGI IMG/M metagenome (GOLD analysis project Ga0265328, IMG submission 202086) | Rhizosphere microbial communities from Carex aquatilis grown in University of Washington, Seatle, WA, United States - 4-16-24 metaG | ecosystem: Host-associated > Plants > Roots > Rhizosphere >...
GCACGGCGCCAACACGATCCTGGGCGGGGCCGTGCGCAACCATCTCGAAGCGACCCACATCCTTCGGTCGGCGCTCGTGGGGCACTTTGGCCCCGCCCTAGAGCAACCGTTGCGGCGGATACGTTATCTCGAACGCTTTGTGCGCAAGAAAGAACGCTACGACCGCGAACACGCCTACAACGTACTGGCCGTCGAAGCGGCCAAGCAACGCAACGAACTGGAAAGCGTCACGAACGCCCTGCATCATGTGCAGGGCGTCGTTGAAAGCCAGCAAGCCGAGCTGGCGCGGCGCGACGAGATGCTGGCCCAGACCCGGGAGCGGACGGACGCCGAGCTGGCGCAGCGCGACGACAAGCTGGCCCGGACCCAGGAATGGCTGCAAACGGTGGAGAGCGAGCTAGCGCAGCGCGACGACAAGCTGGCCCGGATCCAGGAATGGGCGCAACTTCTGGAGGGCGAGCTGGCGCAGCGCGGCGAGGCGCTGGCCCAGGCCCAAGAGCGGCTGCACGCCCTGGAGGGCGAGCTGGCGCGGCGCGGCGCGGCGCTGACCCAGGCCCAAGAGCGGCTGCACGCCCTGGAGGGCGAGCTGGCGCGGCGCGGCGAGGCGCTGGCCCAGGCCCAGGCCCAGGCCCAAGAGCGGCTGCACGCCCTGGAGGGCGAACTGGCGCGGCGCGACGACAAGCTGGCCCGGACCCAGGAATGGCTGCAAACGGTGGAGAGCGAGCTGGCGCAGCGCGACGACAAGCTGGCGCAGACCCTGGACTGGGCGCAACTTGTGGAGGACGAGTTAGCGCGGCACTCCGCCGCGCTGAAGGAAACCCGTGGGGCGCTATGGGCGGTATGGCACTCTACTTCCTGGAAAATCACCGCCCCGTTGCGGTTGGTCGGGCGGCAAGTTATCCGCTTGCGTCATCTGAAGCTGGCAATCCGGCGTCTGCGGTCGCGCCGAATAGGTTTGTGGGCACTGTCGCGGCGCGGCGCGGCGGTCTTCCTGCGCGAAGGGCTGGACGGCCTGCGCGTGCGTGTCAGAAAAGTGTTGGCGATGGAACCGGCGCGGACCGATCCGGTGACCGGCGCGGCGCGGGTGTCGCCCCTCTGCACGGCCGCCTATGCGGATTGGCTGGCCGAAGAGTCGGCTTGGCTGGCGAAGCTGCGCGAGCAGGCGCCGCAACTGCTGGCGGCGCTGCCGCGCCGGCCGCGCTTTTCCCTGGTCGTCCCGGTGTTCAATACCGACCCCGCCATGCTGGACGCCTTGTTCGCGTCGGTGCGGGCGCAATTCTACCCGGACTGGGAACTGTGCCTGTGCGACGACGCCTCCAGCCTGCCGGAGACGCGCCAGGCGATTGCCGCCCAGGCCGGGCGGGATAGCCGCGTCAAAGTCACCACGCGGGCCGAAAACGGCCATATCGCCATCGCGACCAACGCGGCCCTGGATCTGGCGAGCGGCGAGTATGTCGTGTTTGTCGACCATGATGACGAGCTGGCCCCGCACGCGCTGCTGCGCTTGGCGCAGGCGGTCGCCGCCGAGCCCGGCGTCGACCTGCTCTATTCCGACGAGGACAAGCTGGACGGGCAGGGGCTGCGCTGCCTGCCTTATTTCAAGCCGGACTGGTCGCCTACGCTGCTCTTGTCGCAGAACTACCTCGGCCATCTCGTCTGCGTCCGCTCCGCCTTGTTGCGCCAATGCGGCGGCCTACTCGCCGGCACCGAGGGCAGCCAGGATTACGACTTGGCGCTGCGCCTGTCGGAGCGCAGCGCCCGCATCCATCACCTGCCCGAGGTTTTGTACCACTGGCGCTTGCACGCCGCTTCCACGGCGGCCGACGCGGGGGCGAAGCCCTACGCGCACGAAGCCGGGCGCAAAGCGGTGGAGGCTCATTTGCGGCGGCGCTACCCAGATCGGCCGACGCGGGTCGATGACGGCGAATATCTGTTTGTCTACGACCCGCGCTACCCCCTGCCGCCCGGTTCGACCGCCAGCATCATCATTCCCACCAAAGACAAGGCGGATTTGCTGGAAGCCTGCGTGGACAGCGTCATCGCCCGTTCGGGCTGGCCGCGTTTCGAGATCCTGATCCTCGACAACCATTCCGCCGAAGCCGAAACCTTTGCCTACTTTGAGCGGATCGCCGCGCAGGACGGACGGGTGCGGGTAGTGTCCGCGTCGATCCCCTTCAACTGGTCGCGCCTGAACAATCTGGGTGCGCGGGAGGCGCGCGGCGATGTCCTGGTCTTCCTCAACAACGACACCGAGGTGATTTCCCCGGACTGGCTGGAACGCCTGATGGAACAGGCCTTGCTTCCCGATGTCGGCACCGTGGGGGCGCAGCTGTTCTACAAAGACGGCACCTTGCAACATGCCGGGGTCGTGGTCGGCATGGGGGGATGGGCGGACCACGTCTACAAAGGGGAGGCGGCGGTCCACTTTCCCAGCCCGTTCATCCCGGCGACCCTGTCGCGCAACGTGCTGGCCAGCACCGGCGCGTGCATGGCCATGGAACGCGCCAAGTTCGAGCGGCTGGGGGGGTTCGACGAGGCGTTCGAGATTTGCGGCAGCGACGTGGAAATGGGCTTGCGCGCGCACCGGCAAGGCCTGCTCAACGTTTACCTGGCCACCGCCAAGTTGTACCACTTGGAGTCGAAGACGCGCAGCAGCTTCGTGCCGGAGGGGGATTTCGTCCAGTCCGACCTGAAGTACGCGCCTTACCGCCTCGGCGGCGACCCGTTTTACAACCCGAACCTGTCGCCGACGGCCTCGACGCCGACGCCCAAGTTTCCGGCGGGCGAGGTGGCGGCTCCGGCATGGCCTGGAAACCGCCCAGGAACGCGCTGGACCGCCTCAATCGAGGCCCCCGCGGCTACCCTAGCGCCACCGGTCGAAATCCCCGAAATCACCGCCTTGCGGGGCCGTCCCGGCGGCATCGGTCAGCCCCGCCTGAACCTGCTGCTGCCGTCGCTACAGCCGGAGCATCTGTTTGGCGGCATCTTCACCGCCGTGCAGTTTTTCCAGGCCCTGGCCGGCGGCGACGCGGACGCTCGCATCATCCTGACCGAGCAGTCCGCCCCGCCGGCCGGCCCGCTGCCGTTGGCGGGAGACTGGCACGTCGCCGACGCCGACGCCGAGGACAGGCCGGGGCGGCTGGTCATCCCGTTCGGCGACCGCGGGTCGCGCAGCCTGCCGGTCGGGCGCGGCGACGTGTTCGTCGCCACCGCTTGGTGGACGGCCTACGTGGCGCAGCGCCTGCTGGCCTGGCAAGCCCAGGCCTACGGGCAGGCGGCCAAGCCGCTGGTCTACCTGATCCAGGACTACGAGCCCGGCTTCTATCCCTGCTCCACCCGCCAGACGCTGGCGCGCAGCACCTACGACTACGTCGGCCCGATGGTCGGCGTGTTCAACACCGGCCTGCTGCGGGATTACTTTGCCGCGCAAGGCCACCGCTTCGCCCGCCAGTATGCGTTCGAGCCGCAGATGAACCCGGTGCTGGCGCGTTACCGGGAAACCCTGGCCTACTTCGCCAAGCGCCGCCAATTGATCGCCTACGGACGCCCCGGCATGCCGCGCAATGCCTTTGAGCTGGTCTGCCAAGGCGTGCGCCACTGGACGGCAATCGACCCCGGCGCGGCGGACTGGGCAATCTATTCGATAGGGGAAACGCACCCGGACATCGACCTGCATAACGGCCTGAAACTCGTCTCGCTCGGCAAATTGAGCCTGGACGAGTACGCCCGGATACTGGAGGAGTCGGCGATTGGCGTTTCTTTGATGTTCTCGCCGCACCCGAGCTACCCTCCCCTGGAAATGGCCGAGTTCGGCGTGCAGACGATCACGAACACTTTCGCCAACAAGGATCTGCAGAAGCTAAGCGGCAACATCCATTCCCTGCGCACGGTCACGCCGGAAACCATCGGCGAGCAGATTCGCTTGCTGGCCGAGCCGTTCCAATCCGCGGGCCGGATCGAAGTGCCGTTGGCGCGGCCCTGCCTGTTTTCCCAGGCCGGGGAAACCTTCCCGTTCGTCGGGCCGTTGCGCGCGGAACTCGCGGGGATTCCCGAGAGCCACGGCCAAACGCCCAAGGCCGCAATGGACATCGGACGTGCGGGCGCAGACCGCCCAGGCAAACGCCGGGGGAAAAAAGCGAGAAAATAAAACCCGGACGGAATATCCCGTTCAAAGGCTTTGGCGAAATGGCTTTTCGGGCTATGCCAATCCAGTTTTTATATTCAAAAACGGGTAAATGGCTCAATACTTTTCCACTATAGAGTCGTGGCTGTGTGGCTTGCGTTTGCGCAAGCCGTTGATTTGATATACATTGTACACCACTTGAAGTCATGAAGAGCCGCTGCGCCTGTCCGGCGAGCCGCCAAGCGACGCCGCCATCCGGATCATGACGCCCCAGGCTTTCCTGGAGCATGGCCGCCCGGTCGATTTGCTCGCCAACTTTGACTCGTTCCCCGCAATCGACCCCGCGATGGTGGCCGGCTATTGGGATAAAATTTTCAGACTGCCGCGCGTCTTCCTTTCCGTCAACCACGAGGCCAATGCTTTTCGCGTTGCCGACTTTTACCTGCCACGGCCGGAAAAATACAAGGCCGGACGCCAGCCCTGCTGGCTTCGCCGGGGTTATGTGGAAGAAATCGTCCGCACACGATGACATTATCGCGTCTATTTTCCCATGGCGGCCAAATCAAATTTCATAGCATGATGTCATCTCACACTTATCAATTTATACGCTTATGCCTGCGCCGCCTGCCAGGGGTACAAAAAATCGCCTTGGCGCTGCACGAAGAATTCAGCAGCGCTTTATCCGCCAAAGACAAAGAGGAAATCGCGGAGATCACGCCGCTTAATGCGCGAGCCAGCGCCATCGAGACGCCCAGGCTTAATCTTTTGCTGCCGGGGGTTTCCAAGCGGCATTTGTTTGGCGGAGCGTCAACCGCCTTGCGGCTTTTGCAAGCCTTGGGGCAAGGCATCGAACTGCGTGTGTTGGTCACCGACGAATGGCGGTTCGAGGGTTTGGATTCCGAGCAGTTTTCCCTGTGGGACATCCGCGAGGCGACGGAAGAGGATGCCAACGGCAATTGCCTGGTGCCTCTAGGCCGCCGCCACGGCGTCACCGTGCCGGTGCGGCGTGCGGATATTTTTATAGCCTCGGCCTGGTGGACGGCCCATCTTACGCAAGCGTTGACGGAGTGGCAGTCACGGGCTTATGCCTTGGCGAAAAGGCCATTTGTCTATCTGATCCAGGATTTTGAACCCGGTTTCTACCCATGGTCCGCCAAGTATGTATTAGCGGAACAAACTTACCATTCCGACAACACACTAATCGCCGTGTTCAATTCCAGCCAACTGCGGCAGTTTTTGCATGATCGCGGTTATCGATTCGGCGAGGAATATGTCTTCGAGCCCGTTTTGAACCCAGTGCTGTCCAACTATCTAGCACTGCAAAAACCGGTAAAAAAGCAACGCCAAATACTCGTTTACGGGCGTCCGTCCGTGCCGAGAAACGCTTTTCCGCTGATTGTCCAGGCATTGCGCCTATGGGCCGCCAGCGACCCGGCGGCGTCACAGTGGCTGGTGTTGTCCGCCGGCGAGACGCACCCTCCGATCAGTTTGCCAAACGGCGTGACGTTGACGCCATTAGGCAAATTGGAATTGCACGCTTACGCCCACACCTTGGCGGCGTCGGCCATCGGATTGGCCCTGATGATTTCGCCGCATCCGAGCTACCCGCCGTTGGACATGGCCGCATTCGGCTTGCGCACCTTGACGAATGACTTCGGAACCAAGCGCCTTGGCCGCGACCATCCGAATATCATCGGCTTAAACAACCTGTCGCCGGATTTTATCGCAAGGCAACTGACCGCCCTGACGGCCGCCTTCGAGGAGCATGAAGCCGACTCGGAGAGCCATCCGTGGTCGTCGCAAGCCGCAGGCTTTATGCCGCCGGAGCCGCCGTTTCCGTTCATCAAAGCGCTTCGCGAACGCTGCCTGGCGCTGTTGGACGACACCGCTTCGTCGCCGGATTGACGCCTGCCGGTCGGCCCCGGCATCCCCCCGTTGATTATCGGGTGACGCGAACGGTGCCGCGCTAAGATTTAAATTGATTTAAGAAGATTTAGGGGCGCGGTTTTTGACAAAAAACCATTTTAAAACAAATCTTTGCAGCCGCGCCCCGGTGGGCCGAAAGCCGCGCCCCGGCGTACCGAAAGCCGCGCCCGCCTAGCCCAAATAATCCAGCGGCTTCTTCAATCCTTTGGTGCGGGGTTTCTTGGCTTTCTTGGCGATATGCACAAGCTGCGCGGCGCTCGGCGTCCGCTCGATGTGTACCAGGTCTTTTTCGTCGATCCGCCAAGCGGTGATAATTCCGGCACCCTTGAGCAAATCGAGGGCTTGCCGCAATATCCGCCGAAACTCTTTAAGCGTTGCTTGACTACCACACAGCCGCTGAATGGTTTCGACCTTGTGGGCGTATTGCTGGGCGTTGCCGATGATCCACAGGTACAGCCATTTCGCCAGCTCGCTGCCCCGGCCTTTTAGCCTCAGCCGCTCTTGCCAGTCGAACAGCGTGTAGGCCGAATCGGCATACAGCCGGGCGAACTTCGGGTTGAGGCGGTATTCCAGGTGGCGGCGGAATTGCGGCAGTTCGGTTTGATCCTGCGGGGTGCTGGCGTCGTCCAGCAAATGGCCCTCATAGCGGACGTTCGGCGTGGTCAGCCGCACCGTGCCGCTGACTAGCCGGCTGATCTGCTCGAACGCCTGGCGGCGTTGCTCCTGGTTGTTGGAGCGGCCCAGGGGCCGCGCAGCACCGCGTTGACGGCCTGGCGGATGTCCTCGCCGAGGGGCCGGTGCAGCGCCATCTTGACCAGTTGCAACAGCATGTCGTGGTCGTCCTGGTTGAGCTGCTCGCCTTTGTATTCCACCTTCACGCCGTCCATTTCGCCGACCAGGACGTATTGCTGGAAGAACTGCCGCCCCTTGCCCTGGACGGCGGCGAACAACGCGCCTCGGGCCAGGCAGTTGGACACGGCGCGGGTGTCCTCGCCGAAGGGCGAGGGGAAGCGCAGGATCTGGGCGGGCTGCGGCGCTTGGGTGGCTTCCAGGTTGCGCTCGGCGATGTGCGCGCCCAGGCTGGCGAGGCTGCGCCGCAGGTCGGCGTCGAGCGTCGGGTTTTCGGCCTCTAGCTGCCGCTCCAGGAACTCGGCGGCTTGGCGGTGGGCGTCGCTCGTGGCTGGGCGCTTGCAGGCGGGCGTGTTTTCTGGTTTATTATTGATCATAACGGGCCTCCTCCTTTGGGGGGCTTGGTTGAAGTGAACGAAGAAGGGCGCAACTCTTGGCTGGGTACGCGCCCTTTTTCGTGCCTGGAATCCTATGCCGAGAACCGGCGCAACGCAAGCGGCATGGGCCGCAAGCCTCCCAAACTCCCGTTCTACGCCATGCTGGCGGCGCGGCCTTGCGGCTTCGTTCGCCGCCTCGATGCGTGGCGCTCCCACTTGGCGTCTTTTCCGCGCAAGCCGGGTAGGGTGCGCACCGCGCACCTTGACGAAACCAGGGCATTGAAAAAGGTGCGCGATGCGCACCCTACGTGGCTTCAGTGTATAACGGCGAGCGCGGAGCGTGGGGACGATGAAATCACCCGCCCCGCGCCCGCGAAGCCTCCGTCCGGCAAGCGAGGATATCCACAGTTCCTGTGGAAAACTCCTTGCACAATTGCCCCCAGCCCTTGCCGTTCGCGGGCTGAGGCGATTGGGCAAAAATCGGCCAGCCGCGCGCGGGAAGCGCCGTCGGCCCTGAAGTCACCCTGGACGGGTGGCGACTCCCGCGAATTGAGCCGATGGGCGAGGCGATGGATCGAATCTGCGCCAAAGGCTACCGCCCCCTAACCTACGAACTCCTCTGCTGATAAGGATGACCTCCCTATGCCCCGACCGCCCCGCGTCAGCGTCGTGATTGCCTCGTTCAATCACCGCCCGTACATCCGCCAGTGCCTGGACAGCGTCTTCGGCCAGGACTGGCAGGACTTTGAAATCCTCCTGACCGACGACGGCTCGGCGGACGGCACGGCCGCCGCCGCCCGCGAACATGCCGACCCGCGCCTGTCCGTCCAGGCGTTCGAGCGCAACCAGGGCGCCTGCGTCGCCTTGAACCATGGCATAAGGCGCGCCCGCGGCGAGTTCGTCGCCATTTTGAATTCCGACGACTGGTTCTTGCCCGGCAAGCTTGCCCGGCAAGTGGCCTATCTCGACGCCCACCCGGAAGCCGGGGCGGTTTTTGGCCATCCGGTTTTGGTGGACGAGCAAGGCGCGGCGTTCACCAACGAGGCCCACAAGGACTTCAGCGCCTTCCACACGGAAAACCGCGGCCGCCATGCTTGGCTGAGGCATTTCTTCGACCAAGGCAATTGCCTGTGCCATCCGACCGTGCTGATCCGGAGAGCCTGCTATGGCCGCGTGGGTTTGTACGATTCCAGGCTGGCCCAGGTGCCCGACCTGGACATGTGGATGCGGCTGTGCCAGCATTTCGAGATTCACATCATGCCAGAGCCAGTACTTGCATTCAGGATCAGGGACAACCAGCAAAACGCCAGCGCGGCCCGCCCCGAGGTGATTATCCGCGACATCTGGGAACGCCGGCATATTCTCGACAATTACCTTAATCTGGAGACCGGCGATTTGTTGCGCGTCTTTCCGGAATTCGCCGACGCCGCCGCCAGCGACGCCCGCAGGCAGTGCCTGGCCGGCTTGGCCAGGCATGCCATCGCGCTGGGCGCGCCGTTCCATGTGGGCTTCGGCCTGGACTTGTGGCACGGCACCCTCGACAAGTCCGGCGAATCGCTCGAATACATTGATTTCATACGCACCACCGGACAGCACGACCTCTATCAGGCCATGCGCTGCAAAAAGCTGGAGGAAGAGGTTATTGCCTTACGACAAGCGGCCAACCTGTAAATCCCGGCACCCTTCAATTCGGTAAGGATAAATGCGTAGCTCATCAAACACCCCCTATCTTGAGCGGCTGGACCATCTGCGGTTCTATGCCGCCGCGCTCGTGGTGACATTCCACTTTTTCCGCCGGCACGTTGAGGATTTGAAGCCTAACAACCCGTTGCTGTCGATGATTGAGGAGGGGAACACAGGCATTGGCCTGTTCATGGTCATCAGCGGCTTCATCTTCACGGTCATCAGCCACAACAAAGAAATCGATTATTGGAAATTCCTGCGGAACCGCTTCATCCGGATTTATCCGCTGTTCCTGTTTGCCGTGTTCCTGTCGCTGCTGATCAGCACCTACAACGAAGGCCGGAATTACGGGTTTATCGAACTGCTCGGCTGGATTTTTCCGTTTCGCGCCAGCACGGTGTCCTATTCCACCTATTTCATCCAATTGTGGACTATTTGGGTGGAGTTCCAGTTTTATCTTATTTTCCCTTTCCTTAAACAGTTTTATGAGCGCTATGGGTTGCGCTATTTGTTAGGGTGGATCGCGCTGTTGATTGTGTTGCGCGGCATGGTCTTTTTGGTCACCGGGAGCGTGCGGTTCATCGCCTACGAGACGATTTTCGGCAGGCTCGACCAATTTCTGGTCGGCATGCTGGCCGGCCTGGCCTATGCGCGCCGCCCCGATGGCTTCGGACATCCGCTGCAACTGCTGGGCGCGAGCGCGGCGGTGTTGGCGGCGGTGCATTGGTTCAACCACCAGGGCGGGCACGCCAACATGGACGGGGCGTTCTGGATCTGGTGGACGACGGCGGAGGGCCTGGCGTGGGGCTGGTTTGTGCTGGCTTACCTGGGCTTCCGCCACCGCCTGCCCGGGCGGATGGAATCCTGGATCGCCCAACTGGGGGCCATGAGCTTTTCCATCTACGTCATGCACAACTTGGTGCTGGCCGCCGTCGAGAAGTCGGTCGGCGTGCTTCCGCTGCATTCCGACCGCATCGTCGCGGCCTTGTTGTCGGCGTTCTTGGTGGCCTTGCCGGCCACGGTCGCCTTGGCGTGGGCCACCTACGCGCTGATCGAAAAGCCGTTTTTGGCGATGCGGTCGAGTTATTTGAAAAGCCCGTGCCCGCCCGGCCCTAGGCCCGCCCCATGAGGTAGAGCAGCGCGTCGCAAATCCGGTGCGCGTCA
>Ga0265328_10001689_pt1 | contig 10105 bp, 8 predicted proteins | sample 41624metaG_FD_202086 | JGI IMG/M metagenome (GOLD analysis project Ga0265328, IMG submission 202086) | Rhizosphere microbial communities from Carex aquatilis grown in University of Washington, Seatle, WA, United States - 4-16-24 metaG | ecosystem: Host-associated > Plants > Roots > Rhizosphere >...
TCGGCCCGGTGGTCACGCCGAAAGGCCCGCTCAAACGCTTGTCATGAAGGTTCATCGCTTCGCTCCTTTCAATCGCGCTTCTTCAAGGGAAGCGGATAGACCTTGGCGACGGCGGAAAACGGAAAAACGACAAGGCGACGCGAGCCGAAGCCTGCGCGCGTTATGGCATTCCCTCCGCCGGCATGACCCGGATCAGGTTCGACGGGTTCTTCTCAGCCGCGGTGCGCGGCGCCCCTCGCCAATGACATAAAAACTAAACGCATTGCGTCCCTGCGGCAAGACGCACGCAAATCGAGCCGCCGAAACAAGGCCGCCGCGGCGGAGACGGCCGATAAAAGCAGCGCATCGCGAATCGCAGCTATGCCTTCACCATTCATCAGCGTGGCAGATATGTGACATTGCTAGGGAAAATGGCGCCGCGCTGTCCACGCGCCTGCCGAATACGCAATTTATCTGATATGTTTCGGCTTAAGTCGCCGTCACGGCGAGCATTTGTACAAGCGCTCGCCCCTCCGCCCCGACGACGCCCTTTCAGTTCCGCTTGCCGACAGTCCCACCCGCCCCAAGGCGAGACGAAAGCTCAATGCGCAAAATCGATCTTTCCCACACCATCGCCCTGGCCGCCCTGTTGGCGTCCACGGCGCCGTCCTTCGCTGCGGAAGGCACGTTTCTGATCGGCTATGGCTCGCGCCAAAAAGCGCTCGGCGGCGCCGATGTCGCCGATTCGCGCGACCCCATGGCGCTTTCGGTCAACCCGGCCGGCATTGTCGGCATGGAGCGCCAATGGCAAGTCGGCGGCTCGCTGATTTTGCCGGAACGCGGCTACAGCGCCTATGGCCAACCGCTTGTCCTTGCGCCGGGCGAGGCGCGCAGCGGCCGCGCCATCTTCCCCGTTCCGCACAGCGCATCCGTCTATCCGATCGATTCCGAATCCGCAGCCGGAATGGTGTCCTACGGCAATGGCGGCATCAACACCGCCTATTCCATCGGCTACGCCAAATCGCCGGTGGTCGTCGGGGGCTCGGTGGTCTCGCCGAGCCGGGGCGGTCCCTTTGGCGGCGGCTTCGCCGGCATCGACCTGCAGCAGGATTTCATCAGCTTCGTCTATGCGCGCAAATTCGGCTCCGTCTCGATCGGCGTGGCGCCGACCATCGCCGTGCAAATGCTCAATGTTCAGGGTCTGAGCAATTTCATGCCGCTCTCGGGCAATCCGGGCGCGGTTACGGACAACGGCTATGACTGGTCCTTCGGCGGCGGTCTGCGCCTCGGCCTCGAATGGCGCGCGACCGAGCAACTGCGCTTTGGCCTTGGCGCCCAGACGCCCATGTTCCAGAGCGCCTTCGCCAAATATGCCGGCCTGATCGAAGGCGGCGGGCGTCTCGACATTCCCGCCTCGGTGCAAGCCGGTCTCGCCTATGACGTGCTGCCGAACGTCACCGTCATGGCGGATTGGCGGCATGTGTTCTTCTCGGCCGTTTCCGCGATCGGCAATCCGAGCGCGCCCGTGCTCACCGGGTCGCTCGGCTCCGTCGGCGGACCCGGCTTTGGCTGGCGCGACACCGACGCCGTGGGCTTTGGCGTCGAATGGCGGCAGGCGCTGGTGAAAGAGTTGACGCTGCGCGCCGGCTATAGCTACTCGACCAACCCCGTGCCGCCGGAGGCGATCACGTTCAACGTGCTCGGCCCGGCCGTCAGCGCGCATCACCTCACGGGCGGCTTCGGCTATCAGGTCACAAAGAATTCGACGATCGACTTTGCGACCGTTTACGCCTTCAAGAATTCCGTCACCGGATTGGAGGCCGTGCCCTACGCCCAAGCGCAGATCGGCCCCTTCACCATTCCGATCCCGCCGCATTACAACAATAACGCCGTCGTCACCGGCTGGCTGCGCGGTCTCGAATTCTCGGTGAGCTGGAACTATAAATTCGACGCCGAGGACCATTCCTGGTTCCCGACGCATTTCTGACGTCGCGCCGACGACGACGAAAAAGCAAAAGCCCGCCTGTCGATGACAGGCGGGCTTTTTTATGAACGCGCCGCCTCAGCCGACGACGATTTTCGGCGGCTCTTTGCGCGCGCTGGTTTCCAGCAGCGTTTTCACCTTCGCCGCGAGATTGAGATAGACCGCCGCCTGCGGGCTGTGCGGATCGACGGCGGTCACGGGGCGTCCGGCGTCGGAACCTTCGCGCACTTTCAGATCGAGCGGGACTTCGCCGAGGAACGGCACGCCAAGCTTTTCCGCATCGTGGCGCGCGCCGCCATGGGCGAAGATTTCGCTGCGGCCGCCGCAATGCGGGCAGAGGAAATAGCTCATATTCTCGATCACGCCGAGAATGGGCGCCTCGACCTTCTGGAACATGGAGACGGCCCGGCGCGCGTCTATGAGCGCAAGATCCTGCGGCGTCGACACGATCACGGCGCCGGCGAGCGACGTCTGCTGCACCATTGTAAGCTGGACGTCGCCGGTGCCCGGCGGCATGTCGACGACAAGCGCGTCAAGTTCTCCCCAGACGACTTCGCCCAGCAACTGCGTGAGCGCCTGCCCGACCATCGGCCCGCGCCAGACCATCGGCGTCTCTTCATCGACAAGAAAACCGATGGACATGACTTTGACGCCAAAGGCCTCCGGCGGAACCAGCTTGCCGTCCAGCACTTCCGGTTTTTGCGACAGGCCGAACAGCCGGTGCGCCGAGGGACCGTAAATATCGGCGTCCAGCAGGCCGACACGCCAGCCTTGCGCGGCGAGGCCGAGCGCGAGATTGGCCGAGGTGGTGGATTTGCCGACGCCGCCCTTGCCCGAAGCGACGGCGACGATGAAGCGGATTTTATCCAGCGCCGGCAACGGACGCCGCTGCACGCCGCCGCCCGCCGCCTGCCCGGAACCATGACCATGACTATGGCCCGCAGGCGCGGCTTTCGCGTCGGCGGTGAGAGTGACGATCGCGCGTGCAATGCCGGGAAGCTTCGCCACGGCCGCTTCTGCGGCCTTGCGAATTTCTTCCCATAATTCCGCCTTCGCCGGATCGCCGGCAAGGGAGACAAAGGCCTTGTCGCCCGACACATTGACGCCGCTGACGGCGCCCGACGCTTTCAACGACCCGCCGACTGGACCCGCGACATGGTCCAGCGCTTCCAGAACATCCGCTTCATTCGCCACGGCTCTAGCTCCCTGCGTGGATTTATAATCATTCTAGGCAAGGGATATGCCGCTATTTGCGCCCGTCGTCCATGGCGTCGACGGCGTAACGCGGCCATCACGCCGAAAAACCCGCGCGCATTAAAAAATCCTGTCCGTTCAAGGCAGTGGGGCGCTAGAGTTTCCGCCGAAGTGGATGCCGGTTCGGCGCAGAAAATGCGTCAAAACAAAATCATAGAGATTTTTCTCGTTTCCGTGAAACGTGAAAAAGCTCACTTGCGGCGGGCGCGTCCGCCGTCCGTGGGCGCCGCGCCGCCACGCTTTCGGGCGGGCGGCGCACGTCGAGAATTGAACAAATCAAAGGCGGCGCGCAGCCGCATTCCGCGGCGCCGCGCGCCGAAATGTCCATGATAGCGGCGCGCGAGCGCGCATCAGGCGTCACTCGTCGAGCAGTTCGTCGGCGACTTCCTCGGCCTCGCTCTCGAATTCCTCAAGCCAGGCCGCCTGCTCCATCATATGATAAAAAGCGCCCTCGACCAGAAAGCCGACGACGACCCGGCAGCTTTCGCCGTCGCGCTCGCGCCAGCGCTTGAGCAGCGGCTTGACGCGCTTGTCGCGCTCCAATTCGTCGACGTCGAGATCCTCGTCGTCGAGTTCGAGCAGGACTTCGGTGAGCGCGTCGAAGGAGACCTCCGCGACAAACACGACTTTCGGCTTTAGATGCTCGATGAGGTCGAGCATTTGCGCGCCGTCGACGAGAACGCTCAACGCGCCGCCCGCCTTCTCCGGCTCCATGAGCAGGGGCGCAATAATCTTCGCTCCGACCTTGGCGGCTTGCGCCCGGATCGCATCGATCTTGTCCGAGAGGGAACGCGCGTCGCTTTGGGTCAGTTCTTTAGTCGCCATTTAAGTCCTCATACAAAAAGCGCCGCCGGATGTTCGACGAGGCGTTTGAACTCAGCGAGCAGCGTTGCGCCAAGCGCGCCGTCGACCGCTCGATGATCGCAGGAAAGCGTCACGCTCATGACAGTCGCCGCCCGCGGCGCGCCGGCGGCGTCCGCCAGAATGCGGCGCTCGCCGGCGCCGACCGCGAGAATCGTCGTCTGCGGCGGATTGATCACCGCCGAGAAGCGCTTGACGCCGAACATGCCGAGATTGGACACGGCGGAGACGCCGCCTTCATATTCCAGCGGCTTGAGGCGGCGCTCCTTGCCGCGCGCCGCAAGCTCGCGGATTTCGGCGGAAATCGCGCGCAAATCCTTTGCCTCGGCGTTGCGGACGATGGGCGTGACGAGCCCGCCGGGAATGGAGACGGCGACGCCGACGTCGCTGGATTTATGCCGCAGCAAGGCCGTTTGCGTGAAGGTGACATTGGCGTCCGGCACGCGCTGCAACGCGAGGGCCAGCGCCTTCACGATGAAGTCGTTCACCGACAATTTCCAATCGGGATTGGCCCCGCCGGCGCCGGGCGCGGCCGCGTTGAAGTCTTCGCGCAAGCGCAAAAGCGAGTCGATCTCGCAATCGGCCTCAAGATAGAAATGCGGAATATTGCGCACGGCGTCGGTGAGCCGCTGCGCAATGGCGCGGCGCATGGAATCGAGCGGGATTTCCTCGAAGGAGCCGGGCGCGAAATATTTGCGCGTCACCGCGTCCGACACCGGCGGCGCGAAGCCCTGCGCCGGCGCTGCGCTCGCCGTCGTCCCGCCCTTTGCGATCGCAGCCGCCACGTCGCGCTCGACGATGCGGCCATGCGGTCCGCTGCCGGTCACGCCCGCGAGATCGAGCCCCGCTTCTTTCGCAAGACGGCGCGCCAGAGGAGACGCAAAAACGCGTTCGCGCGTAAGCTCGTAGACGGCGGCCGTCATGATGCTGTTCCTTGCCAATCCCGCCGCTGTCGGCGCGCGGCGGTTGCCGGAGATTTACGCAAAAATCGCGACGCACGGCGATAAGCGCCATATTATACGCTCACGGCTCCGCCGTCCATGAAGCGCGCCTCTTTCCGGCTCGGACAAAATGCCCCGCAGCGATCTTTACGACAGCGATTTTTACGCCTGGGCCAATGAGCAGGCGCAGCTTTTGCGCGCCGGCCGTCTCGCCCAGGCGGACATTGAGCATATTGCGGAAGAAATCGAGAGCATGGGCAAGACCGAAAAGCGCGAGTTGATCAGCCGGCTCAAAATTTTGATCCTGCACCTTCTGAATTGGGTCCACCATCCGGAGCGACGCAGCAAAAGCCGGCGCCTCAGCATCGAGGAACAGCGCATCCAGATCGCGCTGCACCGTGCAGACAACCCCGGTCTCGGCCCCGTACTGCCGGCGATGATTGTCGACGTTTATCGTCTGGCGCTTCTTGCCGTCCAACGCGAAATGGAACTCGCCGCCTCGACGTTTCCAAAAAAGTGCCCCTGGAGCTTCGAGCAGATGAGCGCCGACGATTTCTGGCCGGAGGCGTGAGGCCTTAACGGTACAGCACCGCCTTCGCCGCCGCGATCACCTCCGCGACGCTCGGCAGGGCGAGCTTTTCGAGATTGGCGGCGTAAGGCATGGGCACGTCCTTGCCCGTCACGCGCACAACCGGCGCATCGAGGTAATCGAAAGCCTCAAGCTGCACGCGCGCGGCGATCTCCGCCGAAACGCCGCATTGCGGCCAGCCTTCTTCAATCGCGATGCAACGCCCGGTCTTTTTCACCGAGGCGACGATTGTCGCGACATCCATCGGCCGCAGCGTGCGCAGATCGATCACCTCGGCTTCGATCCCCTCCTTCGACAATTGTTCCGCCGCGCCGAGCGCATAGGTCACGCCGATGGAGAAGGAGACAAGCGTGACATGCTCGCCGGCGCGGGCGATGCGCGCCTTGCCGATCGGGATGAGAAAATCGTCAAGCGCCGGAACGTCGCCGGTCTTGCCGTAGAGAATTTCGTTTTCAAGGAAGACGACGGGATTATCGTCGCGGATCGCGGCTTTCAGCAGGCCCTTGGCGTCGGCGGCGTTGGAGGGCGCAACCACCTTGAGGCCGGGAATTTGCGAATACCAGGCGGCGTAATCCTGACTGTGCTGCGCGCCGACGCGCGCGGCGGCGCCATTGGGGCCGCGAAACACGATCGGACAATTGATCTGTCCGCCGGACATATACAGCGTCTTTCCCGCCGAATTGACGATGTGGTCGATGGCCTGCATCGAGAAATTAAAGGTCATGAATTCGACGATGGGACGCAGACCCGCGAAAGCCGCGCCGACGCCAAGGCCGGCAAAACCATATTCCGTAATGGGCGCATCGACGACGCGCTGCGCGCCGAACTCTTGCAGCAGCCCCTGCGTAACCTTATAGGCGCCCTGATATTCGGCGACCTCTTCGCCGATGACGAAGACGGCGGCGTCGCGGCGCATCTCCTCCGCCATGGCGTCGCGCAACGCTTCGCGCATGGTCATCGCCAGCATCATCGTCCCCGCCGGTATTTCCGCCTCCGCCGGCGCCGCCGGAGCGGCGGCGGCGGGCGCGGACGCCGCAACAGGCGCGGGGGCGGCGGCGGGAGGCTCGGCGGGCTCCGAGGACGCAGGCGCCGGCGCGGATTCGGCGATGGCGCTCACATCCTCGCCCTCGGCGGCGATCAGCGCGATGGGCGTATTGACCGGCACATTCTCGGTGCCGCCAGGCACGAGAATGCGGGCGAGCACGCCTTCGTCGACCGCCTCGACCTCCATCGTGGCCTTGTCGGTCTCGATCTCGGCGATGACGTCGCCGGCCTTGATCACATCGCCTTCGGCCTTGAGCCATTTGGCGATCTTGCCCTGCTCCATCGTGGGCGAGAGCGCGGGCATGAGCACGTTGATGGTCATCGGATGCGTCGTCCCCCTACCCGCCTCAAACAGTCGCCCCGGCGTTCAAACCAAAACATCCGTCCATAATTCGGTCTCATCCGGCTCTTTGTCGCTTGCGGCGAAATCAGCCGCATCCGCCACGATCCGCCGGATCAGCGCGTCGATCTTTTTCAAATCGTCTTCGGTCATGCCGCCCGCAAGCAGGCGCTGGCGCACCTGTTCAATGGGGTCGTGCTCCTCGCGCATTTTCTGCACTTCTTCCTTGGAGCGATATTTGGCGGGGTCCGACATGGAATGGCCGCGATAGCGATAGGTCAGCATCTCCAGAAGATACGGCCCCTCGCCCTTGCGGCACCAATCGACCGCGCGCGTGGCGGCGGCCTTCACCGCGCGCACATCCATGCCGTCGACCTGCTCGCCGGGAATATTGAAGGCGACGCCGCGCGCGCTGAAATTCGCCTGCGCGGACGAGCGCGACACCGACGTGCCCATGGCGTAGCGGTTGTTCTCGACAATGAACACGACAGGAAGCTTCCACAGCTCCGCCATGTTGAAACTTTCGTACACCTGCCCCTGATTAGCGGCGCCGTCGCCGAAAAAGGTGAGGCTCACCGCGTCCGAGCCCCGGTATCTGTTGGCGAATGCAATGCCCGCCCCGATCGGCGCCGACGCGCCGACGATGCCATGCCCGCCGAAGAAATTCTTCTCCCGCGAGAACATATGCATCGAGCCGCCCTTGCCCTTGGAATAGCCGCCCCGGCGCCCGGTCAATTCCGCCATGACGCCCTTGGCGTCCATGCCGCAGGCGAGCATATGCCCGTGATCGCGATAGCTGGTGACGAATTGATCGCCCGTCTTCGTCGCCATTTTGACGCCGACGACCACCGCCTCCTGGCCGATGTAAAGGTGACAAAAGCCGCCGATGAGGCCCATGCCGTACATTTGGCCGGCTTTTTCTTCGAAACGGCGGATGAGCAGCATGTCGCGATAGGCGGACAGCTCCTCATCGCGCGTGAGCGGCGGGACCGATTCGGCCGCTGCTCCTAGAGTTTCCGCCTGCTCCGCCATGGCCGCCGTCCTATCGCTTCGCTTGACGTGGAGGATAGCTCAACCGCGACGCAAAAACGAGACCGCGACGCGCGTCAGACGCTGCGCTGACGCAAAATCATGCGCTCACCACCAGCACATGCACCAGCGGCTTTTTGCCCCAGATGTTGAAAATGGCGCCGCGCACGGCGCGTTCGATCGCCGTCGACACGGCGTCCGCATCGCGGCGGCGCGGGCGCGGCAGGCTTTCAAAGGTGCGGAACACCGCGTCGTCGATCACACCGCCCATGTCCTCGCCGGACTTGCCGCGCTTGGGCACGCCGGCGAAAACCATGTCGGGCTCGCCGACGATATCGCCGCGCTTGTCCACAGCAAGCGCGATGGAGACGACGCCGGCGAACGACAATTTGCCGCGCGCGCGCACCGCGCCATCGTCTTCGCCGATCAGCGTCTCGCCGTCGACGAACAGTCGTCCCGTGGGAATCTTGCCGATCAACGCCGCGCCGCCCGGCGCAAGACGCACAACGTCGCCATTGCGCGCCGAAACCACATGGTCGACGCCCTGCGTTTTGGCGAAAGCCGCATGGACGGTGAGATGATGCGCCTCGCCATGCGCCGGGATGGCGCTTTTGGGCCGCAGCCAGCTATAGAGCTGCGCCACTTCGCCGCGGCGCGGATGGCCGGAGCAATGCACCAGCGCATCATGGTCCGTCAGCACTTCGACGCCGAGATCGCAGAGCTTGTTGATGACGCCGTTCACAGCGCGGGCGTTGCCGGGAATGGCGCGCGAGGAAAAAATCACCCGATCGCCCGAAACGAGTTTGATCGCGGGATGTTCGCCCGCGGCGGCGCGCGCCATGGCGGCGCGCGTCTCGCCCTGGCTGCCGGTGGCGATGACGACGACCTTGTCGCGTGGCAGGGACGACAGCATCTCCATGCTGTGAAACCCCGCGACGCCGTCGAGATAGCCGCATTCGCGCGCCACCTGTATCGCGCGGTCCAGCGCGCGGCCGGCGACGACGACAAGCCGACCCGCCGCCTGCGCCGCTTCCGCAATGGCCCGGACGCGCGAAATATTGGACGAGAAGGTCGTCACCAAAACGCGGCCCGAGGCCTCGCCGATGAGTTGATGCAGCGTGCGCGCCACTTCGCCTTCGGAAAAGCTCTGGCCTTCGCGCAGAATATTGGTGGAATCGCAGATGAGCGCGGCGACGCCCTCGTCGCCGATGGCGCGCAGCCGCGCTTCGTCGATGCGCGTGCTCACGCCCGGCTCGGGGTCGATCTTCCAATCGCCCGTATGCAGCGCGAGACCAAGCGGCGTGCGAATGGCGAGCGCGCAGGCCTCGGGAATGGAATGCGCGACCGAGACATATTCGACCTCGAAGGGCGCAAGATCGATGCGCTGACCCGGCGAGACCACGGTCACTTTAATATCGGGCGCACCCGCCACGCCAAGCCGGCGGATTTCCAGAAGTCCTGCCGCGAAGCGCGTCGCGAACACGCGGCAATTGAGCTTGGGCCACAGCGCCGAAAGTGCGCCGATATGGTCCTCATGCGCGTGGGTGATGACGAGCCCGAGGAGATCGCGTCCAAGCTTTTGCACGAAGGAGAGATCGGGCATCAGCAGCTCGACGCCCGGATGCTCAGGCCCGGGAAAGGTGAGGCCGCAATCGACCATGATCCATTTGCGCGCGCGCGGCGGGCCAAAGCCGTACAGCGCCGCATTCATCCCGATTTCGCCGACGCCGCCGAGCGGCGCGAACACAAAGTCGCTTGCATCGTCGATCATGAGGCGGCGCTCAGCAGCGTCGGCGCCTCGGATTGCGCGTGGGCGAGCGTCACGTCGCCGGCGTCTATCGTTCTCGTGCCGCCCGCAGTGGCGAGAAGGAGCCGCCCGCTCGCGTCGATCGACTCGAAGCGCCCTTCGACCACCTCGCCCCGCGAAAGGGTGACTGAGGCGGGCGCGCCGAGACCGGCCGCGCCCTTGAGCCACGCCTCGCGAATAAGGGGGAAGCCGGCGCCGTTGTCCCAGAGATCCAACGCGTCCACAAAAGCGTCGGAGAGCGCGCGAAACAGGCGGGCGGCGGAGAGATCGCCGACAC
>Ga0265328_10001692_pt1 | contig 10091 bp, 6 predicted proteins | sample 41624metaG_FD_202086 | JGI IMG/M metagenome (GOLD analysis project Ga0265328, IMG submission 202086) | Rhizosphere microbial communities from Carex aquatilis grown in University of Washington, Seatle, WA, United States - 4-16-24 metaG | ecosystem: Host-associated > Plants > Roots > Rhizosphere >...
GCGCGGCAGCGGTCAGCCCGCCGCCGCTCATGGCCCGCTGCAGCGTGGCAATCGACAGTTCCGCGGGGTCGAAGTCGCGGCCCCGCGCGCGCTCCGCGGCGGTAGCGCCGTCGAGCAGCGCATCCGCAACTGCCGTGCCGACCGACCAGGCGCCCAGTGCACCGATGAATTTGCGTCGATTCACGTTCACCTCGCGCCGGCACGCTCGTGGATCCGGACCGGCCACGTCGGGCGTCAGGTGCGCAGGTAGCTCGCGCCGTTCACGTCGATCACGCCGCCGGTCATCGCCGCCGGAGCGTCGAGCGCACAGTAGACGACGGCGTTCGCGACCTCGTCGGTACGGTTGACGCGGCCGAGCGGATGCTGGGCGAGGATCGCGGGGCCCGCCGGCCCGGCCAGATGGGACGTGGCCATCTCGGTCTCCACCCAGCCCGGCGCGATGCAGTAGACGTAGACCGAGCGCGCCGCGACCGCCTTGGCGAGCGACTGGCTGAGCGCATTGAGGCCCGCCTTGCTCGCCCCGTAGGCGGGCGCATCGGGCTCGCCGCGAAACGCCCCGCGCGAGGACACGTTGACGATGCGGCCGCGGCCGAACTCCGGTGCAACCGGCGCGGCGCGCCCCGCCATCGACTGCGCAGCGAGCAGCGCGAGGTTGGCCGGGCCGACGAGGTTGGTCGCGAGCGTGCGTTGCCACGCGACCTGCCACGCGGCGTAATTCGTCGTCAGCGGCGGGTGGTCGATGAAGACGCCGGCGTTGTTGACGACGATGTCGGCCGGGCCGAGCCGCCCCGCGACCTCGTCCCACAGCGCGAACGTCGCGGCGGGATCGGCGAGATCGGCGCCGAACAGTCCATGGCCCTTGCCGGGCAGTTGCGCGAGCGCCGCCTCCGCCGCTGACCGGTTCGCGCGATAGTGCAGCGCGACGCGCACGCCCCGGCCGGCGAGCGCGGCGGCGACGGCGGTGCCGATACCGCGGGAGGCGCCGGTGACGAGTGCGACGAGCGGGCGTGCGACGGCGGGCATCGGGGTGGCGTCCTTCGGGGCGGCGGCGCGGCTAGCGTATCACCGTGAACGTGGCCGCCGCGGTCACGGGCGCGCGCGCCGCTGCATGCTAGTCTGCCGGACCTTGACGCCGGGACCGCGTCGCGCGGACTTGCTGCACGACGGCAATCCGGCGCGGCCGCCGGACCTGGCCGCGACAGGAGCGCCACCATTTGGCTGATGGCTGCGAACCGCACCCGGCGCCGGCTCGTCTCCGGCGGGACCCGCGCACGTGAGCCGCCCGGCAGCGCGAGCGGGGCAGGGCACCGTCGCCCGCGAGGAAGCGGCGACGGTCGCGCGCGGCCTGCGCTCGCGCCAGATCGGGACGGTCGCCCTGCTGTTCGCCGGTTACGCGGCGTACTACTTCTGCCGCGCCGACCTGTCGGCCGCGATGCCGATGCTGGCCGAGGAACTCGTCGCGCAAGGAGTTCCGGCGGCTGACGCCGTCGTCCGGCTCGGGACGCTGTACTCGGCCGGCGTGCTCGCCTACGCGCTCGGCAAGTTCTTCCTCGGCGGTCTCGGCGACTTCTGGGGCGGGCGCCGCAGCTTCCTCGTTGGCCTCGGCGGCGCGGCCGCCTTCACGCTGCTGTTTGCCGCCGCCGGCGGGCTGCCGCTCTTCACTCTGGCGTGGGTCGGGAACCGTCTGACGCAGTCGATCGGCTGGGCGGGGGCTCTCAAGGTCTGCTCGAAGTGGTTCGACTTCTCGTCCTACGGCACGGTCATCGGCATCCTGAGTCTCAGCTACCTGGTCGGCGACGCCGTCGCGCGGCCGCTGATGGGCATGCTGATCGGCCTCGGGGTCGGCTGGCGCGGGCTGTTCGTCGCTGCCGCGGCGGTCGCCGGCGTGCTCTGGCTCGCGAACGTGCTGCTGCTGCGCGAGTCGCGCGTCGACGCGGGCCACGCGGAGGCGCGGGTCAATCCCCGCAACCTGTATGCCGGCCGGGACGCCGCGCCGCACAACCTCGTGGAGTTGCTGAAACCGCTGTTCGCGAGCAGGGCCTTCCTGCTGGTCTGCCTGCTGTCGTTCGGCTGCACGATCATCCGCGAGACGTTCAACATCTGGACCCCGGTCTACCTGCGCGACGCCATCGGCTACGGCGCGGACAGCGCCGCGACCCTGAGCGCGGTTTTTCCGGCGGTCGGCGCCGTCTCGGTCGTCGTCACGGGGTGGCTCAGCGACCGGCTCGGTGCCGATGGCCGGCCCCTGCTGCTCTTCGGTGGGCTCGGTGCGACGGCCGTCGCGCTCCTCTTCCTGACCGCGTCGCGCGGTACGGCGACGCCGCCGTTGCTGTCGGTGCTCATGATCGGGGTCGTGGCCTTCTGCCTGCTCGGGCCGTACTCGTATCTCGGCGGGGCCTTTGCCCTCGATTTCGGCGGCAAGCGCGCCGGAGCCGCATCCTCGGGCGTGATCGACGGCATCGGCTACCTCGGCGGCGCGATGGCCGGCGGCGGCGTCGCGAAGGTCTCGGTCATCTTCGGCTGGCGCGGCGTATTCGTCGCTCTGGCGGTAGTCAGTGCGGCGTCGGCGCTCGCGGCCGGCTGGCTCTACATCCACCAGCGACGATCCTGATCCGGAGGCATTGGACTGGCATGGCAACGGCGAGCGTTCTCAAACGATTTTCCTGGACCCCCGACACGCTGGAGATCAAGTGGCACGACGGGGAGCGAGCGGAATTCGCGAGCCTTTGGCTGCGCGACAACTGCGCGGCGGACCGCGACCCGGTGAGCGGCCAGCGGCTCGTCGACATTGCGGACGTGCCGGCCGCGCCGCGGCTCGCCTCGGTCGCGCTCGCGGACGGCGCGCTCACGGTCTCGTGGGAAGGCGAGGCGCGTGCGGCGAACTTCGATCTCGGCTGGCTCGCGGCGCATGCCGCGGGGCGCCAGCGCCGGCGACCGGAGCTGAGCGTGCGGCGCTGGCTCGCGGGAGCGCAACTCGAACCGCGCCGGGACTTCGCCTTTCGGGCGCTCGTCGACCTCGAGCGCGACGTGGCCGTACGCCTGCGCTGGCTGACGCGCCTCGCGCAGGACGGCGTGGCGTTCGTGAGCGGCGTCGCGTCCGAGGAGGGCGCGATCCTCGCCGCTGCGGCGCTCATCGGCCAGGTCGCCGAAACGAACTACGGCACGGTCTTCGACGTGCGCTCGGTCGCGGCTCCGGAGAACCTCGCCTACTCGGACCTCGGGCTCGGCCTGCACACGGACAACCCGTACCGCAATCCGGTGCCGGGGTTCCAGGCGCTGCACGTGCTGGTCGCGTCCCCTGACGGCGGCGACAGCCTGTTCGCCGACGGCTTCGCGCTCGCAGAGCACCTGCGGGAGACCGATCCGGAGTCCTTCGAGCGCCTCGCACGGACGCCGGTGCCGTTCCTGTACCGCTCGAAGGACGCCGAGCTCTACTCCGAGACGCCGCTGATCCGGCTGTCCGCGGCGGGCGAAGTGCAGGCGGTGCACTACAACAACCGGTCGATCGCGCCGCTCGCGATGCCGGCCGCCGAGCTGAAGGGGTTCTACGCCGCCTACCGGCGGTTCGCGCTGCTCCTGCGCGAGCCGCGTTTCCAGATGCGGACCACGCTGCGCGACGGCGATCTCGTCGTGTTCGACAACCAGCGGACGCTGCACGGCCGCACGGCATTCTCGTCCGCGCGGTTCCCGCGCCACCTGCAGGGCTGCTACCTGACCCGTGACAGCGTGTTCAGCCGCCTCGCGTTGCTACGCCGGCAATTGCCCGAGGAGGCGGGCCGATGAGCTTGGCCACGGAGATCGCCGCACTCTTCGAGCGGCGCGGCGCGGGATCGTACTTCGGCGAACGTGTCTCGATGCAGGAGCACGCGCTGCAGGCAGCGCACTTCGCGCGTACCGAGGAGGCCCCGCCCGCGCTGGTCGTCGCGGCATTGCTGCACGACATCGGCCACCTGCTCGAGGACGTGCCGGCCGACATCAACGACTGGCACGTGGACGCCCGGCACGAGGACGTCGGCGGTGCCTGGCTGGCCCGGCATTTCGGCGCCGAGGTCTGGGAGCCGGTCGCGCTGCACGTCGCCGCTAAGCGGTACCTGTGTGCGGTCGATCCGGCCTATCTCGGCCGACTGAGCGAGGCTTCCGTCATCACGCTGCGCCTGCAGGGCGGGCCGATGGAGCCCGCGGAGATCGCCGCGTTCGAGGGCCGGCGCTTCCACCGCGAAGCGGTGCGCCTGCGCCACTGGGACGACCAGGGCAAGATCGGTGGCTGGACCGCGCCCGGGCTCGAGCAGTACTTCGACCTGATCGAAGCCGTGCGGCGGCCCGAGCCGGCGGGGCGTTGAATGCCGGCGAGCGCGGCCGCCGCACGCCGGGCCGGTGGCGTCATGCGCCGTCGGCTGCCACCCGGACGCCGGCGCGCCGGATCGCCACCTCCTTCACGAGCGCATAGATCGCGGGCACGACGATCAGCGTGAGCACGGTCGCCGAGACCATGCCCCCGACCATCGGCGCGGCGATCCGGCGCATCACTTCCGAGCCCGTGCCCGTGCCGAACATGATCGGCAACAGGCCAGCGACGATCGCCGATACCGTCATCATCTTGGGCCGGACCCGCAGCACCGCGCCCTCGAGGACCGCGTCGTAGAGGTCCCGCGTCGAGGGTGCCTGGCCATTGGCCGCGCACCGCGCGCGGGCGGCATCCCATGCCTGGTCGAGGTACACCAGCATGACGACCGCCGTCTCGGCGGCGACGCCGAGCAGCGCGATGAAGCCGACGACCGCGGCGACGCTGAGGTTGTAGTCCAAGAGGTACAACAGCCACACGCCCCCGATCAGCGCGAACGGCGCCGACAGCATGACGATCAGCGTCTCGGCGAGCCGGCCGAAGTTGAGGTACAGGAGCACGAAGATCACGAGCAGCGTCACCGGCACGACCACCTTGAGCTTCGCGATCGCGTGCTGCAGGTACTCGAACTGGCCGCTCCAGGTGACGAAGTAGCCCGGCGGAAACGTGACCTGTTCGGCGACCGCGCGCTGCGCCGCAGCGACATAGCCGCCGATGTCGCGGCCGCGGATGTCGACGAAGACGTAGGCCGACAACAGCGCGTTTTCGGTCCGGATGCTCGGCGGTCCCTGCACGACCTCGATCCGGGCGAGCTGGCCGAGCGGCACCATCGCGCCGCCGCTGACGGGTACGAGCACGTTGCGCCCGATCGCCTCGGGGCCGTCGCGCAGCTCGCGCGGGTACCGGACCGTGACGTCGTAGCGCTCGCGGCCCTCGACCGTCGTCGTCAGGCGCTCGGCGCCGAGCGCGCTCGCCACGACGTCATGCACGTCGTTGATCGTGAGCCCGTAGCGCGCCATGGCGTCGCCGTTCGGCACGACGTCGATGTAGTAGCCGCCCGTCAGCCGCTCGGCGTACGCACTCGTCGTGCCGGGCACCGCCCGGACGACCCGCTCGATCTCCTTGGCGAGGCGCTCGATCTCGCCGAGGTCGTTGCCGAAGACCTTGATCCCGACCGGGGTCCGGATGCCGGTCGACAGCATGTCGATGCGCGACTTGATCGGCATCGTCCAGGCGTTGCTGATGCCCGGCAGCCGCACGGCGTCGTCCATCTGCGCGACCAGCGCGTCGAGGGTCATGCCCGGGCGCCACTCGGACTCGGGCTTCAGGTTGACGACGGTTTCGGACATCTCGAGCGGTGCGGGGTCGGTCGCGCTGTTCGCGCGCCCGGCTTTGCCGAACACCGAGGCCACCTCCGGAAAGCTCTTCAGGATCCGGTCCTGCACCTGCAGCGCATGGGCCGCCTGCGTCACGGACATGCTCGGCAGGCTCGAGGGCATGAACAGCAGGGAGCCCTCGTTGAGCGTCGGCATGAACTCGACGCCGAGGCGCATCGCCGGCACCGCCGCGGCCGCGAGCGCGAGCACGGCCAGCGCGATGGTCGTGCCCTTCCAGCGCATCACCGTGGCGAGCACCGGCCGGTAGACGCGGATCATCAGCCGCACCACCGGGTTGGCCCGCTCCGGCGGAATCCGGCCGCGGACGAACAGCGTCATCAGCACCGGGACCAGCGTGATCGACAGCAGCGCGGCGCCCGCCATCGCGAACGTCTTCGTGAACGCCAGCGGCCGGAACATCCGTCCCTCCTGCGCCTCCAGCGTGAAGACCGGCAGGAACGACACCGTGACGACCAGCAGGCTGAAGAACAGCGCCGGTCCGACCTCGCGGCAGGCCGTGATGATCGCGGCCGTGCGCGACGCGCCGGGCTCGAGCCGTTCGAGGTGCTTGTGCGAGTTCTCGATCATGACGATGGCGGCATCGACCATCGCGCCGATCGCGATCGCGATGCCGCCGAGGCTCATGAGATTCGACGTGAATCCGAGCGCGTGCATCGCCACGAATGCGACCAGCACGCCGAGCGGCAGCATCACGATCGCTACCAGCGCACTGCGCGCGTGCAGCAGGAAGACCAGGCAAACGAGCGCGACGATCGCGCTCTCCTCGAGCAGCGTCGTGCGCAGGTTGCGGATCGCACGGTAGATCAGCTCGGAGCGGTCATAGACGGCGCTCAGCGTCACGCCGGCCGGCAGGCCGGCGACGATGTCCCGCATCCTCGCCTTGACGTTGCGCACGACCTCGAGCGCGTTCTCGCCATAGCGCGCGACCGCGATGCCGGCAACCACCTCGCCCTGTCCGTCGAGCTCGGCGATCCCGCGGCGCTCGTCCGGCGCCAGCTCGACGCGCGCGACGTCGCGGACGTACACGGGCGTGCCGGCCGACGCCTTCAGCACGATGTTGCCGACATCCTCGAGTCCGCGCAGATAGCCTCGGCCGCGGATCATGTACTCGCGCTCGGCGAGTTCGACCGACCGGCCGCCGACGTCGTGGTTGCTCATCCGGATCGCGTCGGTGACCTCGCGCAGCGAGATCCGGTAGGCCTGCAGCTGTCGCGGGTCGACGGTCACCTGGTACGTGCGCACGAAGCCGCCGACGCTCGCCACCTCGGCGACGCCGGACGCCTTCGTCAGCTGGTAGCGTACGAACCAGTCCTGGATCGAACGCAGCTCGTCGAGCGAGCGCTGCCCGCCGCGGACGACGTACTCGTACACCCAGCCGACGCCGGTCGCGTCCGGGCCAAGCGTGGGCGTGACGCCGGCGGGCAACCGGGCCGATGCCGCGTTCAGGTACTCGAGCATGCGAGCGCGCGCCCAGTAGACGTCCGTGCCGTCCTCGAAGATCACGTACACGAAGGAGACGCCAAAATTCGAGAAGCCGCGCACGACCTTCGCCCGCGGCACGGCGAGGAGCGCCGTGCTGAGTGGATAGGTGACCTGGTCCTCGACCACCTGCGGGCCCTGGCCGGGGAACTCCGTGTACACGATGACCTGCACGTCGGACAGGTCCGGCAGCGCGTCGACCGGCGTGTGCGCGATCGCATATGCGCCGGCGGCCGCGAGTACGAGCGCGCCGAACAGCACGATCGCGACGTGGCGCGCCGACCACTCGATGATCCTCGCGAGCATGGTCAGCGCTCCGTCGCGGGTCGCGGCGGCGTCGATGCCGGTGCCGCCGGTGCCGACGCGGCGGCGGCCGCGCCGATCGCGGCGCTCAGGTTGCTCTCGGCGTCGATCAGGAAGTTGCCGTTCACGACCACCGGGTCGCCATCGGTGAGGCCGCTCAGCACCTCCACGTAGCCATCACCGCGGGCGCCGAGGCGGACCTCGCGCGGCTCGAAGCTGCCGCCGCCGCGGTCGAGCAGAACGAGCTGCCGCGTGCCGGTGTCGAGGATCGCCGCCTCCGGCACGGCGAGGCACGCGTCTTTGCGGCCGGTGGGCAGCTCGACCGACCCGAACATCGCCGGCTTCAGCAGCCCGTCGCCGTTCGCGAGCTCGATGCGCACCTGCGCAGTGCGCGTCTCCGACTGCAGCACGGGCGATATGAACGTCACCGTACCGGTGAACGTGCGGCCCGGGTAGGCGACCGTCGTCGCCGTCGCGCGCTGCCCGACCCGGACGAGTGCGAGATCCTGCTCCGGGACGGCGCCGATCAGCCACAGGCTCGACAGGTCCGCGAGCTGGTAGAGCGCCTCGCCCGGCATGAAGCGCATGCCGGCGCGGGCCGTCTTCTCGAGCACGACCCCGTCGCGTTCCGCCCGCAGCACGAGGCTGTGCTTCGCCGCCGCGCCCTGCCCGAGCGGCGGGAGGTCGGAGGCGGCGATGCCGAAGTTCCGCAGGCGTTCGGCGCTGCCCCGCACGAGTTGCTCGGCACCGTCGCGGGCCTCGCGGTCCGCCGACGCCAACGCCGCGAGCGCCGTCGCCGCCACGCGGTAGTCCTCCTCGGCGCCGACCAGGTCCGGGCTGTAGACCTCGAGCAGCGCGTCTCCGCGGTGGACAGTCGCGCCGGTCGTCGCGACGCGCAGCTCCGTGATCCAGCCCTCGAACTTCGGGCTCACCGTCCACTGGCGGCGTTCGTCGACCTGCAGAGTGCCGGCGATGTGCAGCGTACGCAGGAGTACGCGCCGACCCGCCGTCGCCGTGCGCACACCGAGCTTCTGCAGCTTGTCGGGCGCGACCCGGACGCGCCCGGGCTCCGTCTCCTCGCCGGCGTAGACCGGTACGTAATCCATCCCCATCTCGTCCTTCTTCGGCACCGGCGACGTGTCCGGCAGGCCCATGGGGTTGCGGTAGTAGAGGACCATGCGATCGTGCGCCGGCCCGGGACCGGGTGTTCCCGGCGGCTTCCGGCCTTCGCCGCAGGCGGCGACTGCAAGGGCGACCGCGACGAGGATCAGCGGCAGGCGTGGCAGGTTCATGGCAGTGCTCCGTCGGTCGTCGCGCCGGTCAGGAAGTCGATCTCCGCGATCGCCCTGTTGTGCGCCGAAATGGCCTGCGCCTCGGCGAGTGCGGCCGAGTACTCGCGCGATTGCGCGTCCAGGAGCGTCAGGAAGTCGACGCGGCCCAGCTGGTAGGCGCGCAGCGCCGACTCGACCGTGGCGTGCACCTGCGGCAGCAGCGTGGAGCGATACAGCAGCGCGCTCTCGCGCGTGGCGCGCTCCGCAGCGAGCTGTTGCGCGAGTCCGGTGCGCGTCTCGAGCCGCTGCGCATCGGCGAGCGACGACGCCTGTGCGCGCATGGCTCGGGCTTCGGCGACCCGGGGCTCGAGCCGGCTCTTGCGCCAGATCGGCAGGTTGACGGCGACGGTCATCGTCACCATGTCATCGCGCGGCGTGCCACCAAGCGTGCGGTCGCGCTGGCCGTAGCCGAGCCGGACCTCGAAATCCGGGTAGTACTCGCGTCGCGCCAGCTCGATCTCGCGGTCGCCCTTCTCGACGAGCGCGTCGAGCGCCCGCAGCTGCGGCCGCCGATCGGCGGCCCGGCGGGTCAGTGTCTCGGCGTCCGCCGCGAGCGGCAGGAGGGTCGCTGGTGTCGGCAGGATCCCGTCGCCCGGTGCCGCGCGACCGAGCAGGCGCTCGAGATCGCTGACGCGTGCGGCCCTGTCCGACCCGATGCGGAGCAACTCCTGCTGCATCCGGACGACCTCGCTCTGCGCCCTCAGCACGTCGCTCTGGGCCCCGCGCCCGAGCGCGTATTGCGCCTCGGCGACCGACACGAGCTGCCGCAGCAGATCGCGGTTCGCGCTCGTGGCTCGCTCCGACGCGGCCGCGAGGCGCAGCTCCTCGTACGCGACGCGCATGTCGCGCCGCACCCGGTTCGCGGTCTCCTCGACGGCGTGGTCCATGCTGGCGGAGTCGGCGGCGGCGACTGCTTGGCGCAGGCCGCGCTTGCCCGGGTAGGGCAGCTTCTGCGTCAGGCCGAGCATCTTCATCGTCATGTCGTCACGCCGCAGGCTGAGCGGCAACGGCGCATTGACGACGCCGAAATCGAGCGTCGGGTCCTCGAGCGAGCCGGCGGCACCGGCGCGATGCAGTGCGGCCTCCTGCTCGTGGCGGGCCGCGAGGATCTCAGGGTTGTGGGCGAGCGCCTCGGCGACCAGCGCCTCCACCGCGACCGTCGCGGCAGGCGGGTCGGCGACGGCGCCGGGTGCGGCCGTCAGCCAGGCGATCAGGGCCACGAGCGCTGCGCGACCGGTC
>Ga0265328_10001694_pt1 | contig 10088 bp, 4 predicted proteins | sample 41624metaG_FD_202086 | JGI IMG/M metagenome (GOLD analysis project Ga0265328, IMG submission 202086) | Rhizosphere microbial communities from Carex aquatilis grown in University of Washington, Seatle, WA, United States - 4-16-24 metaG | ecosystem: Host-associated > Plants > Roots > Rhizosphere >...
AGGGCCCGGAGTACATGGCGCAGCTCGCCCGCGACGCCGGCTTCACGGGCGTCAAGCTCGTACCGACATCCGGCAAGCCCGGTGTGTTCGGTCGAATCGAAGCCGGTGCCAGGACCACCGTCGGTGTGTATTTCATGTACGACGTAAAGCAGTTCGTGCCCGAAGAGTGGAGCTCGCCGCCGCTCGAGGGTCGCCTCGTGCCGAAGGACGGGCTCGGAACGGTCTGCATGGGCCGCGGCGCGGTCAACCAGAAGGGCCCCGAGAACGCATTCCTGAGCGCGCTGATGGCGTTCAGGGCGGCGGGCAAGCGGCTGCCGGTGAACCTCGTCCTGGTCTGCGAGGGCGAGGAGGAAATCGGCTCGCCGCACTTCGGCGAGGTCGTGTCGAACCCCGAGGTCATGGCCGCCCTCAAGACGTGCGTCGGCGTCTTCATGCCGGAGGCCGGCCAGGATCGTGACGGCGGCGTGCAGGTCTCGCTCGGTGCCAAGGGCGTCATCGAGCTCGAGCTCGTCGCGACTGGCGAGAGGTGGGGCCGCGGGCCGAAGCACGACGTCCACTCGAGTCTCGAGGCGATGGTCGACTCGCCGAGCTGGCACCTCGTGCAGGCGCTCAACACGCTGGTCGAGAAGGACGGTCACACGCCGGCCGTCGACGGTTTCTTCGACAAGGCGCGGCCGCTCAGCGCGGCGCAGCAGGCCATGATCGCCGAGTACGCGGCCAAGACGTCCGAGGACGTCCGCAAGAAGGCGCTCGGCGTCGACCACTGGGTCCACGACGCGAACTGGGTCGAGGGACTGAAGTTCCTGGAGGCGCGGCCGACGATCAACATCGAAGGACTGGTCGCCGGCTACACCGGACCGGGCGGCAAGACGGTGCTGCCGCACCGCGCGGTCGCGAAGATCGACGTGCGCCTCGTGCCCGACATGACCGCGGCCGACACGCTCGCCAAGCTGAAGGCGCACCTCGCGAAGCACGGCTTCGGGGACATCGAGGTCAACATGAGCGGCGGCTACGACCCGACGCAGACCGAGCTCTCGAGCCGACTGATCCAGACTCAGATCGCGACCTACCGCACGCTTGGCGTCGAGCCGCTGCTGTGGCCGCGCCATGCCGGCTCCTGGCCGGGATACGTGTTCACCAACCCCCCGCTCAGCCTGCCGGCCGGCCACTTCGGGCTCGGTCACGGGACTGGCGCGCACGCACCGGATGAGTACTACCTGATCGACTCGTCGAATCCGAAGGTGCAGGGCCTCGACGGCGCGGTCGCGTCGTTCGTCGAATACCTGTACGGGCTCGCGTGACCCGACCGGCCGCCTCGGCCGCCGGGAGCACGTCGAGCGCGCGGCGATGACGGGCACCGACGCGCCGCCGCCCGCGTCGCGCTTCGCCTCCCGCACCCGTGCGGTCGCGACGGCGGGCTCGGCCGGCTGGGCGGTCAGCGATCGCGCCGCGGCGATGCGTGCGGCCGGCGCCGACGTCATCGAGTTGACCGTCGGCGACGTCGATCTCGCGACGCCGGCGCACGTCGTCGCGGCGGCGCATCGCAGCCTCGACGCTGGTCGCACGCACTACGCTCCGATCGCCGGGGAGCCCGCGCTGCGCGCGGCGATCGCCGAGCGCGCCGCGCGCCGTTACGCGACGAGGGTGTCGGCGGACCAGGTCGCCGTCTTCCCCGGCGCACAGTGCGCCCTGTTCAGCGCGATGCAATGCCTCGCAGGCCCCGGGGACGAGGTCATCGTCCTCGAGCCGATTTATGCGACCTACGCGGCGGTGGTCGGCGCAGCCGGCGCGACACCGGTCGCGGTCAGCATGCGGGCCCACGACCGGTTCGCGCTCGACCCGGGTCGGCTCGAGCGGGCCTTCGGCCCGCGGACGCGCGCCGTGCTCGTCAACTCGCCGAACAACCCGAGTGGCGGCGTCCTCGGCGCCTCCGATCTCGAATGCATCGCGACGCTCTGCGCCCGGCACGGCGCGTGGCTGATTTCGGATGAGGTCTACGCGGAGCTCGCGTTCGAGCGGCCGTACACGTCGCCCGCATCGGTGGCCGCCATCGCCGACCGACTGGTGGTCGTCGACAGTCTCTCGAAATCGCACGCCATGACGGGATGGCGGATCGGCTGGGCCATCGGGCCGCGCGACCTCGCGACGCACCTCGGCGCGCTCGCGCAGGCGGAGCTGTTCGGCTCGCCGCCTTTCGTCCAGGACGCCGCGCTCGCCGCGCTGACCGGCCCACAGGACGTCTGCGCGACGCTGCGCGCCACTTACCTCGAACGCCGCGACGTGTTGCTCGACGCGCTCGCCGCGTGCCGCCCGCTCCGGCCATTCCGCCCGGACGGCGGCATGTTCGTGCTGGTGGACGTGTCGGGGACGGGCCTCGCCGCCGGCGAGTTTGCGAATCGGCTGCTCGATGAGGCCGGCGTCGCGGTAGTCCCAGGCGAGGCCTTCGGCGCGAGCGTCGCCGACTGCGTCCGCGTCGGCCTGACGCAGCCGGTGGCGCGCCTGCGCGAGGCCTGCGCGCGGATGGCGGAGTGGCTGCCGGGCCTCTGATCGGGCCGCGCGGCGTGCGGCCCCGGAGCCGCGATTGCCCCTAAAGTTCGCCCGCCATCCGCCGATCTACAGGGCACGGCCCTGTCACGCCCGGACGTTGCGAATCAAGGGGTTCGCCGGGCTGGCGCGGTTTCGGAACCGCAACGCGTCCCTGGGACGGGGCGCAGGCCCGACGGTTCGACGGCGGACCGGCCGGATGGTTGTCCCCGAGGAGAATTGAGCTCCGTGTTCGCCCTTGCGCATTTCGCGCCGGTCGCAGTGTCCGGTCGCCGCCGCTACCGCTGGCGGGCGCTCGTCGCCCTGCTCGCGTTCGCCGCTGCGCCGGCGTGGGGCCAGATCGCGTTCGTGCAGACGGTCCCCATGATGGACCAGCCAAGCGGCGCGTCGATCACCTCGTCGACGTTCACCAAGAACCCCACGATCGGCAATACGATCATCGTCGTGGCCTGGACGTGGTCCGGCAACACCTCCGCCGCCATCCCGACCGTCACGGATACCGTCGGCAACAGCTACACGACGGTCACGAAGTCCGTCACCGGACCCAACAATGGCTGGGGCGGCGCGGCAATCTATCAGGCCCAGGTCAAGTCGACCGGGCCGAACTTCTCGATCACGCTCACGCTGCCGGACTCGTACTCGCAGATCGACGCGATCGCGATGGAGTACTCCGGCATCGGCACGGTCGATCAGACAAACACCGCGAGCGGCACGTCGACCAAGGCGAGCGTCTCGACCGCGGCCGCGACCACCTCGGCCAGCGAACTCGTGGTCGCCGGCTTCACGCCGCTTGCGCCGGTCAGCAACTACAGCTCCATCACGGCTTCGTCGGGATGGACCCAGCGGGGCGTCCAGCTGGTCAACAACGGCGACGCCGCGGGCTCGGAGGCCGACAAGACGACGAGCGCAACCGGCACGCAGAGCATTACGTTCACCGGCAACAGCGCCTTCGGACAGTGGACCGCCGCCATCGCGACGTTTACGACCGGCGCCGCGGCGCCCGATCACTACGCGGTGTCGTCATCCGGCACCGCGGTCAACTGCCAGCCGCTGCCGGTCACGATCACGGCGCACAATGCCGCCCACGCCGCCGTCGGCACGACCGATACGATCTCGCTCAGCACCAGCACGGGTCACGGCGACTGGGCACTGACGAGCGGCTCCGGCTCGTTCGTCGCCGGAGCGTCGAACAGCGGCACCGCGAGCTACACGTACACCACCGCCGACAACGGCACCGTCGTGCTCGCACTGCGCGACACTTACCCCGAGGCGGTCACGATCAGCGTCGTCGACGGCTCAATCACCGCCAAGTCCGGCAGCGCGCTCGCCGCCGAGGACAGCGCGATCACCTTCGCGCCGACCGGATTCCAGATCACCAACGGCAGCAACGTCGCGACGACGATCGGTACCCGGATCGCCGGCCTCTCCTCCGCCGCGGGCAGCGGCGCGCAGAGCCTCGCGCTGCAGGCGATCCGCACCGACACCAAGACGGGCGCCTGCACGACGGCCTTCGCGAGCGGCACGACCGCCAATGTGAGCCTCGCCTACCAGTGCAACAACCCGACGGCTTGCGTAGGCGGCCAGACGTTCAGCGTCACGAACAACGGCACGACGACCAGCATCGCGGCGAATCCGGCGTCCGGCGTCGCGAGCTACACGACGGTGCCGCTCAAGTTCTCGACCGTGAACGGCGAGGCGCCCATCAGCCTCACCTACTCGGATGCCGGACAGGTGACGCTGTACGCGCGTTACAGCATTCCGCTCGGCAGCGGCTCCGGATCGTCGAACTACATGCTGGGCAGCAGCCAGTTCGTCGTGCAGCCCGCCTCGCTGACGCTGTCGAACGTCAAGTGCAGCACCTACGCGACCGGCAGCTGCTCCATGTCCCTGGCGTCGCCGGGCGCGAACCCCGGCGCGTCCACCGCCTCCGGCCCGGCGTTCATGCCCGCCGGCGCGAGCTTCTCGGCGACCGTCACCGCGACCAATTACCTCGGCGCGGTCACACCCAACTTCGGGCAGGAGATCTCGCCGGCGGCCGTGACGCTCGTGCCGAACCTCGTGCTGCCGGCGACCGGGCACAACCCGTCGGTGTCGGGCAGCTTCGGCAGTTACGCGAGCGGCGTTGCCACCGGCACCTCGTTCAACTGGCCCGAGGTCGGCATCGTCACGCTGACGCCGGCGGTCACGAGCTACCTCGGCAGCGGCACGGTGACCGGCACGACGAGCGGCAATGTCGGTCGGTTCGTGCCGAGCAGCTTCGGCGTGGCGCTGAATACGCCCTTGTTCGGTACCGGCTGCTTCACGCCCGGTCCAGGCTTCACCTACGTCGGGCAGCCCTTCACGTACACCGTCGCGCCGGTGATCACCGCGACCGCGCAGGCGGTCGGCGGCGCGACGACCCAGAATTACACCGGCGCCCTCATGCGGCTCGCCAACAGTTCGCTGACGGGGCGCAGCTACACGCCGACCCCGGCGAGCCCGGCGCTGAACGTCTCGGGGCTCCCCGCCACGACCGCGGACCCCGCGATCGCCGACCTCGGCAGCGGCGTCGTCTCGCTGACCTTCGGCGCCGGCACCGGGCTCGCGTTCACGCGCGGCACCGCGGTGGCCCCGTTCGCCGCCAACATCGCGCTTTCGATCAACGTCATCGACCTCGACGGCGCCACGGCGTCGAATCCGGTGACCTTCGGCTCGGGGACCGGTATCTCGTTCAGCGCCGGCGCAAACCAGTACTACGGCCGGCTGCTGCTCCAGAACTCCGCGGGATCGGAACTCCTCGACCTGCCGATGTCGCTGACGGCCCAGTACTACCTGAACACGTCGCAGGGCTTCGTGACCAATCAGCAGGATTCGTGCACGACCGGCGTGACGCTCGCCTTCGCGAACTATCAGCAGAACCTGACCAGCGGCGAGACGTGCGTGCGCGATTCCGGAAGCCCCGGCCTCTCCGGCCAGGGTTGCGCCACGGCGGCATCGACCGCGCAACGCTTCAAGTTGCCGCCCTCGGCCGGGAACTTCAACCTCGTGCTCGCCGCGCCGGGTGCGGGAAACTCCGGCGCGCTCACGGTGACGGCCACCGCGCCGGCGTGGCTGCAGTACCTCTGGAATGCGAGTTCTGGCACGAACTCGAACCCCGCGGGCATGGCGACGTTCGGCGTGTTCCCCGGGCCAGCGTCACGCGTCTACGAGCGCGAGGTCTACTAGCGGAGCGCCTCGGAAGGCGATCGCGGCCGAGGTCCGGGGTTGCCATCGAGGCGGTGCGCTCCTATCGTCAGGCATCGGTCGTCACGAGGTTCGCATCCGTCCGTGGCTCCGCTCGATCCCATCACGAAGAACAACGTCCAGGTCGTCGGCAACCCGGGTTCCGCGCGGACGATCGTCTTCGTCCACGGCTTCGGCACCGATCAGCGGGCGTGGGACGCCGTGGCGGCGCCGTTCCTGACGGATTTTCGCGTCGTGCTGCTCGACAACGTCGGCGCTGGCGGTTCTGCGCCCGACGCGTTCATCCAGCACCGCTATCTCAACCTGCACGCCTATGCGACGGATCTGCTCGACGTGTGCCGCGCGCTGAGGGTCGAGGACGCCGTGCTCGTCGCCCACTCGGTGGGCGCGATGATCGGCGTGCTTGCCGCGAACACGGAGCCGGCCCGCTTCTCCCGGCTGGTGCTCGTCGGCGCGTCGCCCCGCTACCTCGACGAGCCCGGCTATCACGGCGGGTTCACTAAGCCGGACCTCGACGCCCTCTACACTGCCGTCTCGAGCGTGTATCCGGAATGGGCGGACCAGTTCGCACCGCTCGCCATGGGGAATCCCGACCGGCCCCAACTGGCCCAGCATTTCGCCGCCACGCTGAAGAGCATCCCGGCGCAAAACGCCTTGACGGTACTCTGCTCCATCTTCCAGTCGGATCACCGTCAGGACGTGTGCAAATTGAATAAGCCCACCCTCCTGATCCAGTCGCAGCAGGATGTCGCGGTGCCGCTCGAGGTGGCGCAGTACCTGAACCGCGAGATTCGGCGCAGCCACCTGGCGGTCATCGACGCGACGGGGCACTTGCCGCACCTGAGCGCGCCGGCCGCCGTCGTCGCGGCGATGCGCGACTTCGTCGTCGGTTCCGTGCCCGCCTAGGCCGCCGGCAACCCCGGCGCTCGGCGAGCGCAGGCCGGGCAATCACCACACGCCACTGGCGAGCGGCGGCGGATCCTGCCGCGCCGCCGCAAAGCGCATGGGATGCCGGACGCGGTATACGCATGGCGCCGTACAGAAACGCGTACGACACGGGCTCGCGCCAACGCTACCCTACCCTGACTCGCCAGGCAGGACGCCTTGGTACGAGCAAAGGGGATTCGTTCCCATGCGGTCCGGCACGACAGGGAAAGGGCGCGGCGCTCCGCGACACCGCCCGCCAAAGGCGAAGGCTAAGGCTAAGGCGAAGCCCAAGAACGCGCGTAAGGGCAGCCGTGCGCCGGTCGCGGACGGCGCCGATCCGTTCGCCTACCTGTTCGAGGCGAGTCCGGCGGGACTTCTGATCACCCGCGCCTCCAGCGGCGTGATCGTCGAGGCCAACAACGCGTTCTGCCGCCTGCTCGGCTACCCGCGCGCGGAGCTGATCGGCGCCACGCTCGCCGCGCGGGGACTGCAGCCGGACGGCCTCGATCGGGACTTCATCCTGCGGACGCTGCGCCGCGACGGCGCGGTGCGCAACCTCGAGCGCCGGTTCCGGCGCCGGTCGGGCGAAGAACGGATCGCGCTCGCCTCCGTGCATTCGATCTCGTTCCGCGGCGAGGACTGCCTGCTATCGACCGCGCTCGACGTGACCGAGTCGATGCACACGTCGGCCGCGCTCGCCCACAGCGACGAGACCTTCCGCGCGATGTTTCGCAACCTGCCCGTCGCAATCCTGCACGGTCGCCTGATCTTCGACGGCGACGTGCCGGTGGACTACGTCGTGCTGCGCGTCAACCCGGCCTTCTACACGATGTCCGGCCTCGTCGAGGTCGAAGGGCGGCGCATCACGGACATCGTCGCCCGGCCGGCGGCGGACTTCCGGGACCGGCTCGATGCGTTCGCGCGCATCGTTCGTACGGGCAACCCCGAGCGCGTCGAGCGGTACGCGCCGGAGCGCATGGCCTGGTACGCGGACACCGTCTACAGCCCGGAGCTTGGCGAGTTCGTCGTCATTTCCGAGGACGTCACGCAACGCAAGCGGGCCGAGCGCGAGCTTCTGGACGGCAAGTCGAAGCTCGAAGCCGCCCTCAACGCCATGACGGATGCCGTGTTCATATCCGACGCGGGTGGCCGGTTCATCGAATTCAACGACGCGTTCGCGACATTCCACCGGTTCCGGAACCGCGGAGAATGCCGCAGGACGTTCGACGAGTACCCCGAGTTTCTCGACGTCTACCTGAGCGACGGCACGCGCGCGCCGGTCGCGATGTGGGCCGTGCCGAGGGCGCTGCGCGGCGAAGTCGCCAGCAACGTCGAGTATCGCCTGCAGCGCCGGGACACCGGTGAGACCTGGCACGGCAGCTACGCGTTTGCGCCGATCCGCGACGCCGCCGGCGCGGTGGTCGGTTCCGTCGTCACCGCCCGTGACATCACCGAGCAGAAGCGCATCGCCGAGGAACTGCTCAAGCTCTCGCTCGTCGTCGAGCAGAACCCCCAGAGCGTGATGATCACCGATCCGCACGCCCGGATCGAGTACGTGAACGAGGCCCTCGTCCGAAAGTCCGGCTACACCCGTGACGAGCTCGTCGGCCGGACGCCGCGGCTGTTCGGCTCGGGCCGGACACCGCCCGAGACGTTCGCGGGCCTGCGACGTGCACTGGCCGAGGGCCACGTATACAAGTGCGAGTTCCACAACCGCCGCAAGGATGGCGCGGAGTACGTCGACTTCGCCGTCGTCAATGCCCTGCGCCGGGCGGACGGCACCGTCACCCACTTCGTCGCCGTATCCGACGACGTCACGCAGCGCAAGCGGATCGATGCCGAGCTCGAATTGCACCGCCATCACCTCGAGGCGATGGTCAGCGAGCGCACGGCGGAACTCGCCGTCGCCAAGGGAGCCGCGGAAACTGCGGCGCGGGCCAAGAGCGCCTTCCTCGCCAACATGAGCCACGAAATCCGCACGCCGCTCAACGCGATTCTCGGGCTGGCCCAGCTCGGCTACCGGGACACGACCGACGGGAAGGTGCGCAGCTCGTTCCGGCGCATCCTCGAGTCGGGCCGGCTCCTGCTGGCTGCGGTCAACGACGTCCTCGATCTTTCGAAGCTCGAGGCCTCCAAGGTCGAGCTGGAGTCCGTGCCGGTCGCCGTCTCGAGCATCGTCGACGAGGCCATCAGCGCCCTGGCGCCCGCGGCCGCGGCCAAGGGACTGCGGCTCGTCGGAGAGGTCGGCGCGGAGCTGCCCGAGGCGTTCCTCGGCGACCCGGTCCGCATCGGCCAGGTGCTGCTGAATCTCGTCTCGAACGCGGTCAAGTTTACCGAACGCGGCGAAGTGCGGGTGGTGGCCCGTCGCGACGCCGACCACATCCTGTTCTGCGTCAGCGACACCGGCATCGGCGTTCGGGCCGAGGACCAGGCGCGGCTGTTCGAGCCCTTCGAGCAGGCCGACATGGGCACGACCCGGCGCTACGGCGGCACCGGTCTCGGACTCGCGATCAGCCGGCGTCTCGCTGAACTCATGCGCGGTGAGCTGTCGCTGACGAGCGCACTCGGCGCCGGCAGCACCTTCACCCTCCGGCTGCCGTTCGTACCGGCCCGGGTGACGCGCGACGCGCGCGAGGCGCGCGAGGCGCCCAGGGGACCCGTGCCGCGCCGGCTCGCGGGACTCAGGATCCTCGCCGCCGAGGACAACGCGCTGAATCGCATCGTGCTCGAGGAGGCGCTCGCCGGCGAAGGCGCGCAGGTCGTGTCGGCGGAGAACGGCCTGCGGGCCGTCGAGCTCTACGCCGGCGCCGACCCGGCGCACTTCGACCTGGTCCTGATGGACGTGCAGATGCCGGAGCTCGATGGTCTCGAGGCGACGCGGCGGATCCGCCGCCTCGACCCGGGGGTCCCTGTCGTCGGGCAGACGGCGCATGCCCATGCCACGGAGCACGAGGCGTGCCACGACGCGGGGATGGTGGATGTCGTGACGAAGCCCGTGGACTTCGACGTGCTGGTCGACACGATTCGGCGCCACGCCCGACGGCAGGCCACCGATGGCTGACGACCCTCGGCGGCCCCCGGCCGCGGACCCGGCTTCGCGCCCGGACGTCGCACCGGCGGGCGTCATCGACTGGCCGGGCCTCGAGTCGCGCTACGCGCGCCGCCCGGCCTTCGTCGATCGCCTCGCCGAGGTTGCCGTGACCTCGATGTGCGGCGTCCCGGCGCTGCTGCGCGAGCATGCCGCCGCGGGGCGCACGAGCGACATCGCGATGCTGGCGCACTCGCTGCGCACCGGCACCGACGTGATCATGGCCCGCACCGCGCGGGACCTGGCCGAGGCCGTCGAAACGGCATGCCACGATGGCCATGCCGACGCTGCGCCGCTCGCTCGCTCG